>Ga0307414_10000107_pt1 | contig 58717 bp, 67 predicted proteins | sample DK1Ometagenome_FD_203804 | JGI IMG/M metagenome (GOLD analysis project Ga0307414, IMG submission 203804) | Maize rhizosphere microbial communities from greenhouse at UC Davis, California, United States - DK15-O-3 | ecosystem: Host-associated > Plants > Roots > Rhizosphere > Soil | place: USA...
GAAGACCGCCTGCATCACCAAGGTTTTCCCGACGCGCAGCCACACCGTCGCGGCGCAGGGCGGCATCGCCGCCAGCCTTGGCAACAATTCGCCCGACCATTGGCAATGGCATATGTACGACACCGTCAAGGGTTCCGACTGGCTCGGCGACCAGGACGCGATCGAATATATGGTGCGCGAAGCGCCGCAGGCTGTCTACGAACTCGAACATGCCGGCGTGCCGTTCAGCCGCAATCAGGACGGCACCATCTATCAGCGTCCGTTCGGCGGCCATATGCAGAATATGGGCGAAGGTCCCCCGGTGCAGCGCACCTGCGCCGCCGCCGACCGCACCGGTCACGCGATGCTCCACGCGCTCTATCAGCAGTCGCTGAAATATGACGCCGACTTCTTCGTCGAATATTTTGCGCTCGACCTGATCATGGACAATGGCGTGTGCCGCGGCGTGATCGCCATGTGCCTTGAGGATGGCAGCATCCACCGCTTCCGCTCGCAGGCCGTCGTGCTCGCGACAGGCGGTTACGGTCGCTGCTATTTCACCGCGACCTCGGCGCACACCTGCACCGGCGATGGCGGCGGCATGGTGCTGCGCGCCGGCCTGCCTTTGCAGGACATGGAATTCGTTCAGTTCCACCCGACCGGCATCTATGGCGCGGGCGTTCTCATCACCGAGGGCGCGCGGGGCGAGGGCGGTTACCTCACCAATTCGGAAGGCGAGCGTTTCATGGAACGCTATGCCCCGTCGGCGAAGGATCTGGCGTCGCGCGACGTCGTGTCGCGTTCGATGGCGCTCGAAATCCGCGAAGGCCGCGGCGTCGGCCCGCACAATGATCATATCTATCTGCATCTCGACCATATCGATCCTGCGGTGCTCGCCGAGCGCCTGCCGGGCATTACCGAGAGCGGAAAGATTTTCGCGGGCGTCGATCTGACGCGCCAGCCTTTGCCGGTCGTGCCGACAGTCCATTACAATATGGGCGGCATTCCCTGTAACTATCATGGCGAAGTCGTGACGCTCGGCAAGGACGGCCCCGACACCGTGGTCCCCGGCCTGTTCGCGGTCGGCGAAGCGGCGTGCGTGTCGGTCCACGGCGCAAACCGCCTCGGCTCGAACAGCCTGATCGATCTGGTCGTCTTTGGCCGCGCGACGGGCCATCGCCTCCGCGATATCGTCAAGCCCGGCGCGGCGCAGGCGCCGATGCCGAAGGACAGTGCCGACCTCGCGCTCGGCCGCCTCGACCATTTCCGCCACGCCAATGGCGGCTCGCCGACGGCCGAAGTCCGCGTCGAGATGCAGCGCGCGATGTCGCAGCACGCGGCGGTGTTCCGCACCGACGAGCTGATGGCCGAAGGCAAGGAAAAGCTCGCGAAAACCTATGCCCGGATGCAGGACATCGGCGTGACCGATCGCAGCCTGATCTGGAACACCGACCTCATTGAAACACTCGAGCTCGACAATCTGATCGCGCAGGCGACGGTGACGATGCATTCGGCATTTAACCGCAAGGAAAGCCGCGGCGCCCACGCGCATGAGGATTTCCCGAACCGCGACGATCCGAACTGGATGAAGCACACGATCAGCTGGTTCGACGGCTGGGGCGGAAAGGGCGGTGGCGTGAAGCTCGATTACCGTCCGGTCCACGAATATACGCTGTCCGACGACGTCGAATATATCAAGCCGAAGGCGCGCGTTTACTGATCAGGACAGGCAGGTCGCCCCGGCTACGGCCGGGGCGACACCTGGCACCCCGTCAGAACCAGTGTTCGAACGGGTTGATCTCGGCGAAGGGATGCTCGGCATTCTGGCTCATCAGCCATAGCCTCTGGCATGCGATACTGAAAAATATCAGCGCGAGCGTCCAGACGATGATCGTCTTGATGAGGATCCAGCGGCGTTCGTCGGCAGCCGCCTTGGCGCGCGCCTTATGATCGATGCCCAGCTCGCCTTCAAATTCGGCAACCAGCTGCGCGCGGCGGGTACGCGAAATATTCGCGATGCTGACATCGCCATTTTGACGCTTCGAACGGCGAATTGCCATTGTTCTAACCTTGGCCCAACTAGTCCTGCATCGTGCATAGCGCCGAGCCCCTGACAAAGCGTTAACCGGAATTCGCGATCCCGATCAGCTTGATTCGCGCCGTTGCTCCGCGCAGCAGCGTCAGGTCGCGGCGCGGCCGGTCCAGCGCCGCGGCGAGCAGCCGCAGCACCGCGTCATTCGCCTCGCCATCGGCGGGCGGCGCGGTGACCCTCAGCTGGACGGCGCCATCGGCAATCGCCACCGCGTCACGGCTCGCACCGGGCGTCACCCGTACCTCCAGCCGGCCGGTCGGCGCTGCCAGATCATGCAGCGCCGCCGTCAGGACCGGGGCGGGGCGATATTTCAGATGGTGATGACCAGCTTGCCGACCGCGCTGCGGTCCTCAAGCTTCGCGATCGCCTTGCCGCCGTCGGCCAGCGCGAACGTCTCGGTCACCCGCGGGCTGATCTTGCCCTGCTCCCACAGCTGGAACAGCCGCGCGATATTGGCGCGGTTGCGCTCGGGTTCGCGTGCGGCAAAGGCGCCCCAGAAGACACCGGCGACGTCGCAGCTTTTCAGCAAGGTCAGGTTGAGCGGCAGGCGCGGGATGCCGGCGGGGAAGCCGACGACCAGATAGCGGCCCTCCCACGCGATCGAGCGCAGCGCGGGCTCGCAATAATCGCCGCCGACGGCATCATAGATGACGTTGGCGCCATCGCGGCCGACCGCCGCCTTGAACTGTTCAGCGAGCGCCTTCGACGCGTCCTTGTCGAACGGTGCATGGCCATAGACGACAACCTCGTCCGCCCCGGCCTGACGCGCGATATCGCCCTTGGCTTCGCTCGACACGCCGGCGACGACGCGCGCGCCCATCGCCTTGCCCAGTTCGACGGCGGCGATCCCGACACCGCCCGAGGCGCCGAGGACGAGCAGGGTTTCGCCTTGCTTCAAGTGGCCGCGATCATCGAGTGCGTGGATGCTGGTGCCATAGGTCATCAACAGCGATGCGCCCTCGGCAAAGTCGCGGCCCTCGGGCAGCGGATAGGCGTTGTTCACCGATACGACGACGGCTTCGGCCATGCCGCTGTTGCCGCATGCCGCGATCACGCGGTCGCCGGTCTTGAACGCGGTCACGCCTTCGCCGACTTCGGCAACGATGCCGGCGATCTCACCGCCCGGCGCGAATGGGCGCTGCGGCTTGAACTGATATTTGTCCTGGATGATCAGCACGTCGGGATAATTGACGGCGCAGGCCTTCACATCGACGACGATCTGGCCCGCTCCTGCGACCGGGCGCGGAAGCTCGCCGATCTCAAGCGTTTCGGGGCCGCCGGTTTGCGTCGACAAGAGAGCCTTCATCATCTTCTCCTTTTGATTGCTGTATCAGCTTTCGATCGTCGCGGGCTGAAGCCACGACTGTGTCTTTGCGATCTTCGCTTCATAGGCGCCGATCGCGGCGTCGCTTTTTTCGGTCAGCGAAATCTCGTCGAGCCCGCCGAGCAGGCACATTTTACGAAACGGGTCGATTTCGAAGGCGAAACGGTCCTGGAAAGGGGTCGTCACTGTCTGGGTGTCGAGATCGACATGCACCGGATCGGTTTTCGCGACCTCCATCAACCGGTCGATCGCCGATTGGGGAAGCACGACGGGCAGGATGCCGTTCTTGACCGCATTGCCCGAGAAAATGTCCGAATAGGAGGGCGCGATGACGACGCGGATGCCAAGGTCGCCGAGCGCCCATGCCGCATGTTCGCGGCTCGACCCACAACCGAAATTGTCGCCCGCGATCAGGATCGGCGCGCCTTTATATTCGGCGCTGTCGAACAGATTGTCGGGATCGGCGCGCAGGCTTTCGAAGGCACCCTTGCCCATGCCCTCGCGGCTGACGGTCTTCAGCCAGTGCGCGGGAATGATGACGTCGGTGTCGACATTTTTGAGGCCCAGCGGGATCGCGCGGCCTTCGACCTTTTCGATCGGGGTCATGCCATCAACTCCCGCACGTCGGTGAGCTTGCCGGTGACCGCCGCCGCCGCCGCCATCGCAGGCGACACCAGATGGGTACGTGCACCGGGCCCCTGACGGCCGACGAAATTGCGATTGCTCGTGCTGGCGCAGCGTTCGCCGGCGGGCACCTTGTCGGGGTTCATTGCGAGGCAGGCCGAACAGCCCGGCTCGCGCCATTCGAGGCCGGCGTCGGTGAAGATGCGGTCCAGCCCTTCGGCTTCGGCCTGCGCCTTCACCAGTCCCGAACCGGGGACGACGATCGCCCATTTGACATTGTCGGCCTTGTGACGGCCTTTGATCACGGCCGCAGCCGCGCGCAGATCCTCGATGCGGCTGTTGGTGCAACTGCCGATGAAGATATTCTCGACCGGAACTTCGCTCATCGGGGTGCCGGGGGTCAGGCCCATATAGGCGAGCGACTTTTCGGCAGCGGCCTGCTTCGACGGGTCGGCGAAGCTCGCGGGATCGGGGACGGTGCCGGTGATCGGCACGACATCCTCGGGACTGGTGCCCCAGGTCACGCTCGGCGCGATGTCGGCGGCATCGATGATGACCGTCTTGTCATAGGTCGCGCCGGGATCGGTGGCGATGCTCTTCCAATAGGCGACCGCCGCGTCCCAATCGGCACCTTTGGGCGCATAGGGGCGACCCTTCAGATAAGCGAAGGTCGTCTCGTCGGGCGCGATCAGACCCGCGCGCGCGCCGCCTTCGATCGCCATATTGCTGACGGTCAGGCGGCCTTCGACCGACAGGGCCCGGATCGCACTGCCGGTATATTCGATGACATGGCCGGTGCCGCCCGCAGCGCCGATCGTGCCGGTGATGTGCAGGATGATGTCCTTGGCGCTGACGCCGGGGCCGACTTCGCCCTCGACGCGCACTTCCATCGTCTTTGCGGGCTGGAGCAGCAGGGTCTGCGTCGCGAGCACATGCTCGACTTCGCTCGTTCCGATGCCGAACGCCAGCGCGCCGATGCCGCCGTGGCACGCGGTGTGGCTGTCGCCGCAGACGATCGTCGTTCCGGGCAGCGAAAAGCCCTGCTCGGGCCCGACGACATGGACGATGCCCTGTTCGGGCGCAAAGGCGTCGATGTAGCGGATGCCGAACTCGGGGGCGTTCTTTTCGAGCGCCGCGAGTTGTGCCGCACTTTCGCTGTCGGTGATCGGCAGCTTGTTGCCCGCCGCATCCTTGCGCGCGGTCGTCGGCAGATTGTGATCGGGAACCGCCAGCGTCAGGTCAGGACGACGCACCGTCCGCCCGTTTGAGCGTAGTCCGGCGAACGCCTGCGGGCTGGTGACTTCATGGACAAGGTGGCGGTCGATGAAGATCAGAGCGGTGCCGTCGGGGCGCTGTTCGACAACATGCGCGTCCCAGATTTTCTCATACAGGGTGCGGGGCTGGTTCATGGGGATCACTTAAGCCTGTGCGACAACAATGCAAGCGAGTGGCGAAGGAAAACGCAATTTTCGGTCGCGCCAGTTCGTGTATAACCGCCGCATGTCATCCGCCGCCATCATTGCACTCGTCATCGCCACCATCCTCGCGATGGAGGTCGTCGCCTGGGCAAGCCACAAATATATCATGCACGGTTTCGGCTGGGCGTGGCATCGCGATCATCATGAACCGCATAGCAAGCGACTGGAAAAGAACGATCTGTTCGGGATTTTCGGCGCCGCGATGAGCATTTCGATGTTCGCGATCGGCAGCCCGATGATCCGGGGCGCGGCGGCGTGGGAGCCGGGGACGTGGATCGGCCTTGGCATCCTCTTTTACGGCATCATCTATACGCTGGTGCACGACGGGCTGGTCCACCAGCGTTATTTTCATTGGGTGCCGCGCCGGGGCTACGCAAAACGGCTGGTGCAGGCGCACAAACTCCACCACGCGACGATCGGCAAAGAGGGTGGGGTCAGTTTTGGCTTCGTCTTTGCGCGCGATCCGGCAAAGCTGAAGAGCGAATTGAAGGCGCAGCGCGAAGCCGGGATTGCGGTGGTGCGCGAGGCGTTGGTCGACTAGCCCGCCCGATAATCCGCGATGATCGTCCCGCAGGCACGCAATTCTTCCTCATGCCCCGCCTCGCGCCAGCTTTCGGCGAGCGCCTGACGTTCCCATTCCAGCATCGCGGGATGCGCAAGAATATGGTCGACCCAAGCCTGTCCCGCGCCGACGTCGAGCCCATAGGTACGGATGCGAAAGGCCACCGGGGCGAAAAAGGCATCGGCCGCGGTCAAGCTGTCACCCGCCAGGAATGGCCCGCCAAAACGCGCGAGTCCTTCTTCGAACAATTCGCGCAGGCGCGCGACATTGGCCGTGAGCGCGTCGGACATCGGCTTGGGTGTTACGCGGACCCCGACATTCATCGTGCAGTCGTTACGGAGCGCCGAAAAGCCACTGTGCATCTCCGCCGCCGCGCATTGCGCCCAGGCACGAGCGTCGGGGTCGGTGGGCCAGACGCCGTCGTGCCGGTCGGCGAGATAGAGGGTGATGCCGAGTGAGTCGTAAATCGTCCGCCCGTCATGCAGCAGCGCCGGCACCTGTCCGGTCGGCGAGAAGCTGCGGAAATCGTCATAATTGGCGGGCTTGGTGAAAGGCTCGATCCGGTCCTCGAACGCGATGCCAAGCCCCGTCATCAACGCCCACGGACGCAGCGACCAGCTTGAGTAATTGCGGTTGGCAGTGATCAACACATACATGCTTCGCGCTCCTTTGGGTGGTGGGTGTCCCACGCAATCCGAAATCAGGGTGTCGGGACCGGCCCGTTCCTATCCTGAGCAACCGAAATGGTCCGGGCGGCGGTGCCCGGTTGCGGCGGCAGTTCGCTGAGGTTGAGCCAGCGCGCGTCTTCGCGCTTGTGATAGCTGTCGATCGCCGCGAACGGGATGCGGAATGGAAATCCCCAATCGCTGTTCCACAGGGCAACGACGCCGGTCCGCGTCGCCGGTTCGAAAATCATCGTCGCGCGATAACCCTCGACTGCGCCCGAATGGCCTTCGAGCCTGTGGCCGGCGTAGGTAAAGTTGCGCCAGCCGAGGCCATAGCTCGCTTCACTGATGGCCTGGCGCAAGGGGCCGCCATAGAGCCGCGCCGTGCCGACGCGCGAATGATGAGCAAGCTGCAGCACCGGGGCTGGCAAGACGTCCGGCCGGGCGCCCATCATCGCCTGCATCCATGTGGCGAAATCGACGATATCGCTTTCGACCCCTGCGGCGGCGGGAACGCGCCAATAGGCTTCCTTGATCGGACGAACCTGCGCACCGCGGTGCGGCTTTGCCCAGTCTTTGGCGCCCGTCAGCCGGGCCATGCCATATCCTGCGCTGACCATGCCCAGCGGGAGGAAAAATCGATCTTCGACCGAGTTCGGGAAAGGCTTGTTCGCGGCCGCACCCAATATCTCGCTCGCGGCATCGAAGGCGATGTTCTGATAGGTGTGGCAGGTGCCGGGCTCGCATTGCAGGGGGGCGGCGGCAAGGCCTCCGCGCAGCAGCGCAGGGCTCTGCCCTTCCTCCAGCTTCTCGTCATAAGCGTTTTTGGTGAGGCCGGTGCGCTGGGCGAGCACGTCTTCCAACGTCACCCGCGCCTCGGCGCCACCGGGCAGACGCAGCGTGGTGTGCGAGTCGGCGACCGGACGGCTGAGGTCGACGGTGCCGTCATTGGCCAGCGCCGCCGCCAATACGCCGGTCGCGGTTTTGGAAACCGAGGCCCAGCGGAACAATGTATGCGCCGTCACCGGCGCTCCGGTCGAGTTGTCGGCGACGCCATAGGTGCGCACGAAGCGCAATTCGCCGTCTTCGACCACCGCCACCGCCAGCCCCGCCATTTCGGGGCGCCGAGAGAGGTCGGACAATTGCCTGTCGAGTGCCTGATAATCGATCCGGCCGCGCCATTCAGCAGGCGTGTCGGGCAGGTTTTCAGCGGCCCTTAACGGGATCAGGACGCTGGCAAGCCGGTGCTTCCCGCCAAAGGCGTGGAGGCCGAACCAGCCCGCCGACCCCAGCGCGACGATAGCGATCAGAAGAAGGTAAACGCGCTTCATGGACCCGTGATCAGACTGCGACCTCATTATCGTCGCCGTCTTAGCCGCGACTTCCTCCGCCGTCACCCTCGGAGCGGTTCAGGGTGCAAGATCGCGCCACGCCTTGAAAGTCCCGACGGCATAAACCGCGCCATAGACAAGGACGATCAGCGAAGACCAGATCGCGAAACTGTCTGAATGCTGCGGACGCCACATATGCAGGGGGACGAAGATGATTGCGCGCAACAGATAGATGGTCGTGATGACCAGCAGTCCGGTTCGCAGCAACGGCAGGCGCGGCAGCGAGCCCGCGCCCGAAAAGGCATAGGCTGCCCAGATCAGCAGGATGCCGGCGATTGCCAGCGTGACCAGCGCGGGTGTCCATTCACCGCGTGCGGCAGCGCGCGCCATGCCTTCGCCTGCCCCAAAGAAGCGATACCATTCGGGACCACCCACTATGCAGCCCAGGTGGAGCAATGCGGCTCCCACCGACAGCCCGCCGCCAAGCTGTAACCAACTGGTTCCGGGGTTGGATGATATGGTGGTCAGCATTGCCTTCCCATCAATCGCTCACGAGCTTTATTTCGGCCCGGGAAAACCGCTGCGCCAATATGCATTCCATTTGACGCTTGGCGTCGGTTCCTCGCCAGCCGGTCGGCGGCGCAGCCACACGCTGACATCCGCATCGTCGGGATCGAATGCGGCGCCGTTGCTTCCTCTGCCGCCATAACCCGCAGCCGTGCGCTTGACTTTGGTGCAGAGTGCGCTTTCCTGATCGACCGACATGCCCCTGATCAATACGTTGCAGCCATTGTTATAACTGCCGCGCCGAAACATGATGTCGACCGGCAATCCCTGACCTTCAGGCATGAGGTCAAGCTTTGCATCAATGTCGGGCGAGAGGTCCCACCGCGTCGATACGAACAAATAGCCATAGGGAGGCGGGTCGCCTTCGCCGGTCCATTGGAAGCGCGCCGATTTGACGATGAGCGCGCACATCGCGGTGCTGAAGGACGATGAATATTCGACCTTTGCACAGTCTTCGACCCGGCCATCGGGCCGGACGGTGAGCATCAGATCGGCGTCTTCATTTTCCTTCCCGGTCCAGCCCTCGGCCTGAACGTCGGCAACGGTCGGCGCAAATTGGAGCGTGCCGACTTCCTTGATCTGCGGTCCTGCCTTGCTCGCCGGAATGGGCGGGGGTGGCGGCGCCAGCCCCATCGGATAGCGTGCCGGGGGCGACACCAATATGGCGGGCGACCCTTTGGGCAGTCGCAGCGGAACCGGGGGTGGCGGCGCCTTTTCCGGAGCATCGCGAACGATAGCCGGGGATTTCAATATGGGTGGAGGCGGCGGAACCCATCTGATCGGTTTCGGCTTAACGACGGCCTTTTTAGCTGCCGCTTTGGCAGCAAGGTCGGCGCCCGGAACCGGCACCCCGATCAATAGACCCACGACCGCCACCGCGACCAGACCCGAACGCCCCTTGTTTTTCATCATTCCACCCTGACGCAATTCATCGCGTCACACAATATAATGCGCCGTCGTTTTCTCTGCGACTTCTTCTGCGGTCACGCCGGGGGCAAGCTCGATCAACCGGAACGGGCTCGAATGGTCGTCGCGTTTGAACACCGCAAGGTCGGTGATAATCATATCGACGACATTCTTCCCGGTCAGCGGCAGCGTGCATGCCGGGATGAACTTCGGGCTGCCGTCCTTGGCATTATGCTCCATCACGACGATGATCTTCTTGACCCCGGCGACAAGGTCCATCGCGCCGCCCATGCCCTTGATCATCTTGCCCGGGATCATCCAGTTGGCGATGTCGCCATTTTCGGCGATTTCCATCGCGCCGAGCACGGTGAGGTCGATATGGCCGCCGCGGATCATCGCGAAGCTGTCGGACGAGCTGAAATAGGCCGACTGCGGCAATTCGCTGATCGTCTGCTTGCCTGCATTGATCAGGTCGGCGTCTTCTTCGCCCTCAAAAGGGAAGGGGCCGATACCGAGCATGCCGTTCTCCGACTGGAGCGTCACTTCCATCCCCGCCGGGATGTGGTTCGCGACCAGCGTCGGGATGCCGATGCCGAGGTTGACGTAATAGCCGTCCTGCAGTTCCTTTGCGGCGCGCGCCGCCATATCGTCGCGGGTCCAGGCCATTATGCGGTTTCCTTCTGGCGAACGGTGCGGAATTCGATTTTCTTGTCGTAAGGCGCGCCGAGGATCAGGCGCTTCACGTAAATGCCGGGCAGGTGGATCGCATCGGGATCGAGGCTGCCGACGGGGACGATTTCCTCCACCTCGGCGACGCAGATTTTCGCTGCGGTCGCCATCGGCTGGTTGAAGTTGCGCGCGGTCTTGCGGAAGATCAGGTTGCCGCTCTCGTCGGCCTTCCAGCCCTTGATGATCGCGAGATCGGCGAAGATTCCGCGTTCGAGAATATAATCCTGCCCGTCGAAATTCTTGACCTCCTTGCCCTCGGCAACCGCGGTGCCGACGCCGGTCTTGGTGTAGAAACCGGGGATGCCTGCGCCGCCGGCGCGGCAGCGTTCGGCCAGCGTGCCTTGCGGGCAGAATTCGACCTCAAGCTCGCCTGCCAGATACTGGCGTTCGAATTCCTTATTCTCGCCGACATAAGAGGAGATCATCTTTTTGACCTGCTTCGTGCGGAGCAGCTTGCCGAGGCCTTCGCCGTCGATGCCTGCGTTGTTCGACGCGATGGTCAGGTCTTTGGTCCCGGCGTCGCGGATCGCGTCGATCAGCCGCTCGGGGATGCCGCAAAGGCCGAAGCCCCCCGCGCAAATCTGCATGCCGTCGAAGAGAATGCCTTCGAGTGCGGCGGCGGCGTCGGGATATCGCTTGTTCGCCATGGAACGGGTTCCTCCTGTTGTCGGGGGTGACTGTGGCGCATCACAATCATCAATTCTAATCTTAGTAATTTTAGATTATTCATAAATGATGTCTATCAATCGCATCTCGCTCTATCATCTCGAAACCTTGTTGTGGATCGATCGGCTGGGGACATTTTCCGCGGCTGCCGAGCGGCTCAATACGACGCAGCCGGCGGTGTCGGCGCGAATGCGCGAGCTGGAACAGCGACTGGGGTCAAAGCTGTTCCGCCGCGACGGGCGCAGCATGTCGTTGACCGCCGCGGGGCGTAAGCTGGTGCGCGATTGCGACCCTTTGCTCCGCGATATGCAATTGGCGCTGCTCGGCAGCGGCGGCTTCGCCGAGGCGAGCGGGGTGGTGCGGATCGGCGCGGGCGAGATTGCGGCGGCGAGCTGCCTGCCGCCCTTCGTCGCGGCGCTGAAGGCCGAGATGCCAAACGTCGGGCTGGAGATCGAAATCGACCTGACCGCAAACCTGATCCAGCAATTGCTCACCGGGCGCACCGATCTGGCTTTCGCTGCGGGACCGATCGCGCATCCAGCGCTCAGGACCAGCCCGATCGGCGCGGTTGCGCTCGTCTGGCTGGCGAGCCCTGCCGTTGCGGCAGCGTTCGGCGGCGGCGGCGGCGATGCGATCCCGGTGCCGGTCTGGTCGCTCGCCAGCCATTCGCCGATCCACGGCCGGATGCGCGATGCGATTCAGGCCTCGCGTATCGCGCAGAAATCGCTGAACCTGTGCAACAATGCCCGGATGATGATCGACATCGCCAAGGCTGAGGGCGGCGTTGGCATATTTCCCGAACCGATGGTTCGCGACGATATCGCGCGGGGCGCGCTGGTCGAACTCGCCGATATGCCGACGCTCGCGCCGGTCGAATTTCACGTTGCGATGCGCGTCGCCGATACCGAACCGGTGCTGATGCGGATCTTCGACGAGGCGGCCCGGCTGCGCCTGTCGGCCACGCGCAGCGACTTTGACGCCGATCAATGAACTGATGCGTATCCGCGTGCATTAGCTTATTATCAGACAACCACAGGAGGCCGATATGCGCTCGATTCTGGTTCACGCCGACAATGACGCCGCGTCCGAGGGACGCTATCAGGTCGGGCTCGACATCGCCCGGCATTTCGAGGGTCATGTCACGCTGATGATCGCGACTCCGCTCCAGCAATTTGTCAGTTTCGATCCTTTTGGCGGTACCTATTTCGCCGCCGAGGCGCTGGCGAAGGCGCAGGCTGACGACCTTGCGCTCGAAAGCCGACTCGCCGACCGGCTCGCCAAGGAAGATGTGCCGTGGACGATCGAAATGGCCGACGGCGATATCATCGGCGGCCTCGCAGGCGCGGCGGCGCTCGCCGACCTGACGATCGTCAGCCTGACGGGCCCGAAGCATGATCTTCGTCAGGGCCCGCCGATGCTCGCCGGCGACCTTGCGCTGGCGACCCCGGTGCCGGTCCTCGCGCTGCCGGGCACGACAAAGGCGATCGATTTCGATGCCCCCGCGCTGGTCGCGTGGAACGGCAGTCCGCAGGCCGCGCAGGCGCTGCGCGCTGCCTTGCCGCTGCTCGGCGGCGGGCGGCAGGTCGTGCTGGCGGCCGTGGGCGCCCAAGAGGAAGGCGCGTTCCCCGGCACCGATGCGCTACGCTATCTGTCGCGCCACGGCATCCACGCCGAGCTCGACCTCCTCGATCGCGGAGCGGCGCCGGTCGCCGAGCGGCTGGAGCAGGAAGCGCGCTCGCTCGACGCCGGTCTGATTGTCATGGGCGCCTTTGGTCACGGCCGGCTGCGCGAGACCCTGTTCGGCGGTACGACGCAAAATATGCTGAAAAACAGCGGCTTCCCGCTGCTGCTGGCGCATTAAGGCAGCGGTATCTCCAGCGCGGCGGACAGGTCGGCGAGCGCCTGTTCGCCGCTGGTCACCTTGATCGCGTGCATGCCAAGCCCTGCGGCGGGTTTGCAGTTGATGCCGAGGTCGTCGAGGTAGATGCAGTTTTCGGGCTCCACGCCCAGCGCATCGCACATCATCCGGTAAATCGCAGGGTCGGGCTTGCGCACGCCAGCCTTGCTCGATTCGATGACATGTTCAAAGCGCGCCATAATGCCCGCGACTTCGGCCGCCATCGTCTCGCTGCGCGCCATGCCGGCGCCCTTGCCCGACGGGACATTGTTGGTGATGCATCCGATCCTGAAACCCTTGGCCTTCAGCGTATCGAGCGCGGCGACCATCGCGGGGCGCACCGCGCCCGCCAGCACCGCCAGCACCGCTTCACCCTCCAGCTCATGCCCCATCGCCCGCGCTTCTTCGGCGAACAGGCGATCGAAGGTCGCGGCGTCAATCTCGGCGCGTTCGAATTTCGCCCAGGCATTGTGGTCGGGATCGGCGGCGTTGACGCGGCGGACGAAATCGCGCGGCAGCCCGCGTTCCTCCTCCAGCCGGTTGAACGCTTCAAAGGGGGAGGCGGTGATGACGCCGCCAAAGTCGAAGATGACAGTTGAAAAGGACATGACAGCGCCATGCCGCGCCATGATCCCCAAGATCAAGGAAATTTGACCGCATGTTTCGGGAGGCCGCCCTTCCGGGCGGATGGCAACACTACCTCCGAGATCATTTCGGAGGACTAGGATGCTGTTGGAGAATAAGGTTGCGATCATCACCGGCGCGAGTTCGGGGATAGGCCGTGCGGCGGCGCTGCTGTTTGCACGTCAGGGAGCCCGGCTTTTGCTCAATGCCCGCGACGGCGAGCGGTTGCGGCTCGTCGCGGACGAGGTGGCGGCCATCGGCGGCGAAGCGATCGTCGTGGCGGGCGATGTCGCGGATTCAGCGACGCATGCGGCGATCGTCGCAGCATCGGCTTGCTGGGGCGGGCCGGATATCGCGTTCAACAATGCCGGCATGACGGGCATCGCCGCGCCGCTGGCCGAACAGAATTCGGACAATTGGAACAGGGTGCTTTCGGTCAATCTCGGAAGCGCCTTTCTGGCCGCGCGGGCGCAGATTCCGGCGATGATCGCGCGTGGCGGCGGATCATTGATCTTTACCTCGAGTTTTGTCGGCAGCAGCGTCGGCCTGCCCGGCATGGCCTGCTATGGTGCGGCGAAAGCGGGCCTGCTCGGGTTGGTCAAGGGGATCACTGCCGACTATGCGGCGCAAGGCATCCGCGCCAACGCCCTGCTGCCCGGAGGGACCGATACGGCCATGGCGGGTAGCGCCGAGAACAAGAAATGGGCGGCAGGTCTGCACGCGATGAAACGCATCGCGCAACCCGATGAGATCGCACAGGCCGCGCTGTTTCTTGCCAGCGACATGGCGAGTTTCGTCACCGGGTCCGCGCTCTGGGCCGAGGGCGGAAATGCTGCGGTCAAGCTGTGACGACGATTCCCGCTTTCGGATCGGCGCTTCCCGACAGCATTTCCTGATAGGCGGCGAGCGCAGCCTCGCCACCGCCGCGTTTATCGATGGTGGCGAGGCGCGGCGCTACAGCCATGAACGCCAGCCATGCTTCGGCGATCTTCTGCCCGAAAACAGCGCCGCCCCAGTCGGCAATCCGTTTCTGGCTGCGTCCGGGCGCGAAAAAGCCCTGCCGTTCGGGGCCGGGCAGGCCTTCGCCATCGACTTGCGCATCCCAATGCGATTTGCCGACGATGATCGAGGCCTTGAGCTGGTCGCCGAAATGGCTGTGCACCGTCCGCGTTACGGCGCCATTGCCCGCCATGTCGACGAGCGCGGCGGGGTTCGCGGCGTTCAGCGTCATGATCTGGTCGTAACTGATCACGCGGTCGTAAATGCCCTGTGCGGCGAGTGCGTCGACATTGGCGGCGCTGGTCAGCCCGATCGTTTCGGGTCGTTCGGCGCGCTGTGCAAGTGCAAAGCCCAGCCCGATCGCGGTCTTGCTCGACGCGCTGGCGATCAAAATCTGTCCGGCGCCATAGTCGCCTTCATCCTCGAACTGGTCGGCGATCAGCCAGCCGGTCAGGAACAGGGGGCGGAACACCGGCCAATAATCGTGATGTTCGGCGCGATAGTCGGGCAGCGCCCCGATGCTCTGATAATTGTTATAGATGGGGGGCAGGGTGGTGCGCCGCGGCGTCACATCGACAAAGCCGCCGGGGCCGGGCTTGCCGACCGTCAGCACGGCGTGGCTCGCCATGGGATAATAGCCGTAGAAACGGTCGCCGACCGCGATGCCGTCGGCAGCGCTTTCGGTGACCGTGGCAAATCCCCACACGGGCAGTCGCCCCGGTTCGCCGCGCCCGGAAAAGAAATCCCAATAGCCCTGATCATTGCCGAACAGGCCCGACGGCTTACCGAACACGGCATAGGTGATGTTGTTCGCGGTCATCGCATAGCTGTCGATGGCCACCCGGACCTGGCCCGGTTCCGGCGGCGTGGCGGGTTCGGCGAACAGCACGGCGTGGGTGATGTCGTCGCGATCGATATCGATCGCCCAGGCGGCATCGCTCATCTCTGTCTCCCATTCGAGAATCTTGCCCGCGAACGCGGGAAGGCCGATACAGTCGCAGAAGCGCGCGCCACTGACAATCGTCGAAGGGGACCAATATATGACAATCGCGGTCAAGCGTATCCACGAGCCCGCCGACGTAGCGGACGGCGCGCGCTTTCTGGTCGATCGCCTGTGGCCGCGCGGCGTGTCGAAGGAGCGTGCGGCGCTGGCGGCGTGGCTGAAGCCGCTGTCGCCGAGCGATGCACTGCGCAAGACCTATCATGGCGAAACGGCGGATTCGGATGCGGCATGGGACGCCTTCCGCCGCGACTATTTCGCCGAACTCGATGCCGGGGACGAAGAAGTTCGGGCGGCGCTTTTCGTACTCGATGCTGCGGCGAAGTCGGGCGCGGTGACCTTGCTCTATGCGGCGAAGGACGAACAGCGGAACAATGCCGTCGCGCTGCGCGAATGGCTGGAACGGCGCTAGCCGACCGGGGCGTCGAACAAGGATCCTATTGCAATCGTCATGGCCATGGCAAGCGCGCCCCAGAAGGTGACGCGCATGACCGGGCGCAGGATCGGCGCATTCCCCGCCCACGCGCCGAGTGCACCCAATATCGCGAGGAAGACCAGCGACGCGGCTGAAACGATCCATGGCAGCGAGGGCCCCGGAAACAGCATCACGGTCGCGAGCGGCAGCGCTGCGCCGATCGCAAAGCTCAGCGCCGAAGCCGCCGCCGCCTGCACCGGGCGCGCGGCCATCGCATCGGTCATCCCCAACTCGTCACGCAGGTGCGTGTCGAGCGCATCATGTTCGGTGAGCTGAACCGCGACCTGTTCGGCGAGCGCGCGGTCGAGCCCGCGCTGTTCATATATCTGGGTGAGCTCCTCCAGTTCGAACTCGGGGTCGGCGGCGAGATGGCGTTTCTCCAGCTCGACATCGGCTTTTTCGGCGTCGCCCTGCGAGCTCACCGACACATATTCGCCCGCCGCCATCGACATCGCCCCCGCAACAAGGCCCGCGATGCCGGTCACGAGGATCGAGGATTGCGCGACGCCGGCCGCCGCGACGCCCGCGATCAGGCTCGCGGTCGAAACAATCCCGTCATTGGCGCCGAGGATCGCGGCGCGCAGCCAGCCGATCCGCGTAACGGCGTGGGTTTCTTCGTGCATATTGCCCCTAATATTGAAGCTGGAGTCCGGGTCGCGCCCAACGTGTCTTCACCAGCCGTCCCGAACCCGACAGGGTAAGATAGGCATCCTGTCGATCCGATCCGCCAAAGGCGATATTGGTGGTGAAAATATCTTCGGTTGCAACAAAATCAACAAGTTCGCCCGCGGGCGACACGATACTGATTCCGCATTCTCCGATCGTCGCGACGCAGATATTGCCCGATGCCTCCATCGCGAGGCTGTCGAAGAATTTATAGCCGGCGGGACGATAGAGCGGGATGCCGGGACCGCCGGGACCGGCATCGGGGGCGACCTTGCCCGGCGCGACGATGTTGAACTTCATCAGACGGCAGGTGTAGGTTTCGGCAGCATAGAGGGTGCTGCCGTCGGGCGACAGGCCGACGCCATTGGGGTTGTTCGACGGGAAAATCACTTCCTCGATGAAGCTACCGTCGGCCTTGGCATAGAAGATGCCGACGATGTCGTGGCTGCGCGTGGCATAGTCGATCTTGCCATGGTCGGTGAACCAGAAGCCGCCGTGGGCGTCGAAGACAATATCGTTGGGGCCGCGCAGGGTCACGCCATGGTCGCCCGACTTGTAAAGGATTTCGACTTCGCCGGTTTCGATATCGATGCGTTCGATCCGGCCGCCCGAATAATCCTGCGCAATGCCATGCGGCGCGAGATAGCCGTTCGATTCGACATAGTGAAAGCCGCCATTGTTGCAGCAGTAGAGCTTGCCGTCGGGGCCGAAGGCGAGGCCGTTGGGGCCGCCGCCAGGGCTCGCGATGACCTCTTTCCTGCCGCCCGGCCAGCAGCGCGTGATCCGTCCCGCCTCGATCTCGACCAGAATGACGCTGCCGTCCTCCATTACCACCGGCGCCTCGGGGAAACGCAATCCGTCGGCGATCAATTCAAACTCGGCCATCCTCGTCTCCCTTGCTCTTGCACATTGGCTGTGCTTTGCGCGCATCATGCCCGTTCGCACGCTCTTCGCCACAAATTTCTACGAAGCCGATATCGGCACGCCCGACCTGCTCGAGGAGTTGGAGGAGAGCAGCCGGCTGTTCGCCGAGGAGGATGGCGCGGGACGGCGGTGGAGCCGCGAACATGGATATAAAGGCTATACCAGCTACGCCAGCCTCGGCGACCTGCCCGAGCGCGACCCGGCTTTCTACGATCTGAAGCGCCTGCTCGACAAGCAGGTGAAGGCCTTTGCCAAGGCCTGCCATTTCGATCTCGCCAAGCCGCTGAAACTCGACAGCCTGTGGGTCAATGTCATGAAACCCGGCGGCACGCACAGCGGGCATATCCACCCGCACAGCATCGTGTCGGGGACTTTCTATGTCGCGGTCCCGCCGGGGTCAGGGGCGCTGAAACTCGAAGATCCGCGCCTTGCCATGCTGATGGCGGCGCCCGGCCGCACCGAAGACGCGCCCGAAAGCCTGCTGCCCTTCGTCTATGCCGAACCCGCGGCGGGTCGCGTCTTTCTGTGGGAAAGCTGGCTGCGCCACGAAGTGATGCCACACAGCGGTAAGGGCGAACGGATTAGTATCAGCTTTAACTATCGCTGAGGCGTCTTATATGGTCCTGCGTTAGACCAAACCCTCTTTCCGTTCGCGTCGAGCGAAGTCGAGACGCTTCTCGACCTTGCCCAACGACGATGGGTGTCTCGACTTCGCTCGACACGAACGGACCTGAAGGGCGTTCAGAGAAAGAAGCTCCATGACCGCGACCTACGACGCCGACCTGCAACTTTTCATCGCCGGTGCATGGCGGAGCGGTGAGGGGCGCGAGGGGCGGCCGGTGTATAACCCCGCGACCGCTGGCACGATCGCCGAACTGCCGGTGGCGACCGCGGCTGACCTTGATGAGGCGCTTGCCGCAGCGGATCGTGGCTGGCCGGCATGGCGCGCCAAAACCCCCGACGAACGCGCCGCGCTGATGCACAAGGTCGCGGGCCTGATCCGCGACCGCGTCGATCATATCGCGACGCTGCTGACTCTCGAACAGGGCAAGCCGATCGCCGAGGCGCGCGGCGAGGTGCTGTCGGCGGCGGGATTGTTCGATTATTTCGCCGAACAGGGCAAGCGCATCGACGGCCGCGTGCTCCAGCGTCCGGCGGGGCAGCGCGCGATGGTGCTGAAACAGCCCGTCGGCCCGGTCGCGGGCTTCAGCCCGTGGAACTTCCCGGTCAATCTGATGGTCAAGAAGATTGCTCCCGCGCTCGCGGCAGGCTGTGTTGTGATCGCCAAGGCGCCCGAAGAAACCCCGGGTTGCACCAGCGCGATCATGCGCTGTATCGTCGATGCAGGCGTACCGGGCGACGCCGTCCAGCTCGTCTATGGCGATCCCGACATGATCAGCCGCCATTTGCTGGCGAGCCCGGTGATCCGCAAGGTCAGCTTCACCGGATCGACCGCGGTCGGCAAGCATCTGATGAAGCTTGCCGCCGATGGCGTGAAGCGGATCACGATGGAGCTCGGCGGCCATGCCCCGGTGCTGATTTTCGACGATTGCGACCTCGAAGCCACGCTCGACAAGGTCGTGTGGCAGAAATTCCGCAACGCGGGGCAGGTGTGCATCTCACCGACCCGCTTCTATGTTCAGGACGGCATCTACGACGCTTTCGTGAAGGGCTTCGCCGAACGCACCGCGAAGGTGAAGATCGGCAGCGGGCTCGACGCCGATACGCAGATGGGGCCGCTCGCCAATGCGCGGCGCGTGCCCGCGCTCGAAGCGATGGTTGCGGACGCCAAGGCGAAGGGCGCGCGCGTGATCGCGGGCGGCGAAGCCGGCGAAGGCGGCTATTTCTTCCAGCCGACCGCGATTGCCGACGTGCCGCTCGACGCCGACGCGATGAACAACGAACCCTTCGGTCCGATGGCACTGATCCGCCCGTTCGGAACCGAGGATGAGGCATTGGAGCAGGCGAACCGGCTGCCCTATGGCCTCGCCGCCTTTGCCTTCACGGAAAACGGCCGCCGCATCAACCGCATCGCCGATGGTCTCGAAAGCGGGATGGTCGGGATCAACAGCTTCGTCATCTCGGCGCTCGATGCGCCGTTCGGCGGGATCAAGGAATCGGGCTTCGGCAGCGAGAGCGGCCCCGAGGGGCTTGAGGGCTACCTCGTTACCAAGGCGGTGCATATTTATTGATGCAGATGATCCTCCCTGTCGCGTAGCGATGGGGAGGATATTATTTAATCGCGATCCAGCGCCACGAAATCGCGGCCCATCGGTGCCAGATGCGCGCCGCCATCGACGAAGATCGTCTGACCCGTCACCGCTTCGGCGCGAGCGAGATAGATGACGGCATCGGCGATCTGCGCCGGGGTGGGCAGTGCGCCCAGCGGCATCCGCGCCGCCAGCCGCTCGACCTGCGCCGCGCTATAATCGTCGGTCGCGATCGTCAGCCCGGGGGCGACCGCATTGATCCGCGCCTTGTCGCCGAACGCCACCGCCAGCGTCCGCGTTGCCTGCCACAGCGCCGACTTCGACAGGCTATAGGCGATCTGGTCGGGAACCGGCTGCGCGACGCGCTGATCGACGATGTGGACGATCGCGGGACGGCTCTTTCCCTCACTCGCCGCGACCAGCGCCTTCGCGAGCATGACCGGGGCGTGATGGTTGACCTGCATCATCGCGGCGAGCGCATCGGTGGACAGATCGGTCCATTCCCCCTCGGCGAACAGCGCGGCATTGTTGACGAGCAGATCAGGCGCGCGGCCGAATTTTTCGATCACTGCGGGGATCAGTGCGTCAACCTCGGCCGGGTTCGCGAGGTCGGCCGCGAAACGGTGGCTCAGTGCCCCCGTCGCCGCAAGCGCTTCGGCGAGCACCGGGTCGGCCTCCGCCGCTGTGCGTTTGTGCAGCGCCAGCGCATAGCCTTCGTGGGCGAGCCGCGCCGCAATTGCGGCGCCGACGCGGTGCAGACCGCCCGTAACCAGCGCCAGCTTTTGCGTCATTTGCGCGCGCCCAAACGACTTCGGCGCATCGTTATGCCAATCTGTTCGCCTTCTTCGGCGATCGCGAGCTTGACGATCTTGACCTCGACCTCTTCGACCTTGTCGTCCTGCAGGAACAGTGTGTCGATGATATGGTCGGCGACGCTTTCGATCAGCACGAAATGGACATCCTTGGGGATGCCCTCGGTCGCCGCGAATTTCAGGTGCATGTAATTTTTCGACGCGTTCAGCGGCGTGGTCGGATCATAATGATCGGCCATCGCCAGCTTCGCGCGCACCGATATGCGCAGCGGCTGCGGCAAATGGGTTTCTTCGGAGTAAATGCCGGTCAGCACCTGGACGGTCAGCCCGTCCACTTCCAGCCACAATATGTCGGTCACGCGATCATCCTGTCGAACGGGGACGACATTCGGCTTTGCAATACCGACGCCGGACCCTAAAGCGCCGCCGCATTAGCGAAAGGGCAAGCGTTGGTCGAGTTACTTCCATTGGCAGAGATAGATGTGCAGGCGGTCGAGGATTTGCTCGACGCGGCCTTTGGTGCCGACCGGTTCGGACGCACCGCCTATCGCCTGCGCGAAGGAAGCACCGCCGTGCCGGACCTCAGCTTCGCATTGGTCGAGGGTGGCCTGTTGATCGGCACCATCCAGTGCTGGCCGGTCGTCCATCAGGCGGCGGATGGCGCGGCGACCCCGCTCGTCATGGTTGGCCCCGTCGCGGTGCGCCCCGACGTCCAGCGTGGAGGGCACGGCCGCGCGTTGATGGCGCATATGCTGGATGCTGCGGAGACCCGGGCCGATGGCGCGTTGATGATGATCGGCGACCCCGAATATTATGGCCGCTTTTTCGGCTTCGACGCCGACGCGACAGGCGCGTGGGATTTGCCGGGGCCCTTCGAGCGCCGCCGCCTGCTTGCGCGCGCGGTCAACGGCCATCAGCTGCCGATGGCGGCCGGGATGATCGGCGCGCGTTGATCCGTGTGGGGGTTGCGCCCACGGCCCGCCTGCCTATGTCGGATATATGGTCAGTCCTGCCCCATCACTCCCCAAAGATTTTTCGCAACTGTCGCTGACCGAGGCCGCCGAATTGCTCGCGGCCCGCAAACTGCCGCCGGTCGATACGTGGCATCCCGATCATAGCGGCGACAGCGCGATGGAGATTCGCGCCGACGGCAGCTGGTATCATGAGGGCGGCCGCATCAACCGTCCGGCGATGGTCAAACTGTTCTCGACAATATTGCGCCGCGAACCCGATGGCAGCCATGTTCTCGTCACTCCCGCGGAAAAGCTGAACATCGCGGTCGAGGACACCGCATTTCGCGCGGTCGAGATGAAGAGCGAGGGGACAGACGAAGGACGCAAGCTGGTCTTTCGCCTCGATACCGACGATCTGGTCATCGCTGGCGCCGATCATCCGCTGAGTTTTGGCGGTGACCCCGATCATCCCGACCCGCGCCTTCATGTTCGCGGCGCGATCGGAAACGGGCTGGAGGCGCGGATCGACCGCGCGCTCTATTATGAGATCGTCGAGATCGCGCTCGCCGAGGAGGGCGACCCGCTTGCGATCTGGTCGAATGGTGCCCGCTTTCCGCTGGTGGACATCTGATGCTGTCGGAAAAATTGCGCGCCGCGCTCGCCAATCTGCTGCCCGACGTCGGAGAGGATGAGGCTTATCTGTCCGATGGTGTCGGCACGCTTCGCGATGCGGCGGTGCTGATCGCCTTTACCGACCGTCCCGACCCCGGTGTCATCCTGACCCAGCGCCCGCAATGGCTGCGCAGCCATGCCGGGCAGGTGGCCTTTCCGGGCGGAAAGATCGATCCCGGCGATCGCGATGCGGTCGATGCCGCGCTGCGCGAGGCGGAGGAGGAGATCGGGCTGAACCGCCGCGACGTGATGATCGCAGGCCCGACCGAGGCCTATCGTTCGGGCAGCGGCTATCACATCACCCCGGTGCTGGGCGTCATTCCGCCCGACCTGCCGCTCGATCCCAATCCCGATGAGGTCGAGGACTGGTTCGAGGTGCCGCTCGACATCCTCTTCGACCCGGGAAATTATGTGCAGCAGCACGCCCATTTTCAGGGCCACGACCGGCATTATTATGACATGAACTGGCAAGGGCGACGGATTTGGGGCGTGACGGCGGGAATCATCATCAATCTGGCGCGGCGGATGCCGGCGGGGTGGCACCGGTGACGATGCTTCCGAACGCTGAATGGCGCACCCGCCCGGGGCTCCACCGAATCGTTGCGGCGCTGTCCGCCGATGGCGGCGCGGTGAAGATTGTCGGCGGCGCGGTGCGCGATACGCTGCTCGGCCTTGGCGTGACCGACATTGATATGGCGACTCCGCTGCTTCCGGGCGAGGTAACGCGGCGGCTGGAGGCGGCCGATATCAAGGTGATCCCGACCGGCATCGCACATGGCACCGTCACCGCGATCGCGAGCGGCGATCACCATGAGATCACGACGCTGCGGCGCGACGTGGAAACCGACGGACGCCGCGCGACTGTCGCCTTCGCCGACGACTGGCGCGAGGATGCGGCGCGGCGCGATTTCACGATCAACGCGCTATATGCCGACGCCGACACCGGCGCTGTCGATGACTGGTTCGGCGGCATCGCCGATCTGAACGCAGGGCGGATTGCCTTTATCGGCGACGCCGCGACGCGGATTGCCGAAGACCATCTGCGTATCCTGCGCTTTTATCGTTTTGCCGCGCGATTCGGACGCGGCGATCTCGATGCGGTCAGCCATGATGCGGTGGTCGCGGCGCGCCAGTCGCTCAAAAGCCTGTCGCGCGAACGCATTGCCGACGAGCTTTTAAAGATATTGGCGCTGCCCGATCCGCGCATAATCGTGGGCCAGATGGCCGCCGATGGCATTTTCGCGGTGCTGCTGCCCGAACTCGATGCGGGTTTCGCCGATGCGTTCGACCGGCTGCTTGCGAATGAAATCGAAACCGCGGTGGAACCGGCGTCGCTGCGCCGCCTGTCGGCGTTGCTTCCCGCCGATCCGGCCATCGCGGAGCAGGTCGCGAGCCGGCTGCGGTTTTCGACACGTCAGCGCAAGCATCTTGCTGCCGTCGCCCGCCATCGGACCGACACCGCGCGGCCTGCGCGCCAGCTCGCCTATGAGATTGGCGTCGATACGGCGCGCGACGTCCATCTTCTGGGCGGCAACAGCGCTTCGGCAACGGCGGCTGTTGCCGCGCTCGACGGATGGGAAGCGCCGATGCTCCCTGTGAAGGGCGGTGACATCGTCGCGCGCGGAATTGGCGTTGGCCCGGAGGTCGCGCGCATATTGAAAGCGATCGAGGCGGCCTGGGTGGCGGAGGATTTCCCGGGCGACGAGCGCGTCGCGAAGCTCGTCGATCAGATGATCGGGCGTAGCAGCGACTGACGCCAATATTGAAACGCGGCGGCGCTGTCCATCGGCCGCGCGAACAGGAAGCCCTGCCCGAAATCGCAGCCGAGCGCCGACAGGAGGCGCGCCTGATCGGCGGTTTCGACGCCCTCGGCGGTCGTTTTCATGCCCAGCACTTCGGCGAGGCTCTGAATCGTGCGGACGATCGCCACCTTGTCGCGGTCCTCGACCATATGTTCGACGAAGCTGCGGTCGATCTTGAGCACGTCGATCGGCAGGCGCTGCAAATAGGCGAGGTTCGAATAGCCGGTGCCGAAATCATCCATCGCCACGCGGGTTTCCAGCGTCTTCAGTTCGCTGAGCACCGACATCGCAAGGTCGGGATCGCCGATAATCGCGCTTTCGGTCAGTTCGATCATCAACCGTTCGCCGCCGATGCCATTGTCCGCGAGCGCGCTGCGCACGACCGCCGCGATATCGTCGCGGACGAGCTGGATTGCGGACACATTGACCGAGAAATAGCAATCGACGGGCTCGCCGTCATTTTGCCTGTCCCAGTCGGCGATCACCGCCGCCGCCTTGCTGATCGCCCATTGGCCGAGCGGGACGATCAGGCCCGAATCCTCGGCGATCGGGATGAATTCGGTGGGCGATATGGCCTGACCGTCGTCATGGTCCCAGCGCGCCAGCGCCTCGAAGCCCGCGACCCGGCCCGAGGCCAGTTCGATCAGCGGCTGAAAAGCGAGGTGGAGCCGGTCCTCCTCGATGGCGTTACGCAGCGCAGTTTCAAGTCCGAAGCGATTGTCCGACAGGATTGCAGCTTCGGGCTCGTAGATTTCGATCCGGTCAGTCTGCTTCGCGCGTTTCAGCGCGATCTGTGCATGGCGAATCTGGTCTCCGATAGCGGTGTCAATTGCGGGCTGAATCGCACAGCCAAGCGCGCAATCGACGCTGACTTTCAGTTCGCCGATGCGAAAGGGGTGATCGAAACAGCCGCGGATGCGCCGCGCCATTTCGCGTACATCGGCTCTTCCGCCCGCGACGCGTGACGAAATCGCAAATTCGTCGCCGCCGGTGCGCGCCAATATGTCGCCGCTGCGCAGGCTGGATTTTAGTCGCCGCGCGACGGTGATGATCAGCTCATCGCCCGCCATCGGTCCGATATGTTCATTGATACGGCTGAACCGCGCGAGGTCGAGCAGCAGGATCGCATGATCGGCAGGACCATCGCCCGTCGCCCGCTGTTCGACCAGTTCGGCGAACCCGGCGCGATTGGGCAGGCCGGTCAGGCTGTCCGACACCAGTTCGCGGCGCAGGTTGCGCTCTGTCATCATTTCTTGGGTGCGGTCGATCAGCGTCAGCAGGAACAGCCCGTCATCGTCAGTCTCGGTCTGCAGCGGCCCGATCGACCCGCGCAGGTCGCGCGCCGCGACGCCTTCGCCCAGCTGGCAGGAAAATTCCTGGGAACGATCGGGATATTGTGCCGCTCGTTCGATAGCGCGCAGCAATTCGATCGGAGCATCGGCCCCGGCGGGCGACAGCTTCAATCGGTCAAATGCAGTGTTGCTGGCATGAAGACGAAAATTGCCGCGTGTCAGCGGACGGATAAGCGCCGCCGGAACCGGCAAAGCGTCGATCCAGCCGACAAACAGCAAGGGCCGGTCTTCGCCGGTTTTATCAATAGGCATAATAGCGGGTGTTGCGCGACCTTTCCCCATTGGCAAGAGCCTATGCCGCTCGAGTAAACAAGCTGTTTACGGCTACATGAAAACGGGATCAGTCGAAGCGGTTATTCCGGGGGAAACCCGTCGGCGGCATCCGGCCCGCCGCACCGCGCGCGACACGCCACGGCATCAAATCGGTTTCGGTGCGCGTGCGCCCCGTTTCTCCGCCCATCGCCCAGCTCAGTCCTTCGGCGAAGGCAAAGCTGATCGCATCGGACAAGCCGCCATCGCGATAGCGTTGCAGCATGACGCCTTGGCCGCGCGCCATCACCGGAACTTCGGCGATCGGGAAGACCACCAGTTTGCGATTTTCGCCCACGACGGCGACGCTGTCGTCGGTCGCCGCGATCGGCCTTACGATTGTCAGCTGTGCCTTGGGTTTCAGATTAACGACGTTGCGGCCCTTGCGCGTCTCGGCGATCACTTCGCTCATCTGAACGGCGAAGCCGTGACCGCTGGTCGAGGCGAGCAACAGGCGGCCGTCGGTGCTGGCGGGGATCATCGCGACGATTCGCGCTTCGGGGTCGATATCGACCATCAACCGCAGCGGCTCGCCGAAACCGCGCCCGCCGGGTAGCTTGTCGGCGCCGATGGTGAAAAATCGCCCGTCGTTCGCCGCGATCAGCAGTTTGTCGGTGGTTTGGGCGTGCGCCGCGAACAGCAGTTCGTCGCCTTCCTTGAATTTGAACTCGGCCCATTGATCGGGGGTCACATGGCCGCGCTGGGCGCGAATCCAGCCGCGCTTCGACAGGATGACCGTCACCGGTTCCTTTTCGATCATCGCATCCAGCGGAATGTCGCGCGCCGGTGCGGCTTCGGAAATCGTCGTGCGCCGCGCGCCGAGCAGCGTTTCGAGGCCATAGACGGTGCGCAGTTTCTCCAGATCCTTGCGCAGCCGGGTGCGTTGCCGCGCCGGGCTCTCGACCAGCTTCGCCAGTTCTTCGCGTTCGGCGATGAGCTCGGCCTGCTCGCGCTTCAGCTCCATTTCCTCAAGTTTGCGCAGGCTGCGCAGGCGCATGTTCAGGATCGCTTCGGCCTGACGGTCGGTCAGGATGAATTCGGCGATCATCACCGGCTTGGGCTCGTCCTCGGTGCGGATGATCTCGATGATCCGGTCGAGATTCAAAAAGGCGATGATGTAACCCGCGACCAGTTCCAGCCGGTCGTCGATCTTCGCGATACGATGTTCGGCGCGGCGGACGAGGACGATGATCTGGTGTTGCAACCATTCGGTGAGCAGCTGGTGCAGCCCCATCACCTTGGGCGTGCGCGTCGCGTCGAGGACGTTCAAGTTGAGCGCGAAGCGGCTTTCGAGGTCAGTCAGCCGGTACAGGCTTTCCTTCAAAATCTCGGGGTCGACGTTGCGGCTCTTGGGAACGAGGACGATGCGCAAATCCTCGGCGCTCTCGTCGCGCACATCCTCGAGTATCGGCAGCTTTTTATCGGCGATCAGCTGGGCGATCTGTTCGATCAGCTTGCCCTTGGCGACCCCGTAAGGAATCTCGCTGATGACGAGCTGCCAGGTGCCGCCTGCCTGTTTCTCGATCCCGCTATCTTCCCAGCCGTCATCCTGCTTGCCCGTCGAAAAACGGGCGCGAACGCGAAAACCGCCGCGTCCGGTCTGATAGGCGTGGGCGATCGTCTCGGGGCTGTCGACGACGATCCCGCCGGTCGGAAAATCGGGGCCTTTGACATGTTCGAGCAGTTCGGAAAGCTCGGCGTCGGGCCTTTCGATCAACAGCAGCGCCGCGCCGATGACTTCGGCGGCATTGTGCGGCGGGATGTTCGTCGCCATGCCGACCGCGATCCCGCTTGCGCCATTGGCGAGCAAATTGGGGAACAGGCCCGGCATGATTTCGGGCTCTTCATCTTCGCCATTATAGGTCGGGCGGAAATCGACCGTTCCTTCGTCGAGCCCCTGCATCAGGTCGACGGCGACGCGGGTCAGCCGTGCCTCGGTGTAACGATAGGCGGCGGCATTATCGCCGTCGATATTTCCGAAATTGCCTTGGCCGTCGACGAGCGGATAGCGCAGCGAGAAATTCTGCGCGAGGCGGACCATCGCGTCATAAACCGCGGTATCGCCGTGCGGGTGGAATTTACCGATAACGTCGCCGACGACGCGCGCCGATTTTTTATAACCCTGCGACGGGTCGAGCCGCATCGCACGCATCGCCCACAAAAGCCGGCGATGGACGGGCTTCAAACCATCGCGCAGATCGGGTAGCGAACGCGCGGTGATCGTCGATAGAGCATAGACGAGATAACGTTCGGACAGCGCACTGCCGAACGGTGTGTCGATCATGCCGGGGGCGGGATCATTGTTGTCGGGATCGTCGGTCGTGCTCGCCATGGTCGCCGCGCGATAGCAAGGCTGGAGCGCCAAGGCAAAGGGGCTGTTGCGATTGGCAGCCGGGCACCCGCGCTGAAACTAGGCGTTGCCCAAGAATAAGTTTATTGCAAATGATTTGCAATAAGAGATAAACGCGGCGCGACTCGATATGGGCCGCCTGTCCTTGCGACATTTCGGTGCGATTCGATCTGTCCGCTGACGCCATGTAACATCAGGAAAGCCGAAATAGATGAGCGACCGTATCGCTGCCGCAGCCAAACTGGCTCCCTCCGCGTCATTGACCGTCGAGGAAGTGCTTTCGGTGCGCCATTGGAACGAACATTTGTTCAGTTTCACGATCACCCGGCCACCGTCCTTCCGTTTCCGCTCGGGCGAATTTGTGATGATCGGCCTGCCGGGCGAAGGGCGCCCGCTGCTCCGCGCCTATTCGATCGCCAGCCCCGCCTATTCCGACGAGCTGGAATTTCTGTCGATCAAGGTGCCCGATGGTCCGCTGACCTCGCGGCTTCAGAAAATCCAGCCCGGCGATCCGGTCTATCTTGGCCGCAAACCCACCGGCACCCTGGTCGCCGACGCGCTACTCCCCGGCAAGCGGCTGTTCCTGCTGTCGACCGGTACCGGTCTTGCACCGTTCCTCAGCCTGGCGCGCGATCCCGATATCTATGACCGCTTCAGCCAGATCCAGCTCGTCCACTGCGTGCGGCAGGTCAGCGACCTCGCCTTCCGCGATGAACTCGAAAGCCAGCTCGCCGGCGATCCGCTGGTGCAGGATCAGGCGCTGCTGCAATTCCATTATCTGCCAACCGTGACGCGCGAGCCCTTCCGTACCTCGGGACGCATCGACGCGCTGATCGACAGCGGCGCGCTCTTCGGTCACCCGCTGACGGGGCCGACGCAGTTCGACCCCGAAACCGACCGCATCATGATGTGCGGCAGCATGGCGATGATCCGCGACCTCGAAGCGCGTTTCGAGGCGCTGGGCTTCAAGGAAGGCTCCAACGCCGCGCCGGGCGACTTCGTGATCGAGCGCGCGTTCGTCGGCTAAGGCAAAGCCCCTTCAAGGCTTGTCGGCATAGGCCTTCACCAGGTCGAACATATAGTCGCGCCCGACATAGACCGAACGCACTTCCATGCGTTCGTTGAGGCCGTGCGCGCCATTGCCGTCCGAATCGCCCCACATGCCGGGGATGCCATAGGTCGGGATGCCGACCGCGCCGAGGAAGGTCGCGTCGGTATAGCCGTTGGCCATCGACGGGATGACCTTCAGCCCCGGCCAATATTTATCGACCAGTTTCTGCATCGGGCCGATGATTTTCGGGTCGAGCGGCGGCGCCGGCGGGGCCGGGCGTTTCGGCGGCAGCTGGGTGATGGTGACGCCGGTATCGCCGATCACGTTAGCCAGCTCGTCCCGGATCGATTCGATGCTGTGACCGGGAAAGATGCGGCAATTGATGTTCGCCCCGGCGCGCTGCGGCAACGCGTTCGGTGCATGGCCGCCGTCCAGCAAGGTCGCGACGCAGGTCGTGCGCAAATTGCTGTGCAGGAACGGGTCCTTGTTGACGATCGCCTCCGCGGCCTTGTCGGCCGGGTTCTTTGAGAGCGCGGCCATCGCCTTTCCGGTTTCGTCGCCGCGCGCCGCGCCCGCTTCGGCGAAGAAGCGCCGCGTCGTGTCGGTCATTTCGAGCGGAAAATCATATTCGCCGACTTTGTTGAGCGCGCGGGCGAGCTGATAGATCGCATTGGCGGGAACGGGCGCCGAGCTGTGGCCGCCGGGGTTGCGCGTTTCGAGCCGGAAATTGGCGAAGGTCTTTTCACCGACCTGTACCGACTGGCCGCTGACATTGCCCTTGCCGTCGCTGTCGCCCCCGCCGCCTTCGTTCAACGCAAATTCGGCGTCGATCAAATCGCGCTTGTTCGCCGCGAGCCATTCGACCCCATTGAACGCGCCGTTGGTTTCTTCGCCGCAGGTCAGCGCGATCTTGACCGTGCGCTTGGGTTTATAGCCCTCTTTCTGAAACCGGATCAGCGCGTCGACCCAAACGGCAGCCTGTGCCTTGTCGTCGGCGGTCCCGCGGCCATAAAAATAGCCGTTTTCCTCGACCATCTTGAACGGGTCACGCTCCCAATCCTCGCGCTTCGCCTCGACGACGTCGATATGCGCGACGAGCAGGATCGGTTTCGCGGTCTTCGATGTGCCCGGATAGACGGCGACGAGACCGCCTTCCTTCGGGTTCTCGGCGGTCGCGAACAAAGTCAGCTGACTGTCGGGCAGGCCCGCCGCCTTCAACCGCGCCGCCATGCGTTCGGCCGCCAGCGTGCAACTGCCCGACGACAGCGTTGTGTTGGTTTCGACGAGTTCGCGGTAAAGATCGCGAAAGGCCAGCTGATCGGGGCGTGCCTGCGTCTCGGCCGCGATCGCAGGAACCGCCAGCAGCATCGTTGACGCCAGCAGCGCGGACAATTTTTTCATCACGAAAGCCTCCCCATTTTCAAAGCGAAAGGAGCAGAAAGCACTCCGCGCCGCAAGCGGTGATCGCCGCCCCTTGCGAACCGGCGTGGTTTCGCGCAAGCGGCGGGTCTGGAAGGGGAGATTTTGTGGCGCGTGTCGACGATGATCCGCCGGGGCCGGTTGCGCGGGCGGTACGCTGGCTCCTGCTCTTGATGTACCGCATGCGCGGCTGGAAAGCCGTGGGGGTCGTGCCCGAACCGCGGCGCTTCATCATCATCGCGGCGCCCCACACCAGCAACTGGGATTTCGTCAATTTCCTCGGCTTGACTGCGGACCTTGGTATTCGCGCGCATTTCATGGGCAAGCTGTCGCTGTTCAAATGGCCGCTTGCGGGCTTCATGAAACAGATGGGCGGCGTTCCGGTGGACCAGCGCGGCGGCAGCAATATGGTACAGCAGATGGTCGATGAATTCGCACGCCGCAGCGAGTTCATGCTGACCGTCGCCCCGGAGGGGACGAGGGGCAAAGCGCAGAAATGGCGCACCGGCTTCTATCAGATTGCAATAGCGGCGAAGGTGCCGATCGTCGTCGGCTTCATGGATTATGGCAAGAAGACCGGCGGGCTCGGCCATATGATCTGGCCGACCGGCGATTTTCGCGCCGACATGGCAAAGGTTTTCGACGTCTATAAAAATTGCACGGCCAAATATCCCGAGCGCACGGCACGTTCGATCGACGATATCGTCGGCCGCGACGAAGGGCGGGACGCATAGCGATGCCCCGCGACGAGGGCCTTGGCGATGCGCCGGTCCCGGAGGACGTCAGCGCGCTCGGCGACGCGCCGCGCATTCGTGCGATATTGATCGAGGCGGCGCGCGAGGGGCGCAGCGTCAGCTACTCCGAACTGCTCGGCGACCTCGGCTTCCGCTTCACGCGGCCCAAGATGCGCGCGGTGTGCCAGACGCTGGGCGAGGTCGACCGGCTTTGCGCGATGGACGGTCAGCCCGATCTGGCGGTGCTGGTGGTGCGCGAAAGCGATCGCTTGCCGGGGCAGGGCTGGTGGGTCGGGGGGGCGGCGTTGCTGCTTGGTTATGACGGGCCGTGGGAGGGCGCGGCGGCGGCGCGCTTTATCAGGGAGCAGCAGCAATTGGCTTATGATTATTGGGATGGACGGTAGCGTGAAATGACAGGCGATCCGATCCAATCGATCCGCCGGAAGATGATCGGTGCGCTTTGCTTCGGCCCGGCTTTGCTCGCTTGCGTCCAGCCCATCGCCGCGTCTGAGCAGAAGGGAAGCCAGGCGGCGGCCGAAGGCCCCGCGCCAGCGCCTACTCCGGCGCAGGAAATCGAGGTGCTGCAAAAGATCGCGGTCGTCCCGCTGACGCCCGATCAGGCGGTCGGCGAACGGCATATTGGCAAGCGCGTTCGCTGGGCTGGCAGCGTATATCATATTTCGCGATCGGACGACGGGGCGTGCCTGACGATCCTCTATGCCCTGAGCGGCGATTATGCCGAGCCGCGCTGGACACTCAAACCAACTTATCAAAGCTTCGAAGCCTGTACGACCGGTTCCTACGATCCGGAGCTTGTTCACGATTCCACCAATGTCACGATTGTCGGCACCATTGCCGGCGAGACATATATTGGCATGGGCGGTGGCGGCAGTGTCGGGCCTGTCGTCACGATCGAAAAGCTGTTTCGCTGGTCCGATTGCCTTGCCGGGGATAGCAGCCCGGTCTGCAAATACGGGTTTCTGACCCCGGAAGCGCCTGCCGACGATCAATAGCGGCCGGCAGCTCGCCGCCTGCTCATTTGATCAACCCGATCTCGCGCAGGCGCTGTTGCAGATAGTCATCCGCCGTAATCGGCGTCGGATAGAGATCCGGATGCGCCGCATCGACGCAGCTTTGCAGCGTCTCGATCGGATAGTCCGAACGGAAGTGGAGGAAGAAAGGCATCGAATAGCGCGCGACGCTCGCGCGGCCCGCATCGGGGTTGCGAACGCGGTGGGTGGTCGAGGGCAGCTTGTTGTTGGTCAACCGCTGCAGCATGTCGCCGACATTGACCGCCATCGCGCCCGCGGGCGGCGAGACCGGAAGCCAGCTGCCGTCCTTGTCGAGGATTTCGAGCCCGGCCTCTTCGGCGCCGAGAAGGAGGGTGATCGTGTTGATATCCTCATGCGCTTCGGCGCGGATGCCTTTGGCGGGGGCTTCGACGGGCGGATAGTGGAGCAGGCGCATCACGCTGTTGCCGTCGGCGATCGTGTCGTCGAAGAAATCGGGATCGAGCCCGAGATAGGTTGCGATGCCCGACAATAGCCGCCCGCCGACGCGGTCGAACTCGGCGAAGAGCTTGTCATAGGCGGTGCGGAATCCCTCGATCTCGGCCGGCCAGACATTGTTCGGCTGTTGCGCGGCGAGGCGGTGTCCGGCGGGCAGGTCGCGGCCGACGTGCCAGAATTCCTTGAGGTCGACTTCCTTCGCGCCTTTCGCGATTTCGGTGCCGAACGGGGTGTAGCCGCGCGCGCCGCCGCCGCCCTGGATATGATAGGCGCGCTTCACATCTTCGGGCAGCGCGAAAAAGGCTTTGGCCTTATCCCACGCCTCGTCGATCAGCGCGGGGTCGATGCCATGGTCGGCAATCATTGCGAAACCAAAGCGTTCGAACGAGGCGCCAAAATCCTGGGCGAAGCGGTCGGCGGGAAGCGACATGGAAATAATCGGAACGGCGGCGGTCATCATTTTATCCATCTTGCAGCGGGCGCGCGGCCCGTGAGTCCATGGCTTCGCATTTAGGACGGTCGGCGATGCAGGGAAAGGGGCGCCGCTCTTTTCAAACCGGGCGCAGACGGTAAGAGGGGCGGATGAGCAAAAACTACTGGCTGATGAAATCAGAACCCGACGCCTATCCGTGGGAGCAACTGGTGCGCGAGGGCACCGGCATGTGGGACGGCGTGCGCAACCACAGCGCCAAGCTGAACATGATGGCGATGAAGGTCGGCGACGAGGCGCTTTTCTATCACAGCAACATCGGCAAGGAATGCGTCGGGATCATGAAGATTACCGAGGAGCATTTCCCGGACCCGACCGCCGATGAGGGATCTCCCTGGGTCGTGGTGCGCGTCGCCCCGGTCCGCCCGCTTAAAAATCCGGTGACGCTCGCGGCGATCAAGGCTGATCCGAAGCTCGCCGACATGGACCTCATTCGCCTGTCGCGCCTGTCGGTCGGGCGCGTGCGCCCCGACGAATGGGATCATATCCTCAAAAAATCGGAAACGCCGGGGGGCTGATTCCAGCCTGCGGCGTCAGCGCAGTTTGACCTGCAGATGCTTCGCCACCGACGGGTGGAGCGGATAGAGGAATTCGCAGCCATATTCATTGCCCTCGGCGCGGCGGACAACGGCCTCCAGCGACTGCAGGCCGGGCAGGGTCACCCAGATATGCTTGCCGATCTGCGGCCGGGCAAATGTGAGCATGCGAAAGCCGGTGAAGGACAGGTCGAACAGCTCGACGTCGAACGGATTGAATCCGGCTTCACGAAAACGCGCGCGTGCGGTCACGGGCGCGCGTTCGGCGCGGCGCTCGCACGATGGCGCTGTTTTGACGGTGGCGATGCGAGTCCCCGGCACGTTTCCTCTTCCCGGTGATTGTCAGGATTCGCGGGAATTTAGGCGATCGTTGGTTATCCCGAAGTGAAGAAACAGAGTGAATTTTCGTTAGCGGGGCGGGGCGTCGCCGACCGTCATCAACTGGCTGGGATAGGGAACGGCCAGCCGCACCGCGTCGCGCCATTCGCCCGACAGCCAGCGGGCATAATCCTCGGGGTGCAGGATCACCGGCATCGCGCCCGGATGATGATGTTCGACCAGCCGGTTGGCGTCGGTGGTCAATATGGCGAAGCACGGCCAATCCTCGCCTTGGCGCAAAACGCCGGCAAAGGCGAAGATTGGCCGCGACGGCACCGAAAACCAGCGCTGCTTCTTGGCGCCCGCCGGGCCCGACCACAGCGCAAAGGCGGTCGCGGGGACAAGACATCGCAGTTCGGCGTGGCGCAGCGTGCCGATCCAGAAGGGGCTGGTGAGATTGCGGACGGTGGTGACGGGGCGGTCGCCCTGCGGCGGAGGCGGGACGCCCCACAGCTTTGGGCGGAGAGTGCGGCGCGATCCGCCGCGACCGTCGCTGACGATGATCGGGGCAGGGCGCGCGGGTGCGACATAGTCGCCGGTCCACGGGTCTTCGCCGGCGTCGGCCCCGAATGTCGCGGCAATGCGGCTGGCCGGTGCGTCGAGGCGGTAGAGGCTGGTCATATGTGCGCTAGTCGGTCCCGCGCACCCGCCCGCGCCCGGCCTTCACGCTGCTGCGGGCTTTCTTGCTGTCGACGCGGCGCGCCTTCGCGGCCTTGCTCGGTTTGGTCTTGATCCGCCGTTCTGGACGCACCAGCGCTGCATCCACCAATTCGGAGAGCCGTTCGCGCGCATCAGCGCGGTTCGCTTCTTGGGTGCGATAACGGCGCGCGAGGATGATCAACTCGCCCTCGGTCGTCATTCGGCTGCCCGCCAATGTCTTCAACCGCCGATAGGCATCGGGCGTGAGGCCCAGCGCATAGACGTTGACGCGCAGCTGGCACGCGGTCGCGACCTTGTTGACATTCTGACCACCGGGCCCCGTCCCGGCGAGAAATTTTTCGCTGATCGCGCTTTCGGGGATCTCAGCCACGGGTCGGCGCGGCGCCTTCGGGTGCGGTGAAATCCAGCGCGGTGAAGCTGTCGGGGAAGGGTGCCTCGGCGATAATCGACGGCTTGGCGTCACGTTTGACCACCAGCCGTTCAGCGTGGAGCAGCGTGCGCGTTTTGGTGCCGCCGCGCCCGTAGACAGGGTCGCCGACGAGCGGAAAGCCAAGGCCTTCGAGCGCATGGACGCGCAATTGATGCGTGCGGCCGGTTTCGGGACGGAAGCGCAGCAGGCTGCGGCCATCGACGACCGCCAGCTTTTCCCAATGCGATATCGAAGGCTTGCCCTTCGGATCGCCGACCATCCGCCAACCTTCTTCGGCGGTCGATACCTTGGAAAGCGGCAGGTCGATCGTGCCGCCGTCGCCTTCGACCACACCGTCGACGATCGCGAGATATTGCTTCTCGACCTCGCGGGCTTCGAATGCGCGGGTGAAACGGCCGTGCGCTTTGGGATTGCGGGCGAGAAGCAGGCAGCCCGAGGTGTCACGGTCGAGCCGGTGGACCGCGAGCGGCCACCGCTTGAAGCCGAACTTCAGCAAGTCGAGATGATTCTCGAGGCTAAGGCTGCCGTCGCGCGGGGCATCGACCGGCAGGCCAGCGGGCTTGTCGATCACGAGGGCCTCGCCATCGAGGAAAAGAACACGGTCTGAAAGGAGCATGGCGCGCTATAGGCGCGCTGTCTCCCCACCGAAAGCGTAAACGTCCATCGCGAGCAGGCCATAGGTGATGCTGGCGTGAAGGCGCTCGGATTCGAGTGGCATTCCGTCCGCGCCCGCCCCGGCCCCCATGGCGACGAACAGCGGCAATATATGGTCCATCGTCGGATGATTGTCGTGTCCGTGCGGCGCGCGGTCGACCGCGTGAAGCACATCGTCGATTGCGCCCGCCGCCATACGCTCGGCGACCCAATCGGTGAACGCCGTCACCCAATCGGGCGCGGGGGCGTCGATGGGCAGCCGCGCGGAGAAGAGCGCGCGCAGATTGTGGGTGATGCTGCCCGATCCGATCAACAGCACGCCTTCGTCGCGGAGCGGCGCCAACGCCTGTCCCAACGCATAATGCCATTCGGGCGTGGCGTTCGAGGCGATCGAAAGCTGGATCACCGGAATGTCGGCTTGCGGATAGGTCAGCGACAGCGGCACCCATGCGCCATGGTCGAGCCCCCGCGCCGGGTCGGCCGTGACAGAAAGGCCCTGCGCGCCGAGCAGAGCGACGATGCGTTCGGCCAGCGCCGGATCGCCCGGCGCCGGGTAACGCATCGCGAACAGTTCGTCGGGAAAACCGCCGAAATCATGGATCGTCGGCGGGGCGGGGGAAGTGGTGACCGTCGCCCGTCCGCCTTCATAGGCCGCGTCATGATGCGCCGAGACCATCAGTATGGCGCGCGGGCGCGGGAGAAGGTTGCCGAGCCCGGCGAGAAAGGTCCGCGCCGGGCTCGGCTCGAGCGCCATCATCGGCGAGCCGTGCGAAACGAAAAGGCTCGGGAGACGGCGCATCGGTTCAGGCTGCCAGCTTGGCCGCGGTCCGGGCGACGCGCTCGCCCAGATAGCGTGCACCGCCAAGGTCGGTTTCGCTCGGCTGACGCGATCCGTCGCCATCGGCCAGCGTCGTCGCGCCATAGGGCGCACCGCCTTTGACCTCGTCGACACCCATCTGGCCGGCATAGCCATAGTCGAGCCCGACGATCGTCATGCCGAAATGCAGCAAATTGGTGAGGATGCTGAACAGGGTGGTTTCCTGACCGCCATGCTGCGATGCCGACGAGGTGAAGGCCGCGCCGACCTTGCCGTTCAGCTTGCCCTGCGCCCAGACGCCGCCGGCAGTGTCCCAGAAACTCGCCATCTGGCTCGACATGCGGCCAAAGCGCGTCGGCGTGCCGACGACGATCGCATCGTAATTTGCCAGTTCATTGGGGTCGGCGAGCAGCGGGTGCGCGGTGTCGGTCTTGAAACCAGCGGCCTGAACCACGGCTGCGGGGGCGGTTTCGGCGACGCGGCGAATATCGACTTCGGCGCCCGCAGCGCGCGCGCCCTCGGCGACGGCATCGGCCATCTGCTCGATATGACCATAGGAGGAATAATAGAGCACCAGAACTTTTGCCATTGTCTTTGTCCTTTTCGTCTTCGTCATCAAAATGGGGGTGGGCCGCCGCCCTGGGGGAGGGGGACTGAGCGGCGGCCGGGGGGAGGCTCGTTAAAGGCTGTCGACCAGCACCAGTTCGGCGTCGTCGAGCGCTTCGACCTTGATCGTGCCGACATCGCGGATTGCGATGCCGTCGCGGGGATCGGCTTCTTCGCCATTGACGCGAATGCGGCCCTTGGCGGCAACCAGATAGGCGTGGCGACCGGCACCGAGGTCGTAGGAGACGCTGTCGCCGGCGTTCACCGTTGCCGCAGCGACGCGGGCATCGGCGCGGATCGGCAATGCGTCATCGCCCCCGATCCCGCTGGCCAGCGTCACAAACTGACCCGAACGGTCGGCCTTCGGAAACTGGCGTGCACCCCAGCCGGGATTGCCGCCGTCACGGTCGGGCATGATCCAGATCTGGAACAGCGTCGTTTCTTCGTCCTCAAGGTTGAACTCGCTGTGCGTCACGCCGCTGCCGGCGCTCATCACCTGGACGTCGCCCGCTGCGGTGCGGCCGGTGTTGCCCATGCTATCGCGATGGGTGATCGCGCCGGTACGGACATAGGTGATGATTTCCATGTCGCGGTGCGGGTGCGGGGGGAAGCCCGCCTGCGCCGCAATGGCATCATCGTTCCAGACGCGAAGAGCGCCCCAGCCCATGCGGCCTTCCTCATAATAGTCCGCGAAGGAAAAATGGTGACGGGCGTCGAGCCAGCCGTGATTGGCATGGCCCAGCGTGTCGAATTTGCGAATGTCGATCATGGCCGTTCCTTTCCATCGGTCCGCTCACTGGCATGATGCCCGGCGGCGCCGTCTTGTTGATGCCAAAATAGCGATTGGGATTGTTTCTGAAATAGCGTAGATGGAAAATCATCGTTTCCATTTTTGAGGTGTTCCTTGGCGCTTCCCGATTATGAAGGCCTGGCCTGTTTCGTCGCCGTCGCCGATGGCGGCAGCTTTACCGCCGCCGCCGCTGCGCTGGGCCTGTCGAAGGCAAGCGTATCGAAGGCGGTGACGCGCCTCGAAACGTCGCTGGGCATCACCCTGCTCCATCGAAGCTCGCGGGTGGTGACCTTATCGACTGCGGGGGCTGGCCTGCTGGGCGAGGCCCGCGCGATGGTCGCTGCGGCGACCGCGGCGACCGAGGCGGCGCGCGGCGACCGGATCGACCTGGCGGGGCCGATCCGCCTCGGTGCGCCGATGAGCTTCGGGATCAAGGTGCTGGGCCCCCCGCTCGCGGCGTTTCTGGCGCAGCATCCGGCGGTCGAGATCGAGGTGCTGCTAAGCGATGCGCGGAACGATCCGGTCGCCGAAGGGATCGACCTGACGCTGCGCATCGCGCCGCTCGCCGATTCCAGTCTGCTGGCGCGGACCATCGCACCGGTCTCTGCATCGGTCATCGCGAGCCCGGCCTATCTTGAGAAGCACGGGGTTCCGAAACATCCGCTCGAACTCGCCGGGCACCGGCTGATCGGTTATGGCCATCGCCAGCGCGCAATGCCGCTGCATTTCCACCGCAAGGGAGGCGAGGAGGTGACGGTGCTGCCGACAGGGCCGTTGTTTGCGAACAATGGCGATATCGCGGTGCCGCTGGTCGTTGCCGGCGGCGGGATTGCGGTGTTGCCGGACTTTATCGCGGCGGCCGAACTGGCGTCGGGGGCGGTCGTGCCGATCCTCACCGACTGGTCGATGCCGCAGGCGCATCTGCACCTTTTGTCGCCGCCGTCGCGGTTGCGCCCGGCGCGTGTGCGGGCGCTGTCCGACCATCTGGTCGGCACGCTGAAACGATCGTGCACGGGTGCACACGAGCAATATCTGGCACTCGGTCAAACGTGAAAGACTGTTGCAGATTGGCCGCGACTCGCGGGAATCCAACGATTAATTCAAAATTAACCTTTTCCCTTCATTAGTTTCGTGGTTAATGTTCCGGCAGTCCCGAATAGCGGGTCCGTCGGCAACATCACATGATGACCGTGCGGAGGGATTGCGGGATCATCGTGGGAAGCAATCAAGGGGTGCCCAATGCGTGTATTGCTGATCGAGGACGAGCCGACGACTGCGAAAGCGATCGATACGATGCTCACGACCGAAGGCTTCAACGTCTACTCCACCGATCTCGGCGAAGAGGGGTTGGATCTGGGCAAGCTCTATGATTACGACATCATCCTGCTCGACCTCAACCTGCCCGACATGCACGGCTATGACGTGCTGAAGAAGCTGCGCACCGCCAAGGTGCAGACGCCGGTGCTGATCCTGTCGGGCATTTCGGAAATGGATTCGAAGGTGCGCTCGTTCGGCTTTGGCGCCGACGATTATGTCACCAAGCCCTTTCACCGCGACGAACTGATCGCCCGCATTCATGCGGTCGTCCGCCGTTCGAAGGGACATAGCCAGAGCGTCATCAAGACCGGCAAGCTGCAGGTCAATCTGGATACCAAGACGGTCGAGGTCGATACCACGCGCGTGCATCTGACCGGCAAGGAATATCAGATGCTGGAGCTTCTGAGCCTGCGCAAGGGCACGACGCTGACCAAGGAAATGTTCCTGAACCACCTCTATGGCGGAATGGACGAACCCGAACTCAAGATCATCGACGTCTTCATCTGCAAGCTGCGCAAGAAACTCGCGCTGGCGTGCGAAGGCGAAAATTACATCGAAACCGTCTGGGGTCGCGGCTATGTGCTGCGCGACATCGACGATGAAGGCAATGAAGTACGCCGCGTCGCCTGACGCCGCATTTTCCTGAAATCCTGTCGGATGGCCGGCGCGGAGCAATCCGCGCCGGTTTCTGTTTGTGCGGCGGGTGACGATTGAAAGTTGATCTCGCCTCACTCGTCATCCCGGACTTGATCCGGGATCCACAGCAGCGGTGATGTCATGGACTCCGGATCAGGTTCGGGATGGGGAACTAGAAATGGTGCTAATGACCGACTGTGGCCATCGACCTGCCCATTGATGGGCTATGCGGCTAGCCCCGGCAGCGCGCCAGGAAGCCGGCGAACTGTGCGCGGGTGTCCGTATCAACTTTTGTCGCAGCCGTATGTCCCATCGTGAAAAGCGAGAATATGCTGGCCTTTTCCAGACTATTTAGTGCCTTGTCGTTTTTCGCCATACGCAGGGTTAGGTCCCAGCCTCTTGCTGGATTGGCTTTGTATTCGGCAGGCAATAGCTTCGGGGCGCCCTTGCCTGTGAAGACCGCCATCATTGCAGCGCCTTCAGGCATGATCGATCCCGGCACATCGCCGACTTTGCTGCCGCTGCGCAAGTCGAGAAGGTCCGTGACGCCAGTATAGGTGACCAAGACCTTGTCAGGAGCGCATTCGAGGACGTACGATCGCTCCGTATCAATCTCCAAGGTCATCGTCTCGCCGCGCTCATTCCCGGCTCCGACGATTTTCCAGTTTTCAGCGAGGGATGGCGTAGAGGTGAGCAAAAGCCCCGCCATCAGAAGCGTATTCCTGTAACGGCTCATGCTATTTCCTCCCATCAAACACGACGGAATCTACCTAGTCGGGGAAATGTAGGGGTTCCATCCCCAAGCGGATTTTTCCTTGCAGTCCAACCCAGCGCTCCCCTTCCTCATCGCTTCGCGATAGAGGATTCCGCCTTATCGTTTGCGGCCGAAATGGCCGGGAAGGTTGGTCGCGATGGTCAGCCCCGGGCGCCAGGTGGAAGCCTCGGGCGGGGTGAAGAGCTGGAATTCAAGGCTGCTGTCGGCGGCGACAAGCTGTTCGCCGCTGGCGGTACGCAGGCGGCCGGGTTCGATCTTCACGTCGGTCTCGACGCCAAAGCGCCGGTCGACGACCCAGCGAACCGTGCCCATCATCGGAGCATGGCCGGGCAGATAGACCGTCACCCGTTCGCCAATCAGCAGCGCGTGCGGTGCTTGCCCGCCGATACCGGTTTCCGACACATTGCGGATGGTGATGTCAAAGCGGCCGAACCGCTCGCAGTTAAACGCCGCCTTCACCAGACGCGACTGGCGCGGCTGGCGTTTTTCGGTGGCGGTCTTCGAGGCTGTATCCGCCTCATTGTGCGACATGGTGCGACCCGGTTCTGTCCGCCTGTGCCCCACGCCAGACGGTAATGATGGTCCCCACTCAGTCATAAACGGGGAAGGTAAATTTTCATATATCGTGTTTGTTACTATTTCGCCGGAAGCCCGCCAAAGGTGATGATGCTTTCGGCGCCGTCCGCCGACACCGCAGCCACGCCAAAGAAATGATCGTCGACGATCACGCCGGGCAGCATGAGTTCGGTTGCGCGGCCAGCCTGTACCACGCGGCTGTCGGTCCAGTCGGGGCGGTCGGCGCGGCGCCAGTGGATGCGATAGGCCGCAGCGTCCTTCACCGCCGTCCAGCTTATGGTCGTGTCCGAACTGACGGCGCCATCGATACTCACGCTCGCGGGGGCGGGCGGAGCGTCGGCGAGTTCGCGTACCAGCGCGACGTTGAGCGCGGTTACGCGCGCCAGATAGGGAAAATCCATCTCGTCGATCGTGTCGCCATATTTGCGGCCGTTCTCGGTGCGAAGATCCTGATGCTGGTGGTCATAATCCTCAATCCCGACGGTAAAGCGGATTGCCGGATAGCCCAGCTCAAGCGAGGGCAAATGGTCGCCGCCGCGGCGGAAGCGGTCGGGGCGGCGGACCGCGAGAACTTCGAGTCCGATCACCGGGGCCTGTTCGGCGGCGCGCTTCGCCGCCTTGGCCAGCGCGCGCGACGGGCCGTCATCTTCGCCGCCGATGCCGCGGCGGATGAGTTGCGCCGCCAGATCCTCCGACGCGCGAATGCCTTCGCTGAACACGCGCACCCGGTTGTTGACGATGGTGCCGTCGGTCCCATGCGTGCCGCCGACGATATCGTTGTTAAGCATCGCCGCGACCTGCCAATTCTGGTCCTGCGCATGTTTGGCGAGCAGCTTTCCGCCCCACAATCCCTGTTCCTCGCCGGACAGCAGCGCATAAACGATCGTCGCGCGATGCTGGTGCTTCGACAGCAATCGTGCGGCCTCCAGCACCAGCGCGGTTCCCGATCCGTCGTCATTGGCGCCGGGGGCGTCGCTGGTGAAATCCATCGGGTCGGTGACGCGGCTGTCGATATGTCCGGCGATCATGATGACGTGCGCGGGATCGCCCGTGCCTTTCTGGATCGCCAGCACATTTTCGACGATGACGCCCGCCGGTGCTCGCGGGCCTTCAAAGCGATCACTGATACGGCTGACGCTCAGGCATCCGCCGCAATCTCTGGCGATTCGCGCGAATTCGGCTGCTCCCCAGTTGCGCGCGGCGCCGATGCCGCGTTTGGGATCGGTCGCCGAAGACAAAGTGTGGCGCGTGCCGAAGGAGACAAGCTTTTCGACCGATACTTTCAGCCGCGCGGGGTCGGCGGCGGGATCGGGATTGTCTTTCGCCTGTGCCGCAAGCGGTGCGGCGAGCAAAAGGGCGGCGAGCAGGCTGTGCTTGATCATGCCCCATCATGGCGCCCGCCCAAAGCCGATGCAAGCGGCCCGCCGCGTGCCGGAACACGGGCGGGCCGAAGTTGGTTTGCCTTAGATCGCCGGCAACTTAGCGCAGGCCCGAAAAGCGAACGTCCTGGACGCGGCCATAACGGATGTCGCAGTTGAACTTGCCCTTGTCGTAAGAACCGCCGCGACCCCAACGGCCGCCATATCCGTCGCGAACGACGACGCGGCCCTTGACCTTATAGCCGTCGCGCTTGCGGTCGATGCTCGTCACTTCGGTAACGTCGGTGCGGCCATAGCGCGAGCTGCCCCGTTCGACGGCGCGGACGCACTGGCTCACCGCGGTGCGGCTGTTGCCATAGCGGTTATAGTCATAGCCATAACCATAGCGCGCGTCGTTGTAGCGGCCGCGATAGCGATCATCGTAACGACGGTCATTGCGGTCATTATCGCCGCTCGACAGAATCGCGGCGAGGCCGCCGATTACCACCGCGCCGGCGATGATCTCACCCGCGCTGATGCCGTCGCGATCATGGCGATCGCGCGCCGTGGCCGGGGTGGCGCTCATCAGCATGGCGCCGGCGGTGGCCGCACCAACAGCGGCCTTGGTGAAAGATGATTTGGTCAGCAATGCCATGGTTCGGTCTCCTTGAAAGCGCAGGCAGCGTCGAGTGCGCCTGTTGCAAACTTTCTACCGATGATGGCGTGACGCGGTCCTGAACTCCTCGCTTATCTGGCGTTCAGCCTTGGTTCTGCCGGGGTTCATAAAGGAAAAGACCCTCCGCCATCGCTGGCGAAGGGCCTGTCGTTCGTCCGTTAAGAACGCGGGGTTGTCAGCCGAAATTGACGTCGACGACGCGGCCGCCTCGATAGCTGCAACCAAAACTGCGCACTTCGCCGCCAAGCCGCGACGCGGTGCCGGTCACATACCAGCCGCCATTATTCGGTTCGGTGCCGGTGATGCTGTCGACATGGGCATCTTCGCCCATTTCGCCTTCGACCGCCCAGCTGCAGGCGTCGGCGGCGCGCGTTTCCGGCGCGCCGCGGCCATAGGCGCCGTTATCCGCTCGTGAATCATTCTCATTCCGGGGTTCGTATCGAGTCTCCCGATCGTCATCGCCGCGATAGGGCGGAATATAGCGATCATCGCGATCAGGCCGGTCGCGCTTGTCCTTGGTCGCGGCGCTGGCGATCGCTGCGATGGTGCCGATGACGAGGAGGCCGCCCAGCACATCGCCGACGCTGATCCGGTCGCGGTGACCCCATCCGCCCTGTCCCCATCCACCGTGGCGGCTACGCGCCTCGGCGGGCGTGGCGCTGAGCCCGACCGATGTAAGGAGGACCGCGGCGGCGGCGGTCAGGCTGGTGAAACGACGCATCGAGGATACTCCCCACGCAATGGGCAAAGGACGGTCCGGCCCATGATCCGCGAGGATTAGGCTCGCGATGCTTTCGCGCCGCTGAACCGTTGCGGACGAGCGATAAGCCGTGGAAATGCAAAGGGCCCGCCATCCGCTAGGACGGCGGGCCCAAAAGGCCGCTGAATTCCGTGGGTTCAGCAGGCGCAGCGCGGTTTGGCTCTGACGACCGGCTTTTTCCGGGCGGTATAGCGTTTGCGCACCGGGACATTTTCATAATAGGTCCGGGTGCTGGTTTCGACCCGTTCGGTCACCAGCGGTGCGCCGTGCGTGGTCGTCGTCGTGATGACGACTCCGGGCGTGTAATAGCCGTAGCCATAGGCATGGCCATAGCCGCTCTGATACGCGCCGCTCTGGTAAGTGGCTTCGCGGCTTGCCCACCATTCGTCGCAACGCTTCCGGTCCGATGCATTGCCGATCGCCGCGCCGGCCACCGCGCCCAGCGCGCCGCCGATCAGCGTTCCCGCCGTGCGGTTACCGCGTCCGGCGATGCGGTTGCCGGCGAAGCCTCCCACGGCTCCACCAACAACCGCACCGCCCGCTGTGCCCCCCCGGCCACAGCGTTGTTCCATCTCGGCGTCATAGCGCGAGTCATATCCATAGTAGCGCGAATCATATCCATATCGGCTGCGAATCGCGCCATCATAGGCCGGGCCAGAGACAGGCGGCGGCGCATAGTCGGTGCCGGCGTGGCGCTCGACCGTGCCTTCATATGTGCCGTCATAGCGGCGGCCATCGGGCGCTTCGTAAGTGCCTGTCCAGCGTCCGGTCCAGCGACCCTCGGCATCATAACCCTCGACACGGCGATAATCGGCTTCGCTCGGAACGCGGTCGGGATAGCCGGTGTAGACGCGGACATCGGTCGATGTCGGGGCTCCATAATCCAGGACCGGGCGCGGATTTTCGCCGATATGGGTGGTTGTCGATCGAACCGGCACGGGGGTCGATACAGGCTCTGCGCTTCCCGCGCGTCCCGCCAGCAACAGCGACCCGACGGCCACTCCCAAAAGCAAAACGATACGCATGCCAAACTCCCCGTTCCAACGGTCGCCGCAGCTGCGGGATAACCGTTTAGTTAACAGTTTGTTAGCAAATTTAACGATTCATCGCGAATCTATTAACCTTCGATCCATTGCCCCATTATGGGGCAGGGGATGCGGACGCGAGCGCGGCGGCTATGCGTGCAATCAGGCTTTCCGCGCCCGCCTGGTCGTCGGCGGTAAAGCGCGAAGGCGTCGGGCTGTCGAGATCGAGCACCCCGATCAGCTGGTCGTCGGCGACGATCGCGACGACCAGCTCGCTGCGGCTGTCAGCGTCGCAGGCGATATGACCGGGAAAGGCATGAACATCGTCGACGCGCTGAGTCGCGCGCAGCCGGGCTGCGGCGCCGCATACCCCCTTGTCGAGCGGGATCCGGATGCACGCCGCCTTGCCCTGGAACGGGCCGAGCACGAGTTCGGTCCCGTCGAAGCGATAAAAGCCCGCCCAGTTGAGGTCGGGGATCGCCTGCCAGATCAGCGCCGCGACATTCGCCATATTGGCGATGCCGTCGGGCTCGCCTGCGACGAGTGCCGAAGCGGCGTCGGCCGCCTCGGCCCAGAGCGCCGCGGGATCGGTGGCTGAAAAGGACAGGGCATAGGACATGCTATTCGACCGCCAGCCCGGTCCATTTGGCGGCAAAGGCATATTTGTCCGCCGCCTCGGCGATGATCTTGTCTGTCGGCTTGCCCGACCCGTGACCAGCGCGGGTTTCGATGCGGATCAGGTGCGGTTTTTCGCCAACATCGGCGTGCTGAAGCTGCGCGGTATATTTGAAACTATGCCCCGGAACGACGCGATCGTCAGTGTCGGCGGTGGTTACCAGCACCGCGGGATAGGCCGTGCCGTCCTTGATATTATGATAGGGCGAATAGGTAAGGAGGTTGCGGAAATCCGCCTCCTTCGCCGGGAAGCCATAATCGTCGGTCCAGTAACGCCCGGCGGTGAAGCGGTCGAAGCGCAGCATGTCCATCACCCCGACGGCGGGGAGCGCCGCGGCGATCAGGTCGGGGCGCTGGTTGGTGACTGCGCCGACGAGTAGGCCGCCGTTTGATCCACCCTCGATCGCGAGCTGACCCTTGCCGGTGATGCCTTCGGCGATCAGATATTCGCCCGCGGCGATGAAATCGTCGAAGACATTCTGCTTGTTGGCGAGGCGGCCGCCGTCGTGCCAGGCTTTGCCATATTCGCCGCCGCCGCGCAGATTGGCGATCGCGAGGACGCCGCCCTGGTCGAGCCAGGCAAGCCTGGTGGGAGAAAAGCCGGGGACCATCGACACGTTGAAGCCGCCATAGCCATAAAGGATCGTCGGCGACCCCTTGCTGCGGTCCAGCCCCTTTTTCATCGCCACGAACATCGGCACTTCGGTGCCGTCCTTCGATTTATAGAAGCGCTGTTCGACGGTGAATTCTTTGGGGTCGAAGGTCAGCTTGGGCGCGGCGAACACCTCGGCTTTTCCGCTGACCGTGTCGAGACGATAAATGGTCGTCGGCTGGGCGTAGCTGGAAAAGGCATAAAAGGTTTCGGGGTCGCTGGCCTTGCCGCCAAAACCGACCGCCGAGCCGATGTCGGCGAGGTTGATGTTCGCGACCGGCTTGCCGTCGAGCGCGATGATCCGTGCCTGCGACTTGGCATCGCCGAGGTAGGAGAGAATGATGCGGTCGCCGACGCGCGAGGCGCCGACGAGGGTGGCGTCTTCCTCGCGGACCAGTTCGGTCAGTGCGCCGGGCTTTTTGATGTCCATCGACACGATGCGCTGGCGCGGTGCGCCCTTGTTGGTGAGGAAGGTGAAGCGCGTGCCGACGTTGGTCACATATTCCCAGTTGTTCGCATAATCGTCGACGAGCAGCACCGGCTTCGCGCCCGGCTTTCCGGTCGGATAGAGCGTCAGGCCATAGCGTTCGTCGGTGCCTTCGGACCCGACGACGAGCAGATATTTGCCGTCGTCGGTGACCACCGCGCTGTTGTTGAGCTTTGGCTTGTCGGGAGTCGCATGGATCAGCAGGTCGGCGCTCTGGGGCGTGCCGAGTTTGTGGAAATATACTGCGTGGTTTTCATTGAGTGACTGGAATGCCGCGCCTTCGGCGGGTTCGGGGAAGCGCGAGTAGTAAAAGCCGCTGCCGTCCTTCGCCCAGGCGAGGCTGGAGAATTTGACCCAGCGGATCTCGTCGGCCAAGTCCTTGCCCGTTGTGACGTCCATCACCCGGACGATGCGCCAGTCGGTGCCGCCGTCCTGCACCGCATAGAGAAGATGTTTGCCATCCTCCGACGGCGTCCATTCGGCCAGCGCGGTCGCGCCATCCTTGGCCCAGCCATTGGGGTCGATCAGCGCGCGGCCTTCGCCCTTCAGTCCGTCGCGGACGAAGAGTACCGATTGCGGCTGCAGTCCGTCGTTGCGGGTATAGAAATAGCGATCGCCCGCCTTGGTCGGCAGGCCAAAGCGTTCGTAATTGTAAAGTTCGGTCATGCGCTTGGCGAGGGTGTCGCGGCCGGGCAATGTCGCCAGATAAGCGTCGGTGATCTTGTTCTGGTCGGCGACCCATGCCGCAACCTTCGGATTGACGCGGACATCGTCCTCCAGCCAGCGATAGGGATCGGCCACATCGATGCCGAATTGCGGATCGACCGTGTCGCCGCGCGCCGTGTCGGGATAGGCGATCCCCGATGTCGGGACCGGTGTCCCCGCTGCGTCGGCGGCCTGCGCCGCTGTCGGCGTCGACATCAGGAGGGCCAGCGCCAACGGCGCGGACAGGGTTTTGCGGGACATGGCAAGGCGATCCTCATCGTCTGGGGAAGGAAATAATCGTGCGTCCTCATGTAAGCATCAGCAAGCGGCGGGCAAGGGGAATTGGGCGCCCCGTGTGAGAGTGACGGTGCGCTATCCGGCGCATTGCCGCCGCGCGCCGAGGCAAAAGAAAAGGGCGGCATCCTTTCGGAGGCCGCCCTTGATCTTGTGTCGCGGGATGCGAGGCTCAGGCTTCCGCCATATCCTCGTCATACTGATCGACCGGACCCGAATCCTGGCCCTTGGCATCGACGTCGCGATCGACGAATTCGATGACGGCCATCGAAGCCGCGTCCGAAGCGCGGATGCCGGCCTTGATCACGCGGGTGTAACCACCGGCGCGGTCCTTGTAACGCTCGGCCAGAACGTCGAACAGCTTCACGAGCTGCTTGTCGTCCATCAGGCGGGCCATCGCCAGACGGCGATTGGCAAGGCCGCCGCGCTTGGCGAGCGTGACCAGCTTTTCGACGTAGGGACGCAGTTCCTTCGCCTTGGCGACGGTCGTCAGAATCTGCTCATGCTTGATGAGCGATGCCGACATGTTGCGGAACATTGCGGTGCGATGTGCGCTCGTGCGCTGAAGCTTCCGGCCACCAACTTTATGACGCATAATCCATTCCTTCGTTTGTCAGAGGGGCCGTTTAGCGGGTTCCCATCAAAGTAATACTTTGATGGGGCCCATCTGGTACCCCAAGCCAGGTCGATATACGGGCCGACCCTTTCCCGTTGTGGACCCCGGCTTACGCCGGGGTGCCAGATTAGCCCAGCAGCTCCTGTTCGAGCTTCTTGGCCATTTCTTCGATGTTTTCCGGCGGCCAGCCGGGGATGTCCATGCCGAGACGCAGACCCATCGACGACAGCACTTCCTTGATTTCGTTCAAGGACTTGCGGCCGAAGTTCGGGGTGCGAAGCATTTCGGCTTCGGTCTTCTGAACGAGATCGCCGATATAGATGATGTTGTCGTTCTTGAGGCAGTTGGCCGAACGCACCGACAGTTCCAGCTCGTCGACCTTCTTGAGAAGGAAGCGGTTGAGCTGGTTGACGTCCGATTCGTCGCTGGCTGCCGAGGGGGCTGCCATGCCGATCAGGCCGCTGTCGTTCATCGCTTCTTCGAAGTGGACGAAGACCTGAAGCTGGTCCTGGAGGATGCGCGCAGCATAAGCGACGGCGTCTTCCGGGGTGACCGTGCCGTCGGTTTCGACGGTCAGGTTCAGCTTGTCATAGTCCAGTTCCTGACCGATACGGGCATTGTCGACCTTATAGGCGACCTGACGCACGGGCGAGTAAAGCGAATCGATCGGGATCAGGCCGATCGGCGCGTCGATGGGACGGTTGGCGACGGCGGGCACATAGCCCTTTCCGGTGTCGGCAACGAGTTCCATGTTCAGCGTCGCGCCGTCATCGAGGTGGCAGATGACGTGGTTCGGGTTCATCACCTTGATGTCGCCCGACACCATGATGTCGCCGGCCTTGACGGTCGCGGGACCGGTTGCCGACAGCTGAAGCCGCTTCGGGCCTTCGCCTTCCATCTTGAGTGCGATCTGCTTGACGTTCAGCACGATGTCGGTGACGTCTTCGCGCACGCCGGCCAGGCTCGAGAATTCGTGCAGCACGTTCTCGATCTTGATCGACGTGATCGCTGCGCCCTGAAGCGACGAGAGCAGAACGCGGCGCAGCGCGTTGCCCAGCGTCAGGCCAAAGCCGCGCTCGAGCGGTTCGGCGACGAAGGTCGCCTTGCGCTTGCCGTCGCTGCCAGCCTTGATTTCCAGGTTGCTGGGCTTCTTCAATTCCTGCCAGTTCCGGATATTGACAGTCATGGTCTTCCCTTTGCTTTTGGCGGGACGGGCGGGGACGGTGATCCGACCGGTCCGGCGTAGAGAGGTGGTCGGGCGGCGCCCCGGGGGTGGGGCGCGCCCGGAAGAGGCGTCAGACGCGGCGGCGCTTGGCCGGGCGGACACCATTGTGCGGGATCGGGGTCACATCGCGGATCGAGGTGATGTGGAAACCAACCGCCTGCAGCGCGCGCAGCGCCGATTCACGACCGGCGCCCGGGCCCTTGACTTCGACTTCCAGCGTGCGGACGCCATGCTCGGCGGCCTTCTTGCCGGCGTCTTCGGCGCAGACCTGTGCCGCATAGGGAGTCGACTTGCGGCTGCCCTTGAAGCCCATCATGCCGGCGCTCGACCAGGCAATGGCGTTGCCCTGCGCGTCGGTGATGGTGATCATCGTGTTGTTGAAGGTCGCGTTGACGTGGGCGACGCCCGACGAAATGTTTTTGCGTTCGCGCCGACGAAGGCGCTGCGGTTCACGTGCCATGTTGCTATCCTAAATCCTGAATATCTGAAGCGAAAAATAAGGAAGCGCGTGCCCTTTGGAGAGGGGCGGATGCGCTCGAACCTTACTTCTTCTTACCGGCGATCGCCTTGGCCTTGCCCTTGCGGGTGCGCGCATTGGTGTGCGTGCGCTGGCCACGGACCGGAAGGCCCTTGCGATGACGCAGCCCGCGATAGCAGGCGAGATCCATCAGGCGCTTGATGTTCATCGCCACGGTGCGGCGAAGATCGCCTTCGACCGTGTGATCGGCGTCGAGCGTTTCACGGATCTGGAGCACTTCGGCGTCGGACAGGTCCTGCACGCGGCGCGTGTGGTCGATGCCGAGCTTGTTGGCGATATCGACGGCAGTCTTGCGACCGATGCCGTGGATGTAGGTGAGCGCGATGATTACGCGCTTGTTGGTGGGCAAATTGACGCCCGCAATACGTGCCATGGTAAACTTTCTCCTGCTCCACAGGGCGCTGGCAAACAGCCCCATCTCAAAGCGTCTGACTTCCAACGCAAAAAACGGACCACGATGCGCAGGCGCGCTTCGCCGTCCGGTCAAGATGTCGGAATAGGGGTGCCGTTACGGCGAGTCGGGTGGATTGTCAAGCGCACTGCGGCGACTGGAGCCCGCAAAACTGCGGGTCAGGAGGGCGCTGTAAGCGCGACGGCGCGATCGCGCAAGCGGTCGACGACGGCCTGGTGAATTGCCGGGGCGCAGGCGATGACCCCAAAGGCTTGCGCGCGCGGTGTGTTGAAGACGAGCGGCTGGCCGAAGGCGTCAGTGACGCTGGCGCCCGCCTCGGTCGCGATCAATGCGGCGGCGGCGACGTCCCATTCGAAGCCCCAGCGCAGCGTGGCGACAAGGTCGGCGCGGTCGTCGGCGATCAGCGCCATACGCAGCGCGATGCTGTTCGGCTTGGTTACCATCACCAGATCGCGGTCGATCCTGGGCAGGCTGTCGGCGGGAACGCGGGCGCCGTCAAAGCTCGTGCGCTGGCTGGCGTGCAGTGCCTCGCCGTTAAGCTGCGCGCCCTGACCGCGGCGCGCGACCCAGAGTTCGTCGAGCGCGGGCGCATAGAGGACGCCGATTTCGGGCGCCCCGTCGACGACCAGCGCGACCGATACGCACCAGCCCGGGCGGCCGCGGATGAAGTCGCGGGTGCCGTCGATCGGATCGACGCACCACATGGCGCGCCGCGACAGGCGGTCGGCATTGTCGGCGGTTTCTTCGGACAGCCAGCCCGCCTCGGGCACCATTGCGCCGAGTACGGCCTTCAGTCGCGCATCGACCGCCAGATCGACGTCGCTGACCGGATTGTCGTGCGACTTGTTCCAGACATTGACCGCCTTGCCCTCGCCGCGCCAGCGCGCCATCGCCATGTCGCCGACCTCGCGGGTCGCGGCGATCACGGCTTCGAGGTTGCGGCCGGGCACTCGATATCGTCCTTAGCTGCTCGCGACGGTCATGCCGTCGATGCGCAACGTCGGCGCGTTGGTGCCGTGGCGGAATATCAGGTCGTTCGCCGGAATGATCGCGGCGAACATATCGACCAAATTGCCCGCGATGGTAAATTCGGCGATCGGCCCGGCTATCTCGCCATCCCTGATCAGAAAGCCCGAAGCGCCGCGACTATAGTCGCCGGTGGTCATGTTGACGCCCTGACCGATCAACTCGGTGACATAGGCGCCCTCCTTGATGTCCGCCATCAGTTCGGCGGGGGACTGGCTGCCGGCGGCGAGGTGGAGGTTACTCGCGCTGACCCCCGATGCGCCGCCGCCACGGCTGGCATGGCCGGTGGGCGCAAGGCCAAGTTGCTTCGCCGATGCAGTATCGAGCAGCCAGCCGGTGATCTTGCCATTGGTGACGATGTCGCGCGGCGCGGTCGGCAGGCCTTCGCCGTCGAAGGCGCGGCTGCGCAGGCCGCGCAGGCGGTGCGGATCGTCGCGGATGACGATGCCGCTGTCGAACAGCATCCGGTCTTCCTTGCCAAGCAGGAAGCTGGTGCCGCGCGCGATTGCGGGGCCGGCGATCGCGCCGAGCAGATGGCCGATCATCCCGCCGCTGACGCGCGGATCGAGAAGCACGGGAACCTTGCCGACCGGCGCCCTGCCGGGGCTCAGCCGCGCAACGGCGCGCGCGCCCGCGCGCGTGCCGATATCGGCGACACTTTCGAGGTCCGCCAGATAATGGGCGCTGTGCCAGCCATAATCGCGCTGCATGTTCGCGCCTTCGCCGGCGATCACGCTCGCCGACAGGCTGTGGCCACTCGACCCGTAGCCACCGGCAAAGCCATGGCTGGTCGCGAGCGCGAAGCGGGTACGGCTGTGGCTCGCGCTGCCGCCTTCGCTGTTGGTGACGCCCGCGACGGCACGTGCGGCTTCTTCGACCGCGAGCGCGGCTTCGCGCAGTGCTTGCGGATCGGCCTCGCTGCCATCGTCGAGGTCGAGATCGGGGGCAGTACCTTTAAAGAGCAATTCTTCGGGAGCGAGCCCGGCATAGCGATCTTCGGGGGCTTCGCGCGCCATGGCGACGCAGCGTTCGACCAGCTTGGCCAGTTCGCCGGCGTCCATATCGGCCGTCGATACGCTGGCGCTGCGCTGGCCGACGAAGACGCGGAGCGAGATATCCTGCCCCTCCGACCGCTCGACATCCTCGAGCGCACCGAGGCGCATCGAAACCGATGTGGCGGCGTTGCAATAATAAAGCGCGTCGGCGGCGTCGGCGCCCGCTTTGGCTGCGGCGTCGCACAGCATTTGCGCGCGGTCGAGGGCTTCGGAAACGGTCAGCATTTCTGCGCCCTATACGGCGCAGGCGGAACCGTCAAAATCAAAGTCGGTGGCAGGGCGCCGGATCAGCCCGCGATTTTGGCGATCGCGTCGGTGGCCGCCATGGCGCCGCTGACCCACAGGAAGGGCAGCGCCAGTGCCGCAGCCCACAGGCGGCGGACGTCGCGGCGGAAGCGGGCGTGAAGGCCCCAGCTGGCCAGCGCCTGACGGCTGAGATGGTACCAGCGCCGTTCGACCGATCGCGTGACGGGAAGCGCGAGCGCGATCAGGATGACCAGCGCGACGATGATCAGCGCGGAAGGTGCGCCGGCGGAGATCGCGCTCGACACAAGCCAGATTTGCAGGGCAGCAAAAGCGATCAGCGCAGTTGCGGCATGCAGTGTCATTCGGCGACCCAGGCTGCGTGCCGCAGGCACGCTAGCGGTCGAGCGCCTCCAAAGGCGCGGTCCAAATGTTGATGCCATATTCAGCCCCCTTAGGCTGGCGATTCCCAGAAACGCCACGATTTGCCTCAAAAACTCCCGAGTCAAGCCAGGTTGCACGTGATTCGTTAAAATTTAAATTCGATTCGCCCCGGATTCGGAACAAAATCGCGCCAAGCTGCAAAAAATGGTGCAATTTTGGTAATATCGGGCGTCGAAACCGTGCGAATTGGCCATGTTCGACAGAGGCTGGGGGCGTCTGAAAATGTCCCGAACGACTCGGAAATCCGTTGCCGTTTCCGCCCCGGTTCAGCGCGGGGGCGGGACAGGCAGCGGCTGGGCGTCGGGGTCGCCGGCGTCGTCTGCCGGGGCGCCGCCGCGCGCTTCGAGTTCGGCGGCGCGGCGCTGGCGTTCCTCGAGCGCCTTTTCCTCGGCGACAACCGCAGCCTCGACATTTTCCGCAGCGGCGTCGATGCCAGCGATGCGTTTGGCGCGTTCATCGGCGATCATCGCCTGCCAGTCGGTCTTGTCGGCGGCCTGTTGTTCGGCCTTCGCGCCTGCGACCAGCGCCTGGGTGCAGCCCGTGAAGCCGCCGAGCCCGGTCGGCGAGCAGCTGTCGGTGCCAAAACGGCCGACGCGCTCGAGTGCGACCACCTTGTTGGCCCATGCCTGATTGCGCGGGTCCAGCACACTGCCGCCGCGGAACATCTGCGGCACGCGATAACGCTCGGCCTCCGGCAAGCGGTTGCAGACGACGATCTCGTCGGGGCTGCTCTGTTCGCACTTGTCGTCGCCATAGATGATGACCTGGTTGATCTTTTCGCCTTCAGTCGCTGCTTCCTGCGCTGCGGCGGGCAAGGCGAGGGCGCTACCGGCCAGGATCAGCGCAAGAATGGGGAGGCGGGTCATCGGATCATCCTTAATCGTTTCACGGGCATTTGGCACTGCGACCCTGCATCCGCCGTGAACGGGCAGGCGCGGTGGACTTTATCAGATACGCTTCGACAGCGCGATGGCTGCACGGCAACCGGCGCGGATCGCAAAGCTCAGCAGCGGATAGCCGGGCGCGCTTTCGGCGCCAGCGGCGAGCGCGGCTTCCTTATGTTCCAGTTCTTCGGCGCGAAAATCGGCGACCGCGGCGCTGAGTTCAGGGTCGCTGTCGCCCAGTTCATCGAGCTGGTCGCTGTAATGGCGGTCGATCTCGGTCTCGACCGCGGCGGTGCACGCCATCGCGGCGCGCGGACCCATCGCGGCGGTCACCGCGCCCAAGGCAAAGCCCGCGACGTTCCAGAAAGGCTGGAGGGCGGTCGGGCGCACCCCGCGTTTGGCGATCATGTCGTCGAAGAATTTGCGGTGGCGCTCTTCCTGATCGGCCATATGTGCAATTTCGCGCGCCATCGGGTGACGATCGCCCATCACCGCAAGCTGGCCTGCATAGATGCGCGTCGCACCATATTCGCCCGCCTGATCGACGCGGATCATCGAAGCTGTGCGTTTGTTGCTCATGCTGCCGATGTGGTCCGGCGGCGCAGCAAGGTCAAGACGAACGCCGCCGCGCCGAATGAGAAGATGGCATTGAAACCCGCCAGCGAAACACCGCCCAGCGTCCATTGCGGAACGTCGCAGCGGGTGATCGGGGCCGCCATGATGTCGTTGAGCGAAATCGGTCCGCTGGCGCCGGAACTGCAGGTCGTCAGTCCTTCCCAGAAACCATATTCGACCCCGGCGTGAAATATGCCGATGGCGCCGCTGATCGCGATGGCGACGGCGGCAAGGAAGGTCAGCAGGCGCATCGCCCGGTCGTTGCCGCGCAGCAGCAGCGCGAGCGCCACCAGCACGATCGCCGCCTGATGCGGCCAGCGCTGCCAATAGCACATTTCGCAGGGGTGAAGCCCAAAGCCGTATTGCGACACCAAGGCTCCGCCATAAAGCAGGATCGGGGCGGCGAGCGCGACGAGCGGCGCGGCAAGGCGCGAGTTCAACATCGACGCCTTTCCTTAATTGCGGCGGGTCGGCTTGGCGGCGGGCTTGGTGCCCTGCGCCATCCGCGGCGTCGTCGGATTGATGCGGCCGATCGTCTGCAATGCATAATGCAGCTGATAATCCTCGATCCCCTTGGCTTTCAGCTGCTCGGGGGTCTCGGTAAAGCGCGGATCGGCCTTTTCGTCCTTTTCGAGCAGGCCGTCGTCGACCTTTTTCTCGTTGACGAGGTGGCGCCGCAGGTCGCTTTCGCGGAACTTCGGCCGCGCGGCATAGTCGGGATCGGACAGCTGCGGCACGCGGATGTCGGGCTCGATCCCGCCTTCCTGCACGCTGCGGCCCGATGGCGTGTAATAGCGCGCCGTGGTCAGGCGAAGTGCAGTGGTATCGCTCAGCGGCAGCACCGTCTGCACCGATCCCTTGCCAAAGCTGCGCTCGCCCATCACCACCGCGCGATGCTGGTCCTGCAATGCGCCGGCGACGATTTCGGAGGCGGAGGCCGAACCGGCGTCGATCAGCACGATCACGGGAGCGCCTTGTGCGACGTCACCGGGTTCGGCGAAATAGCGTTCCATATCGCTCTTCTTGCGGCCGCGCTGCGACACGATTTCGCCGCGTTCGAGGAACAGGTCGCTGATCCCCACGGCTTCATCGAGCAAGCCGCCGGGGTTGGAGCGCAGATCGAGGATCCAGCCGCGGGGTTTCTTGCCCAGCGATTTTTCGGTCGCGAGCATTGCGGCCTTGAGGTCGCGGGTGGCGTCGGCGGAGAAGCTGGTGACGGTCAGTACGCCGACGTCGCCCTTCACCTCCCATTTGACCGGCTTCAGGTCGATGATCTCGCGGGTCAGCGACATTTCGATCGGCTTGTCCTGACCTTCGCGGACGATGGTGATATCGATCTTGGTGCCCGGACGGCCGCGCATCTGCTCGACCGCTTCGTCGAGCGTCATGCCAAAGATCAGTTCCTTGTTGATATGGGTGATATAGTCGCCGGCCTTGATGCCCGCCTTTGCGGCCGGGGTGTCGGCGGTCGGGGTGATCACCTTGACCACGCCGTCTTCCATCGTCACCGACAGGCCCAGGCCGCCATATTCGCCGTCGGTCTGGGTGCGCAGGTTCGAAAAGCCGCGCGCATCGAGATAACCCGAATGCGGGTCGAGGCTGGCCAGCATGCCGTTGATCGCGCCCTCGATCAGCTTGTCGTCGCTGACCGGCTCGACATAATTGGCCTTCACTTCCAGATACACGTCCATGAAGCGTGCGATTTCTGCCTGTGTCGACGCATCGACGCTCGCCATCGCACCCGTCGCCAGCGGCACCAGCGCCAGCGTACTCAGCGCGGCGGCACCCTGCCACAGGGCAAAGCGGCGCTTCGGGGTGGTGGCGATCTTCGTCGATTCGGTCATGGGCGTCTTTCAGTCACGCGAGAAATGTCCCGCCTTATAATCCCCGGTCCGCCATCCTCCTACGCCTTTCTGCGCCGGTCAAGCGTGCTGTCCCGGCCGGAAGAGGCGCTTCAGCCAAGCATCGCGGCGATGTCGATCGGGTGGCCGGCCCGGCGCAGTTCGACCGTGATCCGGCTGTCGTCGGACCCGGCGCGGCCGATCGGCGCCCCGGCGTCCAGCGTGTCGCCGACATTGGTCGACAGGCCGATCATCCCGGTCATCAGCGATATCCAGCCGCCGCCATGGTCGATGATGACGATCTTGCCATAGCCGCGATAGTCGCCGGCGAAGCTGACGCGGCCCGGCGCGGGGGCGACGACCTGGCCGCCGGGCCGCGCGGCGATCGTCAATCCCCGCGAACGCACCCCGCTGTCATTGACCTCGCCCAGTCCGGCGACGATGCGCCCGACGACGGGCAGGCGATAGGCGCCGCGCGTCAATTCGTCCGCTTTCGTGGTGAGCGGGGCGGCGTGGGGGATCGCGCTGGTGGGATCGCGCGGTCGCGGCGCCGGTCCGGCGAGCTGCGCCAGCTCGGCACGAACCGTCCCATCGGCCTCCAGTTCGTCCATCAGTTCGGCAATGTCACGTGCCTTTTCGCCCAAACCGAGTGCGCGGTCGGCCTCCAGCTGCGCGCTGCTCATCAACTCGCGCGACCGCAGCCTTCCCTCATTTTCGAGCCGGGTCAGCGCATCGCGCCGCTCGGCGAGCTGGGTCTTGCTGCCGCTCAGCGCCTTCAGCGCCACCGCCTGTTGACGCCGCGTTCTGTGTAGTGCGGCGAGGTCGCGGCGGACACCGGCGGTGCGTTGTTCGATTACGGGCATCACCGCGTCGAGTACCGCGCGCGCGTGGACCATGTCGGTCAGCGATCCCGGCTGCGCGAGCACGCTGACCGGCGGCTGGCGCGACAGTTGCTGGAGCGAGGCGGTGAGTTCGAGCAGCGGCCGCTGCTGCTGTTCGAACTGCGCTTGCTGTGCGGAAAGGCGGCGGCGGACAAGGGCGACGCGCGCCTCGCCCGCGCTGATGTCGGCCTCGGCCGACTGGATGCGCGCGGCCAGCGCTGCACTGCGTTTTTTCAGCCGGTCGGCTTCGTCGATTGCCATCGCAGCCTGTTTTTCCAGCGCGGCGCTGCGCGCCATCGCTGCGGCCGATTGTTCTTTCGCAGCCAGCAATTGCTGTTGTTCGCGAACGGCGATTGCGGCGGGGTCGAAAATGTCGCTCTGCGCCAGTGCAAACGCGCCGCCGGCGAAGGCCGCGGCGATCGTCAATATGGCGAATGCGCGCCTCATTGGCGGCCTTCGCGGTGATAGGGGTGGTTCGCGATGATGCTGGTGGCGCGCCACAATTGTTCGGCGAGCATCGCGCGCGCCATCAGGTGCGGCCAGGTCGCGCGGCCAAATGCGATCACCTTGGCGGCGCCTTCGCGCTCTTCGGGCGTAAAGCCGTCGGCGGCGCCGAGGCAGAAGCGCGCCTCGCGTACCCCGCCGTCGCGCCAGCTTTCCAGCAATTTGGCGAATTCGAGCGAGCTCATCTGCTCGCCGCCCTCATCGAGCAGGATGGTGCGGCTGCCCGCAGCCGCGGCGGGCATGCGACCGCCCGTATCCGGAAGCTCGGAAATTTTCTGCGCCCAGGTGACGCGCTTCATATAGCGCTCGACCAGTTCGGCTTCGGGCCCGCGCCCGATGCGCCCCCGCGCGATGATGTGCAGCAACATGACGTTTTCGTTCACCTTCGGTGAAAGCGGCACCAGCCCACTCCCCCTCCCGGCCTCCCTGACGATAGTAGCCTATGGGAGGCCGGGA
>Ga0307414_10000108_pt1 | contig 58714 bp, 46 predicted proteins | sample DK1Ometagenome_FD_203804 | JGI IMG/M metagenome (GOLD analysis project Ga0307414, IMG submission 203804) | Maize rhizosphere microbial communities from greenhouse at UC Davis, California, United States - DK15-O-3 | ecosystem: Host-associated > Plants > Roots > Rhizosphere > Soil | place: USA...
AATATACAATCAACGGAAAAGATATCATCATTCTTGCTGAAGGTCGTTTAGTAAACCTTGGTTGTGCTACAGGTCACCCAAGTTTTGTAATGAGTAACTCATTTACAAACCAAACTTTGGCTCAAATTGAATTATGGAAAAACAGTGCTGCTTACAACAATGACGTTTATATGTTGCCAAAACATTTAGATGAAAAAGTTGCTGCTTTGCACTTAGCTAAATTAGGAGTTGAATTGGAAACTTTACGTGACGATCAGGCTGCTTATATTGGCGTTCCTGTTGAAGGTCCATTCAAACCAGAATACTACAGATACTAAATAATTTTAGATTTCTGAGTTTAGATTTTAGATTCTAAATCCGGATTCTTAATTACTATATATTTAAAACCCGAGAAGCTTTAAAACTTGTCGGGTTTTCTGTTTTAAGCCTAAATCGCAAAATTTAAAATCTATAATCAGAAATCTATAATCAGGGCGTGTCACCATCCCGATAAGAGGGCAAATTTCTATGAGCGTATGCGCCCTCTTATCGGGATGCTGTCGGGCTATACGTGCTGCTTCGGCAGCTTACTACTATCCCTCACGCAAACGGCAGTAAGAGCCTTAAAAACTAATTAGATCTTTTGCGGCTTTAATCCTGATCATCAACAAAAAATTGAAAAATGTAAAAAGAAAATAGCTAAATCTCAGGATGAAGTTGATAAAGCAAAAGTAAAACTGGAATTAGAATCAAAAAAAGTAGAAGCCTTTGAAAAGTCGATAGAAGAAGCTAAACAAACAAGACAAGAATCCTAAAATAGTATTTTGAACCCTTATGACATGTGAGGGTTTTTCTTTTATATTCAAGAAGTAATCAGATTTATATTTATATATTAGCTATAACAGATCGTAATCTCATTGAATAGATAAAAATATGATTGAAAAAATTTTATGTGAAACACATGGTTCCAAAGACATGTCTTTCTCCTGCATACACATTGCAATGGCAATAGACAAGAAAGAAAAAGTCGGTTTTTTCTACTCAGAAGCTGAAGAAGATCTTCCGCAAATTGCCTGGTGTGCAGAATGCGAGCAATATCTTTTGGATAATGGAGAAGAATGGACGGACACTTTTCAAACGCTCGCCGATTTTAAAATGTTATGTTCCGATTGTTTTGAAGAAGCAAAAAATAATGAATTAGAGATCCATATCAGATAATAGTTTCATGAAAAAGTTTATCATTTTTTATATAGTATACTTTATTAATTGTTCTGTGTCTGCTCAGACCAATGATATCTGGTTTGCATTTTATGACAAAGACACTACACATACCGGATTTAAAGACAAAAACGGTATAATTAAAATCGAACCAAAATTTACAGGCTTTACAATCGCACGTAAATTTGAAGATATTATTGCCGTTACCGAAGAAAAAAACAACAATTGGGAAAACTATTATTTAACCAAAACCGGCAAAATAGTAGGTCGTGACAGTCTATACTCTTTTGACAATGGGCCAGATTGTGAAAACGAAGGTTTTATTCGGTTTAGAGATTCTAAAACAGATAAAATGGGCTTCTTCAATGGGGAAGGAAAGATTATAATTCCTGCCGATTATAGTGCTGTAACCAAGATGAAAAACGGAATGTTCATTGCTTTAAAAGGAGCAGTAAGAACAAAAATAGATGATGAACATTTTGGCTGGGACGGAGGCAAAGAATTTCTTGTTGACCTCAACAATAAAATCTTAATTGAAAATTTTGCTTACAATGATGATTTAAATTTATACTCTTTAGAAAAATCTAAGGAACCGGCTAAAGACGAAACCAGAGATAGTTTTCGTGGAGTTGACGGCTTATATTATTCGTTTATCAATTTTGAGAAGGAATTTAAATATTGGCTCAAAAATACTTTGCTGAAAGATTTATCCAAAGCCAATTTAAAAAAACACTCTTTTGAGAAGATCACGTATTGGAAAGAACCTGTGGGCTGGATAAACGCACCAAAAAATAAGTTTATCAATCAAAATTATACTTATTTAAAATTAAAACTACAGGATCTTAACAATTCAAAAACAGATTATTTTGTATCGACTGACGGACTAAATCAATTTATTTTTGAATCGAGTGAATATGATATTTACTTCAATAATTGTAATGAATCTAAGGATTGGTTATATCCGGTTAAAAATATAGTTATCAACCCAAAAAACAAAGCAGATTTTGGGCAGGATCATATTCAGTTTTTAAGAACCGAAAACGGCTATAAACTGATTAGTGTTTCATCAAGAAAAGAAGAACTTAAATAATTATAGCTGGATCTTTTCAAAGAAAACTCCGCAAGTTTCGGATTTTATAACTGTAGAAACCAGTCGATATTTGTATTATAAAATTGAATGAAATGAACACACAGGAAAACATCAATTATAATCGTATCGCTGAAGCTATAGATTATATCAAGGCCAATTTTAAAGAGCAGCCCAATCTTGATGAGGTTGCCGAAAAAGTGCATTTGAGTCCGTTTCACTTTCAGAGGCTTTTTAGTGATTGGGCAGGAACAAGTCCTAAGAAATTTTTGCAGTATACCAGTTTGCAATATGCAAAAAAAATACTCAAGGAAAATCAGGCTACAATTTCTGAAACGGCATATGAAACCGGACTTTCGGGCACAAGTCGTCTGCATGATTTATTTGTAAATATTGAAGGAATGACTCCGGCAGAATACAAAAATGGCGGTAAAAAGCTTTTCATAAATTATAGTTTTGCCGAAAGTCCTTTTGGCAATATTATAGTAGCTTCTACCGAAAAAGGCGTTTGCTTTATGGCTTTCGCCGAAAATGAATTTATTGGATTTGAAGACTTAAAACATAAATTTCCTAATGCTGCATTTTCAAGAAAACTGGATTTGGCACAACAAAATGCTTTGTTTATTTTTCAAAATGACTGGAGTAAATTATCTGAAATCAAGCTGCATTTAAAAGGAACAGATTTTCAATTGAAAGTTTGGGAAACCTTGCTTAAAATCCCAATGGGACAACTATCTACTTACGGTACTATCGCACAGCAAATCAAAAAACCAAATGCTTCACGCGCCGTAGGAACCGCAATTGGGAGCAATCCGGTAGCTTTTCTTATTCCCTGTCACCGTGTAATTCAGTCTTCAGGAACTTTTGGAGGTTATATGTGGGGAAATACCCGAAAAACAGCCATTATTGGCTGGGAAGGCGCACAAATAAATTCAGATTTTTAAACCTAATCCATGCAAAACATACAATCAAAAATTGCTTCTCTTAATTGGGAGAGCATCACCGAATCTATGCACGAAAATGGCTTCACTATTATTCCAAATGTGCTAAACAACGAACAATGCGAAGATTTAAAATTCGATTATGATAATCCAAATTTATATCGAAAAACAGTAGTAATGGAGCGCTATCGGTTTGGTTTGGGAGAATATAAATATTTCAACTATCCTCTGCCTGATTTAATTCAAAACATTCGCTCATCGATTTATCCAAAATTGGCACCAATTGCAAATGCATGGATGAAAGTCTTAAACATCAATACTGTTTTTCCTGAAACTCACGAAAAATTACTGGAACAATGTCATGCTAATAATCAGCTAAAAGCAACTGTTTTAATTTTAAAATATGGTAAGAGCGGTTTTAATACTTTGCATCAGGATTTATATGGAGATATTTATTTTCCTATTCAAATAGTACTTTTTCTTAATGAACCTGATGAAGATTTTACTGGCGGCGAATTTGTATTAACGCAACAAACACCCAGAGCGCAATCCAAAGCAATAGTGTTGAAACCTAAAAAAGGTGATGTTTTAGTTTTTACAACAAACTTTAAACCTGTAAAAGGAACTAAAGGCTATTATCGTGTCAATATGAAACATGGCGTTAGTGAGATTCATTCGGGCGAAAGACATACCTTAGGGATTATTTTTCATGATGCATTATCGTAATTTTTTAATCTCGCAAAGTCGTAGAGTCGCAAAGAATAATATGCATCTTATCGTTTTAAGTTTTCAAAGGAGTTCAATTTATAAATCTTACTAATTCTTAGCACGATCTAAATAAAAACTTTGCGTCTCTGCGAATTTGCGAGATTAATTATCAGCATGCAGGTTTAAATCATTTAATCTAATAATCTGTAGCAAAATATATGTTGCGGGAGACGAACTATTATGCATCTCTACGATAAAAAATGACAAAACTATGATCTATCATGATGAAATTTCGGACTGCTATCTTCGAAATAAAATTAAAAATACAGAAATTTGCCTTGGTGGAAACCGAAAACTAAAAATTTACGGAACACTAAAATGTGCTTCTGGAAAAAGAATGAAACGTGAAAACAGGGTTTTCTTTTTGTCTGAAAGCGAAGCCAGAGAAAATGGCTTCAGGCCTTGCGGACATTGTATGAAAACTGAATATCAAAACTGGAAAAATGGACTTATTTAATCCCGAAATAAACGAAACTACCAATTTGCTGCCAAAAAACGGAACGGTTAACTATTTCGGAAAATTGTTTTCGAGATCTGAAGCTGATTTTTACCGTGATATATTATTGAATACAATCGAATGGAAAAACGATGAAGCGATTATTTTCGGAAAATTGATTTTAACGAAAAGAAAGGTTGCATGGTATGGTGATCAGGAATTTGAATACACGTATTCTAATACGACTAAAAAAGCTCTGCCGTGGACAAAGGAGCTTTTGGAACTAAAAAAAATTATTGAAGAAAAAACAGGCGAAACTTTCAATTCCTGTTTGCTTAATTTATATCATTCGGGCGAGGAAGGAATGGCCTGGCACAGCGATGCAGAAAAAGATTTAAAGAAAAATGGTGCTATTGGTTCTGTAAGTTTTGGTGCCGAACGAAAATTTGCTTTTAAACATAAAGAAACCAAAGAAACCGTTTCCTTAATTTTAGAACATGGCAGTTTATTGATTATGAAAGATGAGACACAGACCCATTGGCTTCATCGTTTACCGCCAACCAAAACAACTCAAAAACCAAGAGTAAATTTGACGTTTAGAACTATAGTGGGATAAAAAACGAAAACTAACAGGTTTTAAAACCTGTTAGGTTTGCCATATTATTTCTTTTTCGAACTTACATTTTCATAAGATCGGATCAAAGCATCTGCAAACATTTCTGGTCTTACTTTAGAAAGTTCGACAATTGTCCAGCCTTGTTTTCCCCATTTATTCGGAATTGGGTAAAAAATCTTGTCGCCTGATGCACAAAAAACTGACTGATCGATTTCGTTTAACTTTAAAACTGCATGATTATTTTTTTCATCAAAAGTGGCAAAAATCTTTTTCTTAATCCGAAAAGATGATTTCTCAAAATGAGGTTCTTCTGTTGCATCCGGAAATGACAATGCTAGTTTTCTAAATATTTCAACTGAGACCATAGTTTTGATAATTAATTATATTTTTTTTACCACCCCTGATTCAGCCCATTTTTTAACACCTCATCATATTTTTCCTTATCAAAAGAATATAAGTTTGGAGCTTTATGCGCTACGTTGTTTTTCTTTTCGTCAAGTTTGGTCAGGATTCCGATATTGGTAATTTTCCTTAAAAAATTACGTCTGTCAAGTTTTTTGTCCAAAATCGTTTCATATAGTTTCTGAAGCTCTGGAATTGTGAATTTTTCAGGTAATAAATTATAACCAACAGGCATTAAATTCAATTCTATTCGCAGGGTATTCAGTGCCTTATCCAAAATTTCTTTATGATCCAGGATAAGTTCAGGAACCTCTTTATGATCAACCCATTCTACGATTTCATTAGTATTCACGGGATTTGGCACTATCTTAAAGAAATCTACTAATGCATAATATCCAATGGTCACAAAACGCTGTGTAAGCCATTTTCCTTTTTCTTCATCAATTTCAAAATAGTCCAAAATAGCTTTATTAAAATGCCCTTCATTTCGTTTAATCTTTCCGAAAGTGGCAAATTGCCTTAAAAAAACACCTTCTAACCCTGTTCTTTCATTCAGCACTGTAACAGCTGCTGTGTCAATATCCTGATCAACAGGAATAAATCCGCCTGGTAATGACCATTTTTTACTATCAGAAACTTTAATTAATAAAACCTTGAGCTGATTATCATGAAATCCAAAAATGACACAATCTATCGAGAGACCTGGTTGAAATCTATGGTTATTTTCTACAATGTCTTTTAGCATTTATTTTTATTTTTTTGTACAAAACACTCATACTAATATGCTTCGCAATTTACTCCATTTTTATTATATGGGAGAAAATTTTCTTATAAGCGCTTCTTTACTAAGTAATTTCTAACAAACTTAAAAGTGTAATATTTACAATTTTAACTTAAAATTAAAAGCATATTTGAAAAAAATAAGTACATTGCGTCATAATAACACATTTAACAATTCATTGTTATAAATCAACAATAAAAAAGTAAGATTACAAATGTGTTAGTTTTTGTATTTGATTCAACGAGCGAAAAAAAACAGAAAATAATCTCTTATATTATGATTCCAAATCCATTAAAAAATATTAATAAAAAAATCCAAACTAAGATCTGGACTTCCTTTGGATTCGTTTCAAAAACGTATCTTTTAGAAGCTTCCTTAAAATACAGTGAAGAGCAGGAAAGGATTTTTAATCAAATGATTATCGAAACTGAAGCTAAAAACAAAAAAGCAAAGCGCGAAGCTTTTGACAAGGCCTTGTATGCTTCTTATAAAGGGATTGGCGCTATGGATTTTATAAATACTGTTTTGAAATAATTCAAAAGTTTTATAAAATCCACAACGCCAATCTAATCGACATTCTATTATTGCATTAACTCAAATTAATGCATTAGCTCAAAGTCCGATTTTAATTTTATATCTGCTGATGAAGCTCCAATCATTAGCTCAAAATCTCCCGGTTCGGCGTTCCATTCTAATTTATCATTATAGAAGGAAAGTTTTTCTTTATCGATTGTAAACGCAATAGTTTTAGATTCTCCTGCGTTTAATTTTACTTTCTGGAAATCTCTTAATTCTAAAACTGGTCTTACTACAGAGCCAAATTTATCTTTCAGATATAATTGAACTACTTCTTCTCCAGCTACTTTTCCAACATTCGATAATTGAAATGATACTTTTATAGTTTCGTTATTTTTAATTTTTACTGAAGATAATTTCAATCCTGAATAATCAAATTTCGTGTAACTTAATCCGTAACCAAAAGGAAATTTTGGTGAGTTTTTTAAGTCGATATAAGAAGAAACATATCCTTTGGCATTATCGTCGGGAGCCGGTCTGCCCGTGCTAAAATGATTGTAATAAATCGGTATCTGCCCTACTTCTCTCGGGAAAGTCATTGGCAATTTTCCAGATGGATTATAATCTCCGAATAAGACATTAGCAATAGCATTTCCTGCTTCGGTTCCTAACCACCATGTATATACAATTGCAGGAACATTATCTGCTGTCCAGTTAAAAATAAGAGGTCTTCCTGCGTTTACCAAAACTACAACCGGTTTTCCTGTTGCCTGAATTGCTTTTACCAATTCTTCCTGAACGCCCGGTAAATGCAAATCACTTCTGCTTTTTGCTTCTCCGCTCATGTCGCGTCTTTCACCAATACTCAAAATAACAACGTCTGCCTGTTTTGCTGTTGCAACTGCTTCGGCAAAACCATCTTTATTATCTCCGTCAACTTCGCAGCCTTTGGCATAAAGTAATTTTGTATTTTTCCCTACTTTATTTTGTAAACCATCCCATTGAGAAACGACCCATTTATCATAATCTACTTCTGGCAATTCTACTGACCAAAATCCCATATTGGCTTTATATTCTTTTACCATTGGCCCTATAAAAGCAATTGTTTTTAGATTTTTAGAAAGCGGTAATGTCTGGTTATCATTCTTTAATAATACAATACTTTTTTCTGCAACTTCCAGAGCTGCTTTTCTGTTTTCCGGATTATTAAGTACTTTTTCAGCTCTTTTTTCATCTGAATATTTATATGGATTTTCAAATAATCCCAATTCAAATTTCTTGCGAAGAATACGTTTTACCGCATCATCAATTAAATCAACAGAAACTTTTCCTTCTTTGACCAATTCGGCCAAATTATATCGGTAAGCATTACTTTCCATATCCATGTCGCTTCCTGCTGTAATGGCAGAATATGCAGCGGCTTTTAAATCTTTAGAGTAACCGTGTGCTACCATTTCTCCAATTGAACCCCAGTCTGAAACTACAAATCCCTGAAAGTTCCACTTTCCTTTTAAGATATCTCTCTGCAAATGCACATTTCCTGTTGCCGGTATTCCGTTTAGATCATTAAATGAATTCATAAACGTTGCAGCGCCAGCATCAAGAGCTGCTTTAAAAGGCGGCAAATAGGTTTCAAACAACATTCTTTCGCTCATATCAACAGAGTTATAATCTCTTCCGCCTGTAGCGGCTCCGTATGCGGCAAAGTGTTTTACACAAGCCATAACAGAATTTAAATCTCCTAATTTATTTCCCTGAAACCCTTTTACTCTTGCATAAGCAATTTTAGATCCCAAATAAGTATCTTCACCGGCACCTTCCATCACTCTGCCCCAACGCGGATCACGGCCAATATCTACCATAGGTGCAAAAGTCCAGTGAATACCGCTTGCTGCGGCTTCTGTTGCTGCAACTCTTGCTGCTAATTCTATTGCAGCTAAGTCCCAGCTTGCAGCTTCTGCTAACGGAATTGGAAATGTTGTTTTGTATCCGTGAATAACGTCCTGACCAAATAACAACGGGATTTTAAGTCTTGACTGCATTGCCAGTTCCTGATATTGTCTGGTATATTTTGTCCCGATAATATTAAGCATAGAACCTATTAATCCTGACTTGATCTCGGCTTGCTTGTTTGGGTTTATGGTTATTGGCCCTGTTGCAGAATTATCTCCTGTGTACTGATTAAGCTGACCGATTTTTTCTTCAAGCGTCATTTTCTTCAATAAATCATTTACTTTTTGATCTATCGTTTGTTGTTGCGCTACCGAAAATAAGGAAACCATCAACAGGGTAATTGTTGTTATTTTCTTCATATTTTAATTTTGATTACCAAACGTAAGTTGCTACAGAACCTGCATTTAGTGATGTTAAAACTTGTTTTTGATTGTATTTTATATTGAATGTTTCTGTGGCATTTCCATCGTTCTCTACAATAAGAACAATTTTTCCTGTCGGAGTTTTAAATGCTACATTATATAAATTCCCGCTAATATTACTTCCTATTCTAACTGATCCTTCCGGAACAAATTTAGAGGCATGTCCAATGATATAATAACCAACTTCTCTTTTTATATTCTGATTTTGATCAATCATCAAAGCCCCTTTACAAGTCGAACATCCTCCTGGTGTAAATGGTTTGTAGAATTCATCGTTTGCTAATCCCCATGAAAGTGCATTTTTGCTCCAGTTACGCATAGAACCGATCACAACATTTTTTACACTCCATTTTAAATCAGATTCAAAACTGCTTCCTGATCCTGTATATTGTTCTGTAAAGTATAAATCTTTGTTTGGGTAGGCATCGTGAACTTTACTCAAAGCGCTAATGTCTCCTTCGTATAAATGAAAGGCAGAACCAGCAACAAAAGGTAATGCTTTTGGGTCATTTAAAATTGTCAAAGGATATTCTGGTTTGTTACAATTATGATCGTATACAATAATTTTGGTTTTGATATTGGCTTTCGCGAAAGCGGGTCCTAAATTATTCTTGATAAATTCTGCCTGCTGTTCAGCCAGCATTAATAAACTCGGGTTATTTCCCGGGTGCAATGGTTCATTTTGAGGTGTAATCGCATCAATTGTAATGCCGTGTGATTTCATTGCCTGAATATACTTTACAAAATATTCTGCATATACCTGATGGTATTTTGGTTGTAGGCTTCCTCCTTTTGAACTGCCATTATCCTTCATCCAAACGGGAGGCGACCATGGTGATCCCATTATTTTTATATTTGGATTTATTGCCAAAATTTCTTTTAAAACAGGAATAACATCATTTAAATCGGGTCCAAGATTAAAGTGCTCGAGTTTTAAATCTGTTTGACCTTCTGGCATATCATCATACGAAAAAACTTTTTCATTCAAATCTGAAGCACCAATACTGATACGCAAATAACTTAAACCAATTGCATTCTCTTTTCTTGAAAACAATTCCTGAAGTAACGCTTCTCTTTTTGATTTTTCGAGTTTCAAAATTGCCTGAGCGCTTCCGCCTGTTAATGAAAAACCGAATCCTTCAACTGTTTGAAATTTTTGAGACGGGTTTACTTCAATGGTCTGGTTAGAATTCAGGTCAGCATTAAAAATCAAATCGTTTTGTTTTTGAAGTTTAGAAGACTCATCTGTGGTCGTAACCCATGCTTCTGCTTTTCCGGAAACGGATGCTGTCGTTTTTGAAGATCCGCATTTTATCTGAACTGCGATTAAAGGCAGTAAAACTAAAATTTGGAGTTTTTTGTTGATGTTTTTCATTTTAATCTATTTCTATTAATACAGGTAAATGATCTGAGGGATATTTTAAATCTTTAGAATCACTTAAAACTGCATGTTTTTTAATTTTTAGCTTACTATCTTTTGAAATAAAAATATAATCTATAAGTAAGGTTACTGGTTGATTATGGTTAAAATTGTTGAATGTTCCTGCTGGTCCGAATGGTTTTTCCTGAGATATATCTCTTGTGTCATCCATTACTTTTTTAATTTCTGAAATCTGTGGTGTATTTGGTTCTGAATTAAAATCACCCATTAAGAAAGCAGGATATTTTTTAGTGTTTAATTCTTTCATTTTTGATAACATGAGCTGTACTCCTTTTATTCTTGCCTGTTCACCAATATGATCGAGATGAATATTGAAAACCCAAAATGTTTGTTTTGTTTTTAAATCTTTAAAAAGCCCGTATGTACAAACCCTGTTGCAGGCAGCATCCCAGCCTCGTGAAACCAGATTGGGTGTTTCTGATAACCAAAATGTATTTGATTCAAGAACTTTAAAACGATCTTTTTTGTAATAAATCGTACAGGCTTCCCCCGTTCCGCCTTCTTCTCTCCCTATTCCAAATTTGTTATAATCGGATAAAACCGATGCGATGTCTATTACCTGATTTGGTGTTGCTTCCTGAACTCCAAATATATCCGGACTGTAAAATTGAATTTGGCTGGTAAAAAAGTCCTTCCGGTTTGGCCATGCATTTTCTCCGTCTGAAGCTACATCCAAACGAATATTATAGGTCATCATTTTTAAATTCTGACCATAGAATGAGTAGCTTACAAAAAGCAGCGTGAGTACCGAAACAATAATTTTTATTTTTTTCATGTTTAAAAAATTTATTCTTCAAAGCTAGTTTTAAATGTTCCTTTGAAGAAAACTCATCTTTTAAAAAAATGTTAATTATAGGCTGAACTTTACTTAAGATCTTGTATTAATTAATCTAATTTATTTTTTGCCGCTTTTTTTACTTTCTTTAAAATCGAAATAATTCAGATTGAATCCTCCTTTATCAAAAATGACTTTGATTTTGTTCGATCCGTTATTTAATAGTACTCCTGATAAAATAACTGTTTTCCATGATTCATTCCCTCCTGTTGCGGGAAGTACAATACTATTGGTTTTTAAATCATTTGTTTCTAAGTGAAGTTTTCCTTCATTTTCTGCAGCATATCGAATTGCCAAATCGTAATTATTTTTCTTAGCAACCTGAACAGTATATTGAAGCCATTCTCCATCTTCGATAAATGAAACCTGATATCCATTTGATCCTGCATCTTTGCATGGTAAAATATCGACACCATCATTTCTCATGGTATTTCCTTTATTCCATTGATCAAAAGTTCCCGTTGCAACCTTGTAGTTTACAAAATCCTTATCTGAATATGCATAACCATTTGTTCCAAGATCATAATGCGTTGCAGAAATTTTGCCGGGAATTCCATGATTTTTGTATGGTTTAGTATCAGTTGTCTGTACTTGTCTGAACATGGCATCAATTACGTCTGGTTTTACAGTCACGTTTTCCATTTTATAATTGTCCGCCATTTTCATCAAAGCTTTTTTAGCAAAATCCTCAGAAGGTTTTTGTCCGCCATCCTTCCAGTATTTTAATAATACATCATATTCTGGAATTTTGGTTACAGAAGTAACACCTGCAATGTTTTCAATTTTTTTCATTGGCCAAAAAGCCCATCCTATGTTGTTAGTTTCAACAAGTGTCAGTGCGTCCTTAAACCAAACATTAGAGTTTTCGCCGCTTTCTCCCAACCAGATCGGAACATTATATTGTGTTCTGTAGTCCAGCATCTTTTGTATTGATTCTTTGTCGTTATAATTCCAATATTTATGAAAACTTAATGCTATGTTTTCGTCCCATAACGGGAAGATTCCGTTGTAGTTATTTCCCCAGCAATTTCCTTCAATTATAACCAAATGGTTTGTATCAACTTCACGAATTGCTTTTGTAACGGCTACCATTAAATCTCTTAAAGGTCCGTTTGAGTTTTCATCGCAGCCATTCTTATTTGTTCCGGTAAAATTCCAATTTGGCTCATTGATAATATCATATCCGCCAATCCATGGATTATCTCTGTAACGTGCAGCCAATTTTTTCCATAGAGCGATCATTTTTTTCTGATTGGCTTCACTTTCCCAAAGAGAGGGCTTTGTAGTATCGTAATCTGAAATCGCAGCATCATTTCCCTGTCCTCCCGGAGCAGCATGTAAATCTAAAATAAGGTAAATTTTATTTTCTGCACACCATTTTAAAAGGTTGTCTGTCATGGTAAAACCTTCCTCAATCCAGGTTATTTCATTATTTTTTTCTGCTTCAATTGGTGGCGTATATAAATTATAATGCATTGGCAAACGAATTGAATTAAATCCCCAGGCCGCTAATGAGTCAACGTCTCTTTTTGTAATTCCGTTTGCTTTGTATGCTGCATAAAATTCTTTTGTTCCCTGTTCTCCAACAACATCCTGAATTTTTTGTTTAATCTGGTATTGTGGACTTGCAAATGACTGAGTCTGCATCATATATCCTTCCTGCACCATCCATCCGCCAAGTCCTAACCCGCGTAATATGATGTTGTTTCCATTTGCGTCAACAATTTTTTGTCCATCCCTATGTAAAAACCCTTGCCCGAAAGAACTTATCGAAACCAAAAGCTGCAATATTATGATGATTTTCTTCATTTTAATAAAACCTTTAAATAATTAATTTGTATTACTTCCAGGTATAAGTCCCTACAGAACCAGCCTCTAAAGAAGTTGTTACCCACTTACCATTGTATTTAATATTAAAATTCTGTGTGCTCGATCCGTCATTTACAGCAATTAATACTTTAGTTCCTGTTGGAGTAATAAAGGCAACATTTTGTAAATCTCCGCCTGAATTACTACCAATTCTAATAGAACCCATTGGAACAAATTTTGACGCGTGTGCAATAATATAATATGCTACATTTCGCTGAAAGTTTTCACTTGATGTTATTGTAATAGCTCCCTTGCACATAGTACAGCCTCCAGTGGTATGAGGACCAAAAGAAGCATTATTGGCCACATTCCATTCTAATGCATTTTTACTCCAATTACGCATAGAGCCAATAACAACATTACGAACATGCCATTTTAAATCTCCACCAAAATCTCCTTCTGAAGAAGTCCATTGTTCTGTGAAGTATACATTTTTTGTTGGGTAAGAATTATAAACATTTGACAGGGCGCTAATATCTCCTGAATATAAGTGAAATGCTGAACCATCTACAAAAGGAAAAGCGCCGGCGTCTGCCAAAATAGCTTTTGGATAATTTGGATTATCACAATTATGATCATATGCAATAATTTTTGTCGTAATGTTTGCAGCAGCAAATGCAGGTCCTAAATTATTTTTTATAAAATTGGTTTGTTCGAGTGCAGACATTTCCATACTTGGATTATTTCCTCCGTGCAGCGGCTCATTTTGAGGTGTAATCGCATCTATAGTAATTCCTTCGGCTTTCATTTGCTGAATATATTTTACAAAATATTGTGCATAAACATCATAATATTGTGTTTGCAAACGCCCTCCTATAAAATCATTTTTGTCTTTCATCCAAAGCGGAGCTGACCATGGAGTTGCTAAAATTTTTATGTTGGGATTGATCACCAAAATTTCTTTTAAAAGTGCAATCACACCATTCTTATCCTTATCTAAACTAAATTTTGCCAAAGTTAGATCGGTATCGCCGGTAGGAATGTCATCATATGTAAAAGGTGCAGCATTTAAATCTGATGCTCCAACACTTATTCTTAAATAACTTATACTAATACCATTGGCTCCGGAACCAAATAATTCCTGCAAAAGAGCACTTTTTTTAGAAGCTGATAATTGATTTATTACATCTGCACTTCCGCCAGTCAAAGTATATCCAAATCCATCAATTGTTTGATATTTCTGAGATTCATTGACTTCGATGTTGCTAAACCCATTGCTTGTTGTAGTAAATCCTAAGTTTCCTGATTGTTTCTTTAGTAAAACACTTTGGTCTGATTTTGTGAGCCAAAAATCTACATCATTAGTTACGACAACTGGAGGTGTTACAGGAGGATCCTGTTCAACAGCATCATTCGATGTGGAACAACTTGTCTGGGCAAATAATATTGCTGCAAAGAATAATGGCTTTATTGTATCTTTAAATTTCAGTTTCATTTTTATGGTTTTTTAGTTAATTGCGCCTTAGTATACAATAGTCTGTATAGCATGTGCGGGAATAGTTATAGTTGTATTTTGAGCATCTATTGATAAACTATATACAATTTCTTTTTCTGACTGATTCATAACAATGGTGGTAATTGTTTTATCAGGGTTTTTAAATGAAGTGCTTATTAATATTTTATCATTTACCGTTTCTTGTATTCTTTTTGCATTTGGCTGAATAAATTTTGAAAAATGTCCTATATAATAATACATCGGTGTATAAATCAATTCGTCTTTTGTGATATCTGCGTGAATTGGAGCAAAGCAAAAATTGCCAACATGGTTAGGTCCTCCGTTTTGATCGAGAAGGATATTCCAGTCTGTCCATCCTACAGTTCCGTTGTTGAAATCGTTTATCATGTTAAGACCATATCGTTCTGCATTTCCCCAAAACTGAAATTTTGCTGCGTCAAATTTTTCAATACAACCTTCTGTAAAAAGTAAATTCTTATTTGGAAAAGTTTTGTGCACCTCGTCCACTGATTCAAATTTCGGAGCTCCTCCATTCCAGGTTTCATACCAATGAAATCCAATTCCCCAGGCATATTTTGAAACTTCGGGATCCGAGAAAACGAGATTGGCTCTCTTAGTTAACATATCTCCCCGATTATGATCCCAAATAATAACTTTTTTGGTACCAAGTCCTTCTTTTTCTAAAGTTGGTCCGAGGAAATTCTTAAGAAAATCTCTTTCTGCTTCAGGGGTATATATGCAAGATTCCCACCTTTGCCTGGCCATTGGTTCGTTTTGAATCGTCAATCCCCAAACAGGAATGCCTTCTTTTTCGTATGCTGTAATAAATTTAACATAGTAATTGGCCCATGACTGTGAAAACTCAGGCAATAAAACGCCGCCGTGCAAAATATCATTATTGTCTTTCATAAAAGCTGGGGGACTCCACGGACTAACATATAAAGTTAATTTGCCGCCGGCTGTTTCAATTGCTTTTTTTAATAATGGGATTCTATATTTTCTGTCGTGATCAATATTGAATGTTTTTAAGTCTTTGTCACCTTCCTGGATGTAAGTATAACTATCACTGCTAAAATCACAGCTATGAATATTTGTTCTGGCCAAAGAGTAACCAATACCTTTATTTTTATCGTAATACGCTGTTAGAAATTCCTGTTGTTTTATGAGCGATAATTTTGCAAATACTTCGGCACTTGCATCGGTAATTGCTCCGCCAATTCCCAGAAAAGTCTGATCTGTTTTTTGGCTGTCAACAATAATAGAAACTGTTGAGTTTGTCTGTGAAGCTGAATTTAAAATTGAATTGTTGGATAATGATAAACGTAAATTGCTATTTTCTGCGGTAGTGTATACAGTTAATTTGTTTGATTTAGATGCAGAGGCAGCCGTATTTACAATTTTAGATGAAGAACAACTTAATTGTAAAATTAATATTGGAACTATTAAGATTCTATTTATATATTTCATTGCACTTTCAAAACAACTTTATTTAATTAAAGTAAATTGAGGGTTAAACAGGATGATTCAGATTAACCCTCTCTTACTAACTCACAAAATATTAATATACAAGCGTTTGTATAGCATGAGCAGGAATCTTAACAACTGTTTTCTCTGCTGCTATAATCAAATTATAAGTAACCTCTTTATCACTCTGATTCATAACAATAGTTGCCATTGTTCCGTCAGTATTCAAAAATGAAGTGCTTAACAAAGAACTTCTGCTTACTGCAGTACTAACTCTCTTTGCATTTAGTCGAATGAATTTTGAAAAATGTCCGATATAGTAATATGAAGGAGTATATATTAACTCTCCGGTTGTAGTATCGGCATGAATTGGTGCAAAACAGAAATTTCCAACATGATTGGGTCCTCCATTTTGATCCAGAAGAATATTCCAGTCTGTCCATCCGGCAGTTCCATTATTAAAATCATTAATCATAGAAATACCATATCGCTCTCCATTACCCCAGAACTGATATTTTTTGGCATCAAATTTTTCAACACATCCTTCTGTAAACAAAAGACCTTTATCAGGATAAGCTTCTTTTACTTTTGCAACATTATCAAACATAGAAGCGCCGCCTGACCAGTTTTCGTACCAGTGAAAACCCATTCCCCAAACATACTTTGACGCTTCAGGATCAGAATAAATTACATTTGCTCTTTGATTCATTAAATCACGATTGTGATCCCATGCGATAATTTTTACATTACTCAGTTTCTCTTTTTTCAAAGTTGGGCCTAGGAAATTTTTAATAAAATCCCTTTCAGCTTCAGCAGTATAAATGCATGATTCCCATGTTTGAACTGCCATTGGTTCATTTTGAGTAGAAGTCCCCCAAATTGGAATTCCTTCTTTCTCATACGCTTTTATAAATTTCACATAGAAATTTGCCCATGTTTGATGATACTCCGGCAATAATGTTCCGCCTTTTAATACATTTTTATTGCTTTTCATAAAAGCATTTGGCGACCAAGGAGCAGCATAAGTAAGCAGCTTGCCTCCTGCAGTCTGGATTGCCTGCTTAATTAACGGAATGCGATATTGCTTATCATGATCAATAGAAAACGTTTTTAAATCTTTATCACCTTCTTCGATATAAGAATAGCTTCCACTGCTAAAATCAGAACTCTGTATCGTTGTTCTTAGCAAAGAATAGCCTATACCTTTTTGTTTATCATAGTAGGCATTTAAAAATTCTGCTTGTTTTTCTTTTGAAAGTTTAGCAAATATTTCGGCACTCGCATCTGTGATTGCACCACCAATTCCCATAAAAGTCTGGAATTTTTTTGATGGTTCTACAAAAACAGAAGTCTCAGTTTCTAGGGGCTGTTTTGCTTGTGAAAAAACAAGATTATCGGTAGATGTTAATCTTAAATCTGAATTTTCAGCAGTTGTATAAACACTTACTTTTTTTCCTTTGGTTGTAAATTCATTTTTTGTTTTTGGCTGTTGAGCAAAAGCTGTCAACGAAAACAATAAACATAGAATTTTAAAACTATTTTTTTTCATTCTTCCTTTATTATTATAATCCTGGATTAAAGTTTTTTTTTCGGGGATTAATTGTAAAGTTTTCTGCTCGCCTGGATTTAAAAAATAGCCCATACTCATAATGATTATGGGCTATTTACAACCAAACTTAAACTTAACTTTATTTTATTTTGCTCTCATTTCTACTCTACCGATTGTTATCCCGTCCTTTGTAAACTTGTTTCCACCGGATCTAATCAACAAATAAATTTTCCCTGTAGTATCAAATTTTACAACGTTAGAAACTGAACCAGTACTACTGTTTTTAACACAACCAACAATTGATAATCTTCCTTTAAAGTCAGACTTAGCACATCCGTCCCAAGTACTTAACCCCATTACTTTGTTATCATTATACACAACGCCAGATTCTGGAACAGATTTGCCGGCATACACCTCTAGCCAGGTTTCATCAGAGCCACTAGGAGACATAACAAGCATATCTATTGTATATTCCTTATCTTTTACTACGTCAATTGCCTGATAAATTCCTTCTTGTGCCCATCCTGTAGCATGAATTGTAGCACTCCCTTTGTCAAAAGACCAGAAAGCAGCTCCAGTTGGACTAAGATTTAATGATGTCCATTGAGCAGCATCTGCAGCGTCATTAAAGAAACCTCCTTTCACAAGGTTTGGCTTACTTGGATCTGATTGAGCAACAACAATCTCATGCGAAACTTCTTTTGTAGCACCACCAGCACCTACTGCTATATGAGTAACTGTGTAAGTTCCTGCATCAGGTAATGATATTTCTTCAGTCATTTTACCCACATAAGGCCCATATCCAATATCCCATCTTGATGAAATATAATTATTAGCTTGTGATGTTAAAACATAAGTATTCATTTTTCCTGCAACAGGAGTGATAGTAAATGACGGATCAGAATTTGTTGCTATTAATTCATTTTCATTAACATCTTCATTACAACTATGTAGTGTACCTAAGGCTAATGCCAACATAAGAACACCTCTTTTTAAATATATATTTAAGTTCATTTCTTTTTGTTTTATGGTTAACACTATTATTTTATTGGTAATTTGGATTTTGTTGCAATTTAGTGCCATTAAGTTCTGTAAATGGTATTGGAAGAATCTCATCTGTACCAGCATCAAAACCTCTATCAGACAATGCAGCAGCTGCATCTCCCCATCTTACTAAATCAAAAAATCTATGACCTTCTCCTGCTAATTCCATTCTTCTCTCATTTTTAATAGCTGCAAGTGTTACAGGAACTGGTGTTAATCCAACTCTGCCTCTAACTGCATCAAGTAAAGCTTGTGCTCTTGGTCCGGATCCCAGAGCTTCTGCTTCCATTAAATAAGTGTCAGCAAGTCTTATAACATAAGAATTTTGTTTATAGTTTAACTCTGAATTACCTCCTCCAGTACTAACATCTGATTGTCTAGGAAGATATTTATTCAAGAAATAACCCGTATCCTGATAAGCTGGAATGTAATCTGCAGCTCCAGCTGCTTTTAAAGCCTTAAGATCAAGAATCGTAGCTGCAAATCTTGGATCATTTTTCATTACATCATATAATTTTTGTGTAATAACGTTAAATGCCCATCCTGATGGAAGATCCGGTGCAGTATCATCTTTCTTAGCATATCCTCTTGGCCCAACCATAATATTCAGAGAGTTTCCTTCGTCCTTACCTGATCCCCAAAATCCCCATTCAGAATTACCTGCACTACTATGAGATACTTCTAATATTGATTCTGCATTAAACTTATTTGTAGTAACCCATAAATCACTGAAAGAAGGCAATAATTTATTTCCATATTGATTTGTTTGCCCTGGAGTACCATTTACTTCAGCCAATACAGCAGCAGCTTCACTTTTTTTACCTTCAAATAAATATACTTTACCTAAAATTGCCTGTGCAGCACCTTTATTAATCCTTCCAGCTTCAGTTTTTGCTACAACAGTTCCAGGTAGATGAGGAATTGCCTCTACTAAATCTTTTTCTATCTGTGCATAAATTACTTCTGGTGCAACTTGCTCCGGATCGTAAATTGTCTGAGTATTTAATGGATCTAAAACTAAAGGAATGTTTTTAAACATTCTAACCAGATTAAAATAATAAAGTGCACGAAGAGTTTTGGCTTCCGCAGCAAATCTGGCTCTTACATTATCATCCATTGAAGCTGCAGGAAGTTTTGCCAACAAAATATTAGCTCTCGAAATACCTTGATAATGATCGTTCCAGTAACTTCCAGGGATACTGATCGAAGTAAGTGAGTGGGTAGAAAAATTTTGAATTCCCGTTCCATCTGTAGAACTTCCTCCGCCAGCATAAAAATCATCTGATCCTGCATTTAGCAACGCTACCATATTTTCAAAACCACCAGTGTTTTTTCTCAACGGGTCATAAACTCCAATTAAAGCAGCAAAACATTGTTGCTCATTAGAAAAGTATGTACCTGTATCAAATTTACCCTCTGGATTGATTGTTACAAAATCTTCAGAACATGATCCGAAGACAGCGAGCGCTGCAGCAATATATATATATTTAAATTTTATAGTTTTCATAATTCTTTAATTTTTTAAAATTGAACGTTAGCTCCAAACAGAATTGATCTAGCCTGTGGATAAACTCCTTTGTCTACACCAAAAACCTGCCCACCAATTTCCGGATCATATCCAGTGTATTTTGTAAAAGTCACTAAGTTCTCCCCTGTTACGTAAAAACGAACTTTATCTGCACCGATTTTAGATGATAAATTTGTCGGCATAGTGTATCCAATCTGAACAATTTTTAAACGTAAATAATTTCCGTTTTCAAGATAAAAATCCGACATATTAGTAAAATTCTTATTAGGATCATTGTTTGTAAGTCTAGGATAATCATTTGATGTTCCTTCTCCCGTCCAACGCTCTAAAGCTTTTGTCTGATAATTTGCATTAAGAACATCAAGTCTTCTTAATCCCTGAAATATTTTACTTCCGGCTGAACCTTGGGTAAATGCCATAAAATCAAAGTTTTTATAATCTAGATTTACAGTAAAACCAAAAGTGTATTTAGGTATATTGGTTCCTAAAAATTGTTTATCATCATCAGAAATTGAACCATCACCATTTGAATCTACCCAGCGGAAATCCCCTGGCTTAGCATTTGGCTGAATCAAACCTCCTGCCGCATTTTTATAAGCTGCAACTTCTCCTTCATTTTGGAAAATCCCTGCTGTTTTAAACCCATAAAATTCGTTGAATGAATGACCAACCTGTGTTCTTGTTACAGGACCCATAGATTGGAATGAAGCATCACCTTGTATGAAATTTGTGTTTGAACCAACATAAGTAATTTCATTTTTTAAATAAGCAACATTTGCATTAACACCCAAATTAAAGTCTCCAAGTCTTTTCTTGTAACCTAATTCTACTTCAAAACCACTATTGTCCATATCTGCGATATTTGCAGACGGCGGATCAACAACACCTACATATCCAGGAATAACAACATTTCTTAAAATTCCTGTAGTTCTCTTTTTATAATAATCAAGAACAAGAGTAAAGTCATTAAATAATTTTGCATCAAGACCAACTGTAGTTTGAGATGTTTCCTCCCATCCTAAATCTGCATTTGGTAAAGTTGAGTTCCCATAACCTGTTGTAATATCACCTGTATTACCTGTAGAATAATTATAACCTCCTACAACCAGACCTCTGTATTTAAAGTCATCGATGTTATCGTTACCTACAACTCCATAACCTCCACGCAGTTTTAAAGTATTAACTACATTGTTTTCTTTCCAGAATCCTTCTTTTGAAATTACCCATCCTAAAGAGAAAGATGGAAAAACTCCCCATTTTTTATTCTCACCAAAACGCGTTGATCCATCACGACGAACAATTCCTGTAAAAAGATACTTTTCTAAATAATCATAATTTGCACGTAAAAATAACGAAGCTAATTTATGTTCCGTAAAATCACTTGATCTGTTTACACGATCAGCTTGAGGAACTTCAAAATTGAAAGAAGCGTCTTTATAACTGTCAATAGGTAATCCGAACATAGTAACTCCTATTGATCCGCCAATATTTTCAACATAAGCTCCTTGTCCTGCCAGAACATTTAAACTATGATCACCGAATTTATTGGAATAAGTCAAAATATTTTCAAGAGTCCATGCAAATGATTTATTGTTATTTTGGCTAAAATTATTTCTTTCAGCTTTCATATTTGGATTTAGGTAAAAAACCGGAGTGAATCCTTGGTCTCCCCAATAAGCTAATTTACCGCCAAGTGTTGTTCTGAATTTTAAATGAGGCGTAATATTAGCCTCCAGGTAAGCATTTCCTACGAAATCATCTGACCAGTTATATCCTCCTAATCTTGTCTGGATATAACCCAAAGGATTTGTCATCTCTTGTTGTACTAAAGAAGAAATTCCATATGGATTTCCATTAGGATCTCTAATAATGTTAGGACTTGTATAAAACCCAGTACCAACTACTGATGGATCCGCCACTAGTGGAGTAAGTGGGTCTAGGTTAATTGCAGAACTTAACGGTCCTCCAAACTCACTATTTGTATTTCCAATTCCCGTAGATTTTTGGTGTGTGTAACCAAAAGTTTGTCCAAAAGTAAAATAGTTAGAAATTTTATGCGTTGAGTTTAAACGGAAATTTTTCTTTGTATAGTTAGAAATATCAGTAGCAACAATACCTTCCTGATCTTGTATTCCGAAAGAAGCATAAAAAGTAGATTTTTCACCACCTCCGCTAATACTTAACTCATGTGTATATCTGAAAGCTGAATCATTAAAGATAGCATCCTGCCAATCGGTACCTTTTCCTAATGCCGAAGGATTATTATATTTAATACCACCACCATCTGCAAAAGATTTTTCATTCGTAATTGAAGCATACTGGGTAGCATTTAGCATTTTTAATTTTTTAGCTGGTCCTGATATTCCTGCAAAACCATTGTAATTCACAGAAATTTTTCCAGATTTTCCTTTTTTAGTCGTAACTAAAATAACTCCTGTTGCTGCTCTAGTACCATAAATAGCTGCTGATGCGGCATCTTTAAGAACTTCAATTGATTCGATATCACTTTGATTGATAAATCCAATTGCATTAGCATCTACAGCAATTCCGTCTACAACCCAAAGAGGATCATTTCCTCCTTCTCTAAATGTAGTTATACCTCTAATACGAACTTTTGATTTTTCACCAGGTTGTCCAGAAACTGCTGCAACAGTTACCCCTGATACTCTACCTTGTAAAGATTGCTCTACACGACCGTTTGGAACTTTTTCTAAGTCAGCAGCTTTAACACTAGAGATAGCTCCCGTTACAACTGATTTCTTTTGAGTACCGTATCCTACCACAACGACTTCATTCAAGGTTTGTGATTCCGGCTTTAATTGTATTGCAATTTTTGTTCTTCCATTTACAGCTTCATTCACTGTAGCATAACCAATAAATGTAACTACCAGTGTACCGTTTGATGGTACTTGTATTTGGAATTTTCCATCAAAATCGGATGCTGACGATTTAGTTGTTCCTTTTAATAAAACAGTAGCACCCGGAACCGGCATTCCACTTTCATCATTTATCACACCGTTTACTGTGACATCCTGAGCCACAGAGATAACCGAGAATAACAAAGACGAAACACAAAAAATAAGTAATTTTGTTAATTTCATTTTTCTAAAAATTTTGGTTAATTAATTAGTAATTTGATGCAATAATAAGTTATTATTTTTAGTATCGATATTTAAAATTCATTACAAAAACACATCAAATCAAATTTTCATACATTACAAAAACACATCAATATTTTTTTAAATATCTGGTTTTTAGATGTTTAATTTCAAAATTAATAATGTTATCAAAATGTTAATTGACAAAATAAACACTACAATTACTTTGAAATGGTTATTTTTATAATATAATCGCAAAACTACAACGAAATAGTCGCGCGTTTACACATATAACAACCTAACAAACAACTATTTACATTAAGATATTTAAAAAATCACCTGAAATTCATGAAAATAAGAAAATCATATTTTATTATTATTTTTTTTACATTATTCACATCAAGCATTTTTGGGCAAGTTAAAAGCATAGGACTTCCGGATGTAAGAAATTACAAGCGAAATGAATATAAAGGAGGTACTCAAAACTGGAATATTGACCAGGATAGCAACGGGAATTTATATTTTGCGAATAATAACGGTCTTTTACAATTTGATGGTGCTTCATGGAGAAAGTATCCTCTTCCAAACCTTACTTCAGTACGATGTATAAAAGTCGATAAAACCGGAAAAATTTATGTGGGCGGCTATAATGAATTTGGATATTTTAAAAGTAACGGAAAGGGAAAACTCGAGTATACATCATTGGCTAAAAAAGTTGATAAAAATAAGATTAAGATTATTGATTTTATTTGGAAGATTCATTCAGTTAACGATTTAACGGTCTTTCAATCCTTTGCAAGAGCTTATATTTTCAAAAAAGGAAAACTCTTTATTTTAAAAGCACCTAAGCGTTTTCAATTTTCATTTACTGTAAATAACAAATTGTATTTTCAGGATATTGAAAAAGGAGTCTTAGAATACCGCAATGGAAAGTTATACAGCTTACCAAATACCACGGAGTTAAATAATACTGAAATATGGGCAATGTATTCCTTAGGCAAAAACAAAACATTAATTGTAACCCTTGACAGAGGACTTTTCATATACGATCAAAGTACAATAAGACCATGGAATACGGAAGCCAACAATTTTGTCAAAAAAAATAATTCATTAGGTGCTGTTGTGATTAAGGACAGTTTTATAGTCTTAAATTCAGTTCTCGACGGCATCGCTATTTGTGATTTTAACGGAAATATAATTCAGCATATCAACAGAAAAAAAGGCCTGCAAAACAATACTGTTCTGACTTCTTTTATTGACAACAAAAACAATCTCTGGTTAGGTCTTGATAACGGAATTGCTTTTGTCAACGAAGCCTCTCCTTTTACTTATTTTGGTTTTAGTTATGATATTAGTACCGTTTACGCATCTGTAATTCACGAAGGCAATCTTTACGTTGCCACAAATCAGGGTGTGTTTTATCACGCATGGAACAACAGCACAAATAGTTTTAAAGAAGATGTCTTTAAACTTGTTGAAGGAACAACGGCGCAATCATGGAATGTACAGGTTATTGATAATCAACTTATATGTGCAAATAATAGAGGTGCACTAATCATAAAAGGCAATAAAGTTGTCGATATTATAGATTCTAAAGGATACTTTGGATTCAAAAAAATCCCAAACAAACCGGATTATCTTATAGGTTCAAATTATGATGGGTTTGCTATTTTCCAAAAAACAGGAAACAGTTTTAAATTTAAAAATCAAATTATAGGTTTTGACAAATCCTCTAATAGTTTTGAACTGGATGATTCGTACTTATGGCTTAAAAAAGATGAATCTATCTACAGAATGTCACTTAGTAATGACTTGACAAGATTTTCATCAATTAAAAAGATAGACCAGTTATCTTCTGAATATAAAAACATTGGCAGCCTGCAGAAAATTGACGGCAAAGTATATTTTCAAACCAACAATCATTTTTATAAATATTCTAAAGAGCAGGATTTGTTTTATGAGGACAAAAATTTATCCAATTTATTCAAAAACATTCCTCCAATAAACAGTCTAAGTGAAGATTCTCAATCAAATCTATGGTACGCTTTTGATGAGTCTCTGGGGGTATTGATGAATAAAAACAAAAAGTACATAAATATTGTTGCTCCATTTTCTAATTTGACCGGAAATTTGGTAAGCAATTATTTATCTGTAAATACCATTGATCCTAAAAATATATTTATTGGACTTACTGACGGATTAGCACATTATGATTCTGAACTTTTAAATAATTTTGTTACTAAACCAAAAGCATTCATTCGTAGTTTTTCATTCCCCGGCGACACAATTGTTTTAGGCAATAGCCAGAATAAAATTGAAAATATCCGAATTCCTTATTCATCAAATCATGTACGGTTTACATTTTCTTCACCTACATATGAAAATCTTGAGAATGTTGAATTCTCTTATCAGTTAGAACCCTTTGACGATAAATGGAGTAATTGGTCTACTATTTCGATTAAAGAGTATACCAATCTTCGTGAGGGAGATTATACCATGAAAGTTAAGGTTAGAAACAGTTATGGAATTCAATCAGAGCCATCTACACTTTTCTTTACTGTTTCACCGCCCTGGTATCGACATTTTTTGGCTTTTATGCTGTATTTCGTTTTAATCATTATCGGAATTTATTTTGTTTCAGACAGAATAAAAATGAAGATTAGAAAAAATAAATATTACGAAACAATTGAACAAAGAAGGCTTTATCTCGAAAAAGAATCAAAAATAAGACAGGAACAATACGATCTGGAAAAGGAAATTGAAAAGCTAAAAAATGATAAACTTCAGATAAAGATCCTCGCAAAAGACAAGGAATTAGTAAACAACTCGCTACAGGTAGTAAAAAAGAATAAAATTTTAAACGGTATAATTCATAAACTAAAAGAGATTGATGTTGAAGCCTTGGATGACTCAACAAAATTTCAAGTCAGTAAATTAAACAAAAGCATCGTTAAGGAAGTTAACACAGATAAAAGCTGGAAAGATTTAGAAAAACACATCAAAAACGTACATTTTGAGTTTCTAAAAAGATTAAAAGAAAAATATCCAACAATTTCACCCCGAGAGCTCGATTTATCAACCTATCTATTGATGAATATGTCAACCAAAGAAATTGCCGAGATCATGAATATCTCGACGGGTGGTGTAGAGTTAGCGAGATACCGCCTAAGAAAAAAACTAGGATTAAATAAAAAAGAAAATCTTATTGGTTTTTTAATGAGTGTGTAACCTAAACAAAAGCGCCATCATAATGATGGCGCTTTTGTTTTCTTTTCTATTAGATATAATCCAGAGTGCGTTCTAACGCCATTCCTCTTGATCCTTTTATCAGAATGGTGTTGTCATTAAATTTAATGGTCTTTAAATATTCTGCGTATGTATCAAAAGTTTCAAAAAAATAAACATTCTCATTTGATACTTTATGCTCATAAAAAGCTTTCCCAATTAAATAACAAACCGATTCAGTTTGATTTAAAACAGAATCAACAATAATTTTATGTTCTTGTTTACTTTCATCTCCAAGTTCGAACATATCTCCCAAAATCATTATTTTATTCAGATTATCTAATTGCATGAAATTTGCAATTGCAACAGCCATACTACTCGGATTTGCATTATAAGCATCTAATATGATGTCGTTTGAACCTTTTTTCAATAACTGCGATCTGTTGTTTTCAGGAACATACCCTTCTATTGCTGCTTTTATATCAGCATTATCAACCTTAAAGTAAGTACCAATAGCTACTGCAGCATTAATATTGTTTGAATTATAAAGTCCAATCAAATGTGACTTCACACTAAAATCATTATAATCAACAAAAACAAATGGATTAGCTTTTATGTCTGAAATTTTAAGATCTGCTTCACTTTTTTGTATTCCGAAAGTAACGGATTTTATCTTATTAGATTTTTCAACCTGAATAGGATCTTCAAGATTTACAAAAGCTGTTTTATCATTCTTTAAAAGGTATTTGTACATCTCACTTTTACCTTGAATCACACCTTCAACTCCACCAAAACCTTCTAAATGGGCTTTGCCAAAATTGGTAATATATCCGTAATCTGGCTGGGCAATTTCGCATAAAAATTCAATTTCTTTTTTATGGTTTGCTCCCATTTCAACAATTCCAATTTCAGTTTCTTTAGTAAAAGATAACAAGGTCAAAGGAACTCCAATATGATTGTTTAAATTTCCTATCGTTGCCTTGGTATTAAATTTTTTAGACAAAACTACATTAATGAGTTCTTTTGTAGTTGTTTTACCATTACTTCCTGTTAAAGCAATAATAGGCAGATTTAAATAGGTACGATGAAACTTTGCTAATTCCTGCAATGTTTCAAGACTATTATCAACTATTATGGTTCTTTCATCAACAAAGTATGATTCATTGTCAATAACAACAAATAAAGCCCCTAAATCTAGTGCCTGCTGAGCAAAAGTATTTGCGTCAAAGTTTTCTCCTTTAATAGCAAAAAACATTGAGCCTGCTTCAATTTTACGGGTATCAATCGAAACAGATTTACATTTCAAAAACTGAGTATGAATGTTCTGAATATTCATTATTAACTTTTTTAAAAAATAAAAGCCCTAACTAAAGGGCTTTTATTGTAATTAAATATTTTATTAGTTTCTAGGCGATTTTTTTCTTTCAGTTTTCGCACCTACTCTAGACATAGCACATCTAAATCCGATGTAGTCTGTTGCCATATCCTGAGGGAAATATCTTCTTTGAGCAGGATCTAACCAGTAAGCTCTGTCTCTCCATGAACCTCCTTTGTATACTCTTACGTTATCATCGATTAGAGTTGTACGTTTGCTAGAGTTATCATATTTTCTGATCATTTTACCTAAACTATCAGTAGTGATATTATGTTTAGGAGCATTGTACATGTTTTGATCCGCTTTTGCTCCGGATTCTGAATCTCCAAAGTCAAAATATTTAGATGATTGTTTATCACCATCTCTATAGTTGATGTTGTCGCTTGTACTGAAATTTGTTCTCAAATATGTTTCTTGCTCATCAACAGGAACCTGAGCAATTTCACCCGGAAGGTTTCTTGCTACAACTTTACCATTACTTAGAGTATCATATTTGATATTATCTTTAGTGATAATTTCAAGTTTACCGTCTTTACCAATTTTATTTTTAGCGTATTGATTTCCTCTATAGTAGTTAAAATCATTAGCTTCATTGTCAATTATTGGTCTGTAAACGTCCGCTACCCATTCTGCAACGTTACCTGCCATATCATACAATCCGAAATCATTTGGAGCATAGCTTTTTACAGAGTTTGTAATATCTGCACCATCATCAGACCAACCAGCAATTCCGCCGTAATCACCGTTTCCTTGTTTAAAGTTAGCCAATTGATCTCCTTTGTTTACACGTTTAGAAGAACGTGTATAATCTCCGGACCAAGGATATTTCTTTTGTCCTTTATATATATTGTATTCTCTTTGTCCAACATCAGCTGCAGCAGCGTATTCCCATTCTGCTTCAGTAGGAAGTCTGTATTCTGGCAAAATTACACCAGAAGAACGTTGTGCATAAACATTTTTTTCATCTGGCACTACACCATCTTTACCTGCTTTAGGTCTTCTTCCGTTTGGATTTTTCTTTAATACAATTTCTTCACTTCCTCCGTAAGAAGTAGATGGAGAAGCAAGATAAGCTTCTGTATTAAATAAACTTTCAGCGCTTACATCTTGTGTTTTAGCACCTTTTTTAATGTATCCTTCTTTTTCAAGAACAGCTTCGTTTACACGGTCAGTTCTCCATTTACTAAATTCAACTGCCTGAATCCAGTTAACACCAACTACAGGATAGTTAGCATAAGATGGGTGTCTTAAATAATTATTCGTCATCGTTTCGTTATATCCTAAACGATTTCTCCATACAAGAGTATCAGGAGATGCTCCTTCATATATATTTTTGTAGTTTTCTTCTGTTGGAGGAAAAACTTTCTTTAACCACTCAAGGTATTCAAGATACATACCATTAGTAACTTCAGTTTCATCCATGTAGAAAGATTGAACGTGTTGTTGAGTTGGAGTGTTATTCCAATCATGCATAACATCATCCTGTACTTTACCCATAGTAAACGTACCTCCTTCAACAAAAACTAAACCAGGGCCAGCCTGTTGTTTTTTCCCTGCATTTCTAGCAGAAGTTCCATTCTGACTGTCTACATCCCAACCAGTGGCTCTTGAAGCGTGAGAGGAACTCGATTTTTTGCTACAACTAGCCGTGCCCAACATCAATACCATTGACATCATTAATTGCAAGACTACAATTTTGTTTACTTTCATACTCATTCTTAGGTGATAAATTTAGGTGCTGCAATATAACAATTAACATTTAATTAGCAACATCTGTTCTAATAATTTTATTTAGCTGTTTTTTACCAGAAAATAACCTATAGTTACGAACGCAAAAATATACTTTTTATTATTTACTATAACATGAAATACTATATTTTTACTTACTAAAATAATTAAAAAATAATTTTGTATTTTAAGCCTATGAAACAAGCCTTATTTCTATACCTGTTTTTGATCCCTTTCGCTTCATTTTCCCAGACAAATGGCAGCCTGACGCTGGATTGGCAAAGCAAAAAAGAGATGGCTTTTGGTGATCATAAAATTGTTATTCCTTATTTTTCAGGAAGCACTTTTCGGTTCGATACCAGCAGAAAGAGCATAAGTTTACTGCTCAACGCAGGCGAATCTGACTATTCAAACGGCAGTTTTCTTCTGCTAAGTGACATTTTGTATGAAACAATTTCGATTAGTGAATTGGGTGACTTAACAATTCAAAACATACCAAACAAACCAAATGAAACGTTAAGAATTGCCTTGGCAAGAGATAAAAAGCAAACTTTTATTTCTCTTGATCCTATTATTAAGGAAGGAAATAGTTTTAAGCGTATAAAATCATTCTCGTATTCCATAAGCAATAATGCATCCAAAAGCGGTAATTCTTCTGCTTATCAAAAATCAAGTGTTATATCTAATTCTGTTTTGGCATCAGGTGAATGGTATAGGTTTTATGTCGAAAAATCAGGGGTTTATAAAATTTCAAAGTCATTTTTGCAAAGCTTAGGATTTGATGCCGGGAAAACTGACCCGAGAAGAATTAAAATATATGGAAACGGAGGAAAAATGCTTCCCCTGGCAAATAACATTTATTATCCGGATGATCTAACCGAAAACGCTATTCAGATTTTTGGTGAAAGTGACGGCGCTTTTGACAATGATGACTACATCTTGTTTTATGCTGAAGGCATTGACAACTGGAATACAGAAAGCCAAACCAACATTAATGCATTTGACACAAAGTCTTACTATTATATTACGATTGCAGGCGGAGACGGAAAACGAATTCCAACTTTAAACCAACCAACAAATAACAGCACACTAGAGCTAAACACTTACGACGACTATCAATATCATGAAATTGACAAAATAAATATTGCACATACCGGGCGCCAATGGTTTGGGGAAGCGTTTGACATCAACGCCGAACAAGAGTTTGAGTTTAATTTTCAAAATATTGACACTTCTGTTCCGGTAAAAATAGAACTAAACGCGATTTCAGCAGCCTTTACCCCTACTTCATTTTTAGTTTCTTCTAACGGGCAAACTATAGGAACATTAAACTTTCAGACTTTAATTTCTAATTCTAATGTAAAGTTTGACTCAAAAAAACTCCCTCCTAACACCACATTCACTGGTGCAGAAAATGTAAAAATCAAACTCACATACAATAATAATGGAGTTCCGGGATCAAAAGGCTATCTCGATTATATTAATCTGATCGCCAAAAGAAAATTACTGGGAACGGGTAAACAATTTAGATTTCAATATGACATGGCTGGTTCAACTGCCGGAACAGTAAATTACACCATCGGCAATGCGTCTGGAATTTCTCAAATATGGGATATCACAGACCTATATAATGTATCAAAAATTGAAAACACAAATCAGGCAAGTTTTAGCTTCAAAGCTTCATTGGGAGAGGTAAGAAAATACATTGCTATTGACCCGGCTGATTATTTTACACCTTTAAAAGACAATCAAACAAAAATTGCTAATCAGAACCTAAAAGGAACTCTTTTTAAAAACAATCAAAATGCATTTCAGGATATTGACTATGTAATCGTTACACCAAAAAATTTAGCTGCTCAGGCTGAAAATCTTGCCAACTTTCACCGAACCAATTCAAATTTGAATGTAAAAGTTATAACACTGGAAAACATCTATCAGGAATTTTCATCTGGAAAGCAAGATGTAGCCGCAATCAGAAATTGTATCAGATATATTTATGACAATGCTTCTTCACCCGAAAAAAGAGTGAGATATATAAACTTATTTGGTGATGCTTCTTATGATTATAAAGACCGCATTCAAAACAATAATAATATTGTACCAACCTATCAATCCTTAACCAGCAATACTCTTGGCGAAGGATCTTTTGCATCTGATGATTTTTTTGGATTAATGGATCCTGACGAAGGAAATCTAACCTCATATGCCAAAGGAATTGATATTGCAGTAGGAAGAATGTTGGTTTCTGACAATTCCCAGGCTCAGGAAATGGTTAATAAGGTTTTGGAATATCATAATTCAAAATCTTACGGAAACTGGCGAAATAATTTTGTTTTAATTAGTGATGATGCCGATCAAAGTTCAGATGCAAGTTTGCAGTCAAGACAAAATACGCTGGCAGATCTTATAACTACAGAAAAACCTTTTTTAAATGTTGAAAAAATATTTCTTGATTCCTATACCCAGGAAGCATCTGCAGGGGGTTCCAGATATCCGAAGGCGAGAACCGATATTTTTAATGCTTTCGAAAAAGGCGCGTTGGTATTTAATTATTTAGGACACGGAGGAGAGGACGGTCTGGCGAGCGAGCGTATTTGGGAAAAATCAGATGGTCAGAACCTGAACAACCAGTACAAATACCCTTTATTCATAACGATTACCTGCGAGTTTTCACGCTTTGACGACCCTACGAGACCAACGGCCGGCGAATATACTTTTTGGAATCCAAGAGGAGGTGCAATCTCAATGCTTACCACTATTCGTGAAATAGGTCAGTTTAATGCAGAAAATTTCAACGACAGCCTAAGCAAAAACTTACTTGCCTATGGAAGCAATCAATATACAACCATTGCTGAAGCTTTACGTATTTCAAAAAATGAAAATCCGAGTTCTGCCAGTAATGTTGTTTTTTACATCGGAGACCCTGCATTGATGTTAGCCATTCCAAAGCCCCGAATTAATTTAACAAAAGTTAACGATGTTGTTATTTCTCAGCCTCTTCCTGATTTTAAATCATTGGCAAAAATTAAAATTACAGGTGAAATTACAGATGAAAACAATACACTTTTGAGTAATTATAATGGAGAATTGTCAACCTCAATTTTCGATAAAATAATTACAGCTTCAACATTAAACAATGATGGATATAGCCCTGCAATGTCATTCAAAACTCTTGGAGAGACAATCTTCAGGGGAAATGCTTCTGTAAAAAACGGGCAGTTTGAATTTAGTTTTGTTGTGCCGAGAGACATACGTATTCCTGTTGATAATGGAAAAATTAGTTTTTATTCTAAAAGAGAAGGTAATCTTGAAAATCAATCCGGCTACAATAGCACCATTAAAATAGGAGGTATAAATGAAAGTGCACCTCAGGACAATATAAATCCAAAAGTGAAGTTATATATGAACGACGAAACATTTGTTTCGGGAGGTATTACAAACAGCTCCCCTTTCTTATTGGCTTTTTTGGAAGATGAAAATGGTATAAATACAGCTAGCGGAATTGGTCATGATATTGTAGCCGTTTTAGATGGCGATGTTAGTAATCCTTACATTTTAAACGATTACTACCAGACTAAGTTAGACGATTACACAAATGGAAATTTACGTTTCCCGTTAAGAAATTTAGAAGCAGGATTACACACTATAAGCTTTACAGCATGGGATGTTTATAATAATCCCGTGACAAGCGAAATACAATTTATAGTTGTAGGAGATGAATCCCTAACGCTGTCGCACGTTCTCAATTATCCGAATCCATTTTCAACTTACACTCAATTTTGGTTTTCGCATAACAGACCTTACGAACCTTTAGATGTTCAGGTTCAGGTAATGACAATTACAGGAAAAGTAGTCTGGACAAAAAACCAGATTGTTACAACAGAGGGATTTTTATCAAGAGAAATAACATGGGACGGAAGAGATGATTTTGGAGACCGAATTGGAAAGGGAGTTTATATCTATAAACTTACAGTAAAATCTAATTTAACAAATAAAAAAGCAGAAAAATACGAAAAACTTGTAATCTTATAATAATATACATATTTTTACCTAAAACATATTTAGCCCCATAAATGAAAAAAATATCACTCCTATTAATTTGTTTTTTAGTAATATCAGCCACAAAAGCACAGGATATAGTCCCAATTACAACCGGAGTTCCCTTTTTATTAGTCGCAGCAGATGCAAGAGCAGCTGGTATGGCAGATCAGGGTGTGGCCACTTCAGCAGACGCTTTTTCACAGCAGTGGAATCCGGCAAAATATGCTTTTGCTGTTGATAAACAAGGTTTTTCAATAAGTTATACTCCTTATTTAACTGATTTAGCCAATGATATTTCTCTTGGCCAAGCAACGTATTATAACAGAATCAACGAGCGAAGTGCTTTTGCAGGAAGCTTACGTTATTTTGGATTTGGAGATATCGAATTAAGAAAAGACCCTAATGACACTCCAAATGTTGTTTCTCCAAACGAATTTGCCTTAGATGGTTCTTACTCTTTAAAGCTGAGTGACAAATTCTCAATGGCAATTGGCGCAAGATATATCAGATCGAATTTAAAAATTGCATCAGAGGATGTAGATGCATCTGCAGCAAGTTCTTTTGCAGTTGATGTTGCAGGATTCTATCAATCAGAAGAAATCGCTTACAACAGCTTCAACGGAAGATGGAGAGCAGGTTTTAACATGCAAAATATGGGTCCAAAAATAAGTTATGACAATGATGATATCAGTGCTAACTTTTTGCCAGCCAACTTAAGACTAGGCGGAGGATTCGATTTTATACTGGACGATTACAACAAAGTAAGTGTTAGCGTTGAATTTGCAAAACTTATGGTACCAACTCCTCCGGGACCAGGAACAGCCGTTGACACAAACGGAGATGGAGATTTCTCAGATCCTGAAGATATTACTCAGGGCGAAGCAAATGCTATAAACTACAACGAGTATAATGACACAGGATGGGTTGCCGGGATGTTTAAATCTTTTGGAGATGCGCCTGGCGGTTTTAGCGAAGAGTTAAAAGAAATCACTTATAGCCTTGCAGGTGAATACATGTATCAGGATTCATTTGCAGTTAGAGCAGGTTATTTTCACGAAAGTCCTGAAAAAGGAGCTCGTAAATTCTTCTCCTTGGGAGCCGGTTTCAAATATAATGTAGTAAAAGTTGACGTTTCTTATTTATTTTCAGCATCAAAAGTTAAAAATCCGTTAGAAAATACGCTGCGTTTTTCTTTAACGTTTAACTTTGGCGATAAATATGAAGAGTACTAAACTAAAAAATAAACAATAATTACAATCCAAATTTCCACTTCAGGGAATTTGGATTTTTTTTCCCCTATAAAGAATGAAAGAAATAAGCTTTACATCATCATTTTTATCCTATAATTCATTAGAAGAATTACCAAACGATATTCAGGCGCTAATGAATGAAGCAGTCGAAGTCCGTAAAAAAGCCTATGCACCTTATTCACAATTTAGAGTCGGAGCCGCCTTATTATTAGATAATGGAAAAATAGTTTTAGGTTCAAATCAGGAAAACGCCGCTTATCCGTCTGGATTATGCGCCGAACGTGTCGCTATCTTTCATGCAGGAAGCGTTTATCCGGAAGCCAAAATTTTAAAAATGGCTATTACGGCAGCTTCTGACACTAATCAGACCAAAGCTCCTATTCCGCCGTGTGGATCTTGCCGCCAGTCGATTGCAGAATATGAAATTAAACAGGACACCCCCATAGAAATCTATTTCATGGGTGAAATAGGCGAAATTTATAAGTCTGAATCCCTCAAAAATTTACTTCCTTTCATGTTCGATAAAAAGTTCTTGTAAAAAAAGCCAAAAAGTAGCGTTTAAATTTTAGTTCTTAAATCTAATGTCTTATTTTTGCATCCCGACCTTTCGGGCGCAAATTTGTGGGAGGAAACTATTTTGCGTTTACAGGCAACAATAATCGATAACACAAACAACTTTAGCAAAAGAAAGAATTCAGATGAAAGAAGTTACAAAAGAGGTATATTTAAAGTGGTATGAGGACATGCTACTTTGGAGAAAGTTTGAAGACAAACTTGCAGCATTATACATCCAACAAAAAGTTAGAGGTTTTCTACACTTATATAATGGTCAGGAAGCTGTATTAGCAGGTGCATTGCATGCTATGGATTTGACCAAAGATAAAATGATTACTGCTTACAGAAACCACGTTCAGCCAATTGGTATGGGAGTTGATCCCAGAAACGTTATGGCAGAACTTTTAGGAAAAGTTACCGGAACTTCTAAAGGTATGGGAGGTTCTATGCACATTTTTTCTAAAGAGCACCGTTTTTACGGAGGTCACGGAATCGTAGGTGGACAAATCCCTGTAGGAGCTGGTTTAGCTTTTGCTGATAAGTATTTCAATACTGGCGGTGTTACTATGACTTACTTTGGTGACGGAGCTGCAAGACAAGGGTCTTTACACGAAGCCTTCAACATGGCTATGCTGTGGAAATTACCAGTTGTATTTATTGTTGAAAACAACGGTTATGCTATGGGTACTTCTGTAGAAAGAACTGCAAATCACACTGACATCTGGAAATTAGGTTTAGGTTATGAAATGCCTTGCGGACCTGTTGACGGAATGAATCCTGTAAAAGTTGCTGAAGCAATGCATGAAGCTATTGAAAGAGCGCGTCGTGGAGACGGACCAACTTTCCTGGAAATGAAAACATACCGTTACAGAGGACACTCTATGTCTGATGCACAATTATACCGTTCTAAAGAAGAGGTTGAAGAGTACAAAAAAATCGACCCTATTACTCAGGTTCTTGATGTAATTATGGATCAAAAGTATGCTACAGAAGAAGAAATTGAAGTAATTGACCAAAGAGTTAAGGACTTAGTTGAGGAATGTCAGAAATTCGCAGAAGAATCTCCATATCCGGACTTACAACAATTATACGATGTAGTATACGCACAAGAAGACTATCCATTTACACCTCATAAACTATAACATCATGGCGATTAAAGTAACAATGCCTCGTTTGAGCGATACCATGACAGAAGGAACGGTAGCGACTTGGTTAAAAAAAGTAGGCGACAAAATCAGTGAAGGAGATATCTTAGCTGAAATTGAAACAGACAAAGCAACAATGGAGTTCGAATCTTTTAACGAAGGGACTCTTTTACATATCGGAATTCAGGCTGGAGAAACTGCTCCAGTTGATTCTTTATTAGCAATCATTGGTAAAGAAGGAGAAGATATTTCTGCTCTTTTAGCCGGTGGTGACACCCCTGCTGCTGAAGCTCCAAAAGCGGATGCTCCTGCTGCTGCAGAAACTAAAACAGAAACTGCTGCTCCTGCAAAAGCTGCAACAGAATTACCAAAAGGTGTCGTAGTAGTAACTATGCCACGTTTGAGTGATACAATGACTGAAGGAACCGTAGCAACGTGGTTGAAAAAAGAAGGTGATGCTGTTGCTGAAGGAGATATCTTAGCAGAAATTGAAACAGACAAAGCCACAATGGAGTTTGAGTCTTTCAATGCCGGAACATTATTATACATCGGAATTCAGGAAGGAAACACTGCTCCTGTTGATAGTTTATTAGCTATTATTGGACCTGCAGGAACTGACATTTCCGGAATTGCCGATAACTATACTGCCGGAGGCGCTGCAACTGCAAGTGCTCCTGCTTCAGAACAAACAAAAGCTGCTCCTGCTGCTGAAAAAGCGCCAGAAGCTGTAGCTGATAATTCAAACGGAAGAGTTTTAGCTTCACCATTAGCTAAGAAAATTGCTTCTGACAAAGGAATTCAATTATCACAAGTGAAAGGATCAGGAGAAAACGGACGTATCGTAAAAAGCGATATCGAAAACTTTACTCCATCTGCACAAACTGCAACAAATTCTGCTCCTGCAGCCAAAGCTGATGAAGCAAAAGCTGAAGCTCCAAAAGTATTCGTTCCTGCCGGAGAAGTTTATACAGAAGAGATCAAAAATTCTCAAATGCGTAAAATTATCGCAAAACGTCTTGCTGAATCATTATTTACAGCTCCTCACTACAACTTAGTGATCGAAGTAAGTATGGATGATGCTATGGCGGCAAGAGCGACAATTAATACTGTTCCTGACACAAAAGTATCTTTTAACGATATGGTAATCAAAGCTTGTGCTCTAGCCTTGAAAAAGCATCCAAAAATTAACTCGCAGTGGAAAGAAGATGCTATCATCATCAACCACCACGTTAATATTGGAGTTGCTGTAGCAGTTGAAGACGGATTAGTAGTACCTGTATTGAAATTTACAGATGCTATGAGTTTATCTCAAATTGGTGCTTCTGTAAGAGATCTTGCCGGAAGAGCTAAAAACAAAAAACTGGGACCACAAGAAATGGAAGGAAGCACTTTTACAGTGTCGAACCTTGGAATGTTTGGTATTACTGAATTTAATTCTATTATCAACCAGCCAAACTCTGCAATTCTTTCTGTAGGTGCGATTGTTGAGAAACCAGTAGTTAAAAATGGTCAGATTGTAGTTGGAAACACAATGATGTTATCATTAGCTTGTGACCACAGAACAATTGACGGTGCAACTGGCGCTCAGTTCTTACAAACATTAAAACAATACATCGAAAGCCCAGTTACAATGTTGGCATAATTTTTTGTCAGCCTAAGCAGGCCGATGGTCATTTTTTATAATTAAATCCCGTTTTGTTTATTCAAAACGGGATTTTTTGTTTAATTTTCATCCAAAATTCAATAATTCATAAAATGAAAAAATTAATTCTTGCAGCTTTTTTTCTGACAGCAATTGCCTGCCAGAAAAAAGAGCAGACCGAAAAAACAGGAGCTGTTATTGACGAACACAGCTACGCTAAACCAGAACTTGCTGTTGTCAAACATCTTGACTTAGATATCAAAGTTGATTTTGACACACAGACTATTTCAGGAAAAGCTTCCTGGTCAATTGACAATGTTAGTAAAGGAAATGAAATTATTTTCGATGAAAACACGCTTAATATTACCAAAGTAACTTTAGGTGATGAAGAAAAAGAAACAAAATTCGAACTTGGTAAAAATGTTGAATTTCATGGAAAACCACTTCATGTTACAATAGAACCAAATACTACGAAAGTAAACATTTACTACAGTACAACTAAAGATGCCGTTGCATTACAATGGCTTACTCCTGCACAAACTGCTGACAAAAAGAAACCTTTCGTTTTTTCTCAGGGAGAAAGTGTCTGGTCCCGTACTTGGATTCCTTGTCAGGATTCACCGGGAGTACGTTTTACTTATAATGCAAAAGTTACAGTTCCGAAAGATTTATTGGCTGTAATGAGTGCTGTAAACCCTCAAAAGAAAAACGATACGGGAGTTTATACTTTTAAACAGGACAAAGCAATCCCGTCTTACTTAATGGCTATTGCTGTTGGAGATATCGAATTCCAATCAATCGACAACAGGACCGGAGTTTATGCAGAACCATCAATGCTAAAAAAATCAGCATGGGAATTTGCTGAACTTGGAAAAATGGTTGTTGCTGCTGAAAAATTATACGGGCCTTACCGTTGGGGACGCTATGATGTACTTGTTTTACCTCCAAGTTTTCCTTATGGCGGAATGGAAAATCCAAACCTGACTTTTTTAACTCCGGGAGTTATTGCGGGAGACCGCTCACTAACAAGCTTGTTAGCACATGAATTGGGCCACAGCTGGAGTGGAAATCTGGTTACAAATGCAACCTGGGATGATATTTGGTTAAACGAAGGTTTTACAACTTATGTAGAACATCGCATTGGTGAAGCAATCTTTGGCAAAAAAGAATTTGAAATGCAGAATGTTATCACCAACAAGGAGTTAGTTGACAATGTTGCTGAATATGGAGATACAAATCCAGATACCAGATTAAAGGTAAGCCTTACAGGAAGAAATCCGGATGACGGAATCAGCTTAATTCCGTATGTAAAAGGATATGCTTTTTTAAGAGTCATTGAAAACGCTGTTGGACGCGAGAAATTTGATCCGTTTATAAAAAATTATTTTGATTCACATGCTTTCAAATCAATCACAACAGAAGATTTCGTTAAATATTTAAATGAAAACCTAATTAAAGGCGATAAAGCTTTAGCAGATAAAATCAAATTAGAAGATTGGATTTACAAACCGGGAATTCCATCAAACATTATTGCAGTAAGTTCAGCTGATTTTGATGCTATTGATGCTATTCAAAAAAGCTGGAGAGAAACAGGTGTTGCCGGTTTAAGCAAAAAAATCACGACAACTGCAGAAAAACAGCATTTTATTGACCATCTTCCATCTGACATTACCGTAAAAGAAATGGAAGCAATAGATAATGAATTCAACTTTACAAAAGGCGGAAACTTTATTATCAAACGTCAATGGTTTGTTCAGGCAATTCGTCATCAGTACAAGGCTGCAAATCCTGCGATTGAACAATTTTTAATTTCAATAAGCAGAACAGGATCAGTAATGATGCTGTATAAAGAAATGGTTAAAACTCCCGAAGGAAAAACGTGGGCAAAACAAATTTTTGAAAAAGCTAAATCCGGTTATCACGCAACGACTATTCAGGCTGTTGAAGGTGTTTTGAAATAAAATTTTAAGAATATAATTTACAAGAGGCTGTTCCTAAAGGAATAGCCTCTTTTTTTTATGAAGTATTTGTCATTTCTCTTTCGTCGAAATGACAAAACAAACGAAAATACACTCTTATGAAAACAAGTTCCTAGCCCCGATAGAAGTGAAAATCCTTTTGTGGCGGGGTTCGCCACAAAAGATTCAACGGATAGCGGGATTGGCTCCTGACAAATACCTTAATTATAGGAATCCAAATGAAAAGATTGCGCTGAAAATAAAGAAGAGAAAATTGTCCATCACATGGCGTACATTCTCCATGTTCTGAAATCTGTAATCGTCGCACCTTTGTAATGTCAAAAGACAATAGCAAATAATAACATTAAAAATTAAATAAAAATGACACGATTAACAGCATTAAACCCAGAAGAAGTAACAGGAAAAACTAAAGATTTATTCAACGCTGTACAGGCAAAATTAGGAGTAGTTCCGAATATGATGCGAACAATGGGAAATTCTCCTGCGGTTCTTGAAGGATATTTAAATTTAAGCGGCGCTCTAAGCCACGGAAAATTGAGCGCAAAAACAGGAGAATTAATTGCACTGGCAGTTTCAGAAAGCAATTCTTGTGATTACTGTTTAGCTGCCCATACTTTCATTGGTGAGAAATTAGTAAAAGCAGATCCGGAAGTATTACACAATGCAAGAACAGGAAATTCTGCAGATGAAAAAACAGCAGGGATTTTACAATTTGCAAAAACATTAATCAGCAAAAACGGATTGGTAAATGATCAGGATGTTGCTACAGTTAGAAATGCGGGCGCATCTGATGCAGAAATTTCAGAAATTATTGCACACGTAGGCTTAAATGTATTTACAAACTATTTTAACAACACAGCAAATACAGAAATTGATTTTCCTGTAGTTCAGGCTGTATAATTCTAAACAACAACACAACACAACGACTAAAGATAGTTATGATTCATTTTGTAACTATCTTTATCTTTACCAAAACATTTCTGATTATGAGCAGTCAAAACGCTTTTACTTTAATAAATCCACAAAATGGAAATCTGGCTTTTAAGCTGCTTTCATTTGAAGACAATAGTCATTTTGATCATATTCAGCGTAATAATTATTTTTCTCTAATTTGGGTTACCAAAGGAACCGGAAAGGTTAAAGCTGATTTTGCAGAACATCAATTTGAAGAAGGTTCACTCCTTGCCTTTTCTCCCTACCAGCCTTTTATGATTTGCACAAAAGAAGATTTGGAAGGAATTGCGATTCATTTTCACCCGGATTTTTACTGTATTCACATGCATCAGAAAGAGGTTTCATGCAACGGTGTTTTGTTTAATAATGTTTACCAACCACCATTTACGCGAATTACAGATCAGGCAAAAGCAACATTTCAGATGGTTATTGACCAAATGAAAACTGAAATACAAAATGCAGAACTGGCGCAATACGAACTGTTAATTTCGTATCTGAAAATATTTTTAATCACAGCTTCAAGATTAAAAAATGAGCAGCTGGAAGAACTAAAATCGGCTCCGGATTCTAAAGCTCCTTATATTTTACAAAATTTAAAAGACGCTATTGAAGATCATTTTAAGACCAAACATTCCGCCGCCAATTATGCCGAATTGCTTAACATTTCGCCCAAAGCCTTAGCCAAATTATCAAAGAATTACTTCAACAAAACGCTTACAGATCTTATTGCCGAAAGAATTATTATTGAAGCAAAAAGAGAATTGTACATGACCAATAAAACAGTAAAGGAAATTGCATACGAGTTGGGTTATGATGACGAACATTATTTCAGCAGATTCTTTAAAACCAATGCAGATGTTTCGCCTCAATTGTACCGGGAAACTGTAGGATTTGGCAAAATGGTTTAATTTTTATTTTTAGCTTCAATCCATTTTGACATGTATTTGGTGCTTTTTAAAGTATGGTGCTGAAGCAGGCTTCCCATAAAATTATGAAGGCGATGATTTTCAGAATTATTCATTAAATCATTTACTGTGTTTATCAAAACGGAAGCAAATTTATTTTTTTGAAAACATGTATTTACAATAGCAACTCCATTTTTCTGAGATTGCTCCCAAATATTTTTATCCTGGTATAAGGCAACAGCCTGTTTAGCAAAAAGCTCCATATCATCGATAATAAAACCACCCCAGGGCAGATCTGCATGCATTGCTTCTGCTCCTATTTTTGTTGTCATGCTTGGTGTGCCACATTGTATGGCTTCTAAAAGTTTTCCCTTTAGACCTGCACCAAAACGAATTGGGGCCAAAACAACTCTTGCTTTTTTTACAATTTCATTAGCATCAGAAGCCCTTCCCATGATAAAAAAGCCATCTTTGGGCTGATGCAACTGTAATACTTTTTGCGACGGATAAGCGCCATAAACATGCAAAACGGCTTCTGGAAAATCTTTCCTGACAAAAGCCCAAACAGATTCTTTAAGATGCTGAACAGTGTTCCAATTGGGTTCATGAAGAAAATTTCCAATAAAAACAAAATGTTCACGCTCTTCAAACAAAGGCAATTGCAAAAGATCGCTTTCATTCATTTCATCTGTCAAAAAAGGAAGGTAAAACAACAGGCTTGAATTGATTTTAAAAACATCACTCAGAATTTTCATTTCAAACTCCGAAATAATCAAGGACAAATCACACCTCAAAATACTTGCAATTTCACGTTTTGCCACTTCTTCTGACAATAAATCGAATAACTCAAAAGCTTTTTTTTCCTTAAAAGCTTTTTGCCTGGCTGTTCTTAAACAATGTAAATCTTCGGTATCTAATATTCTAATTGCTTTTGGGCAGTTTTCTGCAACACGCCAGCCAAATTGTTCTTCAATCATAAAACGGTCAAACAAAACGACATCAGGATTTAATTCAATTATAAAATCATCAAAACTTGAATTATTTAGTTCAATTGATTTTTTCTCAACCCCAAACTCAGCTAAGTCAACCATAAAATCACTGTCTAAAGCCGGGCTGGCAAATGTAATTCCGAATCCATTTTCCTTAAAAACAGATATTAACTGCATCATTCTTCCACCGGCCGCAGACGAATTTGGTTCGGGCCAGACAAAACCAATTATTAAAAGTTTTTTCGTTTGATTCATTTTAATTCTTTGAACTACAAAATAATGCATTTTTACGCTTAATTACATGATATTTCCTGATTTTAGCTGATAAAAAGACTAATTTTGCAAAATATAAATCTGCAATAATTATGTTAGGATTAAAATTAGCTACGGATCCGCGTTGGGTAAATATAGTCGAATCAAATATCGAAGAAATTTTAACGGATCACGCCTGGTGTGAGCAAAAAGCAGCTTCGAACGCTATCAGTTTAGTTACTTATAACTCTGAATTAGAAGAATTAGTAACTGAAATGCTCATAATTGCCCGAGAAGAATTAGAGCATCTGCAAATGGTGCATGACATAATTAAAAAAAGAGGCCTGACTCTGGGAAGAGAAAGAAAGGATCATTATGTAAATGAGCTTTTTAAGTTTATGAAAAAAGACGGAAGCCGTAAGGATGCTCTTTGCGATCGTTTACTTTTTTCTGCCATGATAGAAGCGAGAAGCTGTGAACGTTTTAAAGTTCTTTCTGAGAACATAAAAGACGAAGAACTGGCAAAATTTTATCGCGATTTAATGATTTCTGAAGCAGGACACTATACTACATTTTTAGGATTTGCCAGAAAATATACAGACAATATAGATATTGATAAACGCTGGAAAGAGTGGATTGAATATGAAGGTTCGATCATTACTAATTATGGAAAAAGTGAAACCGTTCACGGATAATTTTTTATACCATTTTACCGTCATTACTTTATAAAATTCAATTTTAACAAACTTGTTATGTCAAAAAATAAATCCAGGTCGATTGTATTTAAAATTGCCAAATACGTCGGAATAACGTTCGCCGTTATTTTAGGATTATTGTTTTTAACCCCAATCGTTTTTGCAGATCAGATTAAAGAGCAGATTAAAAAAACTGCTAATGAAAGATTAAGCGCCGAACTAAATTATTCTGATGTTTCGGTTTCTTTTTTTCGTCATTTTCCATCATTGACCTTGACTTTAAATGACTTAAAACTTAACGGTTCTGCACCTTATACAAACGAACATTTTATCACTGCAAAAGAAGTTTCTTTTGGAATTAATGTCGCTAGTTTAATTTTTAGTAAATCTGTAAAAATTGACCAGATTTACCTTTCTGACTCTTCTATTAATGTAAAAGTAAACGAAAAAGGAGAAGCCAACTATAACGTTTACAAATCATCGGCACAAACACCAAAACCCAAAGACAGTACAGATACCGCTTTAAAACTGGAGAGAATCGAAATTATAAACAGTAAAATTGTTTATGATGACAAATCTACAAAAGTTCATTTTGATGCTTTTAGCTTTAATTATCTGGGAAAAGGAAATCTGGACAAAGCAATTTTTGATTTGTATTCTAAAGCCAAAATTGAAAAATTAAATATTGTTTATGATGGTGAACCGTATTTAATGAACAAACAGATTGATGCTGACTTAATTACTCAGATTAACGTCAACTCTTTGTCTTTTGTTTTTCAACAAAACAACTTAAAAATTAATCAGCTTTTGGTCGATTTCAAAGGAAAATTTGATTTCCTGAAAGAAGGTTATAATATGAATCTTGTTTTAAAATCAGACAACAGCGATTTGTATGATGTTTTTACTGCATTTCCTCCAAAATATATTACGTGGCTTTCTAAAACTGAATTAAAAGGAAAAACGAATCTCCTTTTAACTTTAAAAGGAAATTATATTGCTTCACAGCATATTGCACCAGATTTGAATTTGGACTTAAAACTGGAAAATGGTTTTGTAAATTATAATAAAAGTGCTTTTCCGGTTTCGAATTTAAATTTCGAAATTAAAACGACTGTGCCTTCCTTAAATCCTGAGCTTTTAATTGTTGATGCCAAAAACCTATCCCTAAATATCAACCAGGATTACTTAAAATCAAAGTTTTACATGAGAGGACTTACTTCTCCGGATATTAATGCTGATTTTAAAGCTAAAATTGATCTTGAAAAATTAAATAAGGGTCTTGGAATCCCCAATTTGACTTTAAAAGGAAGTCTAATTGGAGATGTTACTGCAAAAGGAAAATTTGACCAAAAGAATAAACTTTTTCCGGTTACAAATGGAAATATTAGCCTGACAAATGGTTATTTAAAAACAAAATATTACCCAAATCCGATTACTAATATCATAGTAAAAACCAGGATTGAAAATCAAAAAGGAACTTTTCAGGACTTAAAAGTTAATCTAAAACCAGCACAATTTACTTTTGAAGGGAAACCTGTTTTTGTACAGGCTGATTTAAGCAATTTCAATGATTTAAATTACGATGTGAAAGCTAAAGGTGAACTTGATGTAAACAAAATATATAAGGTTTTTTCTCAAAAAGGACTTGATTTGGATGGTTTCGTAAAAGCTGATTTGGCTTTGAAAGGAAAACAAAGTGATGCCGAAAAAGGAAACTACAGCAAACTAAACAACAAAGGAACTCTTGAGCTTAGAAACATCGGAATTGCTTCTGAATACCTGCCTCAAAAATTTATAATTAAAGAAGGTATTTTTAAAATCAATCAGGACAAAATGACATTCAAAAACTTTTTGGCTGCTTATGGACAATCTGATTTTACGATGAATGGGTATTTACAAAATGTTTTTAATTATGCGACAAGCAAAACCGGTATTTTAAAAGGTTCTTTTAAAGTTACTTCCCGTTATATAAATGTAGACGAGTTCATGTCAAATGTACCTGCAAATACTGCTGTAAACGAAGCACCGACAAAAACTCAAACGCCTGAAACAAAACCAACACAAACTGGTGTTATTATAATTCCGACCAATCTGAATTTGCAATTGCTGGCAAATGCACAGAAAGTAAGTTTTGAAAAAATGAATATGCAAAATGCTTCCGGATACTTAAAAATGAAAAATGGAAGGCTGAGTATGCAAAATACCGGTTTTAACTTAATTGGCTGTAATGTTGCAATGAATGCCAATTATCAGGCTGTAACATCTCAAAAAGCAAATTTTGATTATGCAATAAAAGCTTCTGATTTTGATATAAAAAGAGCTTATAACGAAATCGAGGTCTTTAGAAAAATGGCAAGTGCAGCAGAAAAAGCACAAGGAATTGTTTCTTTGGATTACCAACTAAAAGGAAGATTAAACGGAAAAATGGAACCTGTTTACCCATCTCTGACAGGTGGCGGAACTCTCTCTGTAAAAAATATAAAGTTAAGAGGTTTAAAAATGTTCAATGCTGTGAGCAAACAAACAAGTTCTGAGGCTATAAAAAATCCGGATCTTTCTAAAGTAGATATAAAAACTACTATAAAGAATAATATTATGACGGTAGAACGCTTCAAATTTAAATTTGCAGGCTTTAGACCAAGAATTGAAGGAACCACAAGTCTGGACGGAAAATTAAATTTAAAAATGCGTCTGGGGCTTCCTCCTTTAGGCATTTTCGGAATTCCGCTGACTGTGACAGGAACTCAGGATAATCCAAAAATAAAAGTTGGAAGAAAATCCGAAGACCTTGAGGAAACAAAAGATACCGAATAATAAATATCAAAACCTGTTCATAATGAGCAGGTTTTTTTTTGAAATTTATTATTGTGCAGGAGATGGAGAAAATCAATTTCTAATCTTCAAAGATATTCCTCTGGAATAATTATCACTTCAAAAACACGCTGTTAACATCCTCAAACAGATAAAATTGTATTGGATTATATTGCCATCTATAATAAAATAGTGAATTTTACCGTTTATTATATTATATACGCCGATAATCAAATTCAAAATTTTCTATAGAAAACAAAAAACCCGTTCGCCAAGGCGAACGGGTTTTATAATAATAAGCAGTCTAATGATTATGCTTCGAATGGAAGAATAGATACATAAGATTTGTTATCTTTTTTCTTTTGGAACTTAACAACTCCAGCTACTCTTGCGTGTAGTGTGTGATCTTTACTGATGTAAACATTTTCACCTGGATTATGTTTTGAACCTCTTTGTCTAACGATGATGTTCCCAGCAATAGCAGCTTGTCCACCAAAAATCTTAACGCCTAAACGTTTTGATTCTGATTCTCTACCATTCTTCGAACTACCGACACCTTTCTTGTGAGCCATGACGTATGAGTTTAAATATTGTTATTATTCTTTAGTAGCTTCTTTTTTTGCTTTTGGAGCTGCTGCTTTTTTTGCTTTTGGAGCTGCTTCAACTTCAGTTGCCGGAGCTTCTTCTGCTACAACCGCTTTTTTAGCTGCTGCTTTTTTAGTTCCACCTGCTGCAGTAATACCTTCAATTACAATTTGAGTAAGATATTGTCTATGACCATTTCTCTTTTTGTAACCTTTTCTTCTTTTCTTTTTGAAAACGATTACTTTATCTCCTTTTAAGTGTTGTAACACTTTAGCTTCTACTGAAGCACCTTCTATAGCTGGGGCGCCTAAAGTTACGCTTCCGTTATCGTCTAATAAAAGAACTTTGTCAAATGAAATACTTGAACCTTCTTCGTTAGCCAAACGGTTAACATAAACCTTTAAGTCTTTGCTTACTTTAAATTGTTGCCCTGCTATCTCTACGATTGCATACATACCAAATTGATTTATTGATTTTTAAGGTTGCAAATATACAATTAATAATTTACTGTGCAATGTCTAATTTTAAAAATATTTCTGCGGCCTTAAATCCTGTTTTTCAAAGCTTTTAACCGATTTCAAATCAACCACAAAGCCTTACCAGCTGTTAAAGTATCCTCAAAATAAAAAGCTAATCTTTAATTGATAATTAAAAAAAAGTTATTTTTGATGTAACTAAAATCAATTCTTGGTTACCTACTCTATTAGGTATATATAAATTATTAATCTTTATGAAAAATTCTATAATGATAGTAAGCGCAGCACTAATGCTTGGCGGAATAGCTCATGCTCAAAAAGTAGTTTTTGAAGAATACAATTTAGATAACGGCATGCATGTTATCCTGCACAACGATCCTTCTGCCCCTGTAGTGATTACTTCTGTAATGTATCATGTAGGCTCTAAAGATGAACGTCCTGACAGAACAGGATTTGCGCACTTTTTTGAACACTTATTATTTGAGGGGACACAAAACATAAAACGTGGTGAATGGATGAAAATTGTGACTGCAAATGGCGGTGTAAACAATGCCAATACTTCAGATGACAGAACCTATTATTATGAGGTATTTCCATCGAACAGCCTGGAACTTGGGTTATGGATGGAGTCTGAGCGCTTGATGCATCCTATTATTAATAAGATTGGTGTTGATACACAAAATGAAGTTGTAAAGGAAGAAAAAAGAATGCGTTATGACAATCAGCCTTACGGGAACATTCTACCGGAGGTAAAGAAAAACATGTTCAAAAATCATCCTTATCGCTGGACAACTATCGGCTCTATGAAAGATCTGGACGCTGCAACACTTGAAGAGTTTCAGGCTTTCAATAAAAAATTCTATACGCCAAATAATGCCGTATTGGTTGTTGCCGGAGATTTTGATAAAACAAAAGCAAAAGAATGGATTCAGAAATATTTTGGACCAATTCCTAAAGGAGAAGTTGTAAAAAAACAAACTTACACAGAAGAACCAATTACACAAACCATAAAAGCAACTTACGAAGATCCCAACATCCAGATCCCGATGATTGTTGCCTCGTACAGAACTCCTTCTATGAAAACCAGGGATGCAAGGGTTTTAGATTTGATTTCTTCTTACCTGAGTGATGGGAAAAGTTCAAAATTGTACAAGAAAATTGTTGATGACAAAAAAATGGCTCTTCAGATTGGCGCAGTAGGTTTTAGCCAGGAAGATTACGGGACGTATATTTTGTATGGTTTACCAATGGGAAGTTACACAACTGCAGATATCTTAAAGGAGATGGATGAGGAAATTGTAAAAATCCAAACTGATCTGATTTCTGAAAAAGATTATGAAAAATTACAAAACAAATTCGATAACAATTTTGTCAATGCAAATGCAAGTGTTGAAGGAATCGCAGAAAATTTAGCCTCTTATTATTTACTTTATGGAGACGTAAATCTTATCAATACAGAAATCGATCTTTACCATTCTATTACAAGAGAAGAAATCAGAGAAGTTGCCAAAAAGTATTTAAACCCAAATCAGCGTTTAATTTTAGATTATGTTCCTTCAACAAAAGTTCAAAACTAAGAATCGAATCATGAAAAAAATACATACAGTTTTAATCCTTTTATTCCTTACCGGAATTATGCAAGCACAAGATCGTCCACAACCTAAACCAGGAAACTCACCAGTAGTCAACATCAAAAAACCACAAACTTTTGTTTTGGCAAATGGTATGAAAGTTTTGGTAGTTGAAAATCATAAATTACCAAGAGTAAGCTTCAACCTTACTCTGGATAACGCTCCTTTTATTGAAGGAAACAAAAAAGGCGTTGATGAACTGACCAGCAGTCTGATCGGAAACGGCACTAAAAAAACAACAAAAGAGGTCTTTAATGAAGAAATTGATTTTTACGGGGCTCAGATCAATTTTACCTCGCAAGGAGCTTATGCCAGTTCACTTTCCAAATATTCAGGCCGTGTTTTAGAGCTTCTCGCAGAAGGTGCTTTACAGCCAAATTTTACACAAACTGAGTTTGATAAGGAAAAAGCAAAATTATTAGAAGGACTCAAAGCCGATGAAAAAAGTGTTCCTGCTATTGCAAACCGTGTTGTAGACGTTTTGACATTTGGAAAAAATCATCCTTCGGGAGAATATATATCTGAAGAAACAGTAAAAAATGTAACCCTTGCAGATGTTCAGGCAAATTACGCAACTTATTTTGTTCCGGAGAATGCGTATTTAGTTATTATCGGAGACATTAAATTCAAAGAAACAAAAGCAGCAGTAGAAAAACTTTTTGGAGGATGGAAAAAACAGGCAGCGCCAAAAAATTCATATCCTGATCCTGTGAATGTTTCTAAACTTCAGATTGATTTTGTTGATGTTCCAAACGCCGTTCAATCTGAAATTTCATTAGTAAATACAGTAAATTTAAAAATGAGTGATCCTGATTTTTTCCCTGCTGTAATTGCCAATCAAATTTTGGGCGGTGATTTTAACAGTTATTTAAACATGAATCTGCGCGAACAACATGCGTGGACTTATGGGGCAAGCTCAAATATTGGAAGCGGAAAATATGTTACCAAATTTAGAGCGTCATCTGCAGTAAGAAATGCTGTTACTGATAGCGCAGTAGCTGAGTTTGTAAAAGAAATAAAAAGAATCAGAACCGAAAAAGTTTCTGATGATGTGTTGAAAAATGTAAAAGCCGGTTATATCGGAAGATTTGTAATGCAGGTTGAGAAGCCTCAGGCTGTTGCCCGTTATGCATTAAATATTGAAACCGAGAAACTTCCTGCTGATTTCTACGAAAAATATATTCAGACAATTAATAATGTTACGCCTGACGACATTTACCGCGTCTCTAACAAATATTTCCTTCTGGACAACATGCGTATTGTAGTGGTAGGAAAAGGTTCTGAAGTGATCCCGGGATTAGAAAAACTCAAGATTCCGATTTTTTATTATGATAAATATGGAAATTCAATTGAGAAACCTGTTACAAAAAAAGAAGCTCCGGCGGGAATTACAGCACAAAATGTTTTTGAAAACTATCTTAAAGCAATTGGCGGTGAAAAAGCAGTTGCTGCAGTAAAAACGCTGGCCATGACAGGATCAACAACAATTCCTCAGGCTCCTTCTCCGCTGAGCTTTACATCAAAATTAGATTCAAAAGGAAAAATGATGGTTTCGCTTAATATGGGAACTATGCCTTTGATGAAACAGGTTGTTAATGACAAAGGTGCCTATATTGAGCAACAAGGTCAACGTAAAAATCTGGAAGGAGATGATTTAGCAGAAATGAAAGCAAGTGCTGCTCCTTTTGAAGAATTACGCCTAAGCAAAAGAACAGACCTGAAAATTAGCGGAATCGAACCTATAAATGGCAAAGATGCTTATTCTATAAAGGACGGCAAAACTGTTTATTATTATGATGTAAAATCAGGTTTAAAAGTAGCTAAGCTAAAAGTAAAAGAGCAAAGTGGGCAATCTACCACACAAACAACTTATTTTAACGATTATAAAGATGTAAAGGGCGTAAAAGTTCCTTTTAATATTGTACAGAACGCGGGTTTTGAACTCGATATCAAAATGTCTGACATTAAAATAAACGAAGGAGTTTCGGATAGCGATTTTCTATAAATAGTGGATTAACCCAGATTTATAAAACAGACAAAACTAAAAGCGCTGTCAAAGTTTAAGACTTTGGCAGCGCTTTCTCTTTTTTGGCCGATAAATAAACGCCTATCAAAATTACAAATGCACCAAAGAATTGGGTTCTTGTCAGCATTTCATTATCTAACAATCCCCAGAAAAATGCTACTATCGGAATTAAATAGGTAACTGATGTTGCAAATACCGGCGATGACATTTGTATTAGTTTAAAAAAGACAATGTTTGCAATTCCCGTGCCCAGAATTCCCAGGATCATGACAAAGAAAACAGAATGCTGGGCAGTCTCCAAATGCACTTTTTGACTAATATCGGTTGTACTTAAAATAATTAAGGCAGGAAGAAGTAGGACAGTAAAATTTCCTGTTGTAATACTTACCGAATTTAAATCTGATAAATATCTCTTTATTAAATTTACATTTATAGCATAACAAAGTGTGGCAATCACAACGAGAAGAACATAATAGTAATTTTGACCGGGATGTGCAGATGCTCCGCTTAAGACTAATAATAAGCAGCCTATTAATCCAACAAAAACTCCCAGAACTTGTTTCTTCTGAAACTGAAGACCAAAAAAGATTATACCTAAAATTAATGTATTTAAAGGGGTAAGCGAATTTAAAATCGCCACTATAGAACTATCAACTTCTGTCTCTGCTATAGCAAAAAAATAAGCCGGAATACAGGTTCCGAAAACAGAAGTAAGAGCAACAAATTTCCATTGTTGCCGCGAGATTTTTTTTAAACTTTTAAAACCTACAATAAGCAGAAACAAGGCAGCAAAAATAATCCTGAAAGAACCAACTTGAATTGCAGTTAAACCTACCAATCCTCTTTTTATAAGAATAAATGAACTTCCCCAAATCAGTGAAAGCACAAATAAATAAATCCATTTTAACTGTTTTGCATCCATGAGCTTTTGTTTTACTACAAATTTGTACTATTTTTATGAACTGACCACTCGTTTTTTATTAATTTTGCAAGAAAGTTAATAGCAATTTAAAAATTTATATATAATGAAAATTTCAAAAATCTTAATCGCTGCAACAATGGCTGGTTTAGTATTCGTTGGCTGCAAAAAAGAAGAAGATAAAAGTCTTCAGGTTGTAAATGCAGAAAAAAGCACTCCGAAAGAACACAAACCAATTGCTGCTGAAAACCTTCAAACTGCAAGTTTTACTATAGACGGAATGACTTGCGCTGTTGGATGTGCAAAAACGATAGAAGAAGAATTAACTAATCTGGAGGGAGTTGACAAGGCGATTGTTGATTTTGATAAAAAAACGGCAACTGTTACATTTGATAAAACAATTCAAAACCCTGAAAATCTAATCAAAGTAGTTCAGAAAACAGGAGACGGAAAAACATATAAGGTTTCGAATATGAAATCATAATTGAAATGACATAAAAAAGCATCCCTTCGGATGCTTTTTTTATGTCATTTATTTGAGAATTACTTCCACTTCAACGTTTCCATTAATTGTCTCATATCATTTTTGATATAACTCGCTGCAGGCATAATAGAATCAAAATTGGGTTTAGCATAAAAGTAAACCGATCCTGTTATAAAATGCTTTGTACTGTCTGTCACATAAAATTGTGAATTTGTAGCCGCATTTCCATCCACTTGATAAAACATGCCGTAAACCTTTTTTTCAGGGTTTAAATAAGGCTGTTCTAAAATATCATCGGCTTTGATAACATGCTCATAGGTGAGTTTTTGGGCATCTTTGAGTAATTTTTCGATATTATTATTTACCGATTTATAGGTTATGTAAATGGTTGCTTTCATCTTAGGATAGGTTATGGCAAATCCACAATTTTTTTCTCCTTTAATCACAGCACCTTCATTCATGTGAAAAGTAAACGGGCAATTATTTTCGAAGTTAACATAAGTTGCTTCCGGATAATCTAACCGCAGATAACTTGATGGCTTTGGTAAAACATCTTTTTTACAACTAAAAAGTGCGAATATTAACAAAACTGTTATTATCGAAATTATTTTTTTAAGCATTTTATTCTAATGTTACTTTTATTTGTTTTACGCGTTTATTATCTACTGCTTCAATTGTAAAAACACAATTTTCAAAAGTTATTTTTTGATCTTTTTTAGGAAAATTACCAAGGATTTCTAAAATAAACCCAGCCAGTGTCTCTGCCTCTCCTTTTTGTATTTCAAAAACATCTTCATCGACTTCTACAATTCTGTAAAAATCCTTTAGGTTAATTTTGCCCTCAAACAGAAAGTTCTTTTCATCAATTTGAGAAAAATTTAGATTTTCATCATCAAACTCATCACTTATATCTCCCACAATCTCTTCAATAACATCTTCCAGGGAAACCAAACCTGATGTGCCTCCATATTCATCAACTACGATTGCCAAATGACTTTTAAGGCTCTGAAAATCCTTCAAAAGATTATCAAGTTTTTTATTTTCAGGAACAAAAAAAGCTTCTCTGATTAATGATGTCCAATCGAACTCCTTTTTATCAATGTGCGGAAGCAAATCCTTAACAAACAAAACTCCTTCTATCTGGTCAATATTGTCTTTGTATACCGGAATTCTTGAAAATCCTTTTTCGATTATTTTTATACAAATAGCTTCAAAAGATTCTGAAATTTCTAAGGCAAAGATATCAATCCTTGGACTCATAACCTGTTTGGTATCTGTGTTTCCAAAAGAAACGATTCCTTCCAGGATTTTTTGCTCGTCGGTAGATCCGTCAGAATCGGTAAGCTCTAATGCCTGTGACAGCTGATTTATAGAAAAATTATTTTTTTGTTTACCCAGTTTATTCTGCAAATATAAGGTAAGACTGCGCATAGGCAAACTTATAGGCGAAAGTACTTTGTCTAAAAAGGAAATTGGATATGCTACCCATTTTGCAAATTTAATGTTGTTACGGCTTGCATATACTTTTGGCAAAACTTCTCCAAATAATAAAATCAAAAAGGTTACTACACTTACTTCGAGAATAAATTTTAAAGGAGGAGAACTCACAGTAGAAAAAATATTTTGCCCAATAAATGAAAACAAAATAACTACTCCTATGTTTAAAAAATTATTGGCTACCAATAATGTCGCTAAAAGTTTTTTGGGTCTGTCTAAAAGTTTAGAAATGATTTTTCCTTTAGAACTGTTTTCGTGAAGCGTGTCATCAATATTTTTTTGTGACAAAGAGAAAAGTGCTACTTCTGCACCTGAAACAATTGCCGAAAGAAACAGCAAAATAAATATTCCGACAAAACCAATTAGTAAATTGATGTCTAAATTTGTACTAAAAAGTAAACTGGGCTCCGGGTCCAAACTGAAAAAAATTAGTTAAACAATCAAAAAGGCAAATCGTTTATAGGCAAGCCTTCATTATTGGTTTCAAAGTTAGTGTTTTTTACTGATTCTGATTCAGAATTCGGTTTATGGCCTGTAGTTTCTTTTTTGGTGGTCAGGAAAGTAAATTCCGTAACCTGAATTTCGGTTGTGTATTTTGTCACACCGTCTTCTCCTTGCCATTGGCGGGATTTTATTCGCCCTTCGACATAGATTTTATCTCCCTTAGAAAGATATTTTTCACAAATTTCAGCAGCTTTGTTTCGAACAACAAGATTATGCCATTCTGTAGAAGTTATTTTTTCATTAGTTGTTTTATTGATATAAACTTCATTAGTTGCCAACTGAAAACGTCCGATGCAGTTCCCTCCATCAAAATAATGCATTTTTACATCATCGCCCAAATGGCCAATGAGCATCACTTTATTTAATGTTCCGTTCATAGTTTTTGGTGATATTTCTATCAAAGATACATTTTTTTAGCAATTTATTTTTTGCTTTTTTAAAATTTATAAATCGATATAGTAAAAATGACTATTTTTTAAACATTAATCAATATTGTTTATTATTTTTCATTAATTATAACTTTAAAGTAAGGAAACATAAATTTTACAATAGAACTTAATGAAAAATTTTGTTAAATTAAATAATAATGTATTTTTGGTTTATGATAAAAATAGAATTTGTTAGTTGTCATAAACTACCCGAAAGATCTTTTTTCTACAAAGGAAAACAATTTCCTTTTTGTGCCAGATGCACTGGTATTTATGTAGGATATTTTATTTTTATACCACTTTTGTGGTTTATGAAAATTGATATCTATTGGGCTTTGTTAGCTATTTTGCCAACAATATTTGACGGACTTACACAGGCTTATTGCAACAGAGAAAGCAATAACTTCCTGCGTTTTACTTCTGGCATCCTTGCAGGTTACGGACTTGCAGGCATCTCTGATTTTATTGCTTACTGGATTGTATTCTTTTTTAAGTACCTAATTTTAATTAACAACTAAATAAATATAAATAACTATGTCTGAAGAAAACTCAAAATTTGATGAATTTGAAAACAGAAATGACAATTCTCAAGAAGATTTAAGCACTGGCTTAAAAGTGTTATCATTTTGTATTCCGTTAGCAGGAGCAATCATTTACTTTGTAAAAAAGAATGATCAGCCTGTTGCCGCTAAATCTGCATGTAACATGGCCTTAATAGGTTTTGCAGTTGGTATTGTTGTCAGAATTATTCAATATGCCACAATGGGTGCATAAATTACAAAAGGCTTCTAAATAAGAAGCCTTTTTTTATAGCTTTTCTATAAAATTATAAATCACAATAGGAAAAGGCAATGCTTTTAAATCATTAATATCAATACCTCCTTTAATTATTTCCTTAACTCTGATTTTCCAGAACTGAATATGCAAATGCTGATGGGATAACTTATGAATAACTGTTGCATGACTATATTCTTCTATACTTATAATAGTGTAATCAGAAAAAATATCATTTTGCACTGCTTTAGAAACAAAATCAAAACCAACAATTTCCTGGGTTTCCAAAAGAGGGAATTCGTATAAATTATGCCAGATCCCTTTTGCTTCTCTTTTTTGGACTACTGCATTTCCTAAAGGATCTTCTAAAACAAAATAATTAAAAAATCTGTTTGTGATTTTTGTCTTTTTGGATTTTACCGGCAAAGTATTTACTTTCTTTTTTTGAAGAGCCGTACAACTATCATTAAAAACACAAATTTTACAATCAGGACTTTTAGGCACGCATTGCAAAGCACCAAACTCCATAATAGCCTGATTAAAAATCGCGGGATTAGCTTCGCTTAGTTCGGCCCCTCCCTGGGTTTCTTTGGGCATTAATTCGTATGCAAGTTCTGTAAATTCTTTTTTTGTAGCTGGAAGTGCTATATCAGATTCGATATCAAAGTAGCGGGAAAGCACCCGAAATACATTTCCATCTACAACAGGCACAGCTTCGTTATAAGAAAAAGATGCAATAGCAGCAGCTGTATATTCTCCAACTCCTTTTAATTTTAGCAAGTCCTTATATGTAGGAGGAAAAATACCATTTAACTCATTTGCTACATATTGGGCTGTTTTATGCAAATTTCGGGCACGGGAATAATATCCTAATCCCTGCCAAAGTTTCAAAACCTGTTCTTCATTGGCATTTGCCAAATCAAACACGGTAGGAAATTCCTTCGTAAACGAAAAAAAATAAGGCATTCCTTGTGCTACTCGCGTCTGTTGCAACATAATTTCTGAGAGCCAAATTAGGTACGGATTGGTAGTATTCCGCCAAGGCAAATCACGTTTGTTTTGTAAATACCATTTTATCAATTGGTTATGAAAAATCATAGAAAAATTCTTAGAATACAAAAGTAAATCTTTATGTAATTAAAATTTAACGAATTAGCTTGATTAATTATTTTTTTAATTCCTATATTTGCAAACTCAAAAAAATAGTACATCATTTATAAAATAAAATAGGAAAGAAAATGACGAAAGCAGACATCGTAGCGAAAATTTCAGAGAAACTTGGTCTTGAAAAAGGAGACGTTCAAGCAACAGTAGAAAGTTTCATGGAAGAAGTTAAAATTTCATTAGAAACTGGTGACAATGTTTACCTAAGAGGTTTCGGTAGTTTTATCGTAAAAACAAGAGCTGAAAAAACAGGTAGAAACATTTCTAAAAACACTACTATCAAAATTCCAGCACACAACATTCCTGCTTTTAAACCTGCAAAAGTATTTGTAGAAGGGGTTAAAACAAACAACGAAGCAAAATAATACTATTAATTAATTATAAAATCGACACGATATGCCAAGTGGTAAAAAAAGAAAGAGACATAAGGTAGCTACTCACAAAAGAAAGAAAAGAGCGAGAGCTAACCGTCACAAAAAGAAAAAGTAGTTTTAAACTACTTTTTTCTTTTTAACGTTCATTGAAATTGAAAAAAGATGAAAGAGAAAAGAAAATAGAAGATAGACTTAAAAATCTATACTCTTGGCTCCATTCTCTATTAATCTTCTTTTCCCCGGGTTCAATACCTGTTAAAAATATTGTTTAATCCATCTGTAGATAAGATTTTAGATCTTAGTCCCGATAGCTATCGGGATAGATTATAGGTTTTTAAGTCTATACTCTTTCCTCTATTTTCTATTTTCTGAAAAAACAGATAAAAATTTACAGTGTGAATAAAGAATTAATCATTAGATCTAGTTCTGAAGCCGTAGATTTTGCCTTATTAAAAGATGGAAAACTAATTGAATTACACAAAGAAGAAGAGAAAAGCAACTTTCAGGTTGGTGATATTTTTATTGCCAAAATCAGAAAACCAGTTGCCGGGCTTAATGCTGCTTTTGTAAATGTTGGCTTCGAAAAAGATGCTTTTTTACATTATCACGATTTAGGGCCAAACTTAGCTTCCCAACTGAAATTCATAAAACTTGTAAGCGCAGGTAAAATAAAAGATTTCTCCCTAAAAACCTTTCAGTTTGAAAAAGAGATTGACAAAGATGGCATCATTACTGATATTTTAAGTGCCAATCAATCTGTTTTAGTTCAAGTTGTCAAAGAACCTATATCTACCAAAGGTCCAAGAATAAGCGCTGAGCTTTCATTGGCAGGAAGATTTATTGTTCTCGTTCCGTTTTCTGACCGTGTTTCTATTTCACAAAAAATAGAAGACAAAAAGGAAA
>Ga0307414_10000109_pt1 | contig 58307 bp, 44 predicted proteins | sample DK1Ometagenome_FD_203804 | JGI IMG/M metagenome (GOLD analysis project Ga0307414, IMG submission 203804) | Maize rhizosphere microbial communities from greenhouse at UC Davis, California, United States - DK15-O-3 | ecosystem: Host-associated > Plants > Roots > Rhizosphere > Soil | place: USA...
ATTTCAAAATTCCCACTTTACAGCCTTTTTTGACATGTTTTAACGCTTGGCATTTCTTTTTCAATAGTCGCAACATCTATCACACAATGTATTATTGAAATGAAATCGAGCATGACCCAAATGTCATACACTGGCATATTTATAAAGCCTGCGAGATTCCATGTGACTGTTAAAAAACAAATTATTAACACATGAAAACTTCCAACACGCTTTTTTATACACTTTTGGTTTATCTACTGGGGATAAGCACCCTTGCTGCACAAGAGTTGAGTAAAGTATCTGGACAAGTGTCCGATCAAAATGGCGCAGCGGTTCCTTACGCAAATGTTGCCTTAATTGCTATACCTAGTGGAGACTTGGTGGACGGGGCTGTTTCTGATGAAAATGGTAAATTTTTGGTTGAATCCTCCAAATCAGCTAAAGTGAAATTAGTAGTCTCATCAATAGGATTTGTGCCTTTTGAATCAGAGCCTTTTGAGCTGAAGCCAGGGACGGTTAAGGATTTTGCTGCCATCCAGATAAAAGATGAAATGACAGGATTAGAAGAAGTAACTGTTCAGTCGACTAGGCCTGAAATAATCATCGAACCTGACAAAACAATAGTGAATGTTGAAGGCACAGTGATGGCTGAAGGCTCAAATGCGCTGGATGTAATTGGTCGTTCTCCTGGGATATACGTAGACCAGGAGGGAATTATAAATCTAAATGGCCGTTCTGGTGTAGTCGTGATGATCAATGATCGGCAGACTTATATGAGCGCAGTGGATTTGGCCAATTTTCTACGTGCTATGCCTGCTGATAACATCAAGAGCATAGAAGTGATCAATAATCCCTCTTCAAGATTTGATGCAGAAGGATCAGCAGGAGTCATCAATATACGTCTGAAGAAGAACACAGTCGATGGGATGTTTGGCAATATTCAATTAGGCGGTCAATACAATGGAAAATGGGCTCCAAATACCGGTTTAGCTGTCAATTTGAAGAAAGGAAAATGGACCTCCAATGTCAATCTGAATTACAACCATTATGCGAACGTCAATAAACTTGACATCTACAGAAACTTCAAAGTACCTGGAGGAATTTCTGAGTTTGAACAACATTCCAGGATTTCTCAGCGATATAAAAACCTCTTTCTGAACGGGGCGACAAATTATGAAATCAATGAAAACCATAATCTTGGATTCAACTTTCAGGTCTCAGACAACAACAGTACAAATCAAAATCCTTCGACTACTCAAATCCTCACGCCAGGTGTAGCGGATCCTAGCTATCTCGATTCTTATAACGATGAAGCAGGTGGTGGAAATAGGTATTTTGCAAACCTTCACTATGGTGGAAATCTGGATACCCTTGGTACTAAACTGACCTCTGACGTCGATTTTACCAGGATGAATTCCAATAGCCGTTCCTTACTTAGTAATACTACTTGGACAGGAAGTGATTTTGATGGTGGAGTCTATGATGAGCTGTTGACATTGAATGAAATGTACTACAACATATTTACTGCAAAGGTGGATTTTGTAAAGCCACTTTGGAAAGGAACATTAGAAACCGGTGTGAAAGGCTCTTGGGTGAAATCTGACAACAACTTGGACTTGAGTGAATCTCATGAATCAGGACCTTTCTTACCTACCGAAAACAGCAACCACTTTATTTATCATGAGCAGGTATTAGCCGCATACGCTTCTTATAAGGGGAAAATCAGCGAAAAGTTATCTTATCAAGCAGGTCTGCGGGGTGAGCAGTCCAATATTGAAGGAAATTCCGTCACGCTGAACGAAATCAACAAGCAAGATTACTTTAACTTCTTCCCTTCAGCTTTCTTACAACATCAAGTGAGCAAAAATTACCAGATCATATATAATGCAAATCGAAGAATTACACGTCCCAACTACCGATTGCTGAACCCGTTTGTCTATTACATTGATCCGTTGACTTCTGAAAAAGGAAATCCAAATTTGAAGCCTCAGTATTCCAACAATTTTGAAATGAATAACGTGGTCAAGAGTGTATACCAATTTACACTGGGCTACAGTGTTACAGAAGATGCTTTCATGCAAGTGTTCATGCAAGACGAAGAAGCTAGAACGACTACTACCTTCACGGACAACTTTGATAAAACAGAAAATGTGAACTTCCGCGCCATAATTCCGGTGGATATTACAGAATGGTACAGCACCTCAAACATGCTTCAGGTCAATTACAACAAATTCAAATCTCAGATTGGTGATGATTATCTAGATAATAGTCAAACGTCCTTCATGGTGCGGACGCAGCACAACATGAATTTGCCAAAAGGATTTAAGGTTGAACTGATCGGTATGTATCTCGGTCCACAGATGTGGGGTCAGGGCATGATCGAAGGTTTTGGCTGGGTGGATCTTGGAGTGACCAAGAGTCTCATGAAAGATAAACTCACGTTATCTGTAAATGGAACTGATTTGTTCCGTACTCAAGTAATCCGGGCAAATATTGATTTCGCTGATATAGACACTTCGTTTAGGCAATACAGAAGCAATCAAGGAGTTCGCTTTACTTTAAAATACAACTTCTCAAGAGGAGAAAGTTTCAAAGTCAAAAGCAATTCAGGAAGTTCAGAAGAGCAAAACCGACTGGATTAATTCAATTAAAAATGCCGCTCTTGGTTAAATAGAGCGGCATTTTTTTAGGTTGTCCGGTATTCAGTCTTCAGTATTCTTTGTACAGTATTCAGTGACAAGTACAGTTGCGTCATTGCGGGGAACGAAGCAATCTCTTTAATCATACTCGCGAATGCCAGGCCAACGTTCGTGTCACGCACGTTTATTGAAGCCGTTCGTGACACGAACGGCGGCTCAGATAATCAATAATCCAAGGGGCGAAGCCCTGACCTCTTAATAGAAAATAAGGGTTCAACCGGAAAAGCAAAGGGGTGTAGCCTGACATCTTCAGTATCCAGTTGTTCAGTGTTGCAGCCTGCGTGAGTGTCTCATTCACGTTTCTCCAAAGGGCGGCGCAGTTGGCAGTATTCTATGTTCTGCACTTCGGTGTTATAGTTCCAATTGAAAAATTGACTGCCTACTGCTAATTGTTTACCGGTCACTGCAACTCCTTTTTGTAACTGCCTGCGGCAAATCCGACAAAGCTAGTTGAAATGATAGAGAAATATTAGTACTCCAGAAAACGCTGGTTTCTTCTGATCCTTGATTTCCAGTTTTACTTCTACCTCTGCTTTCACAGTTCCCCGAAGATTTGCCACATTTTTTAGCGTTGCAACCAATCGAACTTCGCTGCCGACAACTACCGGATTCGCAAATTTCAACGATTCAATTCCATAATTGATCATCATCTTCAAATTCCGTACATCTACGATCTGCGACCACAGGTGAGGCACAATACTAAGCGTCAAATAACCATGCGCAATCGTATCACCAAATGCTCCTTGGGCCTTAGCTTTCTCCGGATCTGTATGTATCCACTGATGATCATGTGTCGCATCAGCAAATAAATTGATCTGACTCTGAGTGATTTGGAAGTAGTCAGAAGTACCGAGGGACTGGCCATTATATTTTTCAAATTCTTCGAAACTTCCAATTATCAATGCAGACATATAAATTTTTATTTTGGTAAAGGGTCAAATTAGGGAAGTTTTGCTGGGATTTACAAGCTAAATAACCGGATGAGTACTGACAAAATCCTGCAAGAATTAGGTAAACTTTGCCCTAATACAGCAGCTAGTTCTTCAGAATGAAAGAATTAACCTGAGCTTGATGCTACATGTATCCGCTCCCTCGGCCTGTGTAACCCAGATAGGGTTTATGACTTAATTTATGGTTAATTTCTTAAACTCCCGTGTCAAATTAGTGAGCGATTCCTCCACGCCCATTCTTTCCAGTGAAGAAGCTCCCACGAATCCATGCACATCTGCCTTTTCCAAAATCACACGAACGTCTTCAGGGGTGTTGATCGGTCCTCCATGCGCCAAAAAGAATAAATCTGGGTTCACCGCTTTGGCAGCGGCCACGATTTCATTGGTTCTGTCAACTGCCTCGTCCATACTACAGCTTGCTCCAGTCACACCGATGGATCCGCCCACGGTCGTGCCCACGTGAGAGATTATTGCATCCGCACCTGCTTCTGCCATCTGACGGGCATCTTCAGGTGAAGCTACATAGACAATTGAAAACAAGTCCATCTTATTGGCAAGGCGTACCATTTCCACTTCCTTGTCAAAGCCCATTCCTGTCTCCTCCAATACCTGACGGAAGTGTCCATCAACAATGGAATGGGTCGGGAAATTGTTGATTCCAGAAAATCCCATATCCTTCACTTTCAACAAATGGTGCCACATGCGCCTACGCGGATCAGAACCGTGCACCCCACAAATGACAGGAATTTCTTCCACCACAGGCAGCACTTCAAATTCTCCAATTTCCATCGCGACGGCATTGGCATCACCATAAGCCATTAATCCTGCAGTGGAACCATGACCTGACATTCTGAATCGGCCTGAATTGTAAATTATCAACAGATCGGCTCCACCTTTCTCTATGAATTTGGCAGAAATACCCGTTCCCGCTCCTGCAGCAATGATGGCCTTCTTCTGTGCTAATGTTCCGTTAAGTCGATCCCGTACTTCTTGTCTGGTATAAGGATTTCCTTTTCCTGTCCATGGATTTGGCATAGTTTATCTTTTTATAGGTTTTAGTTATTAACCGCGGAGGTCGCTGAGTTTTTCGCAGCGAGCGGTTAGTTAATCGTTTATGAAAAGTCTCAAGTTATCCTGCTTCTCCAGAAGCAGGAAATATTACTGTCCAGCTTCTGGAGAAGCTGGACATATCCTTCACTTCATCAATTCCAAAGCCCCGGCCTCTGCTCTCAGGTCGAAATTAACTTTCATTTCATCATAGTCAGTAATCTCTGCACTGCAGCCTTAGCAAATTCTGGATCGTTGATATGATAAGGCAGCTTGATAAATGGTATTTCCGATTTCAAGTTATACTCAATGGATTTTAAAAGTGCAGTATTGGATTCTGGATTGTAAAATTCATTTCCTTCCGAATCAATTTGCGAAAGTCCTTTTTCAGGAAATAGAACAACTGTACGTCCAGCTGCTTGGTTAAGCTTATCTCCCAAAACCTTTCCCAGTTGCCTATTCTCCTCCTCATTTGTTCTCATGAGCGTAACAGTGGGCACCCAACTGTATAATTGACGGTTCCGATACTTTTCTGGCACAGAATCCATTCGCCCAAAATTGACCATGTCCATGCAACCGGGCACGACCACTTGGGGAATTCCCAGCTTTCCTGCGACTTCCAATCTATTCGGCCCAGCACTGCAAACTCCTCCACATAATTCATCTGCCAATTCTGTGGTGGTGATATCCAAAATACCCTCAAAACAACCTTCCGAAGCTAGACTTTCCATCGCTTTTCCGCCAACACCATTTGCATGAAATGTCATCACTTCAAAACCATCTGCTTCCAACAACTGTGTACAATGATCTACGCAAGTGCTTGTATTTCCAAACATACTGATCGCTATTCGCCTTGCTTTAGTAATCATTGTAGGAATTGTCACCCGGCACATCGCTACTAGCGCAGCTGCGGCTTGTTGAATTATAGGGTTGATGATGCTATTAAGTGCTGCGACATCTACGACAGAAGGCATCAATAAGATATCCTTAACTCCTACCAGATCCGAAAGGTCTTTACTAGCTTGTGTAGAAATACATATTTTGGGTAAGCCTAATGGTAGAAATTGCATAGACTTCAGTGTTACATAAGTCCCACTTCCTCCTCCCATACCGATTACCCCATCAAAGCTCTCCTGGTTGCCTAAAGCCTCCAACACTTTTGCTGCTCCCCGACCCATGATTTCCATTGCATTTCCCCGATGGTTCGTTCGTCGGATAATAGCTAAGTTTTCCGATGCCGCTTCACAGATTTCCCCCGCTTCAATATTGATTGGAAATAGGTCAGTTGTGCCTAAAACTCCCACATTCACCGTCAAAACTTCAGCTCCTTCTGCTAAAAGACAGTCTCGTAAATAGGCGAAGATTTCACCTTTCGTATCGAAACAGCCAAGCATAAGGATTTTAGGTTTTTTGGTCATAATATGTCTATATCTATATTAGTTTTCACAAGCCCGGTTTGTGGAGCCCAGGCCAAAAATTCGGTTTCTTGAATGATGAATTACGAAATACGATTTACGCCATTTTTGCCTTATTTATGACGGCCTAATCAAAGACTCACCACTGGACCTTTTCAAATTCCGGCTTTTCACGTCTTGGTTTATGTTAACACATTCTCTTAATATGATTTCTTTACTCTCGCACTACTTTGTTCATTCATGATAACCTCCTCCATCTTTCCTATAAATGATCACAGCTATTATCGGTCATGCCTATGGAATTATTGTCCCTATATTTCCTTGTTTTTTTCCAGACATTAAAATGTCCGGCTATGCAATTGATCATGCCTACGGCATTTCATATGATAATCGTTACACTATATCTACAACGAAACTGAACTCTGCGACTGACCCCTGCCTACTTCCAACTCCCTACATCCCACACCCATCACCTCTCACTCTTCATTCCTCACTCCCAATTCCTCACCTATCATCCCCTCAATTCACATCAAGAAATTTAAAACTCCCCTTCTTCACTTCCAAAACATTTGCCCCGTTTTCACCACCTATAAATTCAAGTTCAATTAAAGCTGTCTTTCTGGGCGACACTTCCTCATCAGAATTGTGCGTATGAAGAACGTAACGGAGCTTGCCTTTAGCATCTACGAAATAATCTCCATGGCCCGGACCGTTGATTCCTGCATCACTTTTATCAAAAATCGGGTTAGTCGGGCTTTTGACCCAAGGTCCCATTGGGCTTTCACTTACCGCGTACCCAATCGCATAGTCTGGGTTCCGGAAGTCATTAGCTGAATAAATGAAGTAGTACAAACCTTCATGTTTGATAATCGCAGGCCCTTCAGAAACCGTCCAGTCCACATTTTCGGTATTCTCCCAAGGTTCTTCCGCATGGAAGCAATACCTCAGCGTCTCTTCTTTAATGCCCGAGAAATCATCTTTCAGTTCAGCGACATAGAGCCTGTTCCCTTCCGTTAACCGAACATGGTAGAGATACTTTTTGCCATCATCATCTATAAATACATAGGGATCGATCTGTTTGACCGGAGCCTCCAGATCTTTGATTTCGGTTTGGGTAAATGGTCCAAGAGGAGTGTCGGAGGTGGCGATAGCAATATGTTCGTTAGCTGTATATGCCATATAAAATTTGCCTTCAAATTCAAAAACCTGGGGAGCCCAAAAGCCAATATCACCATAGGATTCCCCTTTTTTCAGGGCAAAACCATCGTTCTTCTCTGATTTTTTCCACGTCTTTAAATTTTTGGAAATATAGACCTCAAATCCTTGGTTGCTGTCTCTTCCACTTGTACCATATAGATAGTAGACATCTTCGTGGTAGAAAATTGTTGGGTCAGCTAGCAAGATTGTTTCTTTTTCAGCATTTGGAAAAAAGGGTAAACCAAACCAAAATGCGGTGATAAGAAGATGGGTAAGATTCATGGGTTAATGGATTATGGGGATTATTATACGAGCCATCAAGGGCTATGTCAAAGACATGATTAAGTGGTCTGTGTGACACAGACCACGGTGTTAGAATAAATTCAGGTGGTCTGTGGAGCAGTGGGCTGTGAAGACATCCGACAATTTCCGGTCTGTGGGACACAGACCGGGGAATAAACCACGGTGTTGCTATTTGCTGCTGAAATGAGTTTTATAGAAAGCCAATCCTTCACTGGCCAGTTCGTCAGCGCTATTTGCCAGCGGCCGCCATATGCAAGTTGCTTTGGCCATTTCCTTGGATACTGCCCCAAAAGTCTCAATCACCATAGCCCCTTCATAACCGATTTCATTCAATGCCTCTTTGATTTCGTCCCAAGCCAGATTCCCTGTTCCAGGTGTGCCCCGGTCACTCTCATTTCCCTGCACATGGCAAAGCAATTCCTTACCGACTTTTCGAATTGACGCAGCTATATTCTTCTCTTCAATATTATTATGAAACGTATCTAACTGAATCTTTAGAAATGAAGAATCCACGGCCTTCACAATCTCAAGCGCCTGATCAACTGTATTTACCATATCGCTTTCGAAACGGTTGAGGGGTTCCAAGCCCAAGGTTATGCCATATTCCGCTGCTGTTTTGGAAGCTTTCTTTAAGTTATCCACACACCAGTCGAATTCTTGCTTTTTTTGATCCGCAGAAATAGAACGGAGCTTTCCTACAGCCGAATACAGTGGCCCACCAAATAATGGACTTCCCATTTGCGCTGCGATCTTAATAGAATCCTCGATGTATTGAAGCCCATTGGCACGGATTGCGGGATTCTCACTGGAAATATCCCGGTCTGCTCCGAATGCACCGCTGATGCTCACCTTCAGACCCAACTCGTCAGTAAGCTTTTTCAATGCACTCCAATCCACCAAATCTTTGTCCTCCACAGGCACTTCAATGATATCAAATCCCATCTCCTTCACCTTGTGCACAAGGTCAAAAGAATGGGTATCGAACGGCGATACCCATAAAAATGTACTTACTCCAAATTGCATTTTTGATTAATCAAATGTTGGAACTTGAATTCTTTCTCCGCCTTTCATGGCAGATTCATGTGCACAAATACCAGCACAAGTATAATTGGCTGCAATGGCAGCATCTACGGCCGAATCACGCCCTTCTACAATAGCAGCGACAAATTCTTGTACCAAATGCGGATGGGAACCACCATGTCCAGCGCCTTGCAAGAAAGAAACGTGGTTTGGATCGTCAATCGTTTGTCTTTTCGTAAAATGCTTGATCGGCTCAATCAACAATTCATCTGTGTCCGGCACATCAATTCTTCGGGCATTCTCACCACCATCAAAAATCACGTGACTTTCATCTTCCAATTGCTCCCATTCAAAAGACATTTTGGTACCATACACATCATACGATTCACGATACTGACGCACCACATCGAAAAGTGAGCGAGTCGCCTCTGCGATTACGTCTGAATTTTTCAAAGTGAAAGTAGCTGTTTCCATTGCAAAAGGAGAACCATAACGGCTGGCCAAATCTTCACTCAAACGACCTGAACCATGACAAACAACCGTTTCAGCTTTGGTATTGTTGATTCTCAATAGAGGGGAAATCGCATGCGTTCCGTTCAGCATTGGTGGGAAACCTTTCCAATATTCATCCCAGCCGGGCATGCTCATATCTTGAATGTGTGAGCCTCTCACCATCTGGATTCTGCCTAATTGGCCTGTTTCTGCCAGCTTCAGCCCATACAAAAACTCCCTGGTATACAAGGCAGTTTCCATCATCATATAGACTTTGCCAGACTTTCGCTTCGCTTCTACAATCGCCGCACAATCTTCCTTAGTCATTGCCATCGGTATCGTACACGCAGTATGCTTGTTGGCATTCAGCGAAGCCAAAGTCATCCTTGCATGGTCTGGGACAGGCGTCACAATGTGAATCGCATCCACATCATCGCGCTTTGGCACATCTTCAAAGTTGGTGAAACAAAGATCCCGATCTAGATTGAACTTGGTCGCCAATTCATCGATTGTCTTCTGATTTCTGGTACATATTCCAACCTTTTTGATGTTAGGATGAGCTTGATAAATAGGGATAAACTCTTTGCCGAAACCAAGTCCGACTATAACTACAGTGATTTGTTTTTGACTCATTAGTGTAATCTTTAGATTTTGATTTTACTGTTGAAAAAGATAGGTTTAATAGGGATGCTACTTTGTTACTCGATATGATTATTGGTCTGTGTCCTCACAGACTAGGGATCTTCTGGCCTGTGGGGACACAGGCCAGGGATCTAATTTTATTTGGATGCCCATTTCACCGCATTGCGAATAAGTGTCTGATATGCTTCCAGATCGTGTGAAGCTGCATCATGACCCAGCGCTATTCCTACAATTTTGGCTTTTGGATTTTTCACAATGAAGATGGAAGGAAATGGATCCGTCTCGGCATTACTCGCCTGTGCCAGGATCTCAATTCCAGGACCGGTTGGATCTACTTTATAGTAATAAAGTTCATCATCGAGGGAAAAATGCGCAGGAAGACCTTTGGTCACTGGATGCTTTTTGGTAAGATCAACATTGAAATTTCCGTACGCGTTATGCCCTCTGGAGCCACCACTGACCATAGTTTGATTGTATTCTGGCCAATCTTCCCAATTGTACCAAATCGCCGGATGAGCAAGTATAAGCCCTTTTCCTGCGTCGGCGAAAGCAAAAATTGCTTTACGGGTTTCCTCATCAGGAATCGGTTGATTGTTTGCCAAAAACAGTACATCTGTCTCCGCTAAATACTGCAAAATGGTGGACGGATCGTCCGTATAAGTCACTTCCGCTAAGCCGTCTTTTTCCAGCGTAGCCACGTCAGCTCCTTTATACCATTTGTCAAAATCATGCGAAGATCCTCCACCGACCATCAGCACTTTGATTGGTTCTTTAAAGGAGTTTCCGTTGGCCAAAAGGCTAGTTCCTATTCCGAAAACCAGCATCAGGCTTAAGATAGGAATGAGTGTTTTTTTAAGGTTCATATTTTTGGGGTGTATGTTTAGTTGATTTTCTGAATTAACATTTTTGTTAACCTGCTTCTGGAGAAGCAGGACAACTAGTGTCAGGTCAATTAGTATTTAGTATCAAGTATCATGACATAAACTATTGATAAATAATCATATATAAATAACTTTAACCAACATTTTATACTTGACTTAACACTAGGTTATCGTCTTAAGCTGTAATCATAGGTAACATTTTCAACACTTAACAGAGATTGCTTCAATCGTTCCTCATTCGCAATGACGCTAGAAGTTGCTGGCACTGATCACTGGAGGACAATAGCCCTGGTAGTTGAATTTTACCAGAAGTTACTTAGTTGAACACTTTTGAATGTCTGCTTAGGCAGGGGCCACTGGGGCCTGTTTCAGAGTTCACACTTTATATTTCTAACTTCCTTACCCTTCCACTACCATAATGCCGTTCATCATGCGCCAATGGCCTGGAAAAGTACAGGCAAATGGGTAATTCCCAGGTTCGGTAGGAGCAGTGAAAGTCAGCGTATACAATTCCTGTGGGCCAATCATCTTAGTAGCAAATAGCACTTCGGGGATTTCTGGTATATAAAATTTCTCAGAAGCTTTTGGATCACGGAGCATCGCATCAGCGGCAGCCCCGACTTTATCCAATGTTCCCGGCTTAGCAATCAGCAGATTGTGTTGCATGCCGTCCAGGTTATCTACTTCCAGGATAATTTTGTCACCAGCTTTCACTTTAAAAGTGTCCAGATCAAATTTCATCATTTCGGGCACGATCTCGATCACTATCGTCGTCGCCCGCTCTGTCTCTTTCTGCTCAGATCTAACTTTACCTGTTGGTTGATTTGTGTTTCCGAAACTTGGTTTTGCTTCGCAAAGAGCAATCGCCTCAGGCGAATTCACTTCTTGAGGAGCATTGTACCAGTTCCCAAGCAGCAGCATCGCTACCATGGGAAATAAGGTCGCTTTAATCATCATCTGTTTATTTTAACTCTAGTACTACATTTCTAAGATTGCCTTCGAATGCAAATTCATCTTCATAGGAACCTACATTTCTATCGCCCCCGAAGTCACGGCCAGATCTAACACTTGGTGCAAGTTTACCTGTGAAAGCCCCGTTTGCTTTGGCGGTCGCTACAGATTTCCCATCAACCAGAATTTCCATTTTGCCATCTTGGGCGATGGTTGCCTGCACTTCATAACTTTCTGGCAAAGCCTCACTGGTAACGGCTTCGAATGATTCTCCATTTTGCTTTACTATCCAATGAAGTTTACCTTCTTCGAGAAAGAAAGTATATCCGTTTTGGGAATCACCATGTGCAGTGATCACACCATAAGGCTCTTCATCTCTTCGTTGTGAAATCTGAGTAGATATGGAAATTGTCTTGCCAGTGACATCAGGAGAATATAGAAGCGTACTTCTTCTTCCCAGTTCATATTGCTCGTTTTCCACTGCACTTGCCAATCGGTTGGTGAGATCAGTTTTCTCTGTACCAACCGCCCCTGTGAAGTAGTTACCTTGCTCAGCAGCTGCCGCAAAAATCGCTTTCTGCAACCAATCGTCGGTTGCATTTGCTTCATCTAAACTCGCTTGATAAAGCATTTGCCCCGCTTCCGTACTTCCAGGTACTTCCGCCAACTTCAATATAGCATGCATTCTTACATTAAGATCTTTGTCCTGAGTCAATCCAGCAGAGCTAATCGCCACAGTGGTCGCCTGATCGTTTGGCAATACAGCAATTGCAGCTTTTCGCACACCAGCAGCAGGATGCGAAAGCGCAGTAATTGCTACTTTGAGTGCTTCTGCATTATTGCCTTCGAAAGCCCCCAAGCCATGTAAAGTCCATAAAGCATGAACAGCAGGGCTATTCAAACCAATTTCATCTATAGATTTGTCATTAACGATTTTGTATAAATCGCCAACTACTTTCTGATCTCCAGACTCTACGAGCAGTCGCTGAGCAGTCATTCTCCAGAACATGTTATCATTTTTCAATGCTGCAACTAAGCCTTTTGAATCCTCACTGGAAAGTTTCATCGGCTTATCGTTGCTTCCATCTTTGTAAACCACCCGGTAGATTCTGCCATGATTTGTATCACGAAGAGGGCTTTGGAAGGCATTTCCCTGTCCATGAGGCTGATCTTCAAACGGCAATACCATTCTCGATGGTGCCTGACGCTCCACAAATACATTGTGCTGAATGATGAAATTGTACCAATCCGCTACCCAAACGGCTCCATCAGGGCCAACTTCCGCCTGAACAGGCCCAAACCATTCGTCAGAACTTGCAAGTAAGTTCCAACCGTCTTTCTCTACAAAACCAGCACCTTGCGGCTCAATGATCGCATTATGCGTCAACCTGATCGTAGGCTCATTGACAAAAGCAATTCTGTTCCAGTATTCCTTCGGAAAATCGCGAGCGGTATATAATCTAAATCCTGCAGCAGAAGTAAATCCACCGACTACATCCACCTGCCGAAGGTTAGGAGTCATGGCATGTGCGTCGTAATGCCCATCGATTTTCTGGATCGACTGGATCTCAAATTCAGGAGCGGATTCACCTTCAGCCGCTTTAGGAAATACGCGCTGCAAGTACTTCGCTGGAATGGAATAGTAGCCTGCATGCGTGTTATTTGCAGTAGACATAAAGACATTATTGTCTTCTGAGAATCCCAATCCCCAAGTATTGTTACTGGATCCTGCGAGGTATTCAAAGTTTTTTCCATCAGGATCAAATCGGTAGATTCCCTGTGGGAAGCTCATTTGGACTCCATTGATCATACCGTTGAAGCCAGAATAGCCTGTTACACCCCAAATCTTATTATCAAATCCATATTGTAGATTTGAAGGACCTGCATGCGTATCGTTCTTGCCCCAGCCAGTCATGATGACTTCTCTCACGTCAGCTACATCGTCCCCATCTGTATCTTTCAGGAAGACAAAATCCGGGGCCATAGACACCACAATTCCGCCGTTGGCAAATACCATACTTGTAGGGATATTCAATCCATCCGCGAAGACAGTGAATTTATCTGCTTTGCCATCTCCATCGGTATCTTCACAGATTTTGATTCTGTCATTGGCTTGACCGTCAGTTTCTTTGAATGTATTCGGATAATCCACCGATTCCACAATCCACAATCTGCCCCGTTCGTCCCATGCCATGGCAATTGGATTTTGAATATCCGGCTCAGCTGCAAACAATTCAATTGAGAAATCAACAGGCTTTTGGATCAATTTCTTAGACTCTTCAGGGGTCAATGGTTCCTGCATCTTTGGTACTTCATATCGCTTGGTGAAGTCGGAAATCTTCTCCTCATAAATTGAAACATCAGGAATATTAAGTGCGGTGACGTTGGCTTTGACATCATCCCCAATAGCCCAGAAAATACCGTTCTCCACCAAATCCAAAAAACCTTCATTCTTCCAAGTACGCTCATCGTGTCCGTATGCAGTATAGAATACACGGCCTTTACCGACATTTCGCACCCATGTATAGGGCTCATGATGATCACCCTCTACCCGCTCGGTAAGCAAAGTCATATCAGGATTGATACGCTGATGCACATACGTTTCATCCCAAGTGGTGAATGGTTTAATGCCATGCATGATTTCATGATCCAGCGCAACGATCTCAGCGGCGAATTCCCCTTCACCATGCGATGCAAATTGCCCACCGATTGTCTCAATGTACCAGTCAGAATTTTTGAAACAACCTGCCGCAGAGTGTAATGGAATCAAGCCTTTGCCACTTTCAACAAAATTCTTCATTGCTGCCTCTTGTTCCTTAGAAAGTACGTCATGATTGGCATAAATAACCAAACCATCGTATTTAGAAAGGGTTTCTTTATTCAGATCCTCCAAGTTTTCGGTATACGTGATATTGATGCCACTTTCAAAAAGTGCCGTTGCAAGCCACGGAGCATATAGCCGGGAATTATGATGTTCGCTGGCATGTCCCAGAAAAAGCACTTCAGCACGTCTTGGTTCTCTGTCCGGATAGGAAGCCAAAGTGACGGGGGTGAAACAAAGACTTAAGAAAAAAGTCGCAAGCAGCAGGCATAGAACATTGAAGTTTCTACTTAATCGCATGATTATTTCGGATTATCAGGGTTTATCAATAAGATATTAAAGTCAGGCCTAAACTTCAGGTTAACTCAGGCTGTAAAACTACCGATTGGCTTACGCTTCGATTAGTCACAAATCTTCAAAAAATAGCAAATTCCCTTCTTTTATAAGGATTAGTTTTTTATAAGGTATTGATTATCAGTTGGACGGTTTTTCTGAATGATTTTTTAAATGGGACAATAAATAGTTTTAAGAAATACACACCTCTGCCTTTCATTTGGAACATTTGGGCCAAGAAGAAGAAAGGGCTATGCCCCTCATTTTTCATTTGGAACATTTGGAGCTAAGAATATGAATGGCGCTGCCTCTTCTCTTCATCATAAGACATTAGTTAAGGAGAATCAGGATTTGCTTCTTAGGGCATCAATAGCGATTGGAAAAATCAATAAGGCTATACAACATCACATCCTTCGGCATTCAATTTCAATGTGCGGGGGTCATTTATCACTAAATCTCTTTACTTTATATTCCAAGGCTCTTGACTATTAAGGGGCGTAGCCCTGATACATTAGTAGTAAAACACGATCAACGGTACCACAGGGCGTAGCCCTGACATCTGAAAATCTGTAGTTATACTACTTCCAAAAGATCCTTCGCAATTTGATGAATGCCTTCAACTACTTTCTTTCGATTCTCAGCACGAGGAGCTACACGTCCAGTAATATAATGACCAAGTTGGCGTTCATTGATGCCGGAAGCCCTAGCAATAGCGGCACGGGAAATCTTTCCATCAATAGATTTTAGAAGAGCTTGCGTATTCAGCCTATATAGTACCTCAAAGCCACCTTTAAAAATAGCAGGTACAATTTCTCCATCTTCTTCCATACCCATAATGTGCATTTGAAGTGCAGAATTATATGCTTCCTTTACACCTTCTAATGTTTTATGAGTAGCCACACATCCAGTAAGAACATCACTATATGCACCGAAATTACCATCCCAAGTAATATCAACAACTAATTTTTCCATTTTACTTTACGATTTATCTGTACGATATAAAAGGAAACGATTGCTATTTCCATCCCGCTTGCTTCCAAATACTGTTTAGGAGTTCTTGACTCAATGTGTCACTTGGCTTTCCGTTTAAGGTAACACGCCCGTTTTTAACTAGGTGCTTGTACTGTCGGTGACTTCCTTTTTATTCATGGAGATACCACCCGTCTCTGTCCAGAAGTCTTAAAACTTCTTTGACTTTTAACTTTTTCATTTTTGTTGCCGGGCGATATCTAAAAATATAGTAATAATACTACGTTCTAATTAAATTTATGTTTTATTAAAATCACTGAGATCTGCTTAATCCTTAAAATTTGTATGGGCTATGCTATACTAAACTACTATTCCAGCACGCCCGACTTCTTCACAAAGTCTTTTGGAAGCTCCCCAAAATGTTTCTGAAAACATTTCGTAAAATAAGATGGACTGTTGAAGCCTACCATTTCACTGATTTCAGCTATGCTATGAAGACCGTCATTGAGCAATTCTGCTGATTTCTTTAACCGGACCAAGCGGATGTATCCGTTTGGAGTCAGCTCAGAAATTGCTTTGATTTTGCGCAGCAAACTGGACTGACTCATATGGAGCTGATCTGCAAGTTCTGATACGCCAAAAAGCTCATTTTCAATATTCGCCAAAATTGCTTCATTGATTTTACCCAAAAATTCCTCATCCGCCTTGGAATGCGCAATCGTATCAGAATTCACCATCGGAAGACTCGCAAAGGCTTTTTTAATCTGATCACGATGCTGGAGCAAATTTTTAATTTGAAGATATAAGAACTCTAGGGAAAATGGTTTTTCCAGATACACATCGGCACCCATTTCAAGCCCCGTAATTTTGGCGTTTATATTGTTTTTTGCCGTGAGAAGCACGACAGGAATATGGCTGGTGGTGAGATCAGATTTGATCTGTTCACATAGCTTATAGCCATCCATCTCTGGCATCATCACATCGGAAATTACGAGATCAATTGGTTCTTTCTTAAGTATTTCTAGCCCTAAAACCCCGTTTGCAGCTTTATGAATGACATATTTCCCCTTTAATTTTTCTCCCAAAAACTGGAGTAATTCTTTATTGTCCTCCACTAAAAGAATAGCGGGGAGGCTTCCTTTCTTCTTTTGTTTAGGGGTTTTAATGGAATTATTATCAGATTCATCAAGGATTGCCGTCTCAGCCAATGCCTCATTCTCCTCTTCAAAATGGATTGCTTCTTTTTGTTTAATTGGTAATTCTAGAGTAAACCTATTCAGGTTTTTAACTGCAGCAAATTGAAGCGAACCATGGTGCATTTCCGCCAGTGATTTAGCCAGAGGAAGGCCCAATCCAGTGCCTTGCTTTGATTTTGTTGCTGTATTTTCATCTATCTGAAAAAAAGGTTCAAAAATTTTCTCTCCAAGTTCACTTGGAATCAAAATGCCATCATTGGAAATTTCAATTTGGAACACAGTCGGGTGAGCAGGATCATAGTTCAAGCGGATATGAATCATTGACTCTGCATTTTTGAGTGCGTTGATCAAGAGGTTGCTCAGGATTTTGATGACAGCTTCTTTATCCACATCTGCGAAAAGAGTGGATGTTGATTTTTCCTGTGTGAAATTTAATCCTGATTGCACTGCAGTCACTTTGAACCGGATATACAATTCATCCAAAATACCGCTGATCTCGGTTTTCAGAAAACTCAGCTTAAATCCACGCTGCTCTGTCTTGCGGAAATCCAACAGCTGATTGCTCAGATCGATCAACCGATTGGTGTTTTTTTCAATAATCAGGAGGTCATTTTCTACCTCTGGATCGCAGTTTCTGTTTTTACTTAGAATATCCTCCAGCGGACCTTTGATCAGGGTAAGCGGTGTTCGGATTTCATGCGTAATATTCGTAAAAAACTCGATTTTAGCTTCGTAAAGCTCCTTTTCCTTTTCAGCTTCGAGTAAGTTGATCTGCACCAAATGGCGGTTATTCACTCTGTTTTTGTACAAATTAATCAGCCAATAAGCCACTACAACAGTCAGCAAAACATAAATTGCATAAGCAAGAGGAGTCAGATAAAAAGGTGGCAGTATCTCAATCTCCAATTGTGCCTCTTCATAATCATCATGTGATTGATTCTTGGGCGATCTGACATGGAGCGTATAGTTGCCAGGAGGAAGATATGAATAGGAGATCGCATGCGAATCCGGCATTTGCCTCCATTCGTCCTCAAGTCCTTCCATTCTGTACGATAAATTCCAACTTTGGGAGTTTGTAAATCCTAAAGAGGCTACTTCGAATGTCAGGGAGTTTTGATCATGCTTTAACGATATCTTATCCGTATAAGTAATCGATTTAGTCAAAATTCCCTCCTCAGGATTTATAGGTATTTCCTCATTAAAAAGTTGAATGCCTGTAAATACCAGTTCAGGCTCAAATTTGGATCCCTCTATTTTATCCGGATGAAAAGAAATCAGCCCACCCTGTGATCCGAAGTATAAAGTACCGTCTTCGGCTTTATATCCTGAGCGATAATTGAACGGGCTTGGAATTAGTCCACTTTTCTCATCATACAGACGAGTAGAGGCTGTAATGGGATCAAACTGCAGTAGCCCTTTATTGGAGGTGATCCACAAGATGCCATTATTGTCTTCCAAAATCTTATAATACGAACTGGCTGGCAAGCCATTGGACAAGGAATAAGTGGTGAAAGTCTGATCAGCAGCATTGAATTTGGCAAATCCTCCTCCGGTTGTCGCTACCCAGATCGTGTTCCTAGAATCCTCAAAAACATCCAGGACCGTCTGATGTGGAAGACTCCCCAGTTTTTCTGGGTCGGGTTCGAATTGAGTTAATTCCTCCGTCTCAGGAATATAGTGGAACAGGCCATCATTGTATGTGCCTGCCCAAATATTTCCAGCATGATCCTCCATCAAAGCATAAACGAAGTAGTTTTTAAAGGCCTCTATCTTCCTGAACTTTGATGCTCCTTTTTCAAATAGGAAAAGCCCCCCCGGTGTCCCTAGCCACATTCTCTTTTTGCTATCTTTTAGAATTGAGAATATATCATCATTATTCAATCCGGCTCCTGATGTAGCTGAGGTAATGTTGCTAATTATTCCAGTTTTTGTGTTGATAATGTTTACACCACCTGTAAATGTACCCACCCATAATGAATCTCCTTGCTTTGCCAGTCCATGAATGTTCCGATAAGAAAGTTCACGATCAGAATTACCTACAGGCACTTGTTCAAATGTGCCTGTCTGCGGATCAAAGAGGTTTAAGCTGGCATCTTCAGTTCCGATCCAGATCTTTCCATCGCCATTTCCAATGATTTCCCTTATACGTCTTCCGCTGATCGTGTTTGCATTGGTAATCGGGTAGTATTTTTCGAATTTTATTGCATGGTTTGGCAGGTAATTTACCCCTCCAAAATAACTACCGACCCAAATCCCTCCCTCCGAATCCTTACAAAGTGAATAGATGGCATTGTTGGCAATGGCATAAGGATCATCGGCATTCTCCTGCACATGTTGATAGGTGTTCGTGACGAAATCATAGATGTACAGTCCGGATTCAGTCCCGATTCCCAGTTCATTTTTGCTGATTTGGAACATATCCCTGACGAAAAGTGGAGCTCCGGTTTCATCATTGGTGAGCAAATCAGTGATTTTACCACTGCTTTTCTCCATTTTTTTTACCCCGGCATTCTTCGTGCCGATCATGATAAAATCCCCCCAATCCTGAAGTCCAATGATATGATCCTGGGGCAGACTCTTTTCTTCATCCAGATACATGGCAAATGTCCCTGTATCTTCCAGAAAGCGCCCCACGCCATGTCCGACCATAGAAATCCACACCACATTGTCCTCATCTACCTTCACACATGTAACTAGGCCTTCGGGAATACTCCCTGTTTTATCGGGTCTGTGGGAATAAAGGATCAATTTCTTCTTTTGAAAATCAAATTTGAAAACACCCTGCGAATTTCCCGCTATCCAAATATTCCCTGCCTGATCTTCCGAAATAGAAGAAATAACATCTACGGGAAATGAACCGTTTGCAGTTTTATAGGATAAGGGAGAAAACTTATCCAGCGCTTTATCATAAAGATAAATACCTTCATCTGTCCCCAGCCACAATATGCCGTCACGGTCTTCATGGATGGCATGCACATAATCATTACCCAGAATATCTTCCGGATTGCCTTTAGAATCGGTATTATAATTTTTCCACCGCTGGCCATCAAATCGGTTCAACCCGTATTTGGTCCCAAACCACATGAAACCCTGACTATCCTGAAAGATCGAAAAGACAGAATTCTGCGATAGTCCCGAATTCACATCATAATGCCTAAAGTAATAGCGCTTATTTTGTGCGTGACTTTCGATGGTAAGCGTAAGCAGAAGGATTAGGCTTGATAAACCTGCCAGTATACTTTTGGACAAGGTCATAGAATTATGGGTTATGGAGCTGAAATTATCAAAATCCGCTCACCAAGTGTATGTTGACTTCAAAATTTATACTTAAAAGGTTCGAATTGGAGGATAAATTTCATTTGCTGACTGAAATATTACAATAATCAATAAGAAGGATGTAATCCTGTGTTTTTTATCAATAATTAAAATAATAGGTTCTTAAGATTCATTCCTTCGACTTAGCTCAGGAACCATCCTTCGACTCAGTTCAGGAAGCTTCCTCAGGGAGGCAGGTTACTTTCAACTGCTTTCGGGATAATGGTTCCTATAGCAGTGGGGGATGAGACTTTCTCCGGATTAACCCTCATCTCCTCAGAACATTATAAATCCGGTGGTAGAGGAAAGTCCAAATTAAACGATTCGCATGCAAGATTACGATTAGTTTTTAGCTCCTGATACAATTCAGATTAATATCATTAACCCAAATTTCGCGGCTACAGTATATTATACTCTTTCAAAACAAGCCCCCTCTTACATTTTGAGGCTTTATCGCGGTATTTCTTTCATTTTTTGAAGCTTTTTTGATAGAGGCTCGGTGAGGGAAAATTTACATTTATAACCCGAAAAAAGATCCTTTTGGTAATAGAAGGGATTCTTGGACCGACACGCTATATTTTACTTTAACCCAAAAGAAAACCTATGAAAACAAGACGCACTCCCACCTAGCCATTCCTTTGGCTTCAGACCAATTCATTCGCTGGTTGGTCAAACATCTTCTCCACAAACAACTTCTTAACTGCCTTATTCAAGGTTTGATGGGAGATTACCGCCAATACCCAAGCCCATTTTATTTACAAATTATAACCCAAAATGATTATTTATGAAAAGACTTCTTCTCATGAAATTCAGTTTTCTGCTCCTAGTAGCATGGCTGAATACCCCACTTTTAATGGCGCAAACCGGAGCCACTATCCGGGGAACAGTAATCGAAGAATCTTCTGGCGAGCCATTGCCAGGAGTGAGTATTCTTGAACAAGGAACTACCAACGGAACAGTAACGGATCTGGATGGTAGTTTTACACTTAATACAAGGTCAGAAAATCCAGTGATCCGAGTTTCATTTATCGGATTTAAGACCCAAGAGATTGAAATTGGATCTCAAACCGAATTCGACATACAATTAATGAGTGATCTTGGCAATCTGGACGAGGTGATTGTAGTCGGCTATGGTGAGCAACAAAAGGAAACCATCACCGGGGCAGTGGCAAACGTCACCAGTCGTGACATAGACAAAGTTCCTTCAGCCACAGTTTCTGGCGCATTGGCAGGTAAGTTGGCCGGACTTTCCTTTCGCCAGCCAGATGGGCGACCAGGTGCCGGAGCTTGGCTTCAGATCCGTAATATGGGGACTCCTCTCTTTGTAATTGATGGGATCCAGAAAGATGAAGCACAGTTCAATAACCTAGCTCCGGGAGACATTGAAAGCATCTCCATATTGAAAGATGCCTCCGCAGCTGTATATGGTTCGCGTGCTGCCAATGGTGTAGTCGTCGTGAAAACCAAACAAGGGAAGCGTGGCGAAACTCCATCAATAAATATTAACGGCTACTACGGCTGGCAAAACTGGTCCAGATTTCCTAAGGGTGTAAATGCCTATGAATGGATGCTGGGCAAGGCAGATGCGGACATCAACCAATTTGGAAATACTAATATCACTGCAGAAGAATTGGAAAAATGGAATCAGGGCACCGAGTATGGGTATAAGTCCTTTGATTGGAAGAATTTTATTGTTCAGGGAAATGCACCACAGAGTAACTTCAATGCCTCTGTATCCGGCGGATCTGAACGAACAAATTACTATCTGTCGGTTACGCGATTTGACCAAAAGGCTGTATTCTCTGATGAATTTGAATTTAACAGAACAAATATTCAATCTAACATTACCACTGATATTACAGACAAGTTCCGGGTGGGCATGCAGATCAACGGTCGGATTGAAAACAGGAATAATCCTGGTGTGCCGGGAGGTGATGATTATTGGCAACCTCGCTTTGCACTATTCAGAAATAGACCTACAGAGCGTCCTTATGCAAATGATAATCCTGACTATCCAGCGAATATCAACAATATCGAAACCAACTGGGCACTCTTGAATTATGAGCGAACGGGTTTCTATGAAAACAAATCACAGGTATTACAGACCAACTTCACCGCAGAATATGAGATCATTCCTGATCTGGTGGCAAAAGGGCTGTATTCCTACTACTTGGATGATAATATGTTCAATACCTTCGAGTATACTTATGACGTCTATGGGTACAATCCAGAAACGGACGAGTATTTCCGCTCAGGAGGAAATGACAATCCATACCGTGACCGTGGCCAGACAAAAATCATGGAAAATGTGTGGCAACTGTCTTTAAATTACAACAAGACAATTGGAGAAAAGCACAATTTGGCCGCCTTATTCTTGAACGAACGGATCGAGCGAACTCGTCTTTACAACTTTGTGCATGCAGTACCGACAAATAATTTTCTTGACATCATCAAATTTGCGGATGCAGACACCTACAATGACGAGCGTCAGGAAGAAGCACGGATCGGGTATGTAGGACGTATCAATTATGACTATGCAGGCAAATACCTGTTAGAACTAGCGGGACGTGCTGACGCATCCTGGAAATTCTCACCAGACAATCGCTGGGGATTCTTCCCTTCCGTATCGGCAGGTTGGAGAATATCCGAAGAAGGATTCATGGATGATTTCACGTCCAATATAAACATGGATGAGCTGAAGATCCGTGCATCTTATGGCCAATTGGGTGATGATAATATCAACATGGGAATCAACGCTGATGATGAACGCTTTATCACTGCATTTGATTACCTGCGAGGCTACCAATATGGGGTATCCACCGTCATAGTGGATGGGGAGAATATTCAGGGATCTGTCAATACAGGCCAGCCGATAGACAACCTTTCCTGGTTTGTGAGTACAATAGCGGATATAGGACTGGACTTCTCTTTTGGCAGCGGAAAGATTACCGGCGCGGTAGACTACTTCCATAGAAAAAGAACGGGCCTACGTGGGATCCGAAATGATATTTTCTTGCCTGAAGAACTTGGGTATGGACTGACCGATGAAAATCTAAATTCTGATTCAAATTCCGGTGCTGAAATCGCCGTGAACTGGAACGGGAAGGCCGGGGACCTGGTGTTCCGGATCGGAGCAAACGCATCTTATTCACGCAGCAAATTTCTTGATTCTTACAATCCAACCTTCAGCTCCTCTTGGGACCGATATAGAAACAGCAACGAAAATCGCTACAACGGAATATTCTGGGGCTATGAAGTAATAGGCCAATTTGAATCCTATGAAGCAATTAATGAATATCCGGTAAATATTGATGATCAGGGAAACAAGACGTTGATCCCGGGTGATTTCATCTATAAGGATGTGAACAATGATGGCAAAATTGACGGCTTTGATGAGCGCCCAATCGGTTACCAATCCGGTGGACAACCCAGCTTAAACTTTGGCTTAAACCTCAATTTCCAATACAAAGGATTTGATCTGACTGCCGACTTCTCCGGAGGCGGGATGTACTCCTACAATCAAAACTGGGAGATGAGATGGCCCTACCAAAACGGTGGAAACCTGCTTGCCTACATGTATGAGGACCGCTATCACCGGGAAGATATATTGGATATCAACAGCCCTTGGATCCCGGGCAAAAATCCTGCATTACGATTCAACAATGGAAGCCACAGTAACTACAACAATAACTCTACCTGGTGGCTTACAAACGTGAAATACCTGCGAATGAGAACATTGGAGGTGGGTTATACCCTTCCTGAGAAATTACTGAACAGATGGAAAATGTCCAGAGGGAGAGTATTTGTAAGCAGCTACAACCTGTTTGCAATTGATAATGTGCATCAGTTTGGAATTGATCCTGAAGTTGCGGATGAAAATGGTTTACAATATCCACAGAACAAAGTGGTGAATGTAGGATTCAACGTATCATTCTAATAACCCGAAAGAACGAACAATGAAAAATTTAAAATATATATACCTCGTCATTTTTCTTGCATTTGCAGGTTGTAACGATGACAAGTTTTTGGATAGAGAGCCGACTGATATTCTTGGTGAAGATCAGGTTTGGGCAAATGAAGATCTGGTATTTTCAGTATTAGCAGATTTGTACAATCGGCTACCGGACTATCAGGGACTGGAGAACTGGTGGGAATACGCCAATTTTGATGAGGCTTTTGGCAGCAATGCCGGAGACTATTGGAGACATCAAAACCAGGAATATGGCTATGACAATTGGGAAATGTGGGACTATACTTACATCCGTGACCTGAACCTGTTCATTGAGAAATGTGAGGGAGCTACAGAAATCTCGGAAGAGTCCAGAACCCGCTTTCTGGCTGAAGCGAGGTTTATCAGGGCAATGGTCTATTTCGAGCACGTAAAGCGGATGGGCGGCGTACCGTTGATCTTGGAGCCTTTGGAGTATGATAATAGTGGAGATCCCTCCTATTTACAGTATCCTCGGGCAAAAGAACATGAGGTCTATGATTTTGTGATAGCCGAAATGGAAGCGATCAAAGAGAATCTTCCAAACGGCGGTACCAAATCCAGAGCCACCAAAGGTGCAGCACTGGCGCTAACTTCCAGAGCAGCCTTATATGCAGGATCAATTGCCAATTATGGACAACTTACACCTGAAGTATCTCTTCCAGGTGGTGAAGTGGGTATTCCAGCAAGTATGGCAGATGGATACTATGCCACATCCCTTGAAGCTTCAGAAGAGGTAATGGCACTTGGAACTTATGAACTGTATAATCAGGACCCGGACAAGTCGGAGAATTTCACCAATATTTTCCTTAACAAAAGCTCGAATAATGAAGTGATCTTGGCAAAAGACTTCTTGGTCCAGGGCCGAACGCATGGCTTTACCATCGAAACGATTCCTCGCTCGCTAAGGGAAGAAAATACTTCTGGTGGTAAGATAAATCCTTCACTCAACCTCGTTCAGTCGTATGAGCTGCTGGACAATACGTTTGCGGAATTGCCGACCAAAGACGCTTCCGGAAATCCCATCTACTATGATGATCCCATGGATATATTTGAAGGTAGAGATCCAAGGTTGTTGGGAACAGTCATTGTACCCGGGTCGACTTTTAGAGGAAAAGAAGTGGATATATGGGCCGGGTATAAGTTGGAGGACGGGTCGGTAATTACTTCTGGCCAACTGGGTGGACAGGCTACCCTCCCGGGCAGCAACTCACCAGTGCAGGTGGTAGGTTTTGACGGTCCTATTGACCAACTGGAGTGGTCTGCACAGAATGGGTTTTATCTGAGAAAGTATGTAGATACCTCTGTCGGATCAGGCCAGCGGGGCACAGGATCGTCGGTTTGGCTGATACGATTCAGATATTCAGAGATCTTATTGAATGCTGCCGAAGCTGCTTTTGAACTGGGAGAGCTGGAGAAAGCTGCCGATTATATGAATCAGGTAAGAAGAAGGGCTGGTTTCCCGATTGACCTGACACCGGGAGAAATTGATTTTGATCGGATTGTCCATGAGCGTAAAGTGGAGCTGGCTTTTGAAAACCATATTCTTTGGGACAAAAAGAGATGGAGATTGGCTCACAGAATTTGGAACGGGGTGACTACAAATCTGACAAATAATCCGGGAGATGCTTTGGCAGTAAGTACTCGCGTGTTTGGATTAAAGCCTTATAAATACTACGAGCCAGGTTCACCAAACAATGGGAAATGGATTTATGAAGAGTTTGTTCCGGCGCCTGTCTTTAATGCTCACCGGTTTAGGCTAGGGAACTATTACTCTCAAATTACAGACGATGTGAGGAACAACAATCCAAAAATCGTCCGCAATCCAAATCAATAAATATTCCTCTAAACTCAACAAGACATGAAATTAAATTTCAAAAATATACTGGGAATGATGGGAATAGCAGCTTCCGTCATGTCCTGCAGCTATGACAATTACGATGAGCCAAATTTTCAACTAAATGGTAGAATCGTATATCAGGGCGAGCCTATCGGAGTGAGTTATAATGATGTATATATAGAACTCTGGGAACAAGGTTGGCAACGACTTGGTAGTGTAAATGTCGCCGTAGATCAGGATGGATCATATTCGTCTCTTCTATTTGAAGGTGATTACAAAATGATCATTCCCAACAATCAAGGGCCTTTTCAAAAGATCGCCAATGATCAGACAGGAAATGACACAATACCTGTCAATCTAACAGGAAGCATGACCATGGATATAGAAGTGATTCCTTATTATATGATTCGCAACGCAGAAATAAGTGGCGGAAGCAATAAAGTCTCAGCGACATTTGATCTAGACCAGATCATCACTGGAGCCAATGCAAAAAACATTCAGGAAGTTTCGTTGTATGTAAGCAAGACCTCATTTGTGGATAACCGCACGAGTATTGCCACCTCCAATAGAGGTGGAGGGGATCTGGAGGATCTATCTTCCATCGCTTTGGAGGTAGATGTACCTGAAAGAGTTCCTACACAAAACTATGCCTATGCCCGGATTGGCGTTCGGATTGAAGGCGTTGAGGATATGATCTTCTCGGAAATAGTCAAAGTGGATTTGTAAAGTTTTTGAGTTTAAGCTGGGTAGCCCAGGCTTTGAGATGGGTCTTGGGCGACCTGGCTTTTACAATACAGCGCATATCTAGTATAACCAGGGATTATTTTCCTGAACCACCGAAAACAGCTTCATTATACTCTACGTATGAGTAGCTTTTTTTACCTTGTAGAGAATATCATTTTATCGAACTTCATCTGATCATAGAAGTTAATTAGCTCATCAAAAAACTAATCCATGCAATTAATCATCTACTTTATCCTAGGATTCTGGACTTACTCAGCGTTCATAGAGAAAGAGAATCTAGCTGATCATAATTCTTTTTTAAGCGACACGCTCAAGTACAACAACCCTGTTTTCGAACCTGTATTAGCGGATCCTACGGTGATTAAAGTAGGTAAAGAGTTCTACGCTTATGGAACTGAGGACAACTGGGGAGAAGAAGGCGGTTACCATCTAGTACCTGTGATCAAATCAAAAGATCTGGTGAATTGGGAACTGGTGGGTAATTCCATGGCCAAGAAACCGGATTGGAAAGAACGTGGTGGAATCTGGGCACCCGACGTTACACAGGTCGGTAAACAGTTTTACATGTATTATTCATTTTCTACTTGGGGAGATCCTAATCCAGGAATTGGTCTGGCTATCGCCGAGAAGCCCGAAGGTCCTTTTGTAGATCATGGACCTGTATTTACTTCTGAAGAAATCGGCGTTGCCAATTCTATTGATGCTTTTTATTGGGAACAAGAAGGAAAAAAATACTTGATCTGGGGAAGTTTCCATGGGTTGTTTTTGACGGAACTCTCCGCAGATGGAAAAAAGCCTACAGGTGAAAAGATACAACTTGCAGGTGATCAATTGGAAGCCGCTTATTTATATCAAAAAGACGGATATTATTACCTATTTGGTTCAGCGGGCACTTGTTGTGAAGGCGCCAAAAGTACTTACAAGGTTTTGGTTGGAAGATCAAAAGAACTCCAAGGCCCCTATTTGGATAAGGATGGCAAAAATCTTTTGGATCCTGATGCCGGTACTTTAGTAGTAGAAGGAAATAAAGGAGAGGCAGGTTACGCTGGTCCAGGTCACAATGCAGAAATTGTAGTGGATGACGCTGGCGAAGAGTGGTTTCTCTACCACGGAATGGCGAAGCAAAAGCCAAAATTAAATAATGGAACTAACCGCCGTGTTTTGCTTTTGGACAAGCTCAACTGGGACAATGGTTGGCCTTTAATAAACGATTTAGTCCCGGGCATAAATTCCTTAAACGCCCCTATTTTTAAGTAATTAACAATATGGTATTATACAAACAATTGGCATTAAGCCTTCTCCTAGTTGTACTCAGCAAGTTCGCTTTTGCGCAGCAAGAAGTGAATCTTGATGAATTTTCTAAAGAAAATGGAGCTACTGTCGAAAAACAAAATGGACAAATCCATATATCGTGGCCTGCAGGAAAAGATAAAACTGGGAGTATGCATCTTGAAATGGATGCTGAAAAGCCACTTTTCCAATCTATTCTACTGGAAGATTCTGACGGAATAAAAACGATAGCGCTAGAACTTGATCCGCTTTTTCTGCTTACTGTTGGCGAGCGGGATTTGAGTAAAGAAAGTGGGTGGAACATATTCTTTGACCGTACGGCTTACAAACCTTACGAAGAACATCGGGTGACCCTGGAAAAGAAAAATATTGTGATAAAAAGCCATGGACAACGGACCATCATTCAGGTAAATACTATAAACGCTGGAAACTTTAGCGGCTGGTTGGAAATCACACTTTATCACGGGAGTCCACTGCTAAATATGGCAGCTGTAATTCATACAGATGAAGACGCAAAAGCTATTATTTACGATGCAGGGTTGGTGAGTGCCGGAAAAACTTGGGATGAGCTCTTTTGGTCGGATACAGAAGGTTATCTGCAATCTTCACAGACTACTTCCAAAGAAAATGAGCCTGAAAACCTGGCAGTAAAATACCGGACAATTATCGGTGAAGGTGATGAAGGAAGTATAGCCGTTTTCCCTCCCCCACATCAATATTTTTATCCACTGGACAATGCTTACAACCTTAAATATGTCTGGTTTGGATCTGGTTATCGGGAAATGGTGGAAGAATTTGGGATCGGCATTCGCCATGATCTAATGGGTGACAATCGCCATGTCCCTTGGTTCAATGCTCCACCAAAAACCGACCAGCGACTCAATTTCTTTGTGCTCTTATCAAGCTCTAAAGACGGGCAGATTCTTGAGGATGTCAAAGCATATACCCATGGTGACCAATACAAACCTTTAGATGGATACCGCACGATGGCAAGTCATTTTCATACGGAGCACATGGATGATATTCTGACGCATAAGCCTGTACCTACTATTCCAGGGCATGTGAAAGCTTTGCGGAGCATGGGTGTAAATATTATGCATTTGGGCGAATATCATCTGGCAGGAAATCCTCATGATTCGGGACCAAGACGCTTGCCAGAGTTGGATCTGATGTTCAAAGAAAGTGCACGGTTATCCTCAGGAAACTTCCTGATGATTCCAGGTGAAGAGCCAAATGTACATTATGGTGGACACTGGATGAATATGTTTCCAAAGCCGGTATACTGGATAATGTCAAGGGAAGAAGGGCAACCATTTGTAGAAGAAACAGCCGAATATGGCAAAGTATACCGCGTTGGGAATAAGGAGGAAATGCTTCAGCTTTTAGAAACTGAAAATGGTCTCGCTTGGACTGCCCATGCCCGTACAAAAGGTTCAACAGGATATCCAGATAAATATAAAGATGAGGAATTCTTTCACTCCAGTACGTTCAACGGTGCAGCCTGGAAGGTAATTCCTGCAGATTTGTCTCTGGCAAGTATGGGTAGAAGAGTGTTAGACCTCATGGATGATATGGCTAACTGGGGCGAACGAAAATATGTAATTGCAGAGGCAGATCTATTCAAACTGGAGCCAGATTACGAGATTTATGGACCCATGAATATAAATTACCTACAACTCGACAAACTGCCTAAATTTGAAGATGGGTGGAAAAGTGTATTGGATGTCCTACGGACCGGCAAGTTTTTCTCGGGTACAGGTGAAGTATTGTTACCCAAATTTTCAGTGAACGGGAAAGGAAGTGGAGAAACATTGAGTTTAGGGAACAAGGCTCAAGCAGAAGTAAAGGTTACCGTTGATTGGACTTTTCCGCTGAATTATGCAGAGCTGGTCTACGGTGACGGAGATAAAGTATTTCGTGAGAAAATTGATCTAAATGATACAGAAGCATTTGGAACTAAGGAATTCACCTTTCCAATAAATTTAAAAGGAAAAAAATGGATAAGATTAGAAGTATGGGATGTTGCCGCCAACGGAGCCTTTACTCAACCTATTTGGATTGAATGATGCATTTATAATAGAAGAGAAAGGTTTATAATGTTTTCATTCTAAGCATGGTATCTTAACTTTAGGGGTTAAACAATAATTAATTTTCACTTAACTAACCCAAAACTATCATGAAAAAGACCTATTCAATTAACATGACCAAAATTAAGCCAAGCCTTAAACAAGGTGTGGCAATTTCGGGTAAGTTTATTGCCCCAAATCCACCTAAAAATGCCAAAAATCCTCTTTAAAAACGCGCTTGTCTTTTTAATAACGGGACTAATTGCATGCAGTGGCGAATTTACTTCTGAAGAAGGGGCGGTTACGATTGTGGACCGCATCCCTTCTGAGAAGACCAATCAATTTTACATCAGTAATCGTACACCGCTTGCCCCAAGTGCCTTAATCAAGCTTCCAGTTGGTGCTGTGAAGCCTGAAGGATTTTTAAAGGAATATCTAATACGTCAGAAAAACGGCTTGACCGGGAATCTAGGAGAAATTTCCGCTTGGCTTCAAAAAGAAAATAACGCTTGGCTTTCCAAGGATGGCACTGGCGAATGGGGCTGGGAAGAAGTTCCTTATTGGCTGAAAGGCTATGCCAATATTGGATACATCCTAGAGGATCAGGCCATGATCGACGAGTCCATGGTCTGGCTGGAAAGCGTGCTGAACAGCCAGCGGGAAAATGGTGATTTTGGCCCAAAATTGATGGATGGTGATCATCCTGATTTTTGGGCCAAAATGATCATGCTCTATTGTCTTCAATCCTATTACGAATATTCTGCTGATGATCGGGTTATCGATTTGATGACCAATTATTTCAAATACGAACTGACCGTTCCTGATGAAGAATTTTTGGAAGGATACTGGCAGCGACTTCGTGGCGGAGATAATCTCCACAGTGTATTATGGCTTTACAATCGAACAGGAGAAAAATTCTTACTGGAGTTGGCGGAAAAAATACATCAAAATACATCGAATTGGAAAGGAAGAGATTTGCCACTTGAGCAGATCAAGAACTACTATGAAGTTCGGGATGGCGGTGAAGTCCCAGACTGGTACCGAGACCAAGTAGACTGGCATAATGTCAACCATGCGCAGGCATTTCGCGAGCCGGCACAGTATTATTTGCTGACTAAAGACGAAAAAGATCTTCAGGCAACCTATGAGAATTTCAAAATTATCCGGGATCATTTTGGTCAGGTTCCCGGGGGGATGTTTGGTTCGGATGAGAATGCCAGACCTGGCTATGCCGATCCCCGACAAGGGGTAGAAACCTGCGGAATGGTAGAACAGATGAATTCCGACGAGCACTTATTAAGGATCACGGGAGATCCGTTCTGGGCTGATCATGCAGAAGAAGTTGCATTTAACACGTATCCTGCGGCTGTGATGCCAGATTTCAAGGCACTGCATTACATCACTTCGCCAAATATGGTGCTACTGGATGCGGAGAACCATTCTCCCGGAATTTCAAATAGCGGCCCATTTCTGATGATGAACCCTTTCTCATCCCGCTGCTGTCAGCATAATCACGCGCAGGGGTGGCCCTACTTTATAGAGAATCTTTGGATGGCGACTCCTGACAATGGTGTCGTTGCGGTCCTATATGGAGCAAGCAAAGTGGCGGTAAAAGTTGGTGATGGAACTGAAGTATCCATCGAAGAGACGACTCATTATCCTTTTGAAGAGGAAATCAAATTTGCGATAAGCACAAAAAACCCGGTTGAATTTCCACTTTATTTACGGATTCCTGCTTGGGCAAAAGACGCTTCCATTACCGTAAATGGCAAGTTAGTGAAAGATGCCATTGTTGGAATCGGCTATGCCAGGATCAGCAGAACCTGGTCAAACGGAGATCAAGTGGCGCTGACACTTCCAATGGAAATTCGAACCAAAACATGGGAGAAAAACAGTAATAGCATCAGCGTAAGCCGGGGCCCCCTGACATACTCTCTTAAAATCAGAGAAAAATATTTTAAAAAAGACAGCGACCAGACAGCACAATGGGATTCCAAATGGCAGAAAGGTGCAGACACGAAGAAGTGGCCGTCATGGGAGATCCATCCCGTGACTGATTGGAACTACAGTTTGGTGATCGACGAAAATGATCCAGCATCTTCATTTGAAGTGATGAAAGGACATTGGCCAAAGTCTGATTTTCCGTTTACCCTAGAAGAAGTTCCGATTAAAATCGTAGCCAAAGCCCGACAGATTCCTGAATGGCAATTGGATCAATTTGGGTTGGTAGGTGAATTAAAAGACCTTCCAAAGGCCTCCGACCAGCCTCTGGTGGATGTGACTCTGGTGCCCATGGGCGCTGCGAGATTACGGATCACCGCTTTTCCCCAGTTAGAAAATAATCCACAGAATAATGAATAGGCTTTTTAGCTTCCTTAGAGTTGTGACAACTCTCCTGCTTTTAGTAGTAATCACCAATCCTAGTTTTGCCCAAAACCGAAGTTTTGACAATCCAGTATTGGCGGGGGACCGACCTGATCCCACCGTAGTAAAAATTGGGAAATATTATTACGCTTCCGCTACTTCAAATGAGTGGGCGCCGCTTTTCCCGATCTTCAAATCTACTGATCTGGTGAATTGGGAATTGGTGAATTACATTTTTCCTGACGGTGCTCCTGACTGGGCGAAGAATAATTTTTGGGCACCAGAACTTTCTTACGATGAAGAACAGGGAAAAATTTATGCCTACTATACCGCCAGGGACAAAGATAGCAACCGCCTGAGTGTGGCAGTGGCAAGTGCGGAATCTCCTGAAAGTAAATTCACTGATCATGGCCCGCTGGTAGCACAGGAATATGGCTCCATCGATGCATTCGAGACCCGGGACGAAAATGGCAAAATCTATGTCCTTTGGAAAGAAGATGGAAATAGCAAGGGCCAAAAAACTCCAATTTGGGCACAGGAAATAAATGAAAATAGAACCGAACTAATCGGCGAGAAGCATGAGCTTTTCCGCAATGATCAGCCCTGGGAGGGTGGATTGGTGGAAGGTGTAGCTATTTTCCAGAAAAATGGTTACTTCTATGCAACTTATTCGGCACGTGGATGCTGCGAAATCACCTGTGATTATGTGACTGGAGTAGCGCGGAGCAAATCGCTTTTGGGACCATGGGAAAAGTATGACATGAACCCAGTATTGAAGGATAATGAGAATTGGAAATGTGCAGGGCATGGCACAGTGGTGGAGAAAGACGGTGAGCTCTGGATGCTTTATCATGCATATAACACAGAGGGAAGTGTGTATGTAGGACGTCAGGGAGTGTTGGAGAAAATCGAATGGACTGCAGATGGTTGGCCTATTCTGGCAAATAATGCAGGTTACGAGCGTAGCAAAGCCTCATTAGCATTTACAGACAGTTTCAAAAAGCGTCTGGATCCGGTGTGGCAATGGAGAGTGACACAGGATATCCAATATGAAACAGGAAAAAAGGGCCTTAAACTTCAAGCTTCTGAGGAGAATGAGACGTTGGGAACACTGCTTGTTCAGGGCACCAAATCACTGGATTATCAATATGAAGCAATGGTCGTTCCAGATGGAGAAGCGGCTGCAGGATTGGCAGTGATTGGCGGAGCAAACAATGGTTTTGGTGCTCCAGTGGCAGGAATGGGTATTTCGGTGCGAGGGGATCAACTGGTACTTTGGGAGACCATTAACCAGAAGACAAAAGAAATCGCCACTCAGAAAATTCCTGCTAACAAAGAAGTAAAGCTAATTTTGAGTATGAAAGATGGTTACAAAATGACCACTTCAGCGATGGTGGATGGAAAAACAATCCAAGTTGGTGATGAGCAGGACGTGAAGCATTTGGTTCCGTGGGGAATGGGTTTTAGGCTTGGATTGGTGGCCAAAGGAGCGACGGATTCTTATGCTCATTTCAAGGAAGTGAAGATTTATTAGAAGTAGCAAGTAAATAGTATGCAGTAGCAAGATTCCCAATTCGGGACACAGAACGCCCCAAATTGAAACTACAAATTTGAAAAGCCTAAAAAAGATACCTCAGCAGGAAACAGCTTGTTTTGAACACCTAACTTGAACATTGCAGATGGAAATATTTCGATATTCCAATTAGAAGAAACAGCAACTTGATAAGAAATTTTACAAGTTCATAAAGAAGGTGAACTTCAAGTGAGCTCAGTTATTTCCATTTTGGAAACAACTGCTCCTGATGGGAAAAATTAAAAAACTAAATTCTGAGATAAAAAACATGTCTAATATATTTCACCCTCTTGGTTTGAAACAAAAAACCTCATAAAACCTATGAAGAAAATCCTCATCTTTGGCGCTTGCCTGCTTCTTGCACAGCAGCTTGCGACAGCACAATCCACCACCTACAAACCTGTAGAAGGTAAAATCATGACTGAATGGGCTGCTCAGGTAACCCCAGAAAATGTCCACCAAGAATACCCAAGACCGCAGATGACCCGAGAAAATTGGGTGAATCTTAACGGGCTTTGGGACTATGCCATCAAGCCAAAGGGACAGGCTGTCCCTACAGAATTCGATGGAGAAATCTTAGTACCTTTTGCTGTGGAATCGGCACTTTCGGGAGTGGGAAAAACTGTCGGAGCAGAAAACGAGCTTTGGTACAGCACCACCTTTGAGCGACCAAAAAAATCCTCTAAAGACCGCGTGCTGCTACATTTTGGAGCGTCTGACTGGGAAACCGAAGTATTTGTCAACGGAAAAAGCGTAGGTAAGCACAAAGGTGGATATGATCCTTTTGACTTCGACATCACCGAGCATCTGACTGGTAAGTCCAACAGCTTACAAGTACGCGTGTGGGACCCAAGCGACAATGGACCACAGCCCCGTGGCAAGCAGATCAAGAATCCTCATGCCATATGGTATACTCCCGTGACCGGAATATGGCAGACTGTATGGTTAGAAACGGTGCCTGCTGCCTACATCACTGAACTGAGAAATACATCAGATATCCAAAGCAAGCAGTTATTGGTAACCCCTGAAGTAAGCGGAGCTATCGAAGGTCAGCAAGTGAAAGTAACCGCTTGGAAAGACGGGCAAATGCTAGCCGAGCAAACAGTGAAACCTTCTGAGACGGCTAAGTTAACCATTGAAGATGCCCAGCTGTGGGAACCTGGAAATCCTGTACTTTATGATTTGAAGGCAGAATTGGTAGAAGGAAAAAAAGTAGTGGATGAAGTCGGAAGTTATGCGGCCTTGCGGGAAATCTCTATGGCTCCGGATGCGAATGGAATCCAACGCATGATGCTGAATGGCAAGTTTTTGTTTCAATACGGCCCGCTGGATCAAGGTTGGTGGCCCGATGGTCTATACACCGCTCCAACTCATGAAGCGATGGTTTTTGACATTCAAAAGACGCAGGACATGGGCTTCAATATGATCCGGAAGCATGTAAAAGTGGAACCGGCAACCTGGTATCACGCCTGTGATAAAATGGGCATGCTCGTATGGCAAGATATGCCAAGCGGCGATATGGGCAACAGCTGGGAAATGAAATTAGCCGTGCTTGGCGAGCAAACAGACCGGGATAGAACTCCGGAATCGGAGGCAATTTTCCGCGAAGAGTGGAAGGAAATTATGGATGACTTCTATAGCTTTCCATCAATTGTAGTTTGGGTACCTTTCAACGAGGCGTGGGGTCAGTTTAAAACAAAAGAGATTGCAACATGGACCAAGGCCCATGATCCATCCCGATTGGTAAACTCCGCCAGTGGAGGCAACTTTGAAATGGAAGGAACGAAAATAGCAGGGGATATCATCGATCTGCATAATTATCCAGATGCGAAAATGCCAGATCCAGGAATATTTGGTAAAGACAACATCATTGTGTTGGGTGAATTTGGTGGTCTTGGACTTCCTGTAGACGGTCACGTATGGCAGCAGAAAGACAATTGGGGCTATCAAAGCTTCAAGAACCAAGAAGAGCTTTACACTCGCTATGCGCAGTTAATGAAAAGACTGGGTGAATTGGTGGATGCTGGTCTTTCAGCCGCTGTTTATACACAGACTACTGATGTAGAAATAGAAACTAATGGCCTGATGACCTATGATAGGAAAGTGATCAAGTTTGACGTGTCAAAGATGAAGAGCATTCACACGCCATTGTATAAGCAGATAAAATAATTACATGAAATCACTACAACTAACTAAAATCCTTGGCGCAGCTGCGCTTGGGATTTTACTTTACAGCTGCGAAAGCAAACCTAAAGAAGAAACTAAAGTGGAAGAACCTGCACAAGAGCAGGAATTTGGCACAACCTTTCAAGACAAAAAAGTGGAAACATACGAAATCAAAAATGCCAACGGCATGAAAATGAAAGTCACCAATTTCGGTGCACGGGTAATCAATCTTTGGGCCCCTGATAAAGACGGAAATTTGGTAGATGTGGTACTTGGGTTTGAGACTCTTGATGCCTATCTAAACAGTGGTGAGAAGTACTTCGGCGCAGCTATTGGCCGATATGGAAACAGGATCGCCAATGGAAAATTCACATTAGATGGCAAAGAATACACCTTACCGACCAACAATAATGGACAGACCCTTCACGGCGGACCGGGTGGATTTGATTATGTAGTATGGAATGTGGAGAAGTCAGGAGACAACGGACTCATCTTCACCTATACTTCTCCCGATGGAGAAGAAGGTTTTCCGGGAACATTGACTGTAAAAATGATTTACACGCTCACAGATGATAATGAATTTAAAGTAACTTATGAAGCTGAAACGGATAAAGCTACCCCTGTGAATTTGACCCATCACTCATTTTTCAATCTGAACGGTGCTGGAAATGGAGATGTACTTGATCATACGCTTCAATTGAACGCCGGCAAATATACTCCAGTGAATGAGGTGCTGATCCCTACCGGAGAGGTGGCCACGGTAAAAGGAACCCCGTTTGATTTTACAACTGCTACCAAGATCGGGGAACGGATCGAGCAGGAAAATGAGCAGTTGAAATTCGGTGGCGGATATGATCATAATTGGGTGCTGGACAAATCAGGAGATGAGCTGACCCAGGCTGCAGTGATTTCTTCCCCACAGACAGGAATTGAAATGGAAGTATGGACTACAGAGCCCGCTGTTCAGTTTTACAGTGGAAACTTTCTGGATGGAAGTGTAAGTGGGAAAGGTGGTAAAGCCTACGAACTTAGATCAGCATTTTGTCTGGAAACCCAGCATTATCCTGATTCTCCGAATCAGCCTAGTTTTCCTTCTACGGTGTTAAAGCCCGGAGAAAAATATGGGCAAACTTGTATTTACAGGTTTGGGACGAAATAAAATATGAAAAGATAGCCCATGACATAAATCGTGGGCTATCTTCTTAAAGTTTAATAGAAAGCTCAAGTTGGCCGCCGAATCCATGCTCAACGATTTTTTGAAGAGTGGATATACGTGCTTCTTTCAGGTTGTTTTCGATTTTTGAAATATAAGATTTAGAGGTTCCAACTTTTTCCGCAAGTTCCTCTTGGGTCATTCCCATTTTCATACGGGTATCCTGTATTAAGGCACCTATTTTAAAGGCTTCGTACCCCGATTCAAGTTCTTCACGGTCCTTACTACCACGTTTACCATAATTTTTATCCTTGAATTCGTCCAAATTCATCAAATTATCCGTTTTCATAAGCTGCTTTTATTTTTAGAGCCATTTCACTTTTAGGTGTCTTTTGCGTCTTCTTTTGGAAACCATTAGCCAGAATAATTAACTTTTCATTATCAAAAAAGCAAAAAATACGGAAGATGTCACTGGCAAATTGAATACGAATTTCATAAAGACCAGCTGTATTTTCTATATGTTTAAGATAAGTTTGCGGAACCCTTTGCAAATCTTCAATCAACTCAAATGTCCAAATGATTTTAGCCTTAACTTTTTTGGATTGTTGGACAAAGAAATCTTGAAAATATTCTTCATAGAAAACTATCCTTCTGAACTTCACTTGGTTAGACACACCACAAATATAACAATGTTTCCCTTAAGTGAAACTTTTTCTGAAGTTATATTAACATGATTTATGAGCTCCCAAAGGAAATATGGCTTAAATCAATTTTTCCGCAAACTTAATTCTGAAACTTTGGTTCAATTTACTCAAATGATAAGAATGAAGATTAGATAAGCTGGCAAATGAAAAATCAGTACCATCAAGATCACAAAAAAAACCGTCCAGAATGGCTTTTCTACCAGTCCAGACGGTTATTCAAAATCAAGCAGCTATTGATTAACGCCAGCCTCCGCCTAAAGCACGATAAAGATCAATGGAAGCGTAAAGCTTGTCCCGTTTGATCTCCACCAAATCTAATTGGCTTTGAAGTAGAATTCCCTGCGCAGTAATTACTTCCAGGTAATTTGCCACACCATTTTCAAACAAAAGATCGGCATTGTCCACTGCATGCTCAAGTGCCTCCACACGTGAAGACGTTACCTCTTGACGTTCAGCTGTCTTTTCTATCCTTATCATCGCATCAGACACTTCCTTTACAGCAGTAAGTACCGTTTCCCGGAAGGTATAAACTTGCTGTTCCCGCTGGATTCTCTCCACTTCCAGATTGGTCTTCAGCCTTCGCCTGTTCAAAACAGGTTGCGCTAGACTGCCACCTACCACACTAAATACAGATCCAGGAATGTTAAACCAATTTACAGCTTCAAAAGCATTGAGTCCAGTGGATGCAGTGATCCGAAGTGAAGGATACATCATTGCTTTGGCAACACCCACTCTTCCATTGGCCGCTTGCAAACCCAGTTCTGCCGATTTCACATCAGGACGCTCACTTAAGAGATCTGCTGGCACACCGGCATGAATGACCGTTGGGAGATTTTCCTGAAATACACCCCGTACAATAGAATTCGGGGCCACGTCCGTCAATACGCTTAGCAGATTTTCTTCTACAGCTATTTCTCCGGCTAAATATGGAATCAACTGTTCCGCCTGTTTCATCTGTGCAGTGGCCTGATCTTTTGCAAGAGTCGTAACCAATGCCGAGGTAAACTGAAGATCAATAATTTCTTTAGTTCGCCTACTTAGTTGAAGGTTTTGCTTTGCCACTTCCAATTGAGCGTCAAGTTTCAGTAGATTATAGTAGCTTTTAGCTATCGCTGCTACTACACCTGTTTGCAAAGCTTTGGTCGCCTCGCTAGTCTGAAGGTATTCGGAAAGCGCAGTTTGACTTTGCAGACGTAATTTCCCCCAAATATCAGCCTCCCAGCTCAACATGCCCTGGAGCTGGAAATCTTCTAAGCTTTGCTTCTCCAAAAGAAACTCAGTACTGATTCCATTCAGGGAATTGTCCGAAAAACGGGAGGAATTAGCTGTCACCAAAATATCGAATTCAGGGACATTCCGCCACTTTGTCTGTTTGAAGGTTAGCTGCGCCACCTCGATATTCTTCTTGGCGATTAAGAGATTATTATTTCTTTGCAACCCCTGATCGATTAGCGAAATAAGATTTGAATCGACAAAGAACTCATTCCAGAGCAAGTTGGCAGCTGTCGAATCGCCCGTTGTTTCATAATTCCGATATGTTTCGGGGAATACGTCCGTGGGTGTGCCTATGTCTTCAGATGCCTTGCACGAAGCCAGCCAACCAATCAACAGGATTGTTGCTATTTTATAATTAAAAGATTTCATTTTTTCAGGTTAATGTGTGACAAGTACTTTTGATTCATGTGCTTATAATTTGTCTTTTAAAGGCCACATGGAATCTCGCATTCAATATAATTACCCTAGTGTTTCGCTTAAGACATGCTCGATTTCTTCAGGCTGCAGCTCGGTTGGTTTGCTGAAGCGCTCATGCAAATGCTGGAAAATGACGAACAATAATGGAATGATCATAAGCCCTAAAATCACTCCTGAAATCATCCCTCCGGCAGCTGCGATACTTATTGAATGATTACCCAAGGCTGATGGGCCTTTGGCAAACATCATCGGAATAAGGCCGACAATAAACGCCAAAGATGTCATCAATATAGGACGTAGACGAAGCCTCGCTCCTTCCAACGCCGCATCCAATAAGGTCCTTCCGGCTCTTCTGCGTTGCACGGCAAATTCAACGATCAAAATAGAGTTTTTGGCCAAGAGACCAATCAACATGACAAGGGCTACCTGTACGTATATATTGTTTTCAATTCCTGTAAGCCCTATTGCTAAGAATACACCTAAAACTCCTGTAGGAATGGAAAATATGACTGCTAACGGAAGGATGTAACTTTCATATTGAGCAGAAAGCAAGAAGTAAATAAACAGAAGGGAGAGAATGAAGATGATCAATGATTGCCCTCCAGAACCCATTTCTTCTTTCGTCATTCCTGTAAATTCTAATGCATAGCCATTTGGCAACTCTTCGCTCGCCACTTCCTGAACCGCTTGAAGTGCATCACCAGAACTGAAGCCCGGTGCTGCGACGGCATTAATTCCAATGGAATTAAAGAGATTGTACCGGGAGACTGTTTCCGGTCCATACACCCGCTCAAGCTTTGCCAGCGTATTTACCGGCACCTTTTCTCCCTGGCTGTTTTTCACAAAGATCCCGTCAAGTGAAGATTCATCGACCCGATCCGTTTTTTCAGCTTGGATCATCACCCGATAGTATTTCCCAAACCGGTTGAAATCTGATGCTTGCATACTTCCAAAATATGCCTGAAGAGTCTGAAGCACCTCACGGACACTTACTTGTAGCTGGGCAGCTTTCACCTCATCCACTTCAAGATTGTACTGGGGATAATCAGATTTAAATGAAGAAAAAGCAAAACCAATTTCTTCGCGGGCCATGAGCTTACCCATGAATGTGGAACTTACTTCGCTAAACTTTTGCAAAGCACCTCCAGACCTATCCTGAAGCACAATCTCAAGCCCGTCGACATTACTGAATCCAGGTACTGTTGGAAATGTAAACACAAAGAAGTTTGCTCCTTTTATCTGGGAGAATTTCTGATTTACTTCTGCCATGATATCATTGATATCACTGATTTCTCCCCGTTCCTCTACCGGTTTAAGAAGAATAAACATGACTCCTGCAGATGGACTCGCAGATTCTGTAAGGATATTAAAGCCAGACATCACATTGAGGGATGCGTGAAAGTCATTTTCCCTAAGCGCATCCTCTGCTTCTTTCATCACTTCAGTGGTCCGTTCCAATGATGCACCGGCTGGCATATCAAGAGATACCGCTATAAAACCCTGGTCTTCCGAAGGAATAAAGCCAGAAGGTGTGATTCTTATCATTACTACAGTGGTCACTATCACCAAAGCCAATGCAGCCATGCCTATCCACCTGCGTCGGATCAATAAACGGATCCCACCGACATAATTATTGGTAAGTTTCTCAAAACCTGAATTGAACCCTGCGAAGAATTTATCACTAAAGGTTAATTTTTTCCTTCCGGAAACCCCATGATGCTTATCCTTAAGAAACAAAGCCGCCAATGCTGGACTCAGTGTAAGTGCGTTGACCGCTGAAATAATAATGGCGATTGCAAGCGTAAAAGCAAATTGCTGATAGAATACTCCCGTGGAACCTTCCATAAAGCCAACGGGAAGAAAGACAGATGCCATGACCAACGTAATGGAAATAATCGCCCCTGTGATCTCACCCATGGCACTCCTGGTGGCCACTCTAGGCGAAAGATGCTCTAGTTCCATTTTGGAATGGACCGCCTCAACGACCACAATGGCGTCATCCACCACTATCCCAATCGCCAGCACCAACGCAAACAACGTAAGCAGGTTGATCGAGAAACCGAAAAGCAACATGAAGAAAAATGTGCCCAAAATCGCCACAGGCACAGCAATAGCTGGAATCAGCGTCGAACGAAAGTCCTGAAGGAATATAAAGACCACCAAAAAGACCAGCACAAATGCCTCAATTAATGTAGTAACCACTTGTGATATTGACTGGTCAAGTGAATCTTTTGTATTGTAAAGAATCAGATAACCTACACCCTCCGGAAAATCTTTCTCTGCCTTCTTCATCAGTTCGCTAATAGCAATCTGGATTTCGCTGGAGTTAGATCCTGCAATCTGAAACGCAGCTATGTTGACGCCCTGCTTTTCATCAACCCTGGTGTAATTCGTATAAGAATAAGCCCCGAATTCTATTCTGGCAACATCCTTCAGTCGAAGTACTGTTCCGTCGGGATTGGCCCTCACGATTAGATTTTCATAATCTTCAGGCTTATTCAGCTTTCCTTTATATTTTACGACATATTCAAAAGCTACCTCGCTGCTTTCCCCAAGTCTACCCGGTGCAGCTTCCAAACTTTTGTCTTGAATGGCTGCCGAAACTTCAGCTGGTGTTAGGTTGTATGCAGCCATCTGGCTGGGGTTCAGCCACACTCTCATCGTGTAATCTTTATTCCCTCCAAAAATCATCGATTGCCCTACTCCCTTGATCCGCTTGATCTCCGGAATAATGTTGATCTGTGCGTAGTTCGCTAGAAATGTTTGGTCATAGGTCTCTGGATTCGTTGAAAACATGGATACTACCATCAACAAACTATTCTGTTGTTTGGACGTCGTGATTCCTGCCTGTACAACTTCGGCAGGCAACTGGCTTGTGGCCTGAGATACCCGATTCTGCACATTCACTGCCGCCTGATCCGGGTCAGTTCCAAGTTCGAAATATACTTTGATGACCAATGAACCGTCATTACTAGCCGTAGAACTTATATGACTCATGCCTTCGACGCCATTGATAGATTCCTCTAGTGAAGGCGCTACGGATCTCAGCAATGTTTCTGCATTGGCGCCAGGATACAAGGCAACAACTTGCACTGCAGGTGGGGCAATATCAGGGAATTGCTGAAGAGGTAATTTAAATACCCCTAATACTCCCAGAATTACCAATAGGATAGAGATGACAGACGCCAAAACTGGCCTGTCTATAAATTTTTGAAACATCTGATTAATTTGTTTTAAGGATTGGCAGGATTTAATTCTGGGTTTTCCGGAGAAATGACCGCACCATCTTGAAGTGTTTCAAATCCCTTATAGACGATTCTGTCTCCGGGCTTCAGTCCATTGGACACCAAATAATTATTTCCGGTGGTTCCACTGACTTGAATGGGTTGCCTAACGACACGATTTTGTTCATCTACAGTAACTACGAAGACTTTATCCTGAATTTCAAAAGTCGATTGCTGAGGAACTAAAATTGCCTCGTCATGTGGATGGGTGAGCACAATCCTTCCTGTATTTCCCGATCGGAGCAATCCTCTCTCATTAGGGAAAGTAGCTCTAAAGGTGATTGTACCTGTGTTTTTGTTAAACTGCCCATCAACAACATCTACTTTTCCCAACTCTGAGTACTTGCTCTGGTCTGCGAGTACTAAAGAGACCGGAGGTAGGTTTTTGATTTTTTCAGGCAAAGTCTCTCCTTCATACTGATCTGTAAATCCGATAAAATCGGTTTCTCCCAAAGCAAAATAGACATGAACTTCATGAACATCAGATAATGTAGTCAGCGGACTTTGGTCTGCAGGTCCAACAAGCGATCCCTGTTTCTTAGGCAACCTACCGATATAGCCGCTTACCGGAGCGTGAATTTTAGTATAGTTTAAATTGATTCTGGCTGACTCTACCTGTGCTTTTGCCTGCTCCAGATTGGAAAGAGCCATTTGTCGGCTAGCATTGAGCGTTTTCAGCTGAAACTCCGACACTACCTTTTTCTCCACCAAAGGTGTGTACTTGGCTACTTCAAGCTCGCTATGAATTAGAGCCGCTTCTGCTGCATGTTGATTGGCAATTGCATGATTAAGCGTTTCGCGGAAAGGAAGGTCATTAATTTCAAAAATGATTTTTCCTTTCTCCACGTATTCTCCTTCATCCACTAAGACCCGCTCGAGAGTTCCGCTTACCTGAGGCCGCAGTTCAATATCAACAGTACCTTCTATAGTGGCTGGATATTCTAAAGATGTCTCTGCCGTTGATTTTTGAATAGAAAATACCGGTAATTGTGGAGGGCTGGTTGCAGCTTGATCGGTGGAATGCGCTGGACTGCACGCATATAATAATATAACTGCGCTTAGGTTTAACAATAAATTTTTCATTGAATTAGCTGGTTTAGTAAATTGATGATCAAATAGGTAATTGGATATTCGTGAGGTAGTTAGCTGAATATTAAACATTATTAAATTATTTAACATTGTTAAGTTAATAGACTATTATTGACTCATATGAGACGAATCAAGTAATTAATTGAGATAGTTTTTGATTAATGGTGGAATAGAACGTGTGTTCCTGTCTCTATCAGTATAAGTGGTTAACACTGTTAGATTCTGATGAAAAATTTTTTAAATAGTTTTGATGATTCCTACAATAGCATCTTTTAAAATTTGTTTATTCATTTCTGTTGAAAGCCCTTTTCCTATCAAATTGATCGACAGCAGCCCATGAATTACAGAAAAGAAGCTAAAATATTTCTGCTTACATATTCCGACCTCTCTGTCATTCTCAGAAAGCAACTGGCTAATTACAGGACAAAATCGTTTGGAAGGCAACTGCGCTTCAGGTACCATCCCAATACAGCAAGTCATTTCCACACCAAACATGATCTGATAGATCTCTTTGTTGCGAAGACCAAATTCCCAAAAAGCCATCCACATTGCTTCCAATTGCGCATCCGGACTGCTATGCGCTTCTTGCGCCTCCTTTAATACTCCATCCAAATCCTTAAAACCGATCCGGGTCAACTCATTTAAAATTGCCTCCTTATTTGTAAAATATTCATAGATAATAGGCGCTGTATATTCTATTCGGTCAGCAATCTTACGCATACTCAAACCAATCCATCCTTCTTCCTTGACAATCTCAAATGCTGCCTTCAGAATATTACTTCTGGTTTCTTCCTTTAGCCTCGATATGCGTTCCTTACTTCCCATCACTTCTCTTAATTAAATCACTTAACAGTGTTAGAAAAAATAGGTTCACAACAATCTGTTTTTTTTGTAAAAAATTTCTGGGTATCAGAATAATCCCCTTATAATCCCCTTGCAAATGCCATATAGATAAGCATCTCGTCATGTATTTATCATTTAATTCAATCAGAGTTTTATGAAGTTCCCTGTACGTACTTTAATGGTTCTAATGACAATCCCAACTTAGGCGAGGAGCTTCTTAAATTTCAGTGTCCGCATGGTTATAATATTCATATACCGTCTTGGAGATTCTAGCTAATTGCTCGGTAGCAGTGTCATATTCTTCAAGATTTTTAGACAATATCACCAACACATATGATCTTCCATCAGGTAGATAAACTATCCCTGCATCGTGATGTACGCCAACGATTGAACCTGTTTTATGCGCAACTGAGACAGTTTCTGGAAGGTAAAATGGAATAATAGTATTGAATTGCTGATCTTTTAGTACGGTAATCATATCTGCACATGCCTCATTCCCGCCAGCCTTATTTTCTGCAATGGCTTTCATAATTATCAAAAGATCCCTTGCGGTAGTGGTATTGCTCATGCCCAATTCAAAGGCTTTAGTGTCTTCAACTCCACGCAAAACTTCAATTTTATCAGCCCCCAATTCACGCATGGTAGCAGTGACATTTTTGGCGCCAACCAGTTCAATCAGGACATTCGTAGCCAAATTGCTGCTCACAGTAATCATGCTGTACATAAGGTCTCCAAGCGCTTGCTTTGTACCAATTTTACTGTAAATAACATCATCGCTGTCATCACCAATTTTCATGCTGTACAAGCTGCTATCGACAATACTTTTAAATTCATTTTTCAATAGAATAGAATCATCCAAGTTAATCCTTCCGTCATTTTCCTGTTTGAACAGTTCTATCATCACTGGGACTTTCATGGTGCTGGCTGCATGAAATTCCTCACCAGCATTAATCATCAAACTGTCGCTTGGATCAGCTAGATTAATATAAGCTACGGCCACATCTCCTTTTATAGAGTCTAGCTGAGTCTGAATGGAAGAATACAGTTGTTCTAATTCCGAACGTTTTTCCTGACAGGAAAAAAGAATGATAAACAACGAACAAAAGATGATCTTAGAGAGGGGAAGAGATGTTTTCATTTTACCACTTTTCTCTAATCATCAAATGCTGGATATGCGCCAAATGGTGCTTGCTATGCCATGCATACATTTGGGTCACTTCCCATAGTGGAATTATCCTTTTCGAATCAGGATGATAATAAGTTTTATCAAAATCAGATTTATTCATTGAATCCAACAGCGCTCCAAGTTTTTGATGAATTCCTTGAACCAATGCAAGAGGAATTGTAATGGGAAGGGTATAATCCGCTGTTCTAGCCCACTCTGATTCAGAATAAGGAACAATGGTGGGGTTTTCCTCTGTTAAAGCCAACTTGAATCTAATAATCATATTCATATGGCTATCTGCTAAGTGATGGATCACTTCCTTGACTTGCCATCCACCTGGACGATACGGAGTATTCAATTGCTCATTGGTCATATCCTTGATCACATCATTAAGGAATGACGGGAAAGCAGCTAAATAATCAATAGCTTCCTTAAGATCCCCTTCAGATGATTCCTCAGGAGTCACAAACTTCCCAATTGGGTACTTTAACAGCTCTATATCTATCATAATTTATCCTCCAGCGGCAATAGTTGCCAAATCTACATTTTTTGCCCCGTTCCTCAAAAGCACATTCCCACATGCACAGAGCGTTGCTCCAGTGGTCATGACATCATCAATTAAAAGAACAGATTTATCATAAACAGTTGAATCAGCAGTATGTTTAAATACATTTTCCACATTCTCCAAGCGTTCCAACCTTGTTTTGTTAGTTTGAGTACTGGTGAATAATGTCCGCTCTAACATCAGATTCAGAGGAATATTCAACGATTGGGACAACCCCAAACCGAACTCTTCACTCTGATTATAGCCTCTTCTTCTTTGTTTCATAGGATGAAGCGGAACAGGCACAATCGAATCCCAATTTCTGGCATATTCCTGCCCATTCAAGATTGTTCCATATAATTTACCAAGAAGGCGAGCCAGCTGTGGGTTATTTCCATACTTCAGATGATGCAGTAGTTTCTGGCTTTTACCTTTTTTTGTAAACCTAAGGAAAGACATTACTTTCCCGGCTTCAGTTAGCCCTTTAATTTTATCGACCAGATCATTATTGGTGGCCCGTAAATGGTAACTCGTAATAGGAAGTAATCCGATACAAATAGAACACAAGCATTCTTCTGAATCAAAAAGTGGCCTCCCGCATAAAGTACAGTTGCGGGGGAAGATTAAGTCCAAAAATTCTTTGACCAAAAATAAACGCATGTTGAAAAAGAGATGTTATTAACTGCTATGGGTAAATAGATGGTATATTTGCTATTTAATTCTTTGCTAAACAGTTAAGTTAATGAATCTCATAGAAGAATTCAATGCATACCGCCGCCAGATGAACGAAAAGATATTGGCTGAAGACAATAAGGTAATCAAGCGTATATTCAATTTGGATACTAATGCTTATTCAGAAGGAGAACTAAATGTAAAAACAAAGAAATGATTGGCTTGGCCTGTCAATGGTGCTTAGGTGTGATGATTGTATTAAATATCATTTGGGTAAATGTCATGAAGTAGGTTTGAAAAAATTCGAAATATTCGAATTGTTTTCAATAGCCACACTAATAGGTGGAACTATCGTTGTTCCGCATCTAGATGTGCTAGTGAATACGTATAAAGTATTGAAAATCAATAAGTTATAATGTTTAAGAAAGATCTCGATTTAGAAAAAAAGTGGGCTAAGTTACTCGACGGATTGAAAGAAACCATTGGGAAAAAACCTGCGGACCTAAATGGCGTACTTTTCCTTATAGGAGTACAAGAATTAGGTATGGGTAACCGTATTTTCAGCAAAGAGCAAAAGCAGGACTTGATGCACATTGCAGTTTGCAAAGTCCTGAGTTATTCAGGTTTCTATGAACTGGAATTTATAGATCAAGAAGGATGGCCACATTGGAAATTAATTAAGGATCTACCACATTTTGATTTACTAGAACAAGAAAAGTTGCTCAAGATTCAAGTAATGGAATACTTTGAAAAGGAATACCAAATAGAAATAAAATAGATAGTGAAGCTAATATCATATAATGTAAATGGCATAAGAGCCGCAATGAATAAAGGTTTTGTAGAATGGTTACAAGAAGCAAATCCTGACATAATTGGTTTACAAGAAGTCAAGGCTACTTTAGATCAAATAGACCCATCTATATTTCATGATTTAGGTTACAAAATCTATTGGTATCCAGCATTAAAGAAAGGATATAGTGGAGTAGCTGTATTAACGAAAATCCAACCTAAAAGTGTGAAATATGGTATGGATTATAACTTATATGATGATGAAGGCAGAATACTACAGCTGGATTTTGATGATTTCTCTTTCATTTCAGCTTATTTCCCTTCGGGAACCACCGGAGATATCCGTCAGCAATTCAAATACGCGTTTCTAGATGACATTTATGGCTACATGCAAGATGTGAGGAAGGACAATCCGAATGTGATCATTAGTGGCGACTATAACATCTGCCATAAAGCAATTGATATACATAATCCGATTTCTAATAAAAACACTTCCGGTTTTCTTCCAGAAGAACGAGCTTGGATGGACAAATTTACAGAATCGGGTTTCGTAGATAGTTTTCGTAAGTTTAACAAAGAGCCTCACCACTATTCCTGGTGGAGCTATAGAGCCAATGCAAGAGTTAAAAATTTAGGCTGGCGTATAGATTATCATATGGTTTCGGAAGGAATGGAAAATCGACTACAACATGCTTCAATTTTATCTCAGGTTAAGCATTCAGATCATTGCCCTGTACAATTAGAAATCGCTTAATATAAATAGATATTATCATTGAATATAGATATAATGAAAACCATCAAAATTTCTATTCCTTCTCTTTTGGAGAATATTAAAATAATTGAAAGTTTCATAGATAACGCACGGGACAAATTTGAAATCAATGATGATATCTATGGGAACATCATGATTTCAGTAACAGAATGCATCAGCAATGCAATTATTCATGGCAACAAGAAAGACAAGAATAAACTGGTCCACCTTGAACTGCTAATGGAAAATGATTTGCTAAAATTCACCATTCAAGACGAAGGAAATGGATTCGATTATAATCAACTTAAAGACCCAACATCTCCTGAAAACATAGATAAAGTTGGAGGTAGAGGAATCTTCTTAATAAAACATTTAGCTGATGAAGTCAAATTTGAAGATGAAGGGAAAAAGACAATTATTTCATTTTACATGAACTAAACATGGCAATAAACTTCTTTGTAGAAGAGATCTCCTTTAGTCTTAATCAGAAGTTAAAAAGGAAAAAATGGTTAAAATCTATTGCAGAATCAGAAAATCATGTAATAGGAGAATTAAACTTCATCTTTTGCTCTGATGAATATCTATACAAAATTAACGTAGAATACCTTAATCATGACACATATACAGACATTATCACTTTTGATAATTCGGAAAAAGAAAATGTCATAGAAGGCGACATCTTTATAAGTATAGATAGGGTCAAAGAAAATGCCAAGGTTTTAGAAAAAGAAGAAGAGCAAGAACTGAACAGGGTAATTAGCCATGGATTATTTCACTTACTAGGCTACAAAGATAAGAGCAAAGAAGAATCTGAATTAATGAGATCAAAAGAAGAGATAGCAATTGGCCTATTTAAAAAAATATAAGTTTCACGTGGAACACCTTCAACCATAAAAAAGAAGCGTTTCACGTGGAACACCTAAAAGAAAGAAGGATGTTTCCACAATATGATGTAATAGTGGTTGGCGCTGGACATGCAGGTTGCGAAGCGGCACATGCAGCGGCGAAGATGGGCTCGAAAGTACTGCTATGTACTATGAATATGAATACCATTGCCCAAATGTCATGCAATCCAGCTATGGGGGGAGTGGCTAAAGGGCAAATTGTGAGAGAGATAGATGCATTAGGAGGAATGTCAGGGATTATTGCCGATAAATCGATGATACAATTCCGGATGCTCAACAGGTCTAAAGGGCCGGCAATGTGGTCTCCGCGTAGCCAAAATGATAGAATGAAGTTTGCGGAAGAATGGCGATTAGCTCTTGAACAGACTCCAAATGTTGATTTCTGGCAGGAAATGATCACTGGGTTAATCATCAAAAACGGGGATTTAAAAGGCGTCCGAACTAGTATTGGTTTAGAAATACTAGGAAAATCAGTCGTTTTGACCAATGGAACCTTCCTAAATGGGCTAATTCACATTGGTGAGAAACAATTTGGAGGAGGAAGAACAGGTGAGGCCGCAGCCAAAGGAATTACAGAACAATTGGTTCAGCTAGGCTTTGAAGCAGGAAGAATGAAGACTGGAACTCCACCAAGAGTAGATGGGCGTAGTCTGGATTACTCTAAGATGGAAGTTCAATATGGAGATGAAAATCCTGAAAAGTTCAGCTATTCCGATACCACTACAACACTAAAAGAACAAAGAACCTGCTGGATTACCTATACAAACAAAGATGTACACGCAACACTAGAAGAAGGATTTGATAGATCACCAATGTTCAATGGAAGAATCCAAGGTCTTGGCCCACGCTATTGTCCATCTATAGAAGATAAAATAAATCGCTTTGCAGAAAGAGATAGGCATCAGATTTTTGTAGAACCAGAAGGGTGGAATACTGTAGAAATGTACATTAATGGGTTTTCTACTTCGTTACCCGAGGATATTCAATATAAAGCTATAAGAAAGATTGAAGGTTTTGAAAACGCCAAAATGTTCAGACCTGGATATGCAATAGAGTACGATTACTTTCCTCCAACACAACTGAGGCTTACACTCGAAACTCAACTCATTCCTAATCTTTACTTTGCAGGGCAGATAAATGGGACAACAGGTTACGAAGAAGCAGCCTCTCAGGGCTTAATAGCAGGGATAAACGCAAGCTTGAAAGTACAAGAAAAAGATCCATTCTTAATCAAACGATCTGAAGCATATATTGGAGTACTTATTGATGATCTTATTAATAAAGGGACAGAAGAACCTTATAGGATGTTTACCTCAAGAGCAGAATTTCGCCTTCTTCTAAGACAGGACAATGCTGATCTACGATTGACAGAGAATGGCTATACTATTGGTTTGGCGGGAGAAGAAAGATTGGCTAAAATGAACGCTAAGAAAGAAGGTACGGCCACTTTAATAAATGATCTAAAACAGAAAAAAATAGGTCCAGAAGTAGTGAATGCAGGTTTGGAAGAACTCAATTGCGCTACAATTAAAGAAAAAATGAGTCTTGAAAAACTCTTAAAGCGTCCACAAATAGGGATAGACCAGCTTAAAAGAATAGCTCCTGAACTTATATCCTATTTCAATAAATTCAGCGATGATGTTCTCGAACAAGCCGAAATTCAAATAAAATATGATAGCTACATAGATAAAGAACAACAAATGGTAGATAAGTTGAGCAATATGGAAAATTTCAAAATTCCTGAAAAATTTGACTATATGGCCATTCCAGCACTATCAACAGAAGGAAAACAAAAACTATCAAGAATTAGACCTGAAACGATGGGACAAGCTTCAAGAATAAGTGGTGTCTCACCTGCAGACTTATCAATAATTACAGTATATCTCGGAAGGTAAAATGCTAGAGAAACTAACAAAATGCCCACTATGCAAAAGTGGGCTTTTTCTTAATGATCGGGAGATAATCGACCATGCAGTGAGTAAGGAGATTTTCAACATCTCTAAATGCTCCAACTGTGGCTTGCTCTTTACAAATCCGCGGCCTAATCAAACTAACATAGGGCCATACTATGACTTTCCTGAATACTTCTCCCACGACGACCAAGCTAAAAGCCCTACACAGCTAATATATCAAACAGTAAGAAAAAGGGCCATAACCTCAAAACTAAATCTCTTTCATTCCTTGCAACGAGAAAAGGGGTCAATTCTGGATTACGGATGCGGAACAGGTGAGCTACTTGCCAAAGCAAAAGATCAAGGTTGGAAAGTAGATGGATTAGAACCAAACGAAAAAGCCCGAAACCAAGCTGAGAAAAAATTACACAAACCAATCTTCGCAGATATAGTTGATATTCCTGCTACGCAATCATTTGATATTATTTCTTTATTCCATGTACTAGAACATGTACATGATTTAAGAAATACACTAAAAACAATTATAAACCACTTAAACTCAGATGGTTATGTTATAATTGCTGTTCCAAATCCCGAGAGTTATGATGCAGAAAAATATAAAGACTTTTGGGCAGGCTGGGATGTTCCAAGACATCTTTATCACTTCAATAAAACTTCCATTAATTCGTTTTCCAACGAATTCAAATTACGATTGGTAAATACTTTACCAATGAAGTATGATAGCTATTACGTTTCCTTGCTTTCAGAGGGATATAAAAATCCAGCTCAATCAACGTATAGCAAGTATTTGAAAGCAATTAAAGCTGGAATGAAAAGCAACTCAGAAGCCAGAAAAAACAACAACAATTATTCAAGTAACTTATTCATTTTCAAAAAGAAGTGAAAGCAAACTACCTATTAATACTTCTGTTCTGCCTACTTGTCTTCTCCTGTGCTAAACAAAGTGCACCCACAGGCGGTCCAAAGGACGAAGATCCTCCTGTCGTGCAGGAAATGGTTCCTACAGACCAGAGCCTTAATACTAAACCCGAAAAGATCATTCTGACATTTGATGAGTACATTAAAGTTGAAAATGCAAACAGGAATATCATCGTAACTCCAAGGATTGATAAAGATAAAGTGGTATTTACTGCAAATAAAAATCAATTGATTATCGAACTTAATCAAGAATTGGAGGACAGTACTACCTACGTATTCAATTTTCAGAAAGCAGTTCAAGATTTATCAGAAAGTAACCCAGCTGAGAATTTGAAACTAGTTTTTTCTACAGGAAACTCGATTGATAGCTTAAATTTTGAAGGAAAAGTAAATAGATATTTCCCAGATAATAGATCCAAACTTACAGACGCGATTGTAGGCTTATATCCCATAGGAGATACTACCGATGTGTTCATTGCTCCACCATATTATCTAAGCCAGGTAGATTCAAGCGGAAACTTTAAGATCACAAATATCAAAAGTGGTTTGTACAAAGCCTATTCTTGGCTAGACGAAAATAATAGTTTGAAAGCCGAATATAAATCGGAAGCATTTGACTTCATTAAGGATACTATTGCTATAGAGAATGACATTACTGGGACTATCTTCAATCTATCCAAAGGCGATCAAAATCCAATAAATCTCATCCGATCTTCTACCGCAAATGCAGGCTATACATTCGTACTTAACAAGGATCCCCTAAACATTCAACTTGAAAACGATAAGCTTGGCGAAGAGATTTTTTACACCAAAGAAGAGAAGAAAATAAATCTTTTTACAGAGAATCCAATTCCAGATAGCCTACAGTTTCACCTCCAGATAGAAGATTCGGTTGGATATAAAATTGACACATTGGTATGGACAAAATTTGAGGCTTCAGATAGAAAACCGATCAAACTGAGCATTACCCCTAATTCAGGATTAAGCTTCCACCGTAATCTTCCAATCGAGCTTACCTTCAACAAACCGATAATCGAAGTAAATTTCGATTCATTGTATCTAACATACGACACAGCCTCTATAATTCCCATTAAAAGAGAAATGGTAGCTTTCGAAGATTCCCTTCGAAGAGATAAACTATTAATCAAATTAAATATACCGGATTCTATCCCATACGAAATATTCACAGTTACAGCAGCTGATTCCACATTCCGGGACATCCAAAATCAATATAATGAAGATGTCTTAAAAGCTAATTACAAGAAATTGAAGCGCGAAACACTCGCCGATGCCATTTCAGGTCAAATAGAAGGTGCAGAAGGGCCTTTTATAGTACAACTACTCGACAGTAAAGGGGTATTGAAGCAACTCCAATATATAGAAGAAGGCAACAAATTCAGTTTTAAATTAATAGAAGCAACAAACTACCAAATTCAGGTCATTGAAGATTCAAACGGAAATAGAAGATGGGACCCGGCAAATTATTCAGAGAACAGAAATGCAGAAAGGGTTTTCTACTACGAGGATTTAGAGAATAGAACCAACACTATTACTGTCCGTGGTGGATGGACATTGGAGGATATTGTGATCCAAGCAACCCCAGCAACAGGCATTCCATCCAAGAATTGAAGACAGTGGATAACCCGCTTTTATGGTGTGGATAATTGTGGAGAATTCTCTTATAACTCTACACTTATCCACCACCTAAAATATGTAAAAGCTGCAACAGTAAAAAACAAGAATAACTACTGACTTATCCACCACATAAATTACCCTAATCCACAATCCAATTACACACACAAAACCATATAAAACTAATCCACATATTTGAGCATAAAGAATCAACTCACTTACAGCTAAATATTTACATGTGGATAAGGTTGGTATAAGTGGTTAGCAAGTCATAGTTAACCCGTACAATAAAGTGGAGAAGACGAAAAGCCTTACTTATCCACAAATCCACACCCTTAATAACCTTAATAAAGAATTTTTTTAAAAAATCTATTTTACAATTACTATAAAGAGCGCGTGGATAACTCTTTGTAATGGGCAGTCATTTTGGCAATATTATAGAAACCCAAAATGGTAAGCCAATGGAACTCTCCAGACTTTTTGATTTGATCTCTTATCAGATCGCATGTTTTGATAAGGAGAAGGCCATTTCTCAAAAGGAAAATGGAATATGGAAGTCACTTAAATCACGTGAAATAAAAGGAATAGTTGGTTATTGAAAATAAATTCAAAGAATCTAAATTGATGGTGGGGCGTGAAAATAAAAATTATCCGGCAGCACTTGTGGTCCCTAGTTTTGAAGGTTTGCGGGAATATTGCAAGTTCAAAGCAATTCCTTACACTATTGATGAAGAAATGGTGCAAAAACCTGAAATTTAGAAGAAGTACGCCAGTTCCTCGCAATGACGCCAGCTGAACACTGAATATTGAAACACTTTATTTGTATTAAAATGTATGATGCATGCATAACTTTTTTAGTAATTTAGTATGCATGCATACAATTTTTCACTATTTTAGTCATCCTATTATTTGAATAATTCTGTAGATGAAAAGAGAAGAAACGGTTGATTATCACATAAAAAGCGCTTGGCATGCAATTTCAAGAATGTATAATCAGAAAGCAGCTGAGGAGGGATTCACTACTGCAATAGGATTTGTGCTGATCAATATTAATTCCTCAGATGGAACTCCTGCTACTAAAATTGCTCCAAAGCTAGGACTTGAAACCCGAAGTCTGACCAGGATGCTGAAGACTATGGAAGAGAAAGGGCTTATATTCAAGAAGCCTGACCTAGTGGATAAGCGATCCGTGCGGATTTTTCTAACAGAAGAGGGAAAAAGAAAGAAGGCAATTTCCGTAAATACGATCCGGGAATTTAATGAACAAGTACGTGAAGTAGTCAGTGAGGGTGACCTTAATTGCTTTTTCAACGTATTCGAAAAGATCCAGCTTGTCATTGATCAGGTCCAAACTGATAAAGGAGTAGATATCGATAGGCCAATATTTGAATTATAAACCGATAACAGCCACATGGTCAGTAAGACCAAAAACCCAATAATATGAACAGAACCATAAAGAAAGTTGCCGTTTTAGGTTCGGGAGTAATGGGATCCAGAATAGCCTGTCATTTCGCAAATATCGGAGTGAAGGTACTTTTACTGGACATTGTTCCATTTGAACTTACAGCACAAGAGCAGAAAAAAGGACTCACAAAGGAAGATCCAATAGTCAGAAACCGTCTGGTGAACGAGGCCTTGCAGAACACCTTAAAAACTAATCCTGCTGCAATTTATGATAAGTCATTTGCGGCTAGAATTACCACTGGCAATTTTGATGATGATCTTCCAAAAATCAAAGATTACGATTGGGTGATCGAAGTCGTAGTGGAACGATTGGATATAAAGCAGTCACTATTTGAGAAGGTTGAGAAACACCGGACGCCTGGTACGTTGATCACATCAAATACTTCTGGAATCCCTATGCACATGATGTGCGAAGGTAGATCTGAAGATTTCCAGGAAAATTTTGTGGGAACTCACTTTTTCAATCCACCACGGTATTTACGTCTTCTGGAGATCATTCCTGGACCAAAATCCAAACCGGAAAATATAGAGTTCTTGATGGAATATGGGGACAAATTCCTAGGAAAAGAAACTGTCCTATGCAAAGATACACCAGCTTTCATTGCAAATAGAATTGGTGTGTATGCGATAATTTCTGCAATGCATACCATTGAGAAAATGGGTTTAGGTGTTTCTGAAGTAGATAAATTAACAGGAACACTCATTGGAAGGGCAAAATCAGCCACCTTCCGGACCATGGATGTGGTGGGTTTAGATACGACAGTGAACGTTGCCAATAACCTTTACAAAGCATTGCCACATGATGAATCCAGGGATAAATTTAAGCTGCCGAAGATTGTAGAGGTATTATATAACAATAAATGGTTCGGTGATAAGACGGGTCAGGGCTATTTCAAAATGATTCGCCACAAGGATGGATCAAAGGAATTGAAAGAGATAGATTTTCATTCATTTGAGTACAAGGATGTCGAGAAACCAAAATTTAAGGCTTTAGAAGCGGCCAAAGAGTTTGAAGATTTAAAAAAACGGATCAAGTTCCTCGTCAATTTTGATGACAAGGCAGGTGAATTCTATCGGGCCACCTTCTATGATTTATTCAACTACTGTTCGAATAGAATTCCAGAGATTGCTGATGAGCTTTTCCGGATTGATCAGGCCGTTTGTGCAGGTTTCGGATGGGAACTGGGGCCATTTGAAAACTGGGATTTACTTGGTGTAAAAGAAACAGTTGAAAAAATGGAGGCAGCCGGAGAGAAGCCCGCTGCTTGGGTGTATGAGATGCTTGCTGCTGGAAATGACTCATTCTATAAAGTAGAAAAAGGGAAGAAACATTTCTATGATATTCCTAGCAAATCCTATAAAGAGGTTCCGGGCTTAGATGATTTCATCATTTTGGACACCTTGAAATCAGCTGGAAAAGTAGTATGGAATAATGCAGGAGCATCTGTTTATGATCTTGGCGATGATGTGATTGGTCTTGAATTTCACACCAAAATGAATTCTATGGGAGCAGAGGTCATCGAAGGGATCAATACTGCGATCGGAATGGCCGAAAAATCCTTTAAGGGTCTTGTGGTAGGCAATGAAGGAGCAAATTTCTCCGCAGGAGCCAATTTGGCAATGCTGTTTATGTTTGCAGGTGATCAGGACTTTGATGAGATCAATCTGATGATCGCCCAGTTCCAAAATACCATGATGAGAGCTAGGTATTCTTCCGTTCCGGTGGTCGTTGCTCCGCATAATATGGCTTTGGGGGGCGGTTGTGAGCTTTCGCTGCATTCTGATCACATTCAGGCTCACGCGGAATTGTATATGGGATTAGTGGAAGTGGGAGTGGGATTAATTCCTGCAGGCGGAGGGACGAAGGAAATGACGCTCAGATTTTCCAAAAGCGTAGAGTCAGGTGATGTAGCCCTGAATCGTCTTCAGGATATATTCATGAATATAGCGATGGCAAAAGTATCAACTTCAGCGGCCGAAGCCAGAAGCTTAGGTTATTTGAGAAAAGACGATGGCATCACGCTGAACAGAAAGCGTCAATTGGCTGAAGCTAAGACGAAGGTAATTTCTATGCATGAAGCTGGTTACACACAGCCAATGGAGCAGACGGATATCCGTGTACTTGGAAAAGAGTCTTTGGCGCTTTTCGAAGCTGGAATCACAGGAATGAGATATGGTGCCTATATCTCTGAACATGATGCGCTGATTGCTAAAAAGCTTGCTTATGTAATGTCGGGCGGAGATTTGTCTTCACCGACTGAAGTGTCTGAGCGCTATTTATTGGATTTGGAGCGGGAAGCCTTCCTGAGCTTGACGGGGGAGCAAAAAACCCTGGAAAGAATCCACAGTATTTTATTCAAAGGTAAACCGTTGAGAAATTAAGTAAGAACCAAGAGTCGAGAATCAAGAACCAAGAGACAATGTATGTCCCTGATATAGGTTGACCGTTTTTACTCAACTCTATATCATGAAATCAAATCTAAAATCAATCAACAAATCAAGACGCTTTAGTGTAGAATTTAAAAAAGCAGTAGTCAGTGAATTTGAA
>Ga0307414_10000110_pt1 | contig 58148 bp, 93 predicted proteins | sample DK1Ometagenome_FD_203804 | JGI IMG/M metagenome (GOLD analysis project Ga0307414, IMG submission 203804) | Maize rhizosphere microbial communities from greenhouse at UC Davis, California, United States - DK15-O-3 | ecosystem: Host-associated > Plants > Roots > Rhizosphere > Soil | place: USA...
CAAAGGCATTTCAGGACGGCGTTGCCATGGCGCTCGGCGTCGATGATGGGAAATGGGAAACGACATATGAGATCGCCGGCACTGTCGAGAAGAACGGCATGGTGAGGATCGATCTTGAGTGGGAAGCCAAGGAGAAAGAGGAATGAAGAGGATCGCCACGACAAAGGCTGATGAGATCCCGGAATTTGTCGAGTTCTGGAGCGCATGGAAGAGGTTCGCCCGGCACACAGATGGACGGGGCGATGCGAGAGACACCTTCCTGCAGCACGTAAAATTCGGCGTGGATGCCCGAGATATCCTCGACGGGGCAAGGTATTTCCTGCGCACCATGAAGGATAAGGATCGGGAATACATCCCCTTGGCCGCATCCTGGATCAACAAGCGAGCGTATGAAGATCTTGCCGAACTGGAACGCGCCTATCAGGCCAAGTACGGGGCATCGCAAGAGAACGTCGTGCAGATGCAGCCTACTCGCGAGCAGTATCTTGCCGCCGAACTGAGGCGGGCCGAAAGGAGTTTCCGATGAACGTGCACAATCCCGAACTGAAACGACAGGCATCGAGCTATGCAGAGGTATCGAACCGGCTGTGGAACGCCAAGCCCAAGCCTCGTTTGGCGCCGCCGAGCGATACGAAGGTCTACGTCCGGCACATGGCCCCGCAAATCCCGCTGTGGATGCGGGAGAACACACACTTCGACGCCCACTATGCCACATGGCAATTCGAGCGGGCAATCTGGGGAACACCGGTCGCCTATCTCAAGCGCCGCTGCGAAGAACTGCACATTCCTTACGCCATGATGGTCGGACCGTCGCGCACAACTGAGGTCTCGGTGCGCCGGCATCTGGTCATCTGGGAGATTATGCGGACGTTCAAGCTTTCCTTCCCAAGCCTTGGCCGGTTGATGGGCGGTCGTGATCACACATCGGCGCTGTATGGCTACCGAAGAATTGACGCGATGACCGATGCGGAGCGGGCGGAGATCAACACGCCTCTGGTTCCCAAGGCGAGACGGAAGCGGAAGATCACCATCTCGGAAACAGACTAACCGAGCGCGGCGGCAGCTCAAAAAGCGAGGAAAGACCAATGGCATCGAAGGCAGAAAAGCATGAATGGTTTGTGGTTCGCACGGTCGCAGGATCACAGCGCCCACAAAGGACATACGAGGTCGAGAAGACCAGAAGCCGCAAAGGCTATCGCATCAATCCGAAAATCAACCCGTCTGTCTCGGCTGTCGAGCGGTCACTGTCCAATGCTGGCTTTATCCATTACATGCCGGCAGAGAAGCGCCTGGTGCGTGATCGCAAGCATACCGACATATGGAAGCCCCGCCGCTTCGCCCTTCTCGTCGGCTATGTGTTCATCCTCAATCCCGATGACTTTAGAAAACTTGAAGAGGTTGAGGGCATCGCACACATCGTCAAGGATGTTCGCGGCGTTCCGTTGAAGATCGATATCCTTGACATTCTGCGCCTTCGTCAGGCTGAATCCGTGGCTGAAGCAAACTTCGATTTGCAGGCGGTCAGGGCGCGCAAGACCCTGCGCCTCAAGGCTAAACGCGATCCGCACCTGATGAAGATCGCCCGAAAGCTGGAGATGATCGAGGAAGCCACGGTTGTCATGGATAGAGGCGTAATGGCCGCTTGAATTTTCAGGCAAAGCAGTATAGATTTCCTGCATTGATTTGGGCGACGGGGATACGTCCCGGCCATTTGTTGCGGGACAGTGCATTCCGCGCAAAGGGAAATTGCACCCTGAATTTCGCCGCAAGGCAGCACAGTTTGGAATGAGCTAAGCGCGGAATGCGACCGGGGGTGACTCGGTGTTGCCGTTCGATACGGCTAGGCGAAGTGATGGGACGCCATCGCCATTCCAAAGCCATTCCGCCGCATAGATCGGCAACACAGATCGGGAAGCCTGTCGCGATATGTGGCAGGGAATTCACGGCAGGGAACTGATCAGCCCGCTTGCCCTAGGGCGAGAGCCAAGCCGGACGCTGTTACCGGCCTTCCTGACATCACACACCTGATGCTGGTCATCAGGCTCAAGGCGCAAATGCCTTGCTTCATCAGGATGGCGTCGGAATTACCGACGTCACCGATCAGGACGGCAGCGTGGATGGACACGCCTAGTCAAAAGGCTTTCGGCCAGTGCGCACTGAATGCCGCAAGAGCCGGTATCAAGCCCGGCCCGTCCTGACTTCATCCCGCTATCCAAGGGTAGCGCCTAGCCCCGTCGCCTTCACTGGTGGCGGGGTTTTCGTTTCAGGAGAGAGTGATGAAAGGGCCGAGGGAGTTGAAACGCTACGTCGCCAAACGACGGGCGCACCTCAAGGCCATCCATTGGGATAGCCTCATCATCTTCAAGCTTGAGCGCTGCAAGAAGTGGCGCAAGGCCCACCGTCGCCCGCGTGACGGCTTTATCGCCTAACCCTTCCACCCCAGCCCGAAAGGAAACAGCCATGACCCTCAGGTTTTTCAAATCCGTCCGGTTCAATGGCGATTGGGAACTGAATTTCATCGGCAAGGTGTTTAACCTTCGCATCGGCCGAAGCCAGTTTGCGTTGTGGCGGAACTACGATCCCATTTTCAATGTCGTGCGAAGTACCTCCTAACCCACGCGGTCCTGAAATAGAGAGCCGGGCCTAACGGTCCGGTTCCTTCCATAGGCCAGATCAATCGCCATACGGCAGCATACGGTGGAGCAAAGCCCGACAGGCAAGGGCAGTACGCAAATCGGCGCCGTTCTTCTTCATGGCCACGACTGAGTTAGCCGAGATGCCGAGAAGTTCGGCGCACTTGGCATCGGAACGAGCAAGGCCAGCCGATTTCATGTCGGCCAGCCAGTTGATGAAGGATCCAGCGGTCATTCGTCTCTCTCAGGTGGGTTAGGATCGCCGATAAATGCCAACAGGTGATGCGCGGCTGTTCTTATCGCGACTTCATCTGCCTTCGAAATCTCGCGTCCGGCGAGCATATTGGTCTCTATGGCGACGATCAAATCGCCGCTCGTCTCGACGCTCACGCGCCAATGAGAATGCCCTTCGCTATGCGATGGTTGGCACTCAAGCAGTTTGTGACCGGCTAATCCAGCCGAACCCCGTAAAGCGTCATCGATTATATGTGCCATGTGCCATGCTTTCTAAGTTTGCGCACCTTTTGAATGTAGATTGCGTGATGTTCCGGCATGCCTCGGTGAAACGAGGCGATGTGCAAAATGTTGGCGATGGCAGCTTGAGGGATTGAGTGGCCTTTCTCGTGTTTTTTGGTAAAGCCCGTAATCCCTTGGCTGTCTTTCATGGCTGTATAGTCGCCGAAATCATGCCGCCTATTCGTTCTGGCAAGGTGTGACATTGGGTTCATTTCTGAACCCTCACAGCGCGAGCCAGCGCATTACGGTTGGAATTGCGGCGAAGTTTGTCGGCATTGATCGTTACGACCCGGCCAGCTTTGTAATCGCGGATGACCGAAGCGCCGGCGGACTGAGCCCAGTAAAGAGCGAGAGTGTCACCGGGATCGATGTTAGCGATTTCAGCCTGGTAGTCGGCTTCGCGAGCGGCCTTCACTTCGGTCATGTTGTTCAAGTTGATCATGTGAACCTCCTGTTGTTCTGATAGGCTCAGTATACAAGCTACTTGGATGAAGTCAACAGGAAATCGAAGTTAATTTGATGTTTCTCGGCGTTTTTATACAAGCTGCAAGGATTTTCCCATGATCAGCACGGTTCTATTGATAATCCTCATTCTCCTCCTCATCGGCGCCCTTCCCAGCATTGGCTTCACCACAGGCTATGCCCCATCCGGCATCATTGGCCTGGTCGTCGTCGTGTTGCTGGTGCTGGTGATCACCGGCTACGTTTGAAACAAGCAAGAGGTTCCCCAATGATCGGCATGAAACTGAAACTCGGCACGGTAGACGCGGAAGTCGGAACACCGGATGGCCGTCTTATGGTTCGCATCGCGGACGCCTGGTATCTCGCGGACGATATCTGAATTCATTCGCGGCCACTTCCAAACCGGCCCAACTCGCGACTGGTACAGGTTTTCACTCGCGCCGGATCGCCGGCAACCGGAGCCGCATCTTTTCATTCGACCGGTCAAGTGGACAAGCGAGCATCCCAACCCCTCAAGGAGAAACGACAATGGCAGAACGTTACGCAACGATCGTCACCAATGACGACGGTAAGGAAGTGATCAGCAATATCTCTCTGTTCGAAGGCAAGCCCGACCAGCCCGCCGGCGATACCAAGCTGATCAAGATCGGCGACGGTCCCAAGATCGGCATGGTCAAGGGCGGCAAGGGCGAAGCTGCAGACGGCTGGGGCTTTGATATCCCGGTTGCCAAGAAGGCAGACGCCGGGGCGAAGCAGGGCTGATCATGGCCGCGCCTCTCGGTAACCAATTCTGGAAGGCGCGATCCACTCACGGGCGGAACCCGATATTCGCTTCGCCCGACGATCTATGGAATGCCGCATGTGAGTATTTCGAGTGGGTCGATGCCAATCCTCTATACGAGGACAAGGTGACATCCTTCCAGGGTATCAACACCCATGAGCCTGTCGCGAAGATGCGGGCAATGACCGTTGAAGGGCTGTGTCTCTTCCTCGATATCAGCAAGCAAGCCTTTGGCGAATACCGCCAGCGAAATGGTTTTGGTTACGTCACATCGCGAATAGACGGCGTGATCCGTTCCCAGAAGTTCGCCGGGGCTGCTGCTGACCTCCTGAACGCGAACATCATCGCCCGCGATCTAGGGCTTGCCGACAAGTCGGAGTTCTCCGGCCCTGACGGCGGTCCTGTCCAACATCGTTTCGAGGTAGAGTTCATTGGACCCAACAAGGGTAAGGTTTCCTGAAGTCTTCCAGCCTCTCACTCGGCCGGCTCGCTTCAAAGGATCTTGGGGCGGACGCGGAAGTGGCAAGTCCCACTTCTTCGGCGGCTTCCTCGTCCTGTCCAGTCTTCGCCGTCAGGTGAGGGCGGTCTGCCTTCGTGAAGTCCAGAACTCCATCAAGGATTCGGTCAAGCAACTGATCGAGGACAAAATCCGGCAATACGGACTGGCGGATGAGTTCGAAATCACCGACGCTGAGATACGCGGGCCGAATGACAGCCTGTTCGTGTTTCGCGGGCTGAAGTCACACAACGCCTCGTCCATCAAGTCTCTCGAAGGCTTCAACGTCGCATGGGTCGAGGAAGCGCAGACGGTCTCGCAAAAGAGCCTGGACTTGCTGCTGCCGACCATTCGCTCGGAAGACTCGGAGCTGTGGTTCTCATGGAACCCCGACCAGCCGACCGATCCTGTTGACCAGTTCCTGCGCGTCCATCCTCCTGAAGGCTCTGTCGTTGTCAGGGCCAACTATACCGACAATCCATTTTTCCCGACCGTCCTTGAAGACGACATGCGGCGGGACAAGCAAACATCGCCTGAGAAATACGCTCATGTCTGGCTCGGCGAATACCAGAGCCAGGCGGACACGCAGTTTATCTCATGGGACTTGGTGAAGCAGGCGCAAAGCCGGAAGTTCGTGCGCGGCGGCAAGCCGGTGCTGTTCGGCCTAGACGTTGCCCGCTTTGGGGATGACCGCTCGATCCTTGCTATTCGCGAGGGTGACGCACTGGTCACGCTGATGAAGTGGGAAAAGGTCGATACACAGCAACTGGCCGCATATGTGATGGAAGTGGCCAACTCCCGCAAGCCTGACGTGATCTTCGTTGATGGCGCTGGCGTCGGCGGTGGTGTTGTCGATCGACTGAAGGCGCTGAAGCTTCGAGTGATCGAGGTCAACGGCGGCAACAAGGCTTCTCATGATGCCAGATATGGCAACAAGCGAGCCGAGATGTGGGGCCGCATGAAGGAATGGCTGGGCGGTCGCGGCATGTTGGCCGAATGGGATCTAGATATCGCGGCTGAATTGACCGGCCCGACATACCATTTCGACAGCTCGAACCGGATATTTCTTGAGAAGAAAGAGGACATGAAGAAGCGCGGCTTGCGGTCTCCTGACCTTGCCGATGCTCTGTCCATGACATTTGCTGAACCTGTCGCGGTCCCGGGCTTGTCGCCTCGGCCTGTTGTCAAATCCCCGGCGCAATATGACCCTCTGGGAGCCTATCGTTGACCTGCCGCATCATCGGCGGAAACCTTCGCGACCTGTCATATGTCGCAAGCAACCTCCGCCCAGAAGATCTCGCAGAGGTAGACTGCCAGCTAGACGGCTGGTCACCTGCCATGCTCGCCCTCTCTGCCATGCAGGGAATGGCCTACATCGCTGAACTGGACGGAAACCCTGAGGCTGCATTCGGCGCAGCTGAGAACCGTTCGGGCCTCTGGACCATCTGGTGCTGGGGGTCGAAGCGGGTTCATCGCTGTGTGCCTCGTATCACGAAATTCTGCTGGCAAGTCCTGATGCCCGACGTGATGAGGGCCGGGGCGCTTCGTGGTGAAGCCCGACCGCTTGCCTCGAATGACATGGCCTGCCGGTGGCTCGACCGGCTCGGCGCCACTCGCCAATGCCTGCTCAAGAGCTACGGCAAGAACGGCGAGGACTTCGTTTTGTATGAGTGGGTCCGGTCTGACTTTGAACCGATACTTGCAAGGAAATCCGATTATGTGCATCTTCAAAACTCCTCCGCCGCCTAAGGTCCAGCCTCTCCCCACGGCTCCGTCGATCGATGACGATGCGGTGCGTCGTCGTGAGCAGGAAGAGGCGGCACGTCTGGCCGCATCCGGCGGCACAGCAGGCACGGTGAAGACTGACCTTGCTCCCTCTGCCGTGTCCGGTGCGCAGAAGAAAATCACGTTGGGCGTCTGACCATGGCCCGCGCAATGAAACGCACGTTCCGCAATCGTGGTGGCCGCTTGTGGTCATTCTGGCGGCGCGTTGCGAACCGTCTCAAGCGGAAAGCCGCAAGCGAGAGCGAAGAATAAATGAGTGATTCACGCGCCCGCGATATCCTGTCTCGCCAGTCCGAGCTAGAGAACGATCGCTCAGAATACGAGAGCGTGTGGGAAGCCGTCGCTGAATTCTGCGATCCCGACGCACCGGACATCTGGCGCAATCGTGGAAGCGGCGTGCGAACCAGCCAGGCTGAGCGGTCGGAGCGTCGTGGCTCCCGCGTCTATGACAATACGATCAACAGCGCGGCCAATCGGCTTGCCGCTGGGCTCGAAAGCCTGATCATTCCGCAATCGGAGAAATGGCACGGCATTTCCACATCCGCGATGGATGACGAGGAAACGGAAGAGGAAAAGGAATGGGGCGAAGACCTCCGCGATTTCCTGTTCTCGATCCGCTATTCCGCCAACAGCAATTTCGTGCCGGCCGCTCAAGCCGTTCTCCGCAACGTGGTGCGCTATGGTCCTGGCTATCTCTATGCGGAGGAAGGTTTCGGCGGCAATCTGATCCGCTATGCGTCTATCCCGGTTGTCGAGGGCTTTCTGGGCCGCAATCGCTGGGGTGAGGCTGACACATTCCACCGCCGCTATGAGCGCACGGCAAGGCAGGTTGCGCAGATCGTCGGCTATGACAAGCTTCCGCCTCGCGTCCGCATGCTGGTGGACGACCCGGCCAAGTGCGATGAGAAAATCACGCTGGTGCAGGCTATCAAGCCGCGTGATGAGCGCAAGATGTACCGGGGCGAATATCTCGACACCGACTATGTGTCCTATCATGTGATCGAGGACGAGGAATTCATCGCCAAGGAGATGGGGTTTCGCACCTTCCCGGTGTCGTGCTTCTCCTGGCGCCGGTATGAGGGCGACACTTACGGCCTTTCCCCGACCATCGAGGCACTGACCACGGTTCGCGAGATCAACGCGGTCCGCCAGTCCGGCCTTCGTGCGCTCCAACAGATCACCGACCCGGCGACGGCCTCCAAGGCCAGCCTTGATTTCGTGCCTGTCCTCAATCCGGGGATGAACTATGAGGGCCTGATTGACGACAGCGGCCGTCCGGCTATCGCTCCGATCAATACGGGGCAGAATCCATCCTACGCTTTCGAATATGCCGGGACACGGGCAGAAGAAATCCGCGACATGATGTTCGTGAACCTGTTCCAGACGCTTGTTCAAAACCCGCAGATGACGGCGACGGAAGCCCTGATCAGGCAGGAAGAGAAGGGCGCATTGCTCGGTCCTTCCGGTTCGATCATCCAATCCGGCTTTGCCGCAAATCTCGACCGCGAATTGTCCATTCTCGAAGCAAAGGGCCTTTATGAGGAAGACAGCCGCTTTCTCCCGCCGCCTAGTCTTGCTGGCAAGGCTATTCGCCCGACATTCACAAGCCCTCTCGACATCCTGCGCCGCTCGGCAGAGGCACGAGACACGCTGCAGATGCTTTCCACCGCTGCACAGCTTGCACAGGCAGACCCGGAGATCATGGACCTGATCGACACGGAAGAATCATTGAAGGTCATCCAGTCGGCGGGCCGCGCTCCGCAACGGGTGTTCCGCCGCGAGGAAGAGGTTATCGCCCGCCGCGAGGCTCGCGCACAGGCGCAGAAGGCACAACAGGGTGCGGCAGGCATGGCACAGGCCGCACAGATGGCAAAGGATGTTGTCCCCGCCATGGCACAGGCAAAGGAAAGCGGGCTGCTCGACCAGATGCAATCCGCAATGGCCGCTGAATGACCGACAAATTCGACCTTGGCAAGAAGCCAGACCCACGCGAAGCTCTGCTTAGAGAGGCATGGCGATCGCTGGAGGACGGATGTGCCGACCGGGAGCAGGGCGGTATCATTATCCGCCACCTTGCGGTTCTGACCGGCTATTACAACGCCACGACGCTTGAGGATTGGTTGAAGCTGACCACTCGGAGCGAGGGATACGATATGGCCTGCATTGAAGCCCAAGCTCGACGCAGCGTTTTCGCCAAGATCATTCCGTTCCTGACGCGCCACCCTGACGGGCGTTATGGGCCAACGGATCAAGAGGTTGCCTTGGAAAAGGCAGCTCGGGCAGAGGCCCGGTAAGTCCTCACGGCAGGACAAGCAACCCAAACTGAAGAATGGAGACCTCCGATGGCTAAGGGCCTTCCGAGAACGCTTGCCAATGCCGCGAAATCGGCTGACGGCAACCTCACCAAGCTACGCACCTATACCGTCGCGACCGTCCCGGCTGCGACGACCAACGCCCGCGTCCTGATCTACGTCAGCAACGGCGCGGCCGGCGCTCCGATCGTCGCCTTCTCCGATGGCACGAACTGGAAGCGTCTCGACACCCTGGCGAACATCGCCGCCGCTTAACGGTGGCTAGGCAACTCAGGGCCGAGCAATAGCAATTTCTCCGCTTCATGCTCTGCGAGCGTGATGCCTGAGAAGGCACCAACCCATTCTCCCCTGTCTGTGTCGAAATACAGAGGCTGGCGTCGTGGGCTGAATGCAACTGGAATGCCTCCGATGGAAGTGGCTTCGTAGCCCATCGGGGCAATGCAAATGAGCTTACTCTTCATCGAATTCCGCTCTCCAAGGTGAGGCGAAATTCTATCCCAACCAAGGATAAATCACAATGACAGATCAGGCAGAAGCCGGGTCCGTTGCTGCAGATGTGCAGCAGGCGGGCAACCTCGCAGCAGCCACGGAGACCGCAGAAAACGGGTCCGCTGCGGCAACCGAACAGAATTGGTTTGACGGTCTTTCCGAAGGCAACCGCAAACTGGTGGAAGCAAAGGGCTGGACCGCGCCCGACAGCATCGACAAGGTGCTGACTTCATATTCCGAACTGGAGCGACTGCAGGGCGAAACCTTGCGCGTTCCCGGTGACGACGCAAAGCCGGAAGATTGGGAAAAGTTCTATTCCAAGCTGCCGGAAACGATGCGTCCGGTATCCGACCCCGAAAAGCTTGAATTCAAGCGCCCGGAAGGTCTCCCCGAAGATCTGCCCTACAACGACGAACTGGCCGCTGCTTCCAAATCCTGGATGGCAGAAGCCAAGCTCTCGCCGTCGCAGGCGCAGGCAATGCACGACAAGTTTGCTGGCTACATGGCCGACGCGGCAACTGCTCAACAGCAGGAAATCGCCAAGTCCGTGGAAACCACGCACGATGACCTCGTGAAGGAATGGGGACCGCAATCCAGCGAAGGCTTCAAGGAGAAGCTGGAACTGGCAAACCGCGCCATGAAGAAGCTGGGACTGGTCGATGCCTACAAGACCAAGGGCATTCTCCTGCCGGACGGAAGCCTGACCGAGCCGACGATCGCCAAGGCGTTCGCGGAAATCGGCGGTGCGATGTTCAAGGAAGACACCCTCGGCAACGACGGCAATGTCCAGAAGGGCAACCCCTTCAAGAAGGACGCGGCCGGCGGGCGGAATATGACGGCGATTTCATCCCTCATCAAAAGCGACCCCGAACGAGCAAAGCGTCTGGCCCGCGAGGCCGGGGAGAACCCGGACCAGTGGATGCCATCCAACCCCCTTTGACGCTCTCTCATCCATAAGGAAAGACTATCATGGCTGATGCATGGACTCGGCTTTCGGACGCAATTCTTCCCGCGCCGTACGCCCAATACTCTTTCGAAGCTCACGTTCAGAGCCTCGAACTCTTCCAGGCCGGGGTTCTGTTCTCCGACCCGGAAATCACCGCAAAGCTGTCGATGGGCGGTCGCTCCGTCGATATGCCCGGCTGGAAGGATCTCGGTTCCGATCCGTCCGAACCGGTCAACGACGATCCGACCGACACCATCGAACTGAAGAAGATCGGTAGCCGTCGCGAAGTCGCCGCCCGCAACATCCGTGCGCAGGCATGGGGTGTACCGGACCTCACTTCGGTTCTCGCCGGTTCCGACCCGCTGAAGACGATCATCGATCGCCAGACCGATTACTGGCAGCGGGCCAACAAGAAGATGATCATCGCCATGCTTCAGGGCGTGATCGCTGACAACATCGCCAACGATTCGAGCGATATGGTCGTTGATACCAACGCCTCGATCGTGGACACGGACATCATCGACGCCGCCTACAAGCTGGGCGACCGCGCCGACGACTTCCGCGTGATCTGGATGCACTCCAAGCAGATGAAGGTCCTGAAGAAGGCCGATCTCATCGACTACGTGCCTTCCAGCCAGCAGGGCGGGATGATGATCCCCTTCTACATGGGCCTGCGCTGCATCGTGGACGACGATATCCCGGTTGCGACCGGCGAATACACGGCGTTTCTCCTGAAGAACAAGTCGATCATGTGGAACGAGCTTCCGGTGAATACCGAAGGCGGTCCTCTCGAACGTGATCGCAAGCCCCGCCAGGGCCACGGCGGCGGCGTGACGGAGCTTGTCTCGCGTCGTCACATGGTCCCGCACATCCCCGGCACTCGTTGGCTCGATGCCTCGACGGCCGGAGAATTCGCAACCGACGCCGAACTGGCGCTGGCTGCGAACTGGGACCGCACGGCATCGTCTGTGAAGTCGATGGGCATGGTTGCCCTGAAAACGACAGAAGCCTGATCAATGAGGCGGGGGCTTAACGGCTCCCGCCTTTCTCTTTCGAGGAGAAGACCATGCATTCTCGCAAGCGCGAACCGACTTCCAAGCGGAACTTCATCGCGAAAGTTACCGATCTCCGGGCGCCCGCCGCCGTGGACACGACCATTCCTGTATTCGGGCAGCGCAAGCGCAAGGCCAAGAGCCGCGCTCCGCTCCGTCCCAATCCTTCCAAGGCTGATTGATCATGGCCATCACTCCCGAGATTATCGCCAACATGGCGCTGGGCGTTCTTGATGAAGCGCCGATCGATAGTCTCGTGGAAGACAGCAAGGCGGCACGTCTGCTCAACCTGCACTTTGAGCAAACCCGCATGGCCGAGCTGAAGAAAAACACATGGGTCTTTGCGATCATGTCCGCGTCCATCGAGAGCGTGGCTGTCGATGACGGCTATGGCGTTGGGGCCTATTCCTACGCTCTCCCGCCAGACGCGCTGCGCGTCCTGCCTGTGACCGAGAACGGGGAGCCTGACGGCTATCCGCTTCCCTGGCGGCAGGAAGCCGGCCTGATCTATTGTTCCGAGTCCGGGCCGCGCCGCATCCGCTATATCGGCAACCTCATCGATCCGAACGACATGGATCCGCTGTTCATCGAAGTGTGGACGGCTGCTCTTGCGGTGAAGGTGGCTCACGCCATTACCCACAAAACCGGCATGATCGATATCGCCCGCAATGCCTATCAGACGGCCTTGCAGGAAGCCCGGCGCGTAAATGCTGTTGAGCGTGGTCAGATGGTCCAGAAACAGACATGGGCGCAGGCTCGCGGGGATTATCGCTGATGACGGCGCTTTACCCGGTTCAGGATGTCTTTGTCAGGGGCGAAATCTCTCCCCGTCTCCACGCAAGGGCGTCTCTCGATCTCTACCGGGCCGCACTGTCGAAGTGCGAGAACCTGATTACCCTGCCGCATGGCGGTATCCGCAAGCGCGGGGGAACCTATTTTGCAGGTGAGGTCAAGGATTCGTCCAAGAAGACCCTGCTTATCCCGTTCGTGTTCAGTGCGGATCAGGCCTATGCGATTGAGGTCGGTGATTTTTACCTGCGCGTCTATGCCTATGGCGCTCGTGTCGCGACGGTGGAAGTGGTCACGCCCTGGCCTGAACAGGTCCTGGCCGAGCTTCAGTTCTATCAGTCCGCCGATGTGATGTGGATTGTGCACGGAGATTACCAGACGCGCACCCTGACACGGCTTGCGCATGATAGCTGGGCGATTGCCGTTTACGGCATTGAGGATGGCCCTTATCTTGTCGAGGACACGCAAGGCACGACACTGAAGCCGGCTGATACCGGCGGCATTGTGCCGGTGATGACCAGCAACACCACGCCTTCCGGCGAAGCGTCCAATAGCTACGCCAGCGCGGACGCTTACAAGGTGTTCACTCGCGTTGCCGGCGATTGGGTCAACGCCGGCTATACATCGGCCCTGATGACCACGACCTATATGCTGCCAGGCGGTCAGACTGCGGTCGTGGATGGTTACAGCGTCCAGGCCCCGGCGACCGTACGGGCCGCTTCGCAGCACCCGCCAGCATGGGTGTTTGAAGGATATGACGGGTCAAGCTGGATTTCTCTCGACACCAGGGATTCCGAGACATTCACGGCGGGTGAGCGCAAGTTCTTCAATTTCGAGAACACGACGGATTTCGAGGGCTTTCGCATTCGCGGGACGGCCACAGGCACAGGCCCGAATGGTGACGACGCCAGCGGCATGGGGCAGATCACGTTCCATCGGTCGGCTGACACGCAAACCCCGTTCAATCTGGTGGCCAGTTCCACGACCGGCATCAATGGCGGCGACGGGTTCAAAACCAGCGATGTGGGGCGCCCGATCCGCCTGCTTGGGATCGATAACAGATGGCGCTGGGCTGAAATCAAAAGCCGCGTCTCGGCGACAACGGTCACGATCGTTATTCATGATCAGGCATTGCCGGATACCTCGCGCATATCGCGGTGGCGTCTTGGCGCGTGGTCGGGTGAAGAGGGATGGCCCGATACGGTAACGATTTTCGAAGAGCGGCTTGTCTTCGGCAAGGAGACCCGCATCAACGGTTCCAAGACCGGGGCATTCGAGACGTTCACTCAAGGCGAACTGGACGATGACGCGCTGGAGTTTCTTCAAGCCGGTGGTGGCCAGCAGAACGATATCGTGTGGCTTGCCGACGTTGACGGCGCCTTGGCTATCGCGACCGCTGGCGGTATCCGGTCATTGTCCGGCGCCGGGATTGATGAGGCTCTTACTCCATCCTCGTTCAAGAACAAGAAATCCCGCACTCACGGCGCGGCTCGTATCCGTCCGGCCGATGCTGCAGCGTCGTTTCTATATGTGACCAGCAGCCGAATGAGTATCGCGGAGATGGTCCAGAACCAATCCGGCCGGTTTTCCTCCGACGATGTAGGGCAGATATCGGAGCATATCCCCAAGAAGGGCGTCATCAATCTGGCCTATCAGAACGATCCCGACCCTATTTTGTGGTTCCCGCTCGACAACGGCGAGATGGGCGGCTTTACACATCAGCCTTCGCAAGAGGTCAGGGGCATGCATCGCCACCGGATCGGCGGATCGTTCGACGGCTCGGAATGGGGCATTGTCGAAAGCGCCATCGTGACGCCCGGCCTGAGCGGTGCGGATGATGTCTGGCTCATCGTCAAGCGGACAATCAACGGCGTGACCAAGCGATATATCGAGGTCATGCAGGAAGCGTTTGAATATCGCGAGATCGAGACGGCGTTTCAGGTCGATTGCGGTCTTTCCTATTCCGGCACGGCGACCAACAGCGTTACGGGCGTGGATCACCTTGAGGGCGAGACTGTGGACGTGCTGGCTGATGGCAAGGTCTACAAGGGCCTGACGGTATCGGGTGGCACGGTCACTCTTCCAGGCAGCGCCACGGCGGCGGTATGGCATGTCGGGCTTCCGTTCACCTCTGGAGCTGACACGCTTGAGCTTGATGTTGGTGGCCGCGACGGCTCGATGATGGGGCGGCGCAAGAAGGTTTCGGCCGTGATCCTGTCGCTATTCGAGACGGACACAAGCGGCCTTAGAATTCAGTCCATGCAGCGCGGGCGCTGGGAGAACGTGAAGGTTCCGACAATCGTCCCGGTTGATGGCAAGGCACATCTGTTCACGGGCAACGTCACTGTCCAGATTGATGACAGCTGGGAAGGTCAGGGCCGTGTCACCATCGTCCACGACTCGCCCACACCCTGCACAATCCGAGCCATGACGCCAGTATTCGAGGGTTCCCCATAATGTGCCTTGACCCCCTTAGCCTCATCACAATCGCGGGCGCCGGCCTCAATGCGGCTGGCTCGATCATGGCAGGCAACCAGCAGAATGCATTGGCTGAAGCGCAGGCCACGGCGATCGAGCAGCAGTCCCAGGCCGACGCACAGGCTTCCGCGTTTGAACAGCAGCAGGAGCGGCGCAAGCAAGACCTGATTGCCGCGAATGCTCGTGCGCAGGTCGGCGCATCGGGTGTTGCCTTTGCCGGATCTCCGACTGAGGTCCTGACCGCCAACGCCGCACAGGGGCAGCTTGATATCGAGGCGATCCAGTACGGCTCGCAGCTTCGCCGCAACAACCTTTCGACGCAGGCTTCAATCTCCCGTTTTCAGGGCAAGCAGGCCAAGCAGGCCGGGTTCATCAATGCGGCGTCCGGCTTCGTGTCGGGGATTTCGAACCTCTATGACCCAACTAAATCTGCGAAGTTCGGGACAAACCCCTTTGCGCGATGAGGCCTAAATAGTATGGCGAGAATCCCCCTTCAAATCGGAACGCGCTCGCTCGATACCGGGTCGATTGTCCAGTATCCGGGCAGCACTCCGGTTGCCGACGCAATCGCGGGCGCTGGCAATGCATTGCAGGGTGTCGCCCAGCACATTCAGCAGAAGCAGGACAGGAAGGACGGCTTTGATACATCGCTCCGTGAGCAGGAGATGGCCGCAGATTTGGCGCGAATTGAGGATCAGGCCATCCAGACCGCGCCTGCCGATGGCTCAGGCCTGCATGACAGCGTTTATGGGGAACTCGACCCGGTAACGAAGCAGCCGGTCAAACCGGGTTCATTTGATCAGGTGTTCAACAACTATCTGGAGCGAGTGCCGGAAAGCAAACGGCAGGAATTTGCGGCCAAGAAGGACGTTTACCGTCTGCGCGGCTCGGCTCGCCTTGCTCAACAGCAGTATTCGAGCGAACAGGCTTACTACAAGGTCGAAATCCAGAAGACGCAGAACGATATCGCCAACGCGATGGCGATGGCTGATCCGAATGACGACCAGACCTTTGAGGCGTTCAAGAGCCAGGGCCTCGATATCATCGAGAAGTCCGGTCTTCCGGCGCTGGAGAAGGACGTTGCCCGGGAAAACTGGCTCGCCAATGCCGATGAAACGCTGTTCAAGACGAAACTCGCGAAGGACCCTGCCTTTGCCGCTGATGCCCGTTCCGCTCTCGGTCTAGCCCCGCCTCCCACTACTGGCGATGCTGTCGGTGGTGTGGTGGACAAGATCATCGGCGTGGAAAGCGGTGGAAACGCAAATGCCAAGAATCCATTGTCGTCCGCGTCAGGTCTAGGCCAGTTCACGAACAGCACATGGATTGCGACGATCGACAAGCACCGGCCTGATCTGGCTGGCCTTTCCCGTTCGCAGAAGCTTGCGTTGAAGACGGATAAGGCCATCGGCCGCGCCATGACCACGGCTCATACGCAGGACAACGCGCAGGCATTGGCATCTTCCGGCCATCAGGTGACAGAGGGCAACCTGTATCTGGCGCATTTTGCCGGCATTGCCGGGGCGCAGAACGTTCTTCGCGCCGATGATGGACGGGATATCGTGCAAGTGCTTGGGCCGGCCGTGGTGGATGCAAACCCGTTCCTCAAGGGCAAGACAGTCGGCTGGGTGAAGAATTGGGCCAACGAGAAGATGGGACAGAGCAAGGGCGGATCGCCTGCCGCTGATCCCCGCTTTGCAAATATCCCGCTCGATCGTCGCCTTGTCCTCGCCAACCAGGCTGACGTGCAGGTCAACGAACAGCGGACCGCAGCCGTCGCCATGCAGAAGGCGGAATACGCCTCGCATAAGGACGCGCTCGAACTCCAGATCGTGCAAGGGCAGATCAAGGACGAAGCCCTTATTTCGAACGACCGGACGCTGAACGATGGCGACAAGGCCACGTTGATCCGCTCATTCCGCACCGAGAACGAAAGCGCCATCCAGGTTCAATCCGACCTGACCGCGCTGGCCGGCGAGAGCCTGCAACTCGATCCGTATGACGGCAAGAGCAAGACGCGGGCCGATAAGTTGTATTCCGCAGCCTCAAAGAACATCGAGCCCTCACAGGCTGCAGCCGTGGCATCGGCCATCATCCAGCAGACGGGTATTGTCCCGCAGCCGGTCATGAATGACATGCGCAGGGGGCTGACAAGCACGAATGTTGCGGACGTTCTGTCTGCGGCCCAGACGGCGCAACGGATTTCGGCCTATGATCCTGCCGTGCTTGCCCGTCGCGACGGTGGCAACGAGGTCCAGAAGGCAGCGGACGATTTCACCTATTTCGTGAACAAGCTCAACATGACGCCGGAAGACGCGGCACAACGCCTGATCGACAACCGCAATCCTGAAAAGCAGTTCACCCGCAAGGCGCTTGAGCCGGCCGCGAAGGAATTCATCAAGACAGTGGAGGGCGAAGACCTCTCCGCCGCCTTCGATGATAGCTGGATTCCCGGCAATGACCCGACTCTTGGCGTCACTCCCGCGCAAGAGGCAGGCATCAAGGCCGAATATCTCGCGATTGCGGAAGATCAGTTTTATCAGGCGAACGGCGATCCAGAACTAGCCAAGAATCGCGCCATGGAGCAGATGAAGCGGCTTTACGGCGTCACAGAGATTGGCGGCTCGAAAACCGTCATGAAGCATCCGCCGGAGAAGCACTGGCCGCGCCTGCCTGAAACGAATTTCCTTGGCTTCGAGGGCGATCCTTTCGGCTATGCCAAGAAGCAGTTGCAGGAAGATATCCAGTCATTCGGGAGCGAGTTCGACGCGGACAGCATCTCGCTTGTGACCACGCCTGACACTGACGCCATGGTGAAGCGCGGCGAGCTTCCGGCCTATTCCGTGCTCTACAAGGACAAGAACGGCGTTTATCAGACGATCCCCGGCAAGCTGTGGCGTCCTGATGTGAACCCGGATACGCTCCGCGCCAAGGCAGACGAGGCACGTATTGAACAGGAACAGGCTGTTGAACGCGCGCGCGGCCAGCAGGAACTCGACCGCGAAGAGGCTGAAATCCAGGCTCTGCCGGATGGTGGTCGTGAACAGTCACTTGATGCCTTCATTGATGGCCCTGCCAAAATCCCCGCCATCACGGCAGAACCGCCGGCTGGCGCTCCCACGCTGCAAGACAAACTGGACGATCGCCGCGATGAACTGTTCGAGAATGCACCGACAAGCGGCGGGGGTGGCTGGTAATGCCTTTCATTGACGAACGCCGCCCGGTGCAGGATCTTCGCAACATCGCCGGCCAGGATGAGGAAATCTCCGATCCGTCGATGCTGGAGACATTCGGCGCTGCCTTTCGCACTCAGAACGTTGTCGGCTCCTACCTGACCTCACGCGGTCAGCCGGACCCATACCGCATCGAGAACGATTTTGACGCGATCGATTACGTCAAGGATGATCCCGAATATGCGCCCTATGTCGAATCCTTTGCAGGGATTTTCAACAAGGAAGCGGCGGAAGCGCAGAAGCAGCAGATTAAAAAGGAACTTCAGGATCGTCGCACCCTTGATGCAGCCGGCGGGCTCGGCGTTCTGGCTGAAATGACGGCTGGCGTGTTCGACCTTCCCACGCTCTTGCCGGTTGGCGGTGCGGTTACAGCCGCTCGCGGTATCGGTGGCATGGCGGTTCGTGTCGGGATTGGTGCCGGTATTGACGCCGCCGCATCGGAAGCCGCGCTACAGGCCACACAGCAGACAAGGACGGGCGAAGAGACCGCACTGAACATCGGCGGTTCGATCATCTTGGGCGGCGCTCTAGGCGCTCTTGTGGGGCGGTTCATGTCTCCATCTGAAGCCGGGGCGTTGTCGCGCAAGATCGAAGGGCAGGACGCTGCATTCGATGAAGTCAGCCAGGCGCTTATCTCCGCTGGCCGTGCCGCATCTGCCGGCGCTGCTGCGCGTGATGTTGGCCCGCTTGTCCTCAAGGACGAGGCGGCGATCAAGAAGCTCTACGGCATCAACATGCAAGATCCAATGATCCGGCTGCAGCTTTCCGAACTGGACGACGCGCGGTCAACTGTTCGTGGCCTTGCCGAAACACCGCTGGAATATGCAGACAATGCGGCTGGCGTGGCGACGGAGCGCGGTGGATCGACCGAAACGCTCATGAAGTTGTGGAACGCGCCGCTGGCGAACACGCTGCGCAATATCGACACCTACTATGCCCGGTATTTCAACAACGCGCCGGAAGTGGGAGCGGTCAAGCGGTTCCTGTCCCCGGCGCTGGCCGAGTTCGACCGGCTGCGGGGAAGGGGCAACAAGCTCACCTATAAGCAGTTCAAGGAGGAAGTCTCCAAGGCTGCGGTATCGGGCGAGCGCCATCAGGTCCCGGAAGTGGCTGCTGCTGCTGCCGAATATCGCAAGTTTGACGAATGGATGAAGAACAAGGCGATTGAGGCCGGCATCTTCCCGGAAGACGTTTCGGTGGCCGGCGATCTGTCGCACCTGTTCCGCATGTACAATCGCCAGAAGATCATTGCGAAGCGAGACGAGTTTTCCGCCCGCCTGAACGAATATTTCAAGGAAGCGCGGGACAGCGCGTCGAAGGCTGGCAAGCTTGCCGATGGCGCCGACGAGGCCGCGAAACGCGCTGCGGCCAAGACGGAAGAGTTCTCGAGACTTTCGGACGGTGAAATAGCTGCCCTCGTTGACGAGACGATCAACACGATCCTTGGCAATAGCGGCGGTCGCATCCCTTATGACAGCATTGTTTCCGGTCCTCGCGGGCCGTTGAAGGAACGCCTGCTGCGCATTCCGAGCGAGCGCATATTCGATTTCATGGAACTGGACATCGAGCACGTCGTTCGTTCGCAGGTCCGCACCATGTCGGCAGACGTGGAACTGGCAAAGAAATTCGGCTCGGTCGATCTCTCGGAACAGCTCCGCAAGATCAATGACGAGGCCGACGCAAAGATCGCGAAGGCTGAAACGCCAAAGCAGCGGCAGAAGTTGGAAGCGGCCCGCAAGGCAGCAATTCGAGACGTGGAAGGCATTCGCGACCGCCTGCGCGGGCAGTATGCCTTGCCGGATAATCCCGATGGCATTGTGCTCCGCGCTGGCCGCGTGATCCGAAACCTGAATTATCTGCGGCTTCTCGGTGGCATGACCATTTCCGCCATTCCCGACCTGATGAAGCCAGTTGTCAACTATGGCCTGACAAGTACGTTCCGCGATGGGTTTATCCCGTTGGTGACGAATTTCCGGGGCTTCCGGCTTGCGGCTGAAGAAGTGAAGGCGGCAGGAACGGCGCTGGACATGGTTCTCGACAGCCGGGCCATGGCGCTTGCTGATGTGTCCGACGATTTCGGGCGTCATTCGAAATTCGAGCGCGGCATCCAGGCTATGAGTTCCCGCTTCGGTGTCGTGTCTCTGATGGCGCCGTGGAACGCTGCGGCCAAGCAGTTCACCGGCATGATCACCATGACGCGCATACTTCAGGCATCGCAAAACGTCGTGAATGGAACCGCAACGGCCAAGGAGATCAGGGCGCTTGCAGCATCGAGCATCGACGCTGACACGGCCTCGCGTATCGCAAAGCAGTTTGCAGAGCATGGAGATAGCCAAGGCGGCGTTCTTCTGGCTCGGGGCGAACGCTGGTCCGATCCTGTGGCCCTGGAAAGCTTCCGTGCGGCCGTGGTCAGAGAAGTAGACAAGACCATCGTAACGCCGGGGCAGGACAAACCCCTGTGGATGTCAACCGAACTTGGTAAAGTGGTCGGACAATTTAAGTCTTTTGGAATTGCCTCGATGCAGAAGACGACGCTGGCCGGTCTTCAGCAGCGTGACGCCGCAACTCTGAACGGAGTATTGCTTTCCCTGGCGCTTGGTGCGCTTACCTACAAGCTCAAGATGGACGTGGCCGGCAAGGAAACGTCCGACAATCCGTCTGTCTGGGCTGTCGAGGCGTTCGATCGTTCTGGCCTGCTTGGCTGGCTGTTCGAAGTCAACAACACCGCCGAGAAGATCACTCGCGGCACGGTCGGATTGTCTGCCGTAACCGGGGAGCAAATCTCCCGCTATGCCAGCCGCAACGCCGTGGCAACGCTTCTCGGGCCATCGGTCGGAACGGTTCAGGACATTCTCGACGTGACCGGTTCGGCTGTCTCCGGCGATTTCCAGAAGGCAGACGCCCGCAAGCTTCGCCAGTTGATACCGGCGCAGAACCTCTTTTATCTTCGCGGGCTTTTCAATACAGTGGAAGCGGCGGCTACTGACAATCTATCAGGGAAGTGAAAATGTCACTTATCTTTGCCGCTATCGGTATTGCCATCATGATTTACGCGCTTCGGCTGGATGATGATCTCCCGATCATGACTTCCGCTGGCCTATTCATCGCCTGCTTTTTCCTCATCCTCGCTGTTGTCTCGATAGACGCGCCAATCGGGTCCGGTGGTTGCTGGACCGATTACGACGGACGATCAAACCCGACCGTCTGCGACTGACCTAAACAACCAACCTCATTGACCTGCTGCCCTGGCTCACCGCCGGGGCGTTTCCACATGGAGAACTAAATGGGACAGCCCCTCACTGCCGCCGTCCGGTTTCTATCGGGCGAACGCGAACCTGTGCGCGTTGCGACCACCGGGAATATTGTTCTCTCCGGTCTGCAGACGATTGATGGCGTCACCCTGACTGTGGGTGAGCGGGTGCTGGTCAAAGATCAGACGGATACAGCCGAGAACGGTATTCGTCTCGCATCTGAAGGTGATTGGCCAAGGGCGCCCGACGCCGGGCAGACACGTGCAATCGATGAAGGCGTGACGGTCCATGTACGGGATGGGACGGTCAACAACGGTCGGGATTACCGATTTACGTCCACAAGCCCACGCATTGGGTTCGATCCTATAACTTTGGCGTGGAGCGGCCCGCAGGCGGCGCAGGAAGGCGCAGAAGAAGCGCGAGCCGCAGCACAAGCAGCGCAGGCCGCAGCGGAAGCGGCGCAGGCCGCAGCAGAGTCATGGGCTGACACGATCGTTGACGGCATCACGCCCTATCTCGCAGTAAAACTTCAGACGACGACCGTTGCCGGCGAGACCGACTATGATCTGACATTGCCGGTTCCGGGGTCGAACGGTCATCTGCATGTCAATGTCAGGGTGGGAAACTCGGCCCAGCCGAAGGATGGCGTCGCCTATACCATCATCAATGACGGCGCCACAATCCACCTGAGCGAAGATCCTGGCGACGGCCAAGACCTCTACGTAGAGGGGGCGACTGTCTACGGCGTGGCTGTTATTCCCGACCTGCCGGCCGTTGCTGCCGACAGCATGATTGTGGACAATGCTGCGGGAACAGCGCGGGAGACCAAGTCTTTCCCCGACGTGCGCGAATTGCTCGGTATTGACCGGCCGAAGCATGCGCGAAAGATCAAACTGCTGCTTACTGCAGACTGGCAGTGCGTCCCGGAAGTGACGGCCCAACTCGCAGCCGAACGCGCCATGATGGACGACATTCAGACGCATCACTCCGATGCAGATTGGGCGTTGTTTCTGGGCGATCTTGTGGACCGTCCGACCGAGAACTCTACCGGTGCGCCATCGCCTCGCGGATACAAAGAACTGTTTGCCGACATGCGGTCCCGCATCTGGGACATCCCGCTCTCTCGCTGGCTTATCACATCGGGGAACCATGACCGGGACGGCACCGGCGTGGGCGCGTGGGAAGACGCTTGGACGCTGAAGAGCTACCGCACCGAAGTCGGGCCGCTCTGGTATCACGTCGATTACGGCAATCTGCGCATGATCTTCATGGGCGATATGTCGGGGTCGCTGACCGGCGAAGTCCTCGATGTGGCCATCGACTGGTTCCGGTTGGTCATGGAACGGAGCAAAAATTACAACGTCGTCGTCTGCATGCACCAGCCGCCGGACCCGACAGTTTATCCGCCTTCGGCTGATCCGCTCGGCGGAGCTTTCCAGCGTAACCCGGCCCGCATCACCGATATCATCAACGCAAATGACAACGTCGTCTTGTGCCTCTATGGCCATGTCGGATCCAACATCAATGATGCCACGCTGGTTACGACCGCTTATGGGGCCACTTGGATGAACTTGCAGATGGGTATCCCCACTGCTTTCAACAACGGCTTCGACCTGCATTATGCCCTCGCAGAAATCGAACAGGGCGCAACATCGTTCGATGTCCGTCGATGGAACGCAACCGACCATGAATGGCTTGGCATGAATGATGCGACGATAGCTCTAAAGTTCCCCGCTCAATTGTCCGGTGATCATCTCGACTTCGACGGGCGGCGCCAAACTGACCCGCAGGTGCCGATCTTCTACGGCCCGGTCGTTTCCTACCAAAGTGCATCCGACTTCCGGGGGGATGGCCCCTTCGGCGTGGCGGAAGATATGCTGATCGCCCACAAGATCATCGTTGGTGATGATGCCGGCAACAACCTGACAAGCCAAGGCGTGGCGACCGGCTATTACGTCCCCGGCGCATCGGACAGCGCCACTGACAGCGGCGGCAACCAGGTCTATTCGCAGCCGGCCTATGGGCTGGGCGGGCTGATCGGTTTCCGCCGTCAGACCAATGACGACACCGATTATGGTTCGGCCTTTGAGGTCTGGTGCAAGAGCGTTGGGACGGGGACGTTTGACAAGATCATCGACGCACGGCCGCTGTCATCGGCCATTGCTGGTGTCGCCGTCACGACTGGCTGTGGCTTCAGCGTCAACGGGGTCTATTCGATCGATCCTAACGGCCACATCCGCCTGCGCACTTACAGCAAGTCCGAACTGTTGGCGCTCTCGTCCTCCCCGGCCGGCATGCTTGTCCGCTGCTCAGATGGCGACGGCGGCTCTCCCTGTGTGGCGATCTCTCTCGGCGGGTCTCTTGGCTGGTCCAAGATCGCCATTGGCGCGGTGATTTCGTAGCCGCCTCTCAATCCAAATTGCCTGCACATTCGAGGAAAATTCCATGGCACTTGCGAATCTAGACATTCGCCGGGTTACACCGGCTATCTCCACTCAAATGGGTGTCATCAATGTGCTGGCGCCTCAGTACGGGGTGGACCTTATCGGCGGCACGGCGCTCGCTCGAACAAATCTTTTGCAAAGTCTGGCCAACGATGCAGCGGCCGAGGGGCTGGCGGTACGCTGGCCGAGTGCCCTATACGATATTTGGGGGCTCGATATCCCGGATAACGCGACGTGGCTCTTTGATGGGATCGGCAAGACGATCTTCCGGTTTTCGGACGACGCGCCGGAATTGAACCTGCTGCTTCGTCCGGCGACGACCGACGGAACGACGCGGGATGTTACGCTTATCGGCGGCGCCAGTTTGGACGGGAATTACGCCCGTCCGACCGTGACGGGCGAAACATACATCACCGGCGCCCCGCGCCCCGCCGCGTCCTGCTTCGCGACGGCCGGTATCTGTAATCTCCACATTATCGGTGGCATCCAAGCCTACGACGGCGTTTTGCATGACATCGACATTTGTTCAGGTGGAGAGGTCAGCCTGGATGGCACAACGAACTACGTCTCGAATGAGAATTTGTCGACCACGTATTATCCGGCGAATATGTCCGATGGGATTTACATCGACTTCGCCGAAGGCAAGAACGCCGGCGACGACTGCATCACCGGGCATTTCTCCCAGAACGTCTATATAGGCCATGCCATCGGACGAGACCCTGGCCTTCGCCATCCCACGCCTTACGCCAGCAACGGGGTCGAAGTGGATGACGGTTGCCGGCACTGGTGGGTCGGGATCGCGGAAGGCATCAACGCAAATCGCGGCGTCTCGACCAAATGCCACAGCGACAATCCGGCGCCCTACGACATTCACTTCCAAACAGTGAAGGTAAAGGGTTGCGCGGTAAGCGTCACGCTCAGCGACCCCAATACGGTGAAACTTGACAATCACAACATCACCATCGGAACCCTGATTATCGAAGATCCCGCGCAGGTTCAAACAGATGATCCCTTGGAAGTCTACGGGATGTACGCGTCAGGCATTCGAGGTGGCGGCATCGGAAAAATCATCATCGTTGGCAAGGGAACCGAAACTTTCGGCGGTCTCATTCGCTCGGCGATATATCAGGAAGACTGCAAGGGCTTTAACATCGGGCCCGGCAGCGTCAAAGATTGGGCTGGTGGCAATACTTCGATCACCAACGCCGGCGCTCTGAACCTGACTTCCACGGTAAGAGCCTGTTCGGTAGGCCCCCTTGCGCTTGAAAACGTTGGGTATCGTGCGGCGCTCATTAACAACGCTCAGGGCGTTATGGTTGACATCTCCGCGATTGAAAACCCGACGTTGCTCACGGGCTCGATCGGCGTTTCCATGGGGAATACCTCGAAGTCTAATAAGACCCGCCTGAAGGTCGGCAGCTTCATTAACATAGAAACCCCCGTGCAGTACGGCTCAACAGCCATGCTTAACCCCACGGAATCCATGCCGGGTAATCTACGCCTCGGGGGGTTCCTCGGCTTTGATGGGGCGAACACAAAGACCATCGCCACTGATGCGATCACGCTCGCCGCAGGGGATAGCTCGTTTATCCGGGTGGATACCGAAGGGCTCGCCGCTGCTGATGACCTGAGTACGATCAACGGCGGTGATGCGCTGTTCCTCATGCTGTGCTGCGTGTCGAACAGTCGCGCCATCACGGTTAAAAACCTGGTAGGGAATATCTACTGCGGCGGGAGCGACATCGTATTGGATACCGCGAATAAAATGCTGATGTTTTATCGCCACTCAAATGTCTGGAAAATAATCAACAAAGTTTAGATGGAGCCGCCGATATGGCCATGAAAAGAACCGAAACATTCCATGAAGAGACCGCCAACAAGAGCGAGACCTTCGTCAAATTCAAAGCCCGCATGGGCGAAAAGGCCTTCACTGAAGACATGGGGATCGTGTCCTTTGCCGGGGAAAGTGCCGGCAAAGGCAAGGGATCATGCCAATTGAGGAAGGTCGTTGAGGAATGGGTGGCGTAAGGCTAGCCCTCCGCCGCATCCTTCTGCGCTTCTACCCTTGCGGCCTGCCGCTTCTCTGTTTTCTCGCGCAACCATTGAGCATGGCGCCGCTTATAGAAGCCGGCTTCATCCGTGCCGTATTCCCGTTCCAATTTCGATAGGAATTTGCTCACCCACTCATAATGCCGCCAGTCGGCGGGCGCGACGTTCTTTGCCAGGATTTGCGGGTTATCGCTGACCTGGAAGATACCGCGCACATGGCTATCAACATAGAGGGCGTCAAAGCCGTTCTTGACGGCCATTGCTGCTAGCGTTTCCTTCGTGAAGAAAGAGATGTGGGCGAATTGTATATGGTCTCGGAGATCGCCCCAATATTTGCTTTCGGCGGTGCGCAGGCCGGGGACGACGATAACAAGGATGCCGCCGGGATTGAGGGCCTTTATCGCCAACTGGAACTCGGTGTTCGGGTCCCAGATGTGTTCGAAAACGTGGTTGTAGAAAATCACGTCAAACTTGCGGTTTTCGGTGAAGTCCTTGAGCGTGGAAGTGTGGAGATCGAGGCCAACCACGTCCCGGGCGATGTCCTGATATTCGCCGTTCAGATCAATGCCGGTGGCCTTGAAGCCTAGGTCCTGCCAAGCCCACGTAAAATTACCGCCACCGCAGCCCACGTCGAGCAGTGTTCCGCCAATCTTTGACCGGAGCGCTTCGTTTTCCAGCAGCTTCTTCGCCTGCAGCGTGTTCTTGTTCTTCTTTGTTTTGAGCACGTTCATGGAAGGCATTCCGGAAATGCCGCCATACAGGCGCCGGTAGTGCTTGGTGTAAAGCTCCATATAGTCGTCTTCGCGGGCGACCGGATTGGCATGGACAAGGCCGCATTCCCGGCAGAGCGCAACCGGGAAATATAGTGAGTGCCGATCGATATCGGAAATGAGGTCAAGCTGGGATGAGCCGCAGCAGATGCACGGGCGCTCCTCGAACCTCCATTGCTTGGAATTGATCAGGCCTGAGACGGTGACCTGCGCGACTTCCTGAAGGTTTCCCTCTGAAGGCTTGGTCCGCTTCGGATGAATTGGTACGCCCTTGGCATAGGACAGTCTTTTCGAGAGACGGCGGTCAAGCATTCACGGCGTCTCCAACCATCTGTGCCGCCGCTCCGAACAGGGAATAATCGGTAAACTGGTCACCCTCTATCGTGATGGCCCCGATCGTTTCACCGTCCGGTGTCACATAAATCTTGTAATCGAAATCGGCGTCGGACTCGGTGTCCGGGTCACACTCCATGGTGCTGATCACCTTCTCAAAGGTGTCTTTCGAAACTTGGACCATGTTTGGCTCTCCCATTTTAACAGCAAGCTAGGGGATGAGGCCGCACCCGTCAAACACAATTAGGAGCCAACCATTAGCGATCATTAGGGGCTAGTCTTTTTTCTGATTCGTCAGGCTCTCCAGTATCTCCCGGAGGGCCGCCTTTGCTTGATCTTCCGGACCTCCTGAGACCCGCTCAACTGTGTATTCCTCTCCGTCGTCATCGGCGTAAATGGATTCGCCCTCATCATTGGCTTTAGCCATGATCACAAGGCTGATTGCTTCAAAAAGCTGGTCTGTCAATTGTTCGATATTCATAGATCCATCTCCGAATTTGCCGGGACTGGTTAATAAATAAGCCAACTTCATAGGTCGGAATTTAGCGGCCCACAAGGACCGCAGACGGAACCTTACCATCAGGAGCCACCGATGAGCGAGATCATTCCCGCGCAGCAGACTCGTGCTGCCGAATGCAAGGTGCTGCCGTTCGTGCGGAAGCCAGAACCGGAACCGAAGCCGCCGGCCAACCTGCTCGAGCAGCTGGAGCGGCAGCTTTTCAACGACGACGATATCTGAGGACATTCCCATGAATCTGACCACCTTCTTCGCCTATGTCCGCCGCGCACCCTTCGGCGGGCGGCTGACCCAAGCCCAGATCGACGGAATGAATGCCATCCTGGCGGAGTGGAGCAAGCGCCGGCTGCTCGACAATCGCTGGCTGGCCTACATGCTAGCGACCGCTTTCCATGAGACGGGCGGGCGCATGCAGCCGGTGCGTGAGACCTTCGCCAGTTCGGATGCGCAGGCGATCAAGGCGCTGGAAAAGGCGTGGAAAGCCGGCAGGCTCAAATGGGTCAAGACGCCCTATTGGCGTGACGGTTGGTTCGGGCGCGGCCTGGTGCAGATCACGCACAAAGCGAACTACGACAAATTCGGAATCACCAAAGATGAAGCGCTGGATCTTGGCGTTTCCGTGCGCGTCCTGTTCGATGGCATGATCCAAGGAACATTCACTGGCCGCAAGCTGCACGACTATTTCAACCAGAGCACGGACGAGCCGGTTGCCGCCCGACGCGTCGTCAATGGCAATGACAAGGCCAAGCTAATCGCCGGCTATCACAAGAACTTCCTCGATGCGATTGAGACGGCGCAGGACGAGGAGCGGCCGGCCGATGTGAAGCCGGCGGACGCCAAGGCCGATGACGTGCCGGCAGGAAAGAGCGGGACGGTCGCCACCACGATCGGCACTGCCGGCGGCGGTGGCCTGCTGGTGACGCTGCTCACAGGCCTGAACAATCCCTATGCACTGGCCGGCTTCGCCCTGATGCTGATCGCGGCCTTCGTCGCCTTCATGTTCTGGTCCGGGCGCTGGTCGGTCAATCGGAGCAAGGCGATATGATTACGAAGACAGCGGCCATCGTCGGCGTGGTGGCTGGCGTCCTGCTGGCCTTCGCCATCTTCCAGCTTGCAAACACCGTCTGGCTGCTGCCGGCGGCGCGAGAAGAGGGCAGGGCGCTGGAGCGGGCCGACGCCCTCAAGAAATCAATGGAACTCATTCAGAAGCGGAGCCAAACCAATGCGGAAATTCGCAATCTTGATAGCGCTGGCCTTTGCGTTGCCCTTGGCGGCCGCTGGGTGCCAGAAGACAACGTCTGCGAATGATGGCGCCGGGTTCGAGACGTTGACGCCTTCTGCCGAAACCCGGTCATTCATCGTTGCCCATGATCAGCCGTTCGCCCGGCAGGTAGCCGGCCATAATCGGACGTGCGCGGCACAGCCGGGGTGTAGAAAATGATGGGCGGGAGCTACGTCGGGCCGGGGATATGGATCAGGATTACGCACCGCTTTGGTCCGAGAATGACCGAGTGGATATGGGCGGCTATCATGTCGCTCTGGGGGATCGCGCTGCTTTTGCCTGAACCTGTCTTCGATCAGCCGTCATTTGCCTTCTTCCGGTCGTTCATCCGCGAGGACACGCTAGGATGGCTCATGGTCTGCATCGGCCTTTTGCGGATCATCGGCCTTGTCATCAACGGCGCCCGAAAAAACGTTACTCCTTGGATACGGGTCTTCTCTGCCTGCATGGGGTTTCTGATATTCGGCGGCATTGTATACTGCTTCGCATCTTCCGGTGTCGTCAGCACATGGATAGCTCTCTATCCCATGCTCGCCCTGGTCGAGCTTCTGAACGCTTACCGCGCAGCGCATGACGCCGGAGAGAACTATGCAGTTTCAGGACATCAGTGATCTTCCTCCCCTCGCCATTATTGCATTCGGTATTAGCCTCGGCATTTTGTATTTTGTGACGAAGGGCGGCTTCTCCAGCGGCCAGCGGTCGAATCCAGCCACCGCGCCATCGGGCGCACAGGTAGCTGCCGTCATCGTAGACCCTACCGCCCTCAACAAAGCAACGGCAGCTCTTGAAGCCCAGACGATGGAGAACATCAACGGGCGCAAGTCCTTCGAGCGAGGGCTAGAGTCCCTCTGCCGATCGATGGAGAGGCTGTGCAATGAAGTGGACGACCTCAAGAAAGAGATCATCCGGCGGCATTAGCTCCCGGCATGGTGTCGGGGGTCAGTATTGCTTTATCGCTGTCGTGAGGAACGCAGCGAGAACAGCGCTGCGGCGGATGCATTATGCCCTTGCGGCATCATTCTCGAGGTATTGCATGGTCGCCTCGTAGTCTCGAAGCCGCTTCGCCTGCATGTGGGGCTGTGACCATTTTATCTTGTTCTGGATATTCCACTCTCGGCTATACCGATCATAGACCTTGGAGAAACGAATTGCTTCTGGCATAGCCGCAACCGCGTCTGAGGCCGGCATTTTGAACCATTCATTGCGAACGGCCTTGCCAGAGAAACGCTTATGCAGCCACGCCTCAGTGTGCAGCATGGCCGACAACGCAACTTTCTGCGTTCTGGATACCTTAACCTCAAAGGGGATAACCCGACATATTGCATCGAGCCTTTTGGGGAAATTGCGAGACACGCCAATTTTGCAGTGGTCTTGCAGTTCCAAAATATAGACGGTGCCAGTCTTCCCGTCAAAGTCGTCATAGTGCCAAGCGGATTGACCGGGCGAGAACGAATCAAATTCCCAACACTTCCCCACAAGAACCATCTCTGGGATGTTTTTGAACTCAATCATGCGAAGCGCCCCAAGTTCATCGAACCTAAAGAGTACTTCGCAATTTCACGCGCTGCAATGGCGCAAACCCTTATTCCCCAAGGGTTTCGGATGGTGGGCGTGACAGGGATTGAACCTGTGACCCCTACGATGTCAACATTGTTCCCCTGGCTGAACCTCCTGATGCGCTGGGAATAGAGCGCTACATACCCTGCTGTTTTCGGCACCATGTTCATCCTGCGTTCTGTTTTCTCGGTTCGCTGTGCCAAAGAGCACTATCTATTCAAAATGCCAGAGACGACGCTAGGCCGCGAAGATATTCCGGGCTGTAGCGGGCATATACGCGTTCGGTCACTCGAGTGTTGCTGTGGCCTAGGAATTGAGCAATTTCAGACATAGGATGTCCGTCTTCGGCAAGCCATACTGCGGCCGAATGACGAAGGACGTGCGGTGACACGTCAGGAAGGCCAGCGGTTACCGCCGCCGCCTTCAATCCCTTCTTTACCGACTTCACCGCCTTCCCTCCCCATTCGACTACGAACGGCGACAGAGCCGAAGCCTTGGCCTCGAGCAAGGCGCTGTAAAGCTGATCATTGATTGGCACTGTGGCTCGACCTTTCCGACGAGCTCGGTCAAAAGGATTGCGCAAGTTGATCGTGCGCCTTTCGATGTCTACTCTATCCCATGTGAGCTCGAGTGCGGCCGCGTTCCTGGCGCCGGTCGAGAGCAAGAGCCGGATCACAAGCGCGATATGCGGAACATTCGAGCTCTCGAGCAATCTCAATGCCTCCACCCTCGAAATATGGTATTCCTTCGGATCTGGCTTCGCCGGCCGCTCAATATGCGGAGCTCGAGAGATAATCGAATTATTCTCGGCCCATTTCAGCACCATTCTCAAATGACCGAGCTCGGTATGAATGGTTCCGTCCTTGATGCCGGCAGTTCGCCGCTCGAGCGTGTGAGCTCGGCAGTCGTCTATTGAAATGGCTTGACCCTCAATCTCGCAAAACCGGAGCTCGAGGGCCTTCCATGTGTATTTCATCGTCTCGAGCACGGCCAAGCCTTCCTTGGCATGGCAATAGGCAGACCAAAGATCCTTGACCTTTGTGCCTCGAGGTCGGGTTAGTTCCGCATATCGAGACGTTGCGCGGCGGGACGCCTCTTTCGGGTCAGTTGTTCCAAGGCGATAACGTCGGCGGATTCCGCCTTCTTCGTCCCATGTGACGCAGAACTCTCCGTTGAGTCTGGTAAGTCGCCAGTCTGGCATTCAAATCTCTCCACTTCATCGCCACGGATGCGAACTAGCTTCCCACCTAAGCGGAAGCAAGCCAACTCCCCGCTCGAAATTAGATTGCGGATGTGTCGCTCCGAGCATTCCCATTTTCTCGCCAGGGTGGCCGGCGTGTAAACGGTCGCCGTCATGTCGTCTCCCCCTCTCGAAGGGCGGTGCGGCCTGCTTCTGTGAGTATATACGGTCGTTTGGTCATGCGTTTTCGCTCAGCTACCGATGGCGGCGTGAACTTTTCGACTAGACCCATGGCTTCCAGTTTGGCCATAGACGACACGCGCCACCAGAAATTCAATCCTCTAGCGTTGTAGCGGTCGCACTCGTCCAATGCCGAAAGTAGGTTTGGGGTCAGCTTCATCATTCCGCACCCCCAGCAAGAGCGCGGATGGCGGTGGCGATACGGTTGGCTATCCAGATTTCCCCTGGGTACTCTGCGCCGCTACTCTCACGTTCCGCATCCGCCACCTTCGCACATTCCTCGATCACCGCCCTCCGTACCTCATCCAAAGGGGAGACGGGAGGGGGCTCGTAGTTATCTTGCAGCGCACCTATGACATCGCTGATGTCGTATTCGTCGCGAGCGTCCAGCATGCCGTACTTGACGAGGAAGGAAACGACCGAGCTAAACCAGTCATCAGCGGCCCGCGCATTAGGTGCAGGTGCTGGGCTGGCGTAGAGCGCTTCCCATTCTAAGCCCACCATGTTGAGTTCCATTGCGCGTTCCATGGTCGCTTGATCGACGGGTGGTTTGTCAGATAGGTTCCATTCGGTGAACAAGGTGGAGCGCCAGCGCCACGCCACAGGCCCCTGCTCTACGGGCGCAGGGGAGGCTTCCGGTGTTGGGAGGGGTGGGGAGGCGGTGATGGCGGTGCGGATCGCCTCAAACTTCGCGGTCGGGATCAGCACATAATCCGGGTGGTGTAGCTCGCTGGTCATGTAGTCATCGTCGATGCCCTTGACAGCAGCAAAGAGCGCCCGAAAATTCTCCACCCCCTCCACCTTACCGGCGTCAGTGGGGGTGACGAGGGCGGCGCGGAGGTTCCATGCTTCAACAGCCTCGGTGGGAGAGTGTTTATACGGTCCTTCACAGCCGCATCCGGCATTGTCGCAGATCACCCATAGACACCCTACTCCATTGTTCTCCAGTTTGGTTTCCGCGACCCCGCCACAGAACGGGCAGGGCATCATTTCATCACTGATCTGCATTTTGTGTCTCCCTCTTGAGAGCGGCGCGAGCGCGGCGGAAATCCTTCATGGTCAATTCAGGAAACTGAACTTGCCAATCAGGTAAATCAGCCCCGTATTTTTCCTCGATTTCGTCAGCCGCATCATTGAACGGCTTCACCGCCTCTTCCAGCACGGCCACACGGCCCTCCGCAGCTTCGGCGCGGGCTTCTGCTGTGGTGGCGCGGGCGAGCGTATCGCGGCAGAATTTTTGTTCTGCTTCCCTCGATTTTTCTCTGTCGTGGAATTTGGCAGATAAGGTTGGATAATCGCGGCTACGAGCCATCGCCTCGTCCCTTTCCTTCTCGACCATTGCGACATAATCGGCAATGGAGCGGATGGCTTCGGGATGGCAGCGGGCGATGTGATAAGCGTTGGCCTCGCTGCACGGGCCGCACCCGGTTTCAGCCGGGCACTTTCCGCCGGCGTTGATTAGATAAACCGCCCCGACGAACGGATCGGTCATCTGCACTTGGCTGGTTAGTTCGGCAATGGCGTCATATTTTGAGGGCGTTGTTTCTTTCCAGACATCCCACGGTCCTGCCGTCACACCCTCCAGCCCCGCGACAATCGCCGCTAGCGCTTCCCTGCCTGGTTCTGGGGTCATGCTGCACCTGCCTTGCGAGCTGCAATCATGGCGTCGGCCTGCTGATATGCCTGCCTTGCCATGCAAGCGTTGAAGTCCCCTGAATTGAGCTGGCCAAAGTCGTGAAGAGCAGCGAGTTGCAGATCGCGGCAAGCATAGAGACCGGCCAGCGCCCGACCGGCGAACCAATCCCGCATGGTCATGCCGCTTTCCGAATGCCAGCCTGCTTTTTCGTCTGCGGGGCTTGGAAAGGCGTAGCCGCCATCATCGATCGTCGTTTTCATTGTTGATCCTCCGGGGTGGTGAGGGCGAGCGCCTCGGATTTACTGATGGCGGCACGGGCTAGGATTAAAGACCCGGCCAGAAGCGTCCACTGCCGGCCTGTGACTGCACCGATACTGCTTACTTCTCCCGCGTCCTTGGTCAACCGCACCAACGCCTCCAGCACATCCCCTGTCGCAGGGTGGGTGGTTGGGGTCATGGATGGGGCGAGAGCGGCGCGCACATCAAATTCAAACTCTCGGACGAGGCGCATAGCGCTGGACGATGCGATATTGCGGTAGGTTTCAAACCTGATCTCGTGGTCGTCCTTGTCATCGCCTGATGCGCGGTGCATCGCGACAGCGGCCTTGTCCTGCTCGCGGATAGCTTTCGCCAGTCGGTCGAACCATTCCGCCGCGCCCCAGCTATCAACATTCCCAGAGAAGAACGACATTGGGTTTGTCTCCGCCACACCGACAACGCCGAGTCCGGTAGACTGTTCTGATTTGGTCATGGCTGTTCCTGTCGATAAAGTTGGCGATGGGGAAGCGGCGGCTTGGGAGCGCGTCGAGCTGCCTTCTCGGATTTCGGGAATGGTGCGGATTTGATCGACTGAGCCGGGCGAGTGATCAGCAGATGCTTCTTTCGGATCGCCGCAATCTTCGCCTTTTCGGCTACGTCCAAAGCCGTCTTTGCCTTATGGCACTTGATATGCGACGGCCGAAGGTTGGATTCCCGGTTCTCGCCGCCGTTGATCAGCGCCTTGACATGATCCAGATCCCACCTCTTGCCCTCAATCGGCAGGCCGCAAAGATGGCAACGGTTATCTCGGCCAATGATCCGGTCTCGGACACTTCCTGGCGCCCGGTGATCGTCGGTCTTCCCGATCCATTCGGAGACGGTGCGGGCCATCAGTGCACCAGCCCTTTCGCCCTCAAGGACAGGACGCGCAGCGCCCCGACGATAACCGTCAATGCGTTTGTTCCGGGGGCGTATCCCATGCTCTGGCGAAACTCATTCACCCGCTTATCCGCATTGGCCTTTGCGCGTATCTCCTCAAGGCGCTTGCTGATGAGGGGCTGTAGCGGGTCAGGCTTCTTCTCTGCCTTGCGGCGGGTATAGGCTTGGACTGAGACTGTCTTGGTCATGATGCCCTCCTACGTTCTCGGGATTTCCATTTCGCGTATTCGATGAAAGGCATGTCACTGTCGTAGTTGAGCCAGTCCCGATAAGTCTGCTGTGACCGGGTGAGTCTTGGTGGAGCCGGACTTTCCAAAACCGCAGCTCTCTTGCCCTCTTCGGTGACGGTGAAGCAGTCGCTGCCACCGAAAAGTTTGACGTTGGCAATGCGGGACATGAAGCCCTGCTCGACTAGCGCGATGCAGTCGGCGTGATCCTTGCTGCCTTCACCAGTGACGAACCGATTTCGGTAGAACGTTCCGCGCCCATACTCATCAAGGCCAAGGGAGTGCTGCAGGATGTGCAATTGTTCTGGGGTCATGATGCCCTCGCTGCTGTAGGGCGGTCGGCCGGGTCGGATAGCTCGACCTCATTTTCGGCGCACCAGCCCTGCATGAACTCCATAAGATCGGACATTTCGCGGACGGATAGGTCCGACGATGAATGGCCAATCGGGATGAATGACTTCTGGTCGAGCGTGGGGAGAAAGCGCACTTCATGCCCGTAGGCAGACATGAAGATGACCTTCCACTGGTCGGGCGTATGGTCCCGGCCAAGCTTTTTCATGTGGGCCGCGATCTCGGTCAGCATGGCCCAGAAACGGTCATTCTGAGGCAGGGAGCGCTTCGTCTCCTTGAACTCGATACGGCTTCCCAGCGGGACGCCATGCGCCCAGCGAGAGGCGCGAGCCCTGTCCTCTTTGGTCTGGATGATGATAACGGCGCGGGTCATGGCTCAGCCCGCCATCATCATCGCGGCGGTCGGGTCGGTCTCCGCAGGTTCATAAATGCGTCGCAGCTCGGCTTCCTTGCTGCGAACTTCATTCAGGAAGGCGATCACCTCCCGTTCAAGGTCGGCAATAACGGTATTGTCGCGCATGACACGCTGGCAGAAGAACTGCATTGATTCCGGCATGCGAGGATCGAAACTGACGAAATCGCACCACTTCCGGCCCGTGCAGGCCATCTGCCACATCATTTGCGTGACGTACTTGCCCGGCACGGCTTTGTTCAGCAGCGTTTCGATATGGGTGTGGGTTTCCGGGCATTTGATTTCTAAGAGCCCGTCCACGTCCACCAGTCCGTCAGGGGACGCGCCGCTGTCGGCAATCGTCGGGTGAAGGACGAAAGCAACTTCGGTAACGTCGGTGTCGCGGTAGAACTCATACGCCCGGCGAGCGTTCGGCTCCTGCTCGGTTCCCCAAGCCATCGCGCCATTGGTGTAGCGTTCGGCTGGCGCTCCTGTCAGGCGTTCCGAAATCAGTTCACCGGCATATTTTGCGCGAGAGGCGGAAACGCCTGTCTTGGTCTTGGCGATAACGTCAGCAACGCGGGAGGCGGTGACCTTGCCGGCGCGGAGGGCCAGCCAAGCCGCACTGCCCTGTTCAAAATCAAGCAAATTGTCCATAAAGAGCCTCCCTCTTTTGACGATGTGCGGCCTTAGCCTCATCGGCTGTGGTAAATGTGCCTAGGTGGATTTGAGATCCCAAATATCCAAGCCGAGCCTGAAACTTTCCAGAAGGCGTTTCTCGAACTCCCATTGGCAGCTTCGACGAGCGTTTGCGTTTCTGATGGTTCCAGTTGTTCTGCAGAACGGTTGCTTGACGGAGATTGCCGGGCCTGTCGTTGAGCGAATCCCCGTCACGATGATCAACGCAGGGATTTGGCCAGTAGCCAAAGACTACAAAGAAAATGAGATGTGACCGCTTCCAAGGGCGCCGCCCAATCTTGACGTGCCAGTAGGATTTTCCTGAATGCGAAATTCGTGGGCACCCGGCTTCCCGACCCAGAAGACGCGGATGCTGCTTGGGAGGGTTGCGCCAATAGATTCGGCCGTTTTCTAGGTCAAATCTAAAAAGCCGCGTCAAAAGCTCTTGGGTGACAATCTCATTCATTGTTGGCCGCCTTCCTCTTCTTGGTTTCCAGCATGTTGATGGCGCGGCGGAATTTGGCCGCAGGCATGGCCGCGATGCTTTCGATCTGGAGGGCATCGCAGAACCTTGCGATGTCCGATCCAGTCTCCTCGATCATCGTCAGGATTATTTCGCGCTCGGCTTCGGTAATGGCCCCGGCGTCATCAGCCTTCGCGCCGTCGTCGTCGGCAGAGGCGGCAAGGCCAAGGGCCGCCTTGAGCGTGTAGCGCTGCAGGTAGGTGACGGTGGACCCGATAGCCTGGATGCTGTTCTTGTTGCCGCTGTCATCCCGTCCGGCCATGAGCGTGTTTTCCTCGCTATGGCCCATGCGGTGCGAGATGATGCACGTAACGGAAATCGGCTGGTTCGGCTCGGCCTGCGTCCGATAGCGGACGGAAAGCCCATTGGCCGAGAGAACAGGCCCGATCTGGTTCATGATCGACGCGAGGTCTTCATACTGGTAGTTTGTCCGGCCCTTCGCCGTCGTGAAATCCACCTTGCGAGTTTTGACTATCGCAGGCATACGGGCCTTGGCCGCAGCCATCGCCTCATCGAAAGCCTTGCGGGCCTGATTGGCTTCCCAGCGCTCCTGCAGCACCATAAGCTGCGTGAGCGTTTCGACGCTGGCGCCGGACGATACGGCCCTGTCCAGCATTTCCATGGGGGTCATGACCGGCTCGCGATGTGCGACGACTTCGCCCTGCTTGGTGATTTCGGCTACTGCGTTCATGGTCATTTCCTTTCTAGGATGCGTACATCTGGACAGCGAGAGCGCCGACGATCGAAAGGACGATCACGCAGATGAACAGAAGAGACGGCGGGTATTCTTCCGGCTCAGGCTGGGGTGTTACGGGGATGTAGGTACGGTAGGCGGGGTCGGGCGATCTCATGTCCGGCCCTCGGCTTTGGCGATGGCGGCGCGCAGCATTTCGAGCGGGTCGCCCAAATCCATGTCGCCATCCATGTTCCCGGTCAGATGGCCCAAGGCGCACTTAGCTGCCTCCAGCAACTCAGGCGCGGCGGCGATCAGGCGGGCGTTGGCCTCAGATGGACGAAATGCATCGTCATCGATCTTCAAGATCGTGGTGGACGAGAAATTCCCATCTGCCTTGAAATCGTCGCGGAAAAGCCAGCGCCGGTCTTTTCCAAACTCCCAAGGCTCCGGTGTGTGTTCTATCTTGCTCATTGTCTCTGCCTTCCTGGGTTGGAGAGGGATGGGGGATCAGGCGGCGGTAACCGTGTCGATTGCAGCCAACTCAGCAGCCAGCGCCGCCTTTCGGCGTTCGACCAACTCGGCGTCGTTCGCGGCCTTCATCGCCTTGATGTCGTCGGGGATCGCCAGCGCCGGGTGCGTCTTCACCCACTCCAGCAGCGTGCCGTAGTGCAGGGTGGTGCCGGTCGAGTAAGTCGTGATGTCGAAGTTCGGACGCTCGCGGAACTTGCCGCAGGTGATCTCGAACTCGGAACGGATCACGGCGGCGCGTTCTTCCTCGGTATCGAAGAACACGAAGGGAGAGCCGTAGGAGTCAGATGCGTACGCCTTGACGGCCCACTTCTTGCCCTCCTCATAGTTCCCAGAGGTAAGCGTGAGATAGGATGCATGGCGCATGCCCGGAATACGGGGGATATCGCGAGCATGGTGGTAGTGGTTTTCACTGACCGACAGCGGGTAGAGGATTGCGCCGTCGAGCAGCTTCCCGAGGTCCATCATGACGCGATGGCTTTCCATCCATGTATCAAGCTGACGCTTCGCATCGGCAAGCTTGCATTCGGCGGCAAACCGCTCCGATTTCAGTTCGTTGATGACCTTCTTGGCTTCCGACTTCACCGCGGCAAGCTCTTCCGTCTTGGCCTTGATGTCCGCATTGATCGCGACGAGCGGAGGTGCATCGAACAGCGAGGATCGTTCCACCGCGACGAGATACTTGGCGGGCTCGATATCCTCTTCTTCGTGTACATCGTCGCCATATCCATACTGCGTGAAGACCTTGACCATCGGGCGGACGTAGGCTGTCCCGTCGATCTCGTGGTCTAAGCTGAATGCGGCTCCGGTCTTGTCGTACAGCGTTGCCATCGTTCCATTCCTCTGTCTGTGAAAGGCCGCTAGGGGCCGGGTTATTCGGCGGCGGCGAGGTGCGCGGGCTCAAACTTGCGCGGCGCATTGAGGATGACCTGCAGAAGCTCGCGACCAAGCGCGATGTTCTTGTCCAGCGGCATGACGTTGCTGGCCTTGTCGTCTTCAAAGGCGATGAACAGGCGGCGAAGCTCCTGAAGCGTCTCGACCGGCACGGAAACGCAGGTCTCAATGTCGCCGTATGCCGAATACCGCTGGAACTTCTCGACCATTGCGCCCTTGTGAAGGTCTGCATGTTCGCAAGCTTCCGTCTCGGAGCGGAACTGCACCGCGTCGTCAACTTCATGGGTGAACTCGTTGCAGTCGGTGAGGAAGAGGCCGTCTGACGTTTCAATCCTGTAGCGAGTGATCATCGGCATTTGCATGTTCCCTCTGTTGATCGTGAAAGAAGCTCAGGACTGGCCGGGGCTTCGAATTGGGGGAGCCTTTTCAGTTCTTGCTCAGGAACGTCTATCAAAAATTCACGCTTCAAACCGGGCCACTATCCCCCCGGTGGGATTGTCCTTGTTAGGTACGGCGCGCCCCGCGCTGCGATCTACATGGCTGGTCTCCCGGTCAGTTGGCTGGATTGCCATCAGTTCCGAAAGAAGCTCAGGACTGGCCGTCTGCGTTCTTTCGGTATGAGGGCAGTTTCCGATATGGAAAGGGCAAAGTCAACAACTATCTTTCCGATCTGGAAACTTTTAATTGCCGGATCGGAATTGTCGTGCGATAAGGGAGGGGCAAAGAAAAAGCCCGCCGAAGCGATTGATGCTTCTAAGCGGGCTTGTGATGGCGGGTTTGGACCGGGAAGTTTTCTCCCCCATCACGTGCAGTTTCGTTATACCATAACGCGAAAATGCTGCAACCAAAAACCTCCCGACGGGTTGCCAAATCCCTCAAAATTGGAGCTTTCGCATCGAGATGCCTTTTCATGGCTAACCGATGTCTGGACGGCATGAGACACAACGATCGGGCACCGAGACGGCCCCCCTGCTTCGGAAGAGTAGGGATAAACTGAGAACTGCTCAGGTTCGGCGCGAATGCCAACCACCAGGAGTATGCGACCCTTAGAGCCGCCGGGAGCGTCCGGCATCATCGCAGCGGATAAAGAGCGTTTGTGTCTATTACCCTCTGACTGCGTGAATAAGATTGTAGCTACCTGAGCTACTGTCTCTGACCTTGCTATGCCTAACGAATGGCATGCCTGTCACAGATCGGTATTCACTATTTTAATCCATCAGCCTAATTTAACCATCTCTCAAAATCACCACAATTGGCGACCCCGGACCGTCTTTCCTGCGGTATTGTATGGGTTGGAGTGCCGTCAACGTAGAATTTGACAACTTGGAGGGGTTAAGCATGGAGAGAAGGCAATTTTTGACCGGCGCGATTGCAACAAGACTGTCTAATATAAATGCACCCTTCATAAAAGGCGACGGTACGTTATGCGACAAGGACGCACTCTGTCTTTGTCGGGCAAACGAGATACGCGAAATAATGCGCGAGATGCATGGTGGCGCGTGGAGCGTCAGCATCGCCAAGGACTTTGTCCTGATATCGAGGCAGTACGCTAGCCAGTCTTCAGCAGGGCGTTGATAACCGAAATGACCTGAGCCCGTTGTTCTGGCGTGGCATTCCTCAGCAAGTCCTCAGCGCTCGGCTGATTTGGATCTCGGTATAAATCTGGCACGGCCACGTCCAGCGCGTTGGCGAACCCTGTAAGCCACTCCGTGGTCATCTTCATTCCCCCGTTCAGCAGCTTCGATACGGTGCCAGGCGAGCAGTCCATGCGCTCGGATATCCGCTCGTTATCGATGTGCCGATACTCCATCCATTCACGGATGAACATGCGGAACGGGTGCTTTGGGCCAATTCTGTCCATGGCCGGATTGTAATTTCCACTCATGTTAAAATGAATGTCCGTTTTGGAAATCTAGCTGTTGACTTTTGGTTTCCGATATGGAAATTTAGAACGATGAGCACGATCCTTAAGAAATGGCGAGAAGAGGCCGACAAGTCGGTCACGGATGCGGCGAAAGCAGCGGGTGTAACAACCGCGATGTGGAGCCGCTGGGAAAACAACAGGCGGCTTGTTCCGGCTGAACGTGCCGTGAAGCTGGAAGGCGCGATTGGCGTCTCTAGGCACGACATGCGCCCCGATATCTTCGGTCCGAAGCCGGGGAGCGTAGCATGACCGAGATCAGCCCCGATTTTGGAAGCTTCACGATCAGGATGCCGACGCCGGAAGAGCATCGAGCCGTTTCGCTGAAATGGCTGGCGCGTATTCAGCCGACGCTCATTGACCAGTGGCCCGCCGAACTGTCGGCCCTGTCGATCCCGACAAAGCTGTTGGAACTTGACGTTGACCGCCTTTGGCAGGACCTCTGCGATCTTCATGACGGCAAGGGGGTAGGGGACTACATCAAGGTTCTGGGTCTCGCCCTTGATCATAATATCGGATGGGAACGCAAGTTCATCCGCCTCAACAGCCGGTCCCCCAAGGACAACACTTTCCCCTTCGAGGTTCCGGCGACTATTTCCGGCAAGGAAGCGGCAATGATGCTGATGGGTTCCATGCGGGTCATGGATGACCTGATGGAATTCCGGTGGGTTCCCGAGCAACGGGCTTATGTCGCGGTGCGCGATTTCATGCCCCAGATCAGGGCCGAGAACGAATATCGGTGCTTTGTGAAGGGTGGCGATCTTATCGCGGTCACCCACTACGACTACACGAAGCCGACACCGGAATGGATTTCGCGGGAAGCTGCGGACATTCGGGCGATGATCGATGAGTATTTCGCCGCCAAGCTCAAGCCGGTCCTTCATCTCGATACCGTTGTTTTCGACGTGGCAATATTTGCCGACAAGTCGGTCATCCTCATCGAGATAAATCCCTACGGCCTCAGTGATCCTTGCCATTTCGGCTCTTACGATCACGTCGAGAACGCCTCCAGCTTTATCCAGACCTCCACCCCTTCCAACGCAAGGCGAGAAGAGAGGGCAGCGTCGTGACGAGACCTCCATTCACTCCAGAACAGGTTGAGGCTCTTAATGCCTACCAGAGCGCCGGACGCTTCCATCCATTCACATGCCCCGGAGATAAGCCCGGATGCGAGAGCCACCGAAACCTGATCGCGCAGGAGTCTGGCTGGATCTGCGCTTGCGGTGAATACACTCAGGGTTGGGCTCATGACTTCATGCTTTCCACCCCTTCCTCACCAATCAGGGCAGGGGAGGAAACGGCATGAGCGAGATACCGGACTTTCAAAAGCTGAACCTCCTTTGGCAGACCTGCGCGGCGTTTATCGCAGAACATAAACCGATCTGCGCCGAGTCTTGCCACGACAACGACCGAATCCACGAAAACGCGACAAGCCTCATAGAGGGTATCTGCGAGATCGTTGGGTACTTCGAATACGAGGACGGGGCATGAGCGAGATGATGAACGATCACGCCAGAGGATGCCAAGGCCGCGAATATGTCTGTACCTGCGGGTATGACGCCCAGCGCGAGTGGCAACCAATCGAGACTGCGCCGAAGGACGGGACGGGTATTCTCGTCGCGATCCACGAGTGGAACGAGCCCGCGAACAGGCACGTATTCGAGGTCGTGTATTGGAAAGACGATTGCTGGCGTTCCTCGATCTTCGAGGAGGTCTACCCCCCAACTCATTGGATGCCGATCCCCGCCACCCCTTCCTCACCAATCAGGGCAGGGGAGGAAACGGCATGAGCGAGATACCGGAAGGCATTGCGAAGATTGCGGCCGACACGCTCGATAACGTGCTTTGCCACGACCACGAAGCATATGATGGCTCTTTCGAGCGGACGAGGCAGGCCGCCATATCCGAGATTGCCCGCGCCATCCTCGCAGAGCGTGAGCGGTGCGCGGACCTGGCTATGAAGGAAGCTGATGGGTGCGGCGATGCCGTGCGGACTATCGACTCCTGCGAGTTCCAGACGGAATTGCAAGTCAACAACAGGCGATACTACGCCGGCGGAAATCGAGCTGCGCGCAGCATAGCTCACGCCATCCGTCTCCCTTCCCCTCCCTCCAAAGAGGGAGAGTAGACCATGGGCGATTTCAGCGGAAATACGAGGGACGTGACAGCCGTTCGCAAGCCGCATGAATGCGAGCAGTGCCGGCGAAAAATCGAGATTGGCGCTCCGGCGAAATACGCCTTCGGCGTTTGGGAGGGGTATTCCTACAGCGTCTACACCCACCCGGAATGCAGTGCGGCCGCACACGAATATTCCGTCCTCAATGATCTTTGGGGCGAGGAATATCCTTGGTTTCGAGACATGGACGACAGCGAGCATGGGCATCATGCGTGGCTCCTTGCGAACCATCCGATCGTAGCCGAGCGGCTGAATATTGAAGCTGAGGAAACGCCATGAGCCTGGATCGCTTCACCGCCGACTTCAACCGCATCTTTGCCGAGCATGACCACAAATACGATTGCGACATTCAGGAAAATGTAGAGAGCGGCAAGCGGCCCATGGCGGCGGCTAACCGCTTTGCCACTCTCGACGGCAACGCAAGCGACACGAGGATATCGGCTCACGAAGGGGAAGCAAATGTCTGAGTTCATCGTATGGCCGGCAGTTCTCATTATGACGGGCCTCGCGCTGTGGCTGCTGATCACTATCGGCAAGGCCTGCGTCAATCGCTTGGAGTCGTCCGAAGACTTTCTCACCGCCTACGCTGAATTGAAACTGGCGGAAGAGCTTGAACTGGATTTCCCGGCCAACGAACGGTCGGCGCGCCTTTCCGCATAGCGCCTGCATCGCTGACAATAACGGCCGCAAGGTCACCAATCGATAACGGTTCTCCCAGCGGTGGGCCGAGTGAGGCGGGGTCAGACGACCCGGCAAGGTCAAAAAGCCCCGCCTCAGTTTTGAAGTTCCTGTGCATCGAAAGTCTCCACTTGAACAAGGAGACAATCGCATAGGAGCCACAACAACGTGTTGGAAAATCACCCGGAGAAGTTGGAGCGCTACTCCAAGAGGCAGAAGAGAATGAGTGACGTAGTTTCAGCGCAGATGATGATCCGGGATGCTTTCCCGCGTGACCTCTATGGCGGTTACAAGGCTGCTGTCTATGCGGCTTATCGGTTCATCTCCCCTCGCGTCATCAAGCAATTTACTCCGCGCCGCGCCGCCGCCATCTGGAACGGTGAAGCGCGCCGGATCGACATGGAAGAAGCTGCGGCGCTTGAAGCCGCACTCATCGAGGAAGCCAAAAATGAACAGAAACGAATCCGTGCCCGTCTGGCTGCGCTGGATGAAAAGATTGCCGCGTTCGATGCGGTCACGCTTGGCAAAACGGTGGCAGTCTCGCGCCGACAAATGGGCCTCTAGGGCCGAATGGCTGATCAACGAAGAGAAAGGAAAACACCATGACTGACGTGCATTCCGTCGCCAGAGACCAACTCCGTTCTTTCATCGAACGGATAGAGCGTCTTGAAGAGGACAAGGCCACGATCTCCGACGATATCAAGGACGTTTACGGCGAGGCCAAAGGCACCGGCTTCGACACCAAGATTTTGAAAAAGGTCATCGCCATCCGCAAGCAGGACAAGGACGAGCGCATGGAGCAGGAGCACATCCTGGATACCTATCTCGCCGCGCTTGGCATGATCGAGGCGCCCGACGCCGACTGACCTCCCTTCGGCCCTCCCTCCCGGCCGAACAGCCCCCCCAAGAGCCAACTACCAAGGAGCAAATGCCTTGGGACTTTCTTTCAAGAGGCGAATGAAGATGGCGGATAAGACGAAATCACCTTTTGAACTGCCGGCAGGGAACGTCCATGTCACGCTCAGCGGCGGCAGAACGTCCGCGTATCTCTTGCATGAATTGCTTCGAGCAAACGGAAGTCTGCCAGAGAGGGTGAAAGTCGTATTTGCTAACACTGGTCGGGAAGATCCCCGCACACTCGATTTTGTCCAGCGCATTGGCCAGGAGTGGTCTGTGCCTATCACTTGGGTGCAATATCTACCCGATGCACCTTGGTTCGAGATCGTCAATCACAACAGCGCAGCGCGTGACGGTGAGCCTTTCGAGGAGATGATCAAGCACAAGCGCTTTGTTCCAAACGGCGGCAAGCGCATATGCACCGAGCAGCTCAAGGTCAGGACGGCCCGTAGGATGCTTGTGGCTTCCGGTTGGAAGCAATGGACCAAGACGCTTGGCATACGGTTCGATGAGACTCACCGTCACGATCAGGACGACCAGCCCCGGGAAAAGATATGGATGCCGCTCATCGAGGCTCGCATCACAAAGCCCATGGTGCTGAAGTTCTGGAAACAGCAGCCTTTCGATTTGGCTGAAGGTGTCGAGAGCAACTGCCGGCTGTGCTTCCAGTTTGGGCTTGTCCAACTCTCCCGCCAGATGCGTGAAGAGCCGGATGATGACTTTCCAGAGCGCATGGAAGCGCTGGGGTTCGGCACCTTCAAAGATCGCCCGTGGTCAGAGATCCGCGAGTTTGTAACCAGCCAGGGCGATATGTTCGAGGCGCCTGTCATAAGTCGCCGGCGAACCCCTTGCGGCGCGGCTAGCAATGAGGAGTGCGCGGCATGATCAATAAAACCGAACCGTCGTTTAACGTGGACATCCATATGGCTGGCGATATCAGCTTCGCCGCCCAAATGATCCAACGCATAGCTATCAGCAAAGGGATGTGCGTAACGCTGGTGCCCCAAACCTTCATCTATACAGGTGGTCGAGAGGAAGGTTTCAAAGTCGGATTCATCAACTACCCGCGTTTCCCGTCTGAACCGGACGAAATTCTCGCGAAGGCTAAATATCTGGCCGAATGCCTGATGCTTGATCTGGGTCAGCATTCCTACAGCATTGTGACGCCGACCGAGACGATTTGGTTTTCTCGGAGGCCTGTCGATGCCTAAGCAGATGTCCGAAAAGATAAAATTCCTGACCGACGAGATAGACGGCCTCCGTGCCCGTATTGGCATGACAGGCAATGCCACCCAGCGCAGCAAGCTAGACCTCTTGGAAGACATCCGAAGCGATTACCAGAAGTCGATCGAGAGAGCAGCAAGACAGGAAGGGAGCGAGGCATGACTGTCGTCGCATCGAACTACGCCCGCGCCGAAAACGATCTCTACCAGACAGAGCCATGGGCGACGGAAGCCTTGCTGCGTCATTTCCCCGTCAATGGGGTTTTTGTCTGGGAGCCGGCTGCAGGCAATCATCTGATGGCGGATGTATTGCGCGATGCAGGGGGTAGGGTGTCCACGTCGGATATCGCCACCTACGACCGCCAGCATGACGCTATCTTTGATTTCCTCATTGATCGGCCGCACCATGAGCCCTCTATCCAGGCAATCATCACCAACCCGCCGTATGGCAAAGGGAACCGAGACGCGGCCAAGTTCGCCCGGCTTTCCCTGGAGCGGTGTGACGGCCTTGTCGCGCTGCTGCTGACGGCGAAGTTTGATTTCGGCAAGACCCGCGCCGACCTGTTCGCGAACAATGATCGCTTCTGGGCCAAGATCGCGCTCGTCGATCGGATCTCATGGGCTGGGAATGGCGAGACGGGCACGGAAGACCATGCTTGGTTCATCTGGGGCGCCAAGGGAGCCGCCTACACGCCGCGCCTTCTTTGGGAAGGGAAGGCAGCCGCATGACCTTCTCCACCAAGCAGCTAATCAAGATAGGACACATGTTCATTGGAGCCTGCAAGCACGACACGATCGATCTGGCGGAGAAGATGAACTGCGACGAGGCGGACATTTACAATGCCCTGACGGCGGCTCGGGCGGCTTATCGGAAATACCTGCAGCAAAAGCTTTTGTATCGTATCCGGGACGATCGTCGGGCTTTCCGCGAAAAGCACAGGGTGGGCGCATGATGCAGGTCTCATTCTACCTCCCATGGCCCGACAAGAAAATGAGCCCGAACGCCCGACCGCATTGGGCCGCGCTTGCCCGGGTGAAGAAGGCAGCAAAGCGAGACGCCTATTACCTGGCGCTGGAAGCTGGCCTTGAGAAGATCACTGCCGAGAAGGTGAGGGCGAAATACACCTATTTCCCTCCGACCCGCCACACCTACGACAGAGACAACCTCGTCGGCAGGACAAAGGCATTTCAGGACGGCGTTGCCATGGCGCTCGGCGTCGATGATGGGAAATGGGAAACGACATATGAGATCGCCGGCACTGTCGAGAAGAACGGCATGGTGAGGATCGATCTTGAGTGGGAAGCAGCAGAGGAGCAACCGTCATGAATACCGATGAGCAGTTTGCATTGTTCTGGTCCCTCTATCCCCGGCGTGTATCGCGTCGAGCGGCACGGAAGGCATGGGACAAGGAAGTCAAGTCCGGCACATCGCCTGAAACGATCATCAATGGCCTTCGCCGGCAGCTGGCGCAGTTCCAGGGAAGAGACAGTCAGTTTATCCCCCACGCAAGCACCTGGATAAATCAAGGCCGGTTCGACGATGAGATTGAGCCAGTCCGCAACACCAACGGCAGAAGGACGATAGCCGATGTCGCGAGAGACTTTAACGCCCGCTTCGATAATTTCGATGCTTCTTTCGGGGTTCCCAGCATCGGCCGGCACTGACCCGGATATGCAGATGGGCGCCTACCTCATCGGGGCAAAGGGATCGTCCATCGAGGCGATGTACCGGGCAATGGAAGCTTTCCTGCAGCGCAAGGTCAAACGCGAGGATCACAGATTCGCGCCTTCCGCAGCAGAGTTCGCAGAGCAATGCCGGGATCAGCAGTCGATCATCAACTACGAGAACCGGCCAAAGATCGCCACTAGCGCAGAAAAGCGCCCGGCCGCGCCGCCAGTGTCGGCAGACAAGATCAAGCTTCTCCGGGACTTCACGAAGGGAAGCAAGACCGCAGAAAGCAAGTTGCGTCGAATGGGGTATTTGAAATGAATATGCACACACCATCACAACTGAAATACCATGAGGCCCACAAGGCAGCGCAACAGCGCCTATGGGGCAAGCCAGCGCGAGCAAAGCCGCAGTTGGTCATCGTTGCCCGGAACGATCGTCCGCCGGTCGATGCGTCATACCACATGGTGCTTTATCGCAGCTACCAAGCCAATCTCAGGGCGAATTTCAGCTTGTCCGGTTCGTTTGAAATGAAGCAGGCGGCTGAATACCAGCCCTATGCACCGGAGATCCATTTCGAGGAAGCCGATGTCCCGCGCAAGACCATGAAGCAGATAGCCATGGAAGTTCTTTCGCGCCATCCCGGTATTACCTTGGACATCGTGAAGGGCGAGCGTCGAGATAAGGCAGCGGTCAAGGCGCGGCATATGATCGTCTACGAAATCAAGAAACAGCAGCCCGGCCGGTCATATCCAGAGATCGGCCGCTTTATCGGCAAAGATCATTCGGTGGCCGTCCACGCCAACATGAAAATGAAGGCTCTGTTGGATCGCGATCCTGAAAGCATTGAGAAGCATGAGTGGAAGAAGAAGCGAGTGGCTTCTTACCATGAAGCAACAAGATAACCGAGCGCGGCGGCAGCTCAAAAAGCGAGGAAAGACCAATGGCGGAAAACTGGTACGCGGTGAAGGCAAGGCCGGGAACGCAGCGCAAGGCAGCACCAAGGATCGGCCAGACCAGCGATCGCAATGGGGAGTTCATCATTGAACGCAACCTTCGAGACGCTGGCTTTGATGTTTTCATGCCTGCGACGGTTCGCGAGGTCCGGCACCACCGCACGGAAGAGTTCATGGTGAAGCGTTTCCCTCTCATGGTCGGCTATGCCTTCGTGCGCAATCCTCGTGACTTCTACAGCCTGTCGGACTGCGATGGCGTCTCGGCTATCCTGGGTGTAGCAGGATGCCCGCTCCGCATCCCGGCAATGAGCATCGAGGCGATCCGGGCCGCAGAGCATGTCGAACTGGATATCATGGAACGCCGCCGGGCCCTGCGCATCCAGAAGGAAAAGCAGGCCCAGCGCAAGCTAACCCGCCGCGAGGCCCGCGAGCTATTCCCGAAAAACCGTCGCATCACGGTTTCCAACAATGGCCTTTTGCGAGGCATGAGCGGATTTGTTGTGGATGCCACCGGACGCAATACCATAAAAGCCATGATTGAGACGTTGAATGGTCTCGTCCCGGTTGAGCTTGATATTGCAGAATTTTCCGAAGCAGTGTAAGGTCTTATGCATAAGGTGAGTTTATGGCTGTTCAGAGCGGTATCGCCGGGCCTTTGCTGGACATCACCTCCAGCGCATGGTCGCATATTGCCTAAATTTCGCGGGGGATGGCTGGTAGGTTCCAGCTTCCTTGATGGCGGTTCTAGCTAGACGCCCCAATGGATTTGGTTCGAGTCCAATAACCCCGCTCCAATTCGAGGCCACGCCTCACACAGATCGGGAAGGCGGACAGTTGTTCGTGAAGACAGGGGTTCGTGCCCAGTCGTTCCTTCCCGGCAATATCAGGACGGCGCGAAAGCGGAGACGTGCGCTGGCAGGTGGAAAGCATGCCTTTGGCCTCTGCAACCCATATCGACCGGAAACACAGGCCGGTCCCGTCCTGACTTCATATTATCGTCTGGCGTAAGTTGGCGCGCGTCCAGGCTACCATGTTAACGGCAGCATCCATCATTTCGAGGTTGCGTCAAAAGCCTGTATGGCGAGGGCAAGCAAGATCGGATAGGTAAATCCCCGCCCTTGCTCGATGCCTTCATAGGTTCGCTTGCTCATGCCAAGGATTTGGGCGGCACGGGAGGCTGGCAGATCAGCGCCCTCTCTCCACTGCCGGCATAGTGCCGCCATTTCCTGTTTCGTTTGTGCGGTTATCGCTGACTTTGCCATGAGTGCTTTCCATGTGTCGGAGGGCCATTTCGGCTTTGCGCTGATTGACTGATTGCAGGGATCCTTGGACGGTCAGGATCGCATAGGTTCCTGATGCCATCTGGACAAGCCAGCCGATATCCCGTGCGCCGAAATGCCCGCTGTTGTCGTGCTCGGCTACCTTTGTCACGCCTTTGAGAGCGGGCGCCCGCGTCGATCCTTGAATGAGGGAAAGCCGCCGGGATGTCCCCAGCGGCTGAATGAAGAGAAAATCTCTGGACCGGGGCATTATGCAGCGACCAGAGTAACGTCGGCTGCCGGGCCAGCGCGGCTCACGAGAACTGCGCCGGCGTCGATGAAGCATTCAAAGCCGTGGTTGTCGAAAATGCGGCCGGCTTCGACAGTGTAGCCCTCGGGGAGAACGTACTCGGCAACAGTGCCTGCGACGTCGTCATGTGCGCCAACCAGCATCTGGTCTGCAACATTGGTGAAGCCGGAAAATGCGCGGGTGATGGTGACAGTGGCCATGGTCTTGATCCTTGCCCCTCATCCCGGGAGGCGCCGGCATCAACTCGTTTGTTGATGACTTATATATACGCAGATTTGCGCATGGTGTCAACAATGAAATACGCAGGTTTGCGCATTATTTTCCGTCGTCCGCCCATTTAACCCTTCCACCCCAGCCCGAAAGGAAACAGCCATGCGCCTCGCTCATGTCCTCGACATCACCTCTGCCGTTGTCCTGGTGCTTGCGTCTGCTTCCATTGCTGTCCTTCGCTATACCAGTACGACCGCATGGCGCTTTGTCCTCCACCGATCGCCGCGAAGTACCTCCTAACCCACGCAGTCCTGAAACAGATAGCCGGGCTTAACCGCCCGGTTGTCCGATGTCCCTACGAATAAGGCTCCATACGGTGAAGGAGTGCACTTCTGCCTCTGCGGGTATGCGCACCTGATGGGATATTGGTCCCTGGCTTCGGGAAAGGTAGCCCCTCGGTCTCGGCATATTGTTTAGCGACAGATCTAGCCCACGAGGCTGGTTGGGCGCTTGCCGGGTTCAATTCACGCCCGACCGCCAGCCAGCTTAGTTCGCCTGTCTTCTTGTCGTAGGCGGCTTTCCCTTTGTTAAGGGTTGCAGCCGTAGCGGCTTCCTTGGCCTCCCCTAGGAGGCGCAGGAGAGACGAGCCGTGCAGCCGCATATGGTCCGTGCATTCGATCAGGATGAGGTTAGAAGGTTCGTTGTTGCCGTGGTCTCCGTCAGCGTGGTGGATGTCAAATCCATCGGCTAATCGTTCTCGCAGCCACTCCTCGGTGCGGTTGCGGTGGTTCTCTAGCCAGATGTAATGGTAATCCTTCATTTGCTCTCTCCGATCGGAGGTAGCCCGAAGGCAAGGGCCGCACAGGCAAGGGAAATGTATTTTGGAATGGGCTGGCCTTCCTCGTATCGCTGAGGTTGGTTCCTTCCCAAGCCTAACGCCTCGGCCGCTTCGGTTCGATTGTAGCCAAGGCGCTTGCGCCATTCGATGAAGTCATTTGCGGTCATTAACTGCAGCCCTTGCTTTGTTGCTAGTGATATTGCCCATCTCACGGAGCGCGGACCCTAAGCGCCGGAGTTGTTCTGGATCCTCTTCGTCTTCTATAGCGTCCGCCAACTCACGCAGAAGGCCGGGAAGTCTGTTCCCAGCCAGCCTGCCTGCATGGAAGAGAAGGCTGTCCCTCACTTGTGATATTCCGGGTGGAGATCCCGATATTCAAGCTCTTCAGTGAGAGCGTCAATCCAGATTTGCAGATCTGCCTTCGCGAGCTGTTCCTTGATGAGGCTGGTCGGGCACTGGCAGAGCATTGTGGTTTGGCCGTTGTGGGTAAGAAACATGTCGATCTCCTTTGTTTGTGAGATCACTATGCACTAATTGGTGCAAGTAGTCAACAGGCAATTGCACGAAAATGTGCGCTTAAATGAGTTATTTGCACCAGGCAGTGCGAAAGCCCGACCTGTATCCTCGTTGAGGGTAGAGATTGAGACATCCCCCCACATTCGCGGCTACTTCCGAACCGGCCCAACTCGCGACTGGTCAAAGGCTTTCACTCGCGCCGGATCGCCGGCAACCGGGGCCGCATATTTCATTCGCCGGTGAAAGTGGGCAAGCGAGACCACCCCCAAAGCAAACCAAGGAGAAACGACAATGGCAGAGCGTTACGCAACGATCGTCACCAATGACGACGGCAAGGAAGTCATCAGCAATATCTCGCTGTTCGAAGGCAAGCCCGACCAGCCCGCCGGCGATACCAAGCTGATCAAGATCGGTGATGGTCCCAAGATCGGCATGGTCAAGGGCGGCAAGGGCGAAGCTGTAGACGGCTGGGGCTTCGATATCCCGGTTGCCAAGAAGGCAGACGCCGGGGCGAAGCAGGGCTGATCATGGCCGACAAGAAGACGGGTCGGCCGTCAGACTTCACGCAGGAGATGGCCGATCTGATTTGCGAGCGCATTGCGGACGGGGAAAGCCTCCGTTCGATCTGCGATGGCGAGGACATGCCTAGCAAGGCGACTGTGTTCCGCTGGTTATCGGCTGAGCCTCTCTTTCGAGACCATTACGCGCTCGCGCGCGACACCCAGGCTGAGTCCTATTTCGATGACATCCGGGATATTGCCGACGATGGCCGGAATGACTGGATGGAGCGCAAGAACTCCGATGGCGAGAACATCGGCTGGCAGGAGAACGGCGAGGCTATCCGCCGTTCACAGCTTCGCATCGATGCCCGCAAATGGATGGCCGGCAAGCTGAAGCCAAAGAAGTATGGCGAGAAGCTGGACCTGAACGTTTCAGGGCGCCTTGAGACCATGCCAGAGGAAAAGGTTGATGCTCGAATCGCTGAGTTACTCGGAAAAGCGGGAATTGGAATCCCTGCTAGCGGAGAAGGCTCGCAGGAAGAGCCGCAATAGGCTGCTGGATTACCGGCCCTACAAGAAGCAATCCGAATTTCATGCCGCTGGCAAGATCCACCGTGAGCGCCTGTTCATGGCGGGCAACCAACTCGGCAAGACAATCGCAGGCGGCGCAGAGTGCGCCATTCACCTGACCGGCCGTTATCCTGACTGGTGGGACGGCAAGACATTCGACAAGCCAATCCGGATGTGGGCGTCCGGCGTGACGGGTGAGAGTACCAGAGACAATCCGCAGCGGGTTCTCGTCGGACCTCCACAGTTGCAGGGAGAATGGGGCACTGGCTTCATTCCCGGCGATGCGATCATTGAGACAATATCGGCTCGTGGCCTTCCGAACGCGCTGGATAGCGTTGTCGTCCAGTATGGCGGCGGCGGTGATGTCCAGGCATCGCAGAGCGTCTGCAGCTTCAAGAGCTATGAGAAGGGCCGCGAGAAGTGGCAGGGACCGACGCTTGAGGTCGTGTGGTTCGATGAAGAGCCGCCGCAAGACATCTACAGCGAAGGTCTGACGCGAACGAATGCGACGGGCGGCATTACGATGGTGACGTTTACGCCTCTGCTCGGCATGTCTGAGGTCGTCCTGCAGTTTCTCACGAATGATGAACTGGAGCGGATGCTGAAGGGCAAGCAGAAATGAGCCGGCACGTCACCTTCATGACGATCGATGATGCCGAGCATTACACGGCAGAGGAACGCGAGGCGATTGTTGCTGCGTATCCTGCTCACGAGCGCGAGGCGAGAGCCAAGGGCATCCCGGTTCTTGGCTCTGGCCGAATCTTTCCGGTTCCAGAAGAGGATATCAAGGTTTCGCCGTTCCCTCTGCCGAAGTTCTGGCCGCGCATTGGTGGCCTTGATTTTGGATGGGATCACCCGTCAGGTGCCGTGGAGCTTGCGTGGGACACTGAGGCCGATGTGGTCTATGTCACCAAGGCTCACCGCGCTTCACAGCAGACGCCAGCCATGCAGGCAATTACGCTCAAGCCGTGGGGCGCATGGTTGCCTTGGTCCTGGCCGCGTGACGGACGCAGAGAGACGCTTGAAGGCGCCGGCATTGCTCTTGCCAAGCAGTACAAAGAGCAGGGCATGAACATGCTCGAAACGCATGCGCAGTTCCCTGACGGTTCTGTCTCTGTTGAGGCGGGTCTGATGGATATGTTGGACCGCATGCAGACCGGCCGCTTCAAAGTGTTCGACACGCTGAACGACTGGTTCGAGGAATTCCGCCTGTATCATCGCAAGGATGGCGTTGTGGTCAAGCTGCGAGACGATCTGATGGCCGCGACACGCTACGGCATGATGATGCTGCGGAAGTCGATCGTAAACCCGAACGAGTTCACAAGGCTCAAGCAAAAGACGGCACAGCGGCATGATCCTCTTGGGGCGTTCCGTTGACCTGCCGCATCATCGGCGGAAACCTTCGCGATCTGAGCTACGTCGCAAGCAATCTCCGTCCTGAAGACCATGCCGAAATAGATTGCCAACTGGACGAATGGTCGCCCGCCATGCTTGCCCTCTCTGCTATGCAGGGAATGGCCTACATCGCTGAACTGGACGGAAACCCTGAAGCTGCATTCGGCGCGGCTGAGAACCGCTCTGGCCTCTGGACGATCTGGTGCTGGGGATCGAAGCGCGTTCATCGCTGTGTGCCTCGCATTACGAAATTCTGCTGGCAAGTCCTGATGCCCGACGTGATGAGGGCCGGTGCGCTTCGCGGTGAAGCCCGACCGCTTGCCTCGAACGACATGGCCTGCCGGTGGCTCGACCGGCTCGGCGCCACTCGCCAATGCCTGCTGAAAAGCTACGGCAAGAACGGCGAGGACTTCATTTTATATGAGTGGGTCCGGTCTGACTTCGAACCGATACTTGCAAGGAAATCCGATTATGTGCCTCTTCAAAGCTCCCAAGCCGCCTAAAGTCCAGCCTCTCCCCACGGCTCCGTCTATCAATGATGAGGATGTCCGCCGTCGTGAGCAGGAAGAGGCCGCACGTCTGGCCGCATCTGGCGGGACTGCTGCCACGGTGAAGACCGACCTTGCTCCGTCTGCCGTGTCCGGTGCGCAGAAGAAAATCACGTTGGGCGTCTGATCATGGGAGCGATGAAGCGGACATTCCGCAATCGTGCTGGCCGTCCATGGTGGTTCTGGCGAAGGCTGGCGAACCGCAGAGACAGGGTCGATGAGTGGTCGCCGGTCGATCTCGGCGCGTCGTTGCTGGCCTGGTGGGACGCTTCTGAAGGTGTGAGCCTATCCGGTTCGCAAGTGACGGCCTGGGCGGATCGGAAGTCCGGCTACAGCGTCACGCAAGGGACATCCGCTGCAAGGCCGCTTTGGTCGGCTACGAGTTTTGGCGGACAACCGGGCCTGACCTTCGACGGGACAGATGACTTGCTGAACATGGAAAGCCTGCCATTCATGACTGGCGCAGTGCCCGGCGAAATATGGGCTGTCATCCAACAAGACGCCCTGGTGGCGGACACCGCCGCCCGGCGCATCATCTCGATCGGCGGGAGTACCTTGCTCTCCCGGTATATGAGGCGCTTCGTCAGTGGCGGCGAAAATCGCATTAACGCCCTCGCTGGCGATGGCACGTCATTGATTCAATCAGGTGCGCCGGCTGTCAATGTGTCGTCTCGCCATGTGGCGCGAGGAATTTTCGCAGCCGATAGCGTGGATGCTTCGGTGGATGGCGTTGCAGGCACATCGGTGGCGGTGGTTCCGGCCACCCCGGCCACCCGCGTGAACATCGGCGCTTCATCTTCAAGCGCGTTCGGCGGCGAGTTCTGGCAGGGCAAAATCCGCGACGTGATAGTGACCGAACCATTGAGCGAAGAACAATCTACGCTGCTAAACGCATTCCTGTCCGAGCGAAGGGCCATATAATGAGCGATAGCCGCGCCCGCGACATCCTTTCTCGTCAGTCCGAACTGGAAAACGATCGCTCCCAATATGAGAGCGTGTGGGAAGCCGTCGCTGAGTTCTGCGATCCCGACGCGCCAGACATCTGGAGCAATCGTGGAAGCGGTGTACGCACCAGCCAGGCCGAACGCTCGGAGCGCCGTGGTTCCCGCGTCTATGACAACACGATCAACAGCGCGGCCAATCGGCTTGCGGCTGGCCTTGAAAGCCTGATCATTCCTCAATCGGAGAAATGGCACGGCATTTCCACGTCGGCGATGGATGACGAGGAGACGGAAGAAGAGAAGGAATGGGCCGAAGACCTCCGGGATTTCCTGTTCTCGATCCGCTATTCCGCCAACAGCAATTTCGTCCCGGCCGCTCAAGCGGTTCTTCGCAACGTCGTGCGCTATGGTCCTGGCTATCTCTATGCAGAGGAAGGTTTCGGCGGCAATCTGATCCGCTATGCATCTATCCCGGTTGTCGAGGGCTTTCTGGGCCGCAATCGCTGGGGTGAGGCTGACACGTTTCATCGCCGCTATGAGCGCACGGCAAGGCAGGTGGCGCAGATCGTCGGCTATGACAAGCTTCCGCCTCGCGTTCGCATGCTGGTGGATGACCCGGCCAAGTGCGATGAGAAAATCACGCTGGTGCAGGCTGTTCGTCCGCGTGATGAGCGCAAGATGTATCGCGGCGAATATCTCGATACGGACTATGTATCCTATCATGTGATCGAGGAAGAGGAATTCATTGCCAAGGAAATGGGCTTTCGCACCTTCCCGGTGTCGTGCTTCTCCTGGCGCCGGTATGAGGGCGACACCTACGGCCTTTCCCCGACAATCGAGGCGCTGACGACGGTTCGCGAGATCAACGCGGTTCGCCAGTCTGGCCTTCGTGCGCTCCAGCAGATCACCGATCCGGCGACAGCGTCGAAAGCCAGCCTTGATTTCGTGCCGGTTCTCAATCCTGGCATGAACTATGAGGGCTTGATTGACGACAGTGGCCGACCGGCTATCCAGCCGATCAACACCGGGCAGAATCCGTCCTATGCCTTCGAGTATGCCGGAACGCGAGCGGAAGAAATCCGGGACATGATGTTCGTGAACCTGTTCCAGACGCTTGTTCAGAACCCGCAGATGACGGCGACGGAAGCCCTGATCCGGCAGGAAGAGAAGGGCGCGCTGCTCGGTCCTTCCGGCTCGATCATCCAATCAGGCTTTGCTGCCAATCTCGACCGCGAATTGTCCATTCTCGAAGCAAAGGGCCTTTATGAGGAAGACAGCCGCTTTCTCCCGCCGCCTAGTCTTGCTGGCAAGGCTATTCGCCCGACATTCACAAGCCCTCTCGATATCCTGCGCCGCTCGGCAGAGGCAAGAGACACGCTGCAGATGCTTTCCACCGCAGCCCAGCTTGCAGAGGCAGACCCAACGGTCATGGACCTGATCGACACGGAAGAATCCCTGAAGGTCATCCAATCCGCCGGCCGGGCTCCGCAGCGGATCTTCCGTCGCGAGGAAGAGGTGATCGCCCGTCGCGAGGCCCGCGCACAGGCGCAGAAGGCACAGCAGGGCGCCGCAGGCATGGCACAGGCCGCACAGATGGCAAAGGACGTTGTTCCGGCCATGGCACAAGCGAAGGAAAGCGGGCTGCTCGACCAGATGCAATCCGCGATGGCTGCTGAATGACCGACAAGTTCGACCTTGGCAAGAAGCCTGACCCACGCGAGGCTCTGCTTCGAGAGGCATGGCGTTCGCTTGAGGATGGATGCGCCGATCGTGAGCAGGGCGCTATCATCATTCGTCACCTTGCGGTGCTGACCGGCTATTACAACGCCACGACGCTTGAGGATTGGTTGAAGCTGACCACTCGGAGCGAGGGATACGATATGGCTTGCATCGAGGCTCAAGCTCGACGCAGCGTTTTCGCCAAGATCATTCCGTACCTGACGCGCCACCCAGACGGGCGCTACGGTCCTACGGATCAAGAGGTTGCCTTGGAAAAGGCAGCTCGGGCAGAGGCCCGGTAAGTCCTCACGGCAGGACAAGCAACCCAAACTGAAGAATGGAGAACTCCGATGGCTAAAGGCCTTCCGAGAACGCTTGCCAATGCCGCGAAATCGGCTGACGGCAACCTCACCAAGCTACGCACCTATACCGTCGCGACCGTCCCGGCTGCGGCGTCCAATGCCCGCGTGTTGATCTACGTCAGCAACGGCGCGGCCGGCGCCCCGATCGTTGCCTTCTCCGATGGCACGAACTGGAAGCGTCTCGACACCCTGGCGAACATCGCCGCCGCTTAACAAGGAACAACCTATCATGACAGATCAGGCAGAAGCCGGGTCCGTGGCTGCAGATGTGCAGCCGGCGGGCAACCCTGTACAGCCAACGGAAGGCGCGGAAAACGGGTCCGCTGCGTCCTCTGAACAGAATTGGTTTGACGGTCTTTCCGAAGGCAACCGCAAACTGGTGGAAGCAAAGGGCTGGACCGCGCCCGACAGCATCGACAAGGTGCTGACTTCATATTCCGAACTGGAACGTCTGCAGGGCGAAACCTTGCGCGTTCCCGGTGATGACGCAACGCCGGAAGATTGGGACAAGTTCTATTCCAAGCTCCCGGAAACGATGCGTCCGGTATCCGACCCCGAAAAGCTTGAGTTCAAGCGCCCGGAAGGTCTCCCCGAAGATCTGCCCTACAACGACGAACTGGCCTCTGCTTCCAAATCCTGGATGGCAGAAGCCAAGCTATCGCCGTCGCAGGCGCAGGCAATGCACGACAAGTTTGCTGGCTACATGGCCGAAGCGGCAACTGCTCAACAGCAGGAAATCGCGAAGTCCGTGGAATCCACGCACGACG
>Ga0307414_10000111_pt1 | contig 58103 bp, 21 predicted proteins | sample DK1Ometagenome_FD_203804 | JGI IMG/M metagenome (GOLD analysis project Ga0307414, IMG submission 203804) | Maize rhizosphere microbial communities from greenhouse at UC Davis, California, United States - DK15-O-3 | ecosystem: Host-associated > Plants > Roots > Rhizosphere > Soil | place: USA...
CCGATGCGACATTGGGATTGGGATAGAAGACGCCGAATTCCAGCTGCTTGAACTTGGTGACAAAGCCGGTGAGGTTGAGGCGCAGCAGATTGTCGAAGAAATCGCCCTTGAAACCGGCCTCGAACAACTCCGACGTATTATCCTCGGTCGGACCCGCGGTCGACGGCGTCGCCGAACGGGCGCCGAAGCCGCCGCCCTTATAGCCCTGGCTGTAACCGGCATAGACCATGACATCGTCGGTCAGGCGATAATCGACCCCGGCCTTGAACGACATGCGATCGCGATCATAACCCAGCTTGAACGCTCTGCCTGCGGCAAGATTGACGTTGGCGATCGCTTCCATCTCGTCCAGCGATTTGACCGATGCGCGCGTCGTGAAGCGGGCGGGCAACACCGCTCCGACCGGATCGCGGAAATAGTCTTTCGATTCCCAGCTCTGGCGGACGCCGAAGGTGATGTTCAGCCGGTCGGTGATGCCATAGATCGCCTGCCCGAACAGGGCTTTGGCCGTGTTATCCTGCGATACGAAATCCTGGCTGCCGGTGGCGCCGGGAAGCGTCGGGAAGGCCTGCGCCAGTTCGAAACTCTGCTTCAGATAATAGCCACCGAAGACGAGGTTGAGGCGCGCCAGCGCATCGTCGCGGTCCGAAAAATCGGATTGCAGGCGCAATTCCTGGCTGAACTGACGGTGCGACTGGACGCGGAAGGTCGGGAAGAAAAACACTTCCGACTGGTCGTAATCGCTGTCGTTGAAATCATCGGTTTCGATATAGCCGGTGATCGACTTCAACTGCGCCGCACCCAGGTCCAGCCCGATGTTGCTGATGAAGCCCAGCTGGTCGGTGTCGTGATTTGCGGAGAAGTCGCGGCCGATGGTGAAGGCGCCGTCATCGGGTTCCTCAAAGCCGAAAGCCGTCCACAACAGCTTGGTGCGATCGGGGCCCGAATCGCCGCCCGGTGCACTCGACCGGTCGCGGACGAGAAAGGCCTTGAGATTGATGTCGAGATTGTCGGTGGGGGTAAAGACCACGGTGCCGCGCAGCGTCAGCCGGTCCTGCCCGCCGACCTTCTTGCCGTTCAGGCGGTTGGTGAAGAAACCGTCATAGGTTTCCTTGTTCACGACGATCCGCGTTGCCAGCACGTCCTCGATGATCGGCATGTTGACCGCTGCGCGCGCATCCATGCGGCCGTAATTGCCCACGGTGACTTCGGCCTGCACGCCCCAGTCGCGACCGGGGTTCTTGGTAAAGGCGGCGATGCCGCCCGCGAGCGAATTCTTGCCGAAGGACGTGCCCTGCGGCCCGCGCAGCACTTCGATCCGGTCGAGGTCGAAGGTGTCGAGCATCGTCGCCACCGGGCGCGTGACGAACACGCCGTCGATCGAAATGCCGACCGGGCTTTCCTCGGTCGATTCGATGCCCTGCGCGCCGAGGCCGCGGATAAAGATCGCCGCCGAGTTGGAGAAGGTCGCCACCGGCTGGATGCTGATGTTCGGGGTCGAGGGGGCGAGGTCGGTGATGTCGCGCGCCGCAATCTTGGTCAGCGCCTCTTCGCCGAAGGCGGAGATGGCCTGCGGCACATCCTGCAGCGATTCATTCTTGAAACGCGCGGTGACGATGATGTCGTTCGAATCGGTGGTGGCCGCATCGGCCGGCGCGTCGGTCTGCGCCATGGCTGGCGCGGCGCTTGCCATCATCGCGGCACATGCCACGCCGGACAGCAGAATCTGGTCAAGAATCTTCATATTCACCCTCCCAATGGTCCATTGTCGACGGTGATGATCCGTCAATCTGATTGACCCTTAGTATACTAATGGTTTTATACTTGTCCATAGCCTTGCAAGGAGGATTCGCATCATGACCGACGTCGATCAACAACCCGTTCCCGCGGCGCTCGCCAGCCAATATCTGTGTATCGCGGAATTTGAGGTCGGCGGCGGAATCATCGGCATCGGTGCGACTCCGTTCGGCGATCAGCGCATGGGATATGTCACGGGCGGGCGCTTTTATGGTCCGAAAATCAACGGCGTCATCTTGCCGGGTGGCGGCAACTGGTCGCGGTCGGGGCGTCTTGGCGATGCCTCCGTCGGCACCTTCGATGCGCGCGCCGTGTGGCGGACCGATGACGGCGATCTCATCTATCTGACCTACAGCGGCCGCAACCGCATTCCCGACGATGTCCGCGCCGAGTTTGCCGACCCGGCGCAGCCCGATGTCGATCCGGCGCGCTATTATCTGCGAATCGCTCCGGTGTTCGAAACCGCGAGCGAGAAATATGGCTGGCTGAACGGCGTGCTGGCGGTCGGCATCGGCGAGCGAACGAACTTCGGTGTCCGCCACGCGATGCATGCGATCCTTTGAGATGATCGACCTTCATTATTCGGCGACCCCGAACGGCCAGAAGATTGCGATCATGCTCGAAGAGATTGGGGCGCCCTTTCGCGTCATCCCCTATGACATCTTCAACGGCGATCAGCTGACCGCAGAGTTTGGCCAGATCAACCCGAACCACAAATTGCCGGCGATCGTCGACCATGCTCCGGCGGGTGACGGCGACCCGGTGACCGTGTTCGAATCGGGTGCTATCCTGCAATATCTGGCCGAAAAGAGCGGGCGTTTCCTCAGCGCTTCGGGCGCGGCGCGCGCGGCGACCTTGTCGTGGCTGACCTGGCAGGTCGCGGGGCTGGGGCCGATGGGCGGGCAGGCCAGCCACTTCCTTCGCTATGCTCCGGCGGGCCAGGATTATGCTGTCCAGCGCTACACCCGCGAAGTGAAGCGCTTGCAGGCCGTGCTGGAAAAGCGGCTGGAGAAAAGCGCCTATGTTGCGGGCGACGATTATAGCATTGCCGACATGGCGATCTGGCCGGGCCGCGCCTCGGCCTTTGTGATGGGAATGGGGCTGGACGATCATCCGGCGACGCATCGCTGGTTCGAAAGCATCCGCGAACGGCCGGCCGTGGCTCGCGCCATGGGTCGCGAGGATCTTGCGGCGCCCGCCAAATATATCGGGCGGCATCAGAAACTCGACGACACCGAATGGTCGAACATGTTCGGCGACGCCAATCACGCGGCGGTGCGGGGTGACTGACGGGCCTTAATTACCTAGCGACGTGCTGGCGATCGCCCCACAGGATCGCGCGATGCTCGTCGGTAAAGCCGGTGAGGCCGCCCGCGATCGTTTCGGCGCGCGCGACCCCGAACTTCATCCCCTCGGCAACCGCGGGGCGTGCGAACATGGCGGCGGCCCAGCGTTCGACGTTCGCAAAGCGTCCCGCCTTTTCAGCAAGCTGGCGCGGCAGATAGGGCAGCATCGCCATGTCGGCGATGCTGTAATCGCTGCCCGCCAGCCATTCGGCCTCGCCCAGTCTCTTGTCGAGTACCATCATCAGCCGGTCGACCTCGCGGCTATAGCGCGCGATCGCATATTCGTGCCGGTCCTTGGCATAATGGGTGAAATGCACCTCCTGCCCGAACATCGGGCCGACCCCCGACACCTGAAACATCAGCCACTGCCAGCAGGTCGCGCGCGCGGCCGGATCGGCGGGGACGAAGCGCCCGCTCTTCTCGGCCAGATAGAGCAGGATCGCGCCCGTCTCCCACAGCACGAAACCCGGGCCGTGCGGCCCCTCGTCGTCGGCGATGACGGGGGTCTTGTTGTTGGGGTTGAGCGCCAGAAATTCGGGGGTCAGCTGGTCGCCGGCCAGAATGTCGATCGGCTCGACCTGCCATGCGAAATCCATTTCCAAGAGCGCGATCGCGATCTTGCGCGAATTGGGGGTGGGGCCGCCATAGAGGGTGATCATGCCTCCGCTCCGTCGCGGCCGAGCCAGCGTTTCAGAACATCGGGTCCATCCTGCCCGATGGTCAGCGGTGCCGGACGGCGGACGCTGCTCGGGGTCGCGGACAGCTTGGGGAAAACCCCCTGCATCCGGATCTCGCCCAATTCTTCGTCGGCGACCGTCACCAGCGCTTCGCGCGCCGCGAAATGCGGATCGGCCAGCATATCCTCGGCATCGAAAATACGCCCTGCGGGGACGCTCGCCGCGATCATCTTCGCTTCGAGTTCGGCGATGGTCATCGTCGCGGTCCATTCGCCGATCAGCGCGTCGAGTTCCTCCTGCCGCGCCCCGCGTGCCAGGTGAGTCGCATAGCGTTCGTCGCTCCCGAGTTCGGGCCGGCCCATCGCTTCGGCGAGGCGCGCGAAGACGCCGTCCTGATTGGCGCCGATCAGATATTCGCCGTCGCTGCACGGATAGACGTTCGACGGCGCGATCGCGGGCAGGGTCGATCCGGTGCGGCGGCGCTTGGTGCCGCTCGCCGAATAGTCGGACACGGTCGATTCCATCACCTGCAGCACCGCTTCATACAGCGCCGAATCGACGATCTGGCCTTCGCCGGTCTTGCTGCGATGGTGGAGCGCGGCGAGCGCCCCCATGCAACCGTAAGTGGCGGCGAGCGTGTCGCCGATCGACACCCCCATGCGCGCGGGGGGAAGGTCGGGATAGCCGACGATCCCGCGCCACCCGCCCATTGCCTCGCCGATCCCGCCGAAACCGGCGCGCGACGAATAGGGGCCGGACTGGCCGTAACCCGACACGCGCACGACGATCAGCCCGGGGTTGGTCTTGCGCAGTTCGGCGGGGTCGAGATTCCATTTCTCAAGCGTTCCGGGGCGGAAATTCTCGATGAGAATATCGGCCTTGGCGATCAGCGCGCGTGCGAGTTCCTGGCCTTCCTCCGATCGCAGATCGACCGCGACCGAATATTTGTTGCGCGCGATCACGCGCCACCAGCTGGGGGTGTCCCCCTGACCCCAATGGCGCATCGGATCGCCCGTCTCCGGCGGCTCGAGCTTGACGATCTCGGCGCCCATGTCGCCCAGCAATTGCCCGCAAAACGGGCCCGCGATCAGCTGGCCCAACTCGACCACGCGCAGGCCCTCCAGCGCTCCCCCGCTGCCATGTTTCTCTGTCATGTCGCTCCCTTCGGGCGGTAATTTGGCGTATCGGCTTATCCGCATCGACAAAATTTGTCGCCGCCCATGGCGATGATATACTTAGTATGCTATGTAATTTGCAACCGGCTAAATCAGGCACGAAAGCGGAAACGGCGCGATGGCGACAGATATGGGTGTGGAAATGGTCGAGGTCGGCCCGCGCGACGGGCTGCAGAATGAGGCGGCGATCGTCTCGACCGCCGACAAGGCCGAACTCATCGCGCGCGCGATCGCTTATGGCGCGCGCCGGATCGAGGTGACGAGCTTCGTCAATCCGCGCCGCGTCCCGCAACTCGCCGATGCCGAAGAATTGGTGGCACTGCTGCCCGACCGCGCCGACGTGACCTATATCGGCCTCGTGCTCAACCAGCGCGGCGCCGAGCGCGCGCTGGCGACCGGCCGGATCGACGAACTGGGCGCGGTGTGCGTGACGAGCGACACCTTCGGGATGAACAATCAGCGTCAGACGTCGGATGAATCGCTGGCTGCCGCGATGGAGATTGTCGCGCTGGCGAAGGCCGCGGGGCGCGTCGGCCAGATCACGATCGCGACGGCTTTCGGTTGTCCGTTCGAGGGCGAGGTCGCGATCGATCGCGTCGTCGAAATGGCAAAGCGCGCCGCCGAAGCGAACCCGCGCGAGATCGCGCTCGCCGATACGATCGGCGTCGGCGTGCCGTCGCAGGTCGCCGAAATGGTCGGCCGCGTCCGCGAAGCCGTCGGCGGTCTGCCCGTGCGGGTGCATTTCCACAACACGCGCGGCAGCGGCCTCGCCAACGTCTGGGCGGCGGTGGCGGTGGGCGCGGCGACGGTCGATGCGTCGCTCGGCGGCCTCGGCGGCTGTCCCTTTGCGCCGGGCGCGGCGGGCAATGTGGCGAGCGAGGACGTCGTCTATATGCTCGAACGCGGCGGCATCGCGACCGGGCTGCACCTGCCCGCGATCGTCGACGCGGCGGGGTGGTTCACCGGCGTGATGGGCCGCCCGCTCCCCGCGATGGTCAGCAAGGCCCCACCCTTCCCGCCCGTCCCCCAAAACTGAAAAACATAAGCAGAGGAGAGAGATTTTGATCGCAGTGATTGCCAGGCTGACCGCCAAACCGGGCCATGAGGAGCAATTGGGCGCGGCGCTGACCGACGGCGCGGCCAAGGTGCTCGCGGGCGAACCGGGGTGCCTGATGTATCGCGTCGCGCGCTCGCGTAGTGAGGCCGGCGTCTACAAGCTCATGGAAGTCTATGCGTCGCAGGCGGCGCTCGACGATCACCCCGACACCCCGCATTTCGCCGAAATCCGTACCGCGCTGGCTGCACATCTCGGCGCCGCGCCCGAGGTCGAATTTCTCGACGCGCTGAACTGAACCCCCGTCAGGCCGGGGTGTCAGGCCGGGGCGGCCTCCGCCTCGGCCGACATGCGCGCAAGGTCGCGGGCAAATCCCTTGAAGCCCCATGTCAGGATGACCGCAGCGACTGGCAGCGCGACGGCCACGACGGTCGCGATCGAATAGCGCAAGGCCGCATCATCCTCGAACAGATTGTCGGTGAGCAGCGCGATCAGCATCGGCCCAAAGCCCAGCCCGATCAGATTGACGACGAAGAAATACAGCGCGGTCATCCGCGCGCGATATTCATTCGGGGTGATGAGTTGCAGCGCGACACCGCCGACGCCGTGCATCGTCATGCAGGGATAGGCGATGGCGAGCATGACAAAGGCGAGGGTCGAATCGGGCATCAGCGCCGCCGCCAGCAGCGGCGGGCCGCCGAGCAGGATCGACAGCCGCATGACGCGCAGATGGGCGTCGGCGACGCCCTTGGCATAGAGGCGATCGGCGAGCGAACCGCCAGCGAGCAGCCCGATCGTGCCGCCGACCGCCATGATGATCCCGAACCACAGCCCGGCCTCGCCGACGCTCATGTCATAGGTTCGTGCGAAGAAGGTCGGGATCCACGCGATCGCGCCATACATCACGAGCCCGATCAGCGACATGCCCCCGAACAGCGCGCCCAGTGCGACGCGCTGCGTCCGGAGGTGGGCGATCAGGCCCGGCGCCGGAGCGGCCGATGCGCTCGGCACGGGTGCGCGAAGGCCGCGGCGCAGCGGTTCGCGCACGGTCAGCATCAACAGCGCGATCAGCAGTCCCGGCGCGGCGACCCAGACAAAGATCAGCCGCCAGGCGTCCATCGCGCCAAAGAAGGGCACCTCGACCATCGGCGCCGCGAGCACCGCCTGGACGACGAAGGAACCGAGGATGAGCGCGATCCCCGCGCCGAGCGGCACCCCGATCGAATAGACCGCCATCGCGCGCGCCAGCTTGTCGCGCGGGAAATAGTCGCTGAGCAGCGAATAGGCTGCGGGCGACAGCGTCGCCTCGCCGACCCCGACCCCCATGCGCGCGGCAAACAGCGTCGCATAACTCCCCGCAAAGCCGCAGCCTGCGGTCATGAAGCTCCACACCGCGATCCCGATCAGGATCAGGTTGCGCCGGTTGTAACGGTCGGCGATCCACGCCAGCGGCAGCCCGAGCAGCGTATAGAAAAGCGCGAAGGCGAGGCCGATGAGCAGGCTGACCTGCGTGTCCGAAATGTCGAGCGCGGCGCGGATCGGCGCAACGAGCAGGCTCAGGATCATCCGGTCGACGAACGACAATGTATAGGCGAGCAAAAGAACGCCGACGACATACCAGCTATATGCCGGACGCGGCCATGGCGGGTTGGCCGCCGCCGGGCTTTCGATGGACTCCAGGGGCCCGTTGCCCGCGCTTTGCGCTGCCATAACTCTCCCGTTCCTCGCGTTGGCGACCGCCCCTTGCAAGGCGGATAATGCTACTATATAGCAGCTTTTATTGCTTAGCTAACTAAGCAATAAAAGCGCTGACAGTCAAGCATGATCGGGCGCGCGCTACGGCGACACATATGGGAGAGAGCAAATGTCCGAACAGAGGTGGAATCCGTCTGCATGGCTGATGACTGGCGTGGCCTTGCTGGCGATGCCGGGCGTCGCCGCGGCACAGGAAGCGGCCGATGACAGCAGCGGCGACATCATTGTCACCGCGCAGCGCCAGGAACAGAAATTGCAGGACGTGCCGGTCTCGGTCACCGCCTTCAGTTCGGACCAGCTACGCGCCAGCAACATCGAAACGGTCGCCGATATCGCGACCCGCACCCCGGGGCTCGCGGTCAGCGCGGTCGATCCGATCAACACCAATTTCGCGATGCGCGGCATCGGCAGCCCTCCCGGCATCAGCCAGAATGCCGGCGGCGACCCCTCGGTCGTCGTCTTCATAGACGGCGTCTATGCCGGGCGCGGCGGCACCCCCGACCTCGATGCGCTCGATCTTGAACGCGTCGAAGTGCTGCGCGGGCCGCAGGGCACTTTGTTTGGCAAAAATGCGATCGGCGGGCTCGTCCAGTTCGTCAGCCGCAAGCCGTCGGCCGACAACAGCTTCTATTTCGAGGGCACCTACGGCAATTACGACAAGGTCGGCGTGGTCGCACGCGGCAATATGGCGCTGACCGACAAGGTCTTCCTGTCGGCGGGTTTCTCGCACAAGCAGCGCAGCGGCTATGAGTTTAACGAGACGACCGGAAACGACGTCAACGATCAGAATCTGACCACGGCGCGCGCCGCGCTGCGTTTCCAGCCCAGCGACACGCTCGACATCATCCTGCGCGCCGATATTTCGCATCAGGATCAGCGCGGCAATCCGCGCCATAACAATTGCGACACCAGCTTCAACGGCGGCGTCCATTGCGTCGGGATCAACCCCGACCCGCGCGTCGTCAACGCCTATACCGACGGGTTTATCAAGCGGACGATCGAGGCTTATTCGGCCGAAATCAACCTCGACCTGCCTTTCGGGACGCTCACCTCGTTGACCGCGCTGCGCAAGGTCGATTTCGAATTCGAAACCGCCTTTTTCAGCAACCCGGTCAATCCGCCCACCCAGATCGAATCGACCGATTTCGGTGAGGAGGACAACAGCCAGTTCAGTCAGGAACTGCGTCTCTCGTTCGAAGCGTTCGACGGGCGCCTCAGCGGTCAGACCGGGGTCTATTACCTCAAGGAAAATAACGATCGCGTGCAGGGGCAGATTCAGCAGTTTCCAACCCCCGCAGGCTCGGGAATCGGTCTCTATCCGCAATCGGTCAATGCGCGGAGCGTCGCCATATTCGGTCAGCTCGATTACGAAATCGTCCCTTCGCTGACCGCGACCATCGGCGCGCGCATGACGTGGGAACGCAAGAGCGGGCGCTTTGCGGGCTTCAAGATCGACGATGGTCCGGGCGTGCCGCCACCGCTGGGATCGGCGGCCGGTTATGACGTGACGGGGGCCAAGAAGTGGAAGGCATTCACCCCGCGCGCGGCGCTGAACTGGAAGGCGAGCGACGATATCCTCGTCTATGCTTCGGTTGCGCGCGGTTACAAAAGCGGCGGTTTTCAGGGCTTGTCGGGAACCGCGGCGGGCGCCTCGACCCCTTATGATCCCGAATTCGCGTGGAGCTATGAGGTCGGCGCAAAGACCGACTGGTTCGACCGCAAGCTGCGGCTGAACGTCGCGGCGTTCCAGACCGACTATTCGGACCTTCAGATTTCGCAGCTCGTCCCGCTATGCTGCGTCGTCGTCAGCAATGCCGCAAAGGCGCGCATTCGCGGCGCCGAGGTCGAGGTCGTGGCGCGGCCGGTCCAGGGGCTCCAGATCGATGGCAGCTATGCGTATCTCGACGCCAAATTCACCGAATATGCGATCCCGGGACAGGCCTATACCGGCAACCGCCTGCCGCGCTCGCCGAAGAACAAGTTCAACATCGGCGGCCAATATGAAACGCCGATCGGCGACCTGACCGCGAAACTCCGCGTCGATTACAGCTGGGTCGACGATGCCTATTTCGAGGCGTCGAACATCCCGCAGCAATTGTGGCCAAGCCACGACAATGTCGATGCGCGGCTGTCGATCACGGGCCCCGGCGACGAATGGGAATTGTCGCTGTGGGGCAAGAATCTGACTAATGAACTGGTGCCGACCTATGTCACCTATTTCGGTCCGTTCCGCCAGATTCTGACCCCCTATGCTCCGCCGCGCACTTACGGCGCGACGCTGGCGTTCAAGATTTGACCGGCGGCGCGGCGGGGAGTCCCTTCCTTGCCGCGCCTTTTCCTTTTACCGACAGGATGAAGACTGATGATCGAGCCCGGTTTCCGCTATCTCTGTTCGTACCGCGCCAGCTTTACCGAGCCCCAGCAGATGGTCGGCAAGGCGCATTTCGGCCGCCGCATGATCGCCGCGCTGACCGGCGGCGAGCTGGAGGGGGAAAGGCTGCGCGGCCGGGTGATGCCCAGCGGCGGCGACTGGGCGACGATCGACGACAACGACACGCTGCGCCTCGACGCGCGCATCACCTTTGAAACCCATGACGGCGCGCTGATCTATGTCTCCTATCGCGGCGTGCTGCGCCCGCTGTCGGTCGCGCACAAACATGCGCGCGCCGGCGGGCCGCAGAGTGATGCCGACAGGGCCGAAATCTACTTCCGCACCACGCCGATGTTCGAGACCGGCGACGAGCGTTATGCGTGGCTCAACGACATCGTCGCGGTCGGGCTGGGGGCCAGCGTCGGCGGCGCGGTGCGCTACGACGTGTTCGAACTGCTCTAGGGTCCTGACCCTGGATCTGCGGCGCCTCAGACGCCGCAGATCAGCTCGCTTTGCCCCCGCGCGCGCGATTCCGCGTTGGTCGCCTGCAGCGACGAGCTCGGAGCGACATCGTCGGGAACGGGGAAATTGCCGTCCTTGTCGATTTCGAAACCGAGCTTGCGGAACACTTTCTGGGCCTTGCCCGCCGGATCGGCGAAGGCGACCCCCTGCCACTCATAGCCGATGATCACATTGGTCACGCGCAGGCCCTGAAAGACCTTGTCGACCGGATAAATATATTCCTCGACGTCGTCGGGAAGCCCCTTTGCGACGCGCTCGTCCGCGGCTTTCTTGAAATAGGCTTCCAGTTCGGGGCCGAATCCGCAATCGCGAAAATCGAACTTGATCAGCGAATTGGCGACCGCGCCCTTCGCCGGCGACGGGTCGGTTGCGCAGGCGTCGGGCGTCGGCGCATAGCCGACACCGCCACCGGGGAGGCCGAATTCGGTAAAGCCATCGGCGGTCGCACCAATCAGCCGGACCTTCGCGCCGGGTTGCAAGGCGGTCTTGACCGCCGCCCCGGCCGCCGGGGTTTCGAGGACCGAGCATCGCCCGGTGGTGATGCGGTCGCTGCCGTCGAGCGTCGCGAGCGACGGCGGCGCGCTCTTCGACAGATTGACCAGGCTGACATATTGTCCCGTGGTGTCGACCTTCACCCACTGCTTGCCGCGCTCGTCGCCGACGAGCGTGCCGGTGATCTTCTCGCCGCGCTTGAGCGATCCGACGATCTTTGACCCTTCGATCGTCGGCCGGTCGCGCAAATTGGCGTCGGCAGCGGCGAAATAATCGAGCTTCTCCTGCGCGGCTTCGCCCGGTTCGGCACCCTGTTCGGTCGTCGTTTCGGCACTTTGGTCGGTGCTCGACAGCCCCAGCCAGGCGCCGCCGCCGATCGCCACGGCGAGCAGCGCGGCACCGCCCAGCAAGATCATATTGTTGCGCGGGGCCGGTGCGGCACCTTCCGCTTCGATGACGTCATGAACCACCGGGGTCGGCGCAACCGGAGCTGGCGCAACCGGAGCTGGCGCAATCGGGGCCGGCTCAACCTCGGGCGGCGCAGCGATTTCGGCAGCGGGCGGCACAGCCTCTCCGGCCGCTGCGGCTACGGCCGTTCCGCATGCCGGACAGAAGCGCGCGCCTTGCGAAAGCGCGGAGCCGCACTCGGAGCAAAATTTCGACATGTCTTGATCTAATCCTTCAAATCTGAACGCCGCCCTCGCCACACTGATAGCGGTGATACGATGATCATGATGTGACCTAGCGCACCGGGTGTTGTGCGCCCCATATCGATGACAGATGGGCCGTCAAGCGGAGGGCGACGCCGATCGTTCTGAAACGTCTATTGCGCTGATGTTCCACGCTGAATCTGCGCGCGCTCCAATGCGCCGCGATCGACACGGTTCGCTTCGGCCCATTCGCTTCGCGTCATGCAGACCCTGCGCGTTTCCAGGCGGCTGCCCAGAACCTGTTCCTTTCGGCAAATGACCTCGTTCGGGTCGCGGCTTTTCGCCTTTCCGCCGCTGGCCGATGCGGTCGTCGCCGGCTTTCCCGGGGGGGCGGCGGGCGTTTCCGCCGCGTGGGCGGGGATGGAGGTGGCAAGTGCGCAGCCGAGCAGCGCGGTCAGCGGGGTGAAGCGTCCATGGGGCATGAGCAAAGCCTTTCCATGCATTTGATGGGCCAGCCTAAGCCGACATTGCGGGTCGGCCAAGTATTTTTCGATCCGCTTGCGCGGCGTCGGCATGCGGTTCAGCGCGGCGGCGCCACGTCGAAGGCCACGGTCAGGCGCTCGCCTTCGCCGAAGGGCCGCGTGCCGTGCCAGAGCCATGACGGGAACAGGATCAACCGGCCCGGCGCGGGCTCGACCATCCGGCTTGGCGGCAGTGTCAGCCCCAGCGCGGCCTGAGGCTCGCCGAGGGCAAGCCATCCGGCATCGGGCGCGTTTTCCGCGTTTTTCGGGGGCAGCGCGACATAGAGCGCCGAACTGATCCAGCCTTGGGGATGGACATGATGGGCGTGATGGCCGCCAGCGCCCAGCCGGACCGACCAGCTCCCGGCAAAGCGGGGGCGCCGGTCGCGCCGCTTTGCCAGCAGCGGGTGGCTGGCATCGCGTGGTGGCAATGCGGCGACATAGGCCTCGACTGCGGTCACGACTGCCGCACGCAGGGCGGCGATGACAGGATCGCTTCGGCAGAATAAGGGGCCGTCGGTCTGCGTGCCGCCACGCACCGACTGGTCGCGATATTCACCCTTGGCGACATGAAGTTCCCTGAGGTGGGCGGCGAGCCTGTCCAGCGGCGGAAGCCGGTCGGAAAGGTCCACCTCGGCCACCAGCCGGGGGTCGCCGACCAGCCAGTCGTGGCGGGGGTCGCCCGCCAATCGCCACGCCGTTGCCGCATAGGGCCAGATCGCGGTTTCCTGTGCGCCGCCGCCGTCGATGACCTCGTCGATCAGCGACAGCGCCGCCGTCAGCCGGCCCGTCCGCAAAAAATGCCGAATCTGCCACAGGTTCAGTCCCGCCTGCATCGCGGGCGGCGCGGCGGCGAACAGGGCATCGGCGCGGTCGCCTTCGCCCCGCTCGGCAGAGGAAATCGCCAGATGATCGGCTATCTGTGTGGGAGGAAGTCCGGCGGCTTGTGCCCGCTTTGCGACGATCGCTTGCGCTTCATAATCCTCGTGCGCCAGATGCAGGTCGAGCAGTCCGCGCCAAAGCGCGAGCGCGTCGGGCTGCTGCGCCAGCGCGCGTTCGAAGGATGCCGTCGCCTGCTCCGGCTTTCCGGACAGGGCGCGGAGCTGCGCCAGCTGGTTGTGCCCCTGTATCCACAACGGAACCTGGGCGACGATCGCATCGAGGGCGGCTTCGGCCTCGTCCCCGCGTCCGGCGGCCCAGCGCGCGGCCGCTAGGCCGATCAATATATCGCCATTGGGTGGCCCCAGTCTTTCGGCGGTTTCAAAGAATGCCACCGCATCGAGCCCTGCCTCCAGCGCGACGCGCGCGCGGCCGTGCGCAATGCCGACGTCGGCCGGCGCCCGCCGGGCGGCCTCGCCAAAGGCGTCCAGCGCGGCCTGATGCGTATCGAGTGCGCGGTGGAGCAGCCCTGTCCACTGCCACAAGCGCGCCGTTCCATATTTCGTCGCAGCGGCGGCCACCCACGGCAGCGCCGCTTCTTCCTCACCCTCGTCGAGGGCGTGGCGGGCGAGTTCGCCGAAATCTTCCCCATTCGCCTGACCGGCCCGGACGGCGGCGAGCCGGGCTGCAAAGCTCATCGGTTCTCGGGCAGGCTGCCCGCATCGCTGGCGATCAGCGCGGCCACCGCCTCGCGCTCCACCGGGCTGAGGTCGGGATGCCACAGGTCGAAGATGAAGACGACGCGCAGCATGTCGCTGGGGTTCAGCGCTTCATGCTCGATCGTGTCGTCGAACACGAAGGCTTCGCCGCGCCGCCAGTCGCGGGTTTCGGCGCCGACGCGGAACCAGCAGCCTGCGGGGACGACCAGCGGCAGATGACAGACCAGCCGGGCGTTGTTGAAACCGACATGCGGCGGGATCGCCGTGCCGGGCGCGAGCAACGAGAACATCGCATTGGGGGAAGCGCCGACGATCACGGGCTGCCCCAGCGCGTCCAGCAGCGCCATCGTCCGCGGGCAATGGCGCGCATTGGCGTCGATCCGCCGGCCGTTCCGCAGCAGGTGGATCGCGGTCCAGTCGGGATTATGGTTCAGCGTGCGCCATTGGTCGAGCGGCTGGTGCGCGGCATATTGGACATAGGGCACCAGTTCGGCGCGCTCGGCGGCCATCACGGCGTCCAGTTCGGCGGCGATTATATCGGTCGCCGCCTCGATCTTCGCGATCCAGGGAAACAGGCTGCGCGGATGAAATTCGCGTTCGCGCAGCCCCGGGAAGTGAAAATGGGTGGGCTCGCTATGATAGGGCCGGGTCCGGCGCAGCGCATTGCTGCGGAAGCGAGCGATGCGGCCGGCTTCCTCCGCGTCGGCACGGCTTTCGGCGTCCGCCATTTTTTCGGCCCAGCGCGCGCCGCGTGCATCGAGCCAGGCGGCGTGAACGCGTTCGCCTTCGGTCAGCACGGCGGCGAGATGCGGCGGCAGGGCATCGTCCGGCTTCTGCGCAATCGCATGGCCCCAAGCCTCACCCGCATTCGGGTCGCCCAGCCGTTCGAGCAGGCTGGCGCGCAGCATCAGCGCGGTGAAGTCGAGCGGACTGACGCCCAGTGCGCGGTGTACGGCATCCAGCGCCGCACCTGGCTGCCCGCCGGCCCGATAGGCGCCGGCCAACATCAGCAAAATCGAAACATCGCCATCGCCGATCGCGGCCGCCTTTTCGAGCAGGGTGGCGGCATGGGCGAAATCCCGCCCTGCAAGGGCACGCTTGGCTTCGGAGAGCATCGCCGCCCGCCCGTCCGTCACAGGCTATATCCGAATTTGTCGATCCAGGGACGCAGCACCGGAAAGACCGGTTCCAGATGGCGGCGATAGCCTTCCCATCGACCCGCCGCGCGCTTGTAAATCGGTTCGACGACCTGCGAATAGCTGGCGGTGGTAATCAGCCCGCGCGCCTTGGCCGTCGCGCGATGATCGAGCGCCTCGTCGCGCCAGTCGAGCCCCAGAAAATCGAACAGCGGCCGGACCTCGGCCTCCACATCCTCGACCAGCCGTTCATAGACGATGGTATGGACGTTGAGCGGGAAGAGTTCGCGCGCACGTTCCCAATGCCGGAACGTGAGGTCGTAAAATTCCGCTGCATCCTCCAGCCGCAGGAAGTTCGACATGGCGTCGTTGAGCCGGAAGTTGCTCATGAAGCAGCTTAGCAGGACGTCGCACGGGTGCCGCAACGCTAGGATGAAGCGCGCATCGGGAAACAGGCGCTGGATCAGAACGGCCTTGCTCAGGAACAGCGGCGACTTGTCGATCAGCATGCGCGCGGGGTCGAGCGGCGCGGGCGCGACCTTGGCGACCTCGTCGAAGTACAGACGCCGGGCATCGGCGACCGCGGCCGGATCGAGCCCGGGGATGGCAGGCATGCCGCCGATATGCTTGTCGACATTGTTCAGCGGCGGCTGCTCTTCGAGCACGGTCGTTGCGGGATGGCCCATCAATATCGTGTCGAGCAGCGTCGTTCCGGAGCGCGGAAAGCCGACAAGAAACACCGGGTCGGGCCGGCTGGCGGCTTCACGTGTCGCGGGCCAGCTGGCCGCCCATTCGGGTGTCAGCAGGTCGACCTCGCCGCGCAGTTTTTTACGCAGCGCCGCCGACCGTTCGAGCGGCTGTGTCGGCGACGTCATGTGCAGACGGGTGGTGGCACTGAACGCTTCGAACGCTTCGTCGATGCGGCCCAGCCGATCGAGCAACTGACCGCGCAGATGCGTGGTGCGTTCCGCTTCCATGTCGGCGGGCACCCGATCCAGACTCGCGAGCGCCTCGTCGAAACGCTTGGCGCGGCGATGTTCGAACGCGCGCATGAAGGCGAGCGCGCCTTCGTCCAGGCCATGGGCTTCGGCCCTTGCGATCAGCGGCGCAAATTCTTCTTCGCGGTTGCTATGCTCATACTGAACCGTCAGCCCCAGATAGGCGTCGGTCATCGATGGATCGGCGGTGATTGCTTTGTGAAACGCCCGCTCGGCCTCTTCGGTGCGATTGAGCAGGCCGCATTCGACCCCGAATTTCAGCTGGAGATTGGCATTGCCGGGGTCGAGCGCAACCGCTCCCTCGATCGCCGCCATCGCCTCGTCCTGCCGCCCTTCTTTCTTATACTGGACATAGAGTTCATGGAGGGCGCGGGCATCGTCCGGAAATTCCTCGACCGTGCGCCTCAGCAGCGCCTCGGCCTCCTCATCGCGTCCGACCGATCGCCACGCCACTGCCAGATTGAGCCGCGTCGGCGGCGCCAGCGGATTGAGCGCCATCGCCCTTTCCAGCGCAACAACGCTGCCCTCCAGATCGCCGGTCGCCGACCGCGCATTGCCAAGGTTGTTCCAGCTTTCGAAATCGTCGGGCGCCCCGGCGACGACTTGCTCATAGGCTTCGACGGCATCGGGGAAGCGTTCGAGCGACTGGGCGATGAAACCGCGATAGCGCGCGACGCGCAACGTCGGGTCCGCCCGCGCGATCTCTTGCGCCGCGACATCGAATGCCCGGGCGAGTTCGCCTGTATCTATCAAAACCGCGATGAGGTTGCAGGCAATCGTCGCATCAGACGGCCGCCCCTGATGCGCCGCCGCAAGATGACGCGCCGCGCCCGCGAGGTCGCCCGATCGCGCCAGCAGCATGCCAAGGAACGCGTTGAGCGCGACCCCGTCGCCGCCGTTCGCAAGGGCGCCTTCGGCAATCTGCCGGGCCCGTTCGACGTCGCCCGCTTGGGCAGCGCCAACGGCCTGCTTCAGCACGTCGGCGGTTCGGGAATCGAGCATATGCACTGGTCCGTCAGGTCAAAGAAAAAGGGGCGGCCGGTCAAGCGACCCGCCGCCCCTTCTTAAGGATAAAAGCCGAAGCTTAGAAGTCCAGCGAAACGCCCGCGAAGATATAGCGGCCGAGGGCATCATAGCCCGCCGGATAGGTGTTGCCGTTGCACGGACCGGTCGGGCACAGGTTCGTGCCGTCGACGTTCGCGTTGCCCGACGTCACCAGCGGCGGCTGCTTGTCGAGGAGGTTGTTGACGCCCAGGCGGAAGGTGTAATTGTCCGACACGGCAAAGGTCGTCGCCAGATCGAAATAATTATACGCCTTCAAACGTTCGCCCGGGTTGAAACGAACGTCGCTGTGCAGCGACTGGCTGTCGCTGAGCGTTTCGGCCTTGACCTTGCCGACATAGCGCCATTGCAGCGAAACCCCGATGCCGTTCGTCATCTGGAACGTCGTGCGCAGCTTGTGACGCCATTTCGGCAGCATCGCGCCGCCCGCCGTCGTGCCGCCCGACGAACAGACCGGGCCATAGAGGCCAGCGCAGTCATAGGCCTCGGTGATCCCGTTATCTACGCTGTATTCGTCGAGATAGGTTCCGTTGAAGCTGAACGACAGGGTGCCCGCTTCGCCGATCTCGTGATTATAGCCGGCACCGATTTCCAGACCCTTGGTACGGAGGCGACCAAGGTTCGACGGGATATTATCGACATAGCCGCCCGGCGTCAGCCACAGCGAGCCAGCCGCATCGCGATTGATCAGGCCGCATGAGAACGGCGTGAAGGTCGCGGTGGCGTTCAGCGTACAATCCTTCAGGATCGCATCCTGCGCCGGCGGCTGGATCGCATCTTTCAATTTGATGTCGAACCAGTCGACGGTCAGCGAGAAGCGCGGCAGGAAGCTCGGCTGCAGCACGACGCCGAAGGTCTTCGTCGTAGCCTTTTCAGGAGTCAAATCCGGACTGCCGCCGAGCAGGCCGTTATACTGGCCGGCCGGGTTGGCGACGATGCCTTGGCCAACGACCAAGCCTTGCGCCAGACAGCCAAAGTCGGTCGCGCCGACGGGACGTTTGACCGGAGGGTTGCTGCCCGGGACAACGAGTGATGCGCAAGGATCGGTTGCGCCGTTCAGGCCGACTGTCGGAGTGGCGAACAGTTCCTGGATATTCGGCGCACGCACCGCGCGATTGTACGAACCGCGGAAACGAATGTCGCGGATCGGTGCGAGTTCCAACTGCAACTTGAAGGTATCGGTATCATATTTCCGGTCGGCGCTCGTCCGGTAATAGGATTTGCGATAGCCGCCGCTGAAGGTCAGGTCGTGGATGAAATTGTCCTGAACCAGCGGGATTTGCGTTTCGGCGAAGAATTCATAAACACGGAAGCTGCCCGATAGCGGTAAGGTGGCGCCACCCTGGCCGGTCAGGTCGCCGGTCGAGAAAGCATTGTCGGTCTTCAGCTCCAGCGATTCCTTGCGCCATTCAAAGCCGACGTTAACGCCGATTCCGTCGTCGGCCCAAGGCGTCTTGAAGCCATATTCGCCGAGCTGGCCGGTGAGCGAGGCGTTGAAGACCTGCTCGGACGTGAAGCCTTTCTGGAAACCCGTCGCCGTCAGATAGGTAAGTGCCTCCGGGCTAACCCCGCCAGCACCGTTGAAGATGTCGTAGGGAACGCAGGTTGGGTCGCTGCCGTCGATGACCGAACGGCAGACGGGATCGAACCCCGGTGTGCGCGGATCGTCGATGACGTTCAGCGCCCGGCCCAGTCGGGCCACGGAGAATTCGTTCGAATAGACCTGGCTGTAGTTTGAACGGCCATATTGATAATAAGTATCATATGACCAGGCCTTGCCGAGATCACCCTTGGTGCCGATCACCGCCCGGAAGTTGGTGTGCTGCAGATCGCTTGTACGCGGGCCGCCTTCAACGTTGCGGCGGAGTACCTGCATGAAGCCCAGATTATAGGGCGTGCCTTGGGAATCGATGAATATGAGTGGCGGTGTACCTGGTGCCACCCCGCCTTGCGCAACAGTATTATAGGGCGCGCTCGCCGCGAGCGGGAAAGTGCCGAGGAAACCGTTAATCAGATTGTCGCCATCGCAGATCACGGCTGACTGCGCAGCCGACAACAGTGCATTGTCGCAGTTGACGGTCAGCGTGTTGCCGAAGTTGCCGGAAGGCGCAATCTGGGCGACCGTGCGGTCGTCCATGAACATGAATTCGAGATAAGGCTTGATCGATTCATTGATCTCGTAATTCGCGAACAGACCGGCGGTATAGCGTTCATCGGGGCGCTGGTAGTGGTTGGTCGGCGCGAAGTTGTAACGCGTCGTCGTGTTCTCAAAACCGCGACCGGGCAGAAAGCTGTAAACCGTCGATGAGTCGGCATTGAGTTCGGGATTGAACAGGATCGCCGTACCCGTCGAGTTGGTCAGCGATCCGCCGCAGTTCGGGGCCCCACCACCGGTGTTCTGGATCGTACAGGCGCTGTAATCGCGCCGCGACTGGAGGACCTCATTTGCCTTGCGATAACCCGCATAGGCGACGATGTGGCCGCGACCGTCGTCGAACGCGGCGCCGAAGGTTGCGGTGAGGTCGATCGTGCCGCCATCGACGACGCTGCCGCGCGGATAACCGAAGCCGCGCGCTTCGAGCAGCGGCGGAATGAATTTGTTGCGGTTGTCGTGTTGATAGACGCTGTACTGGCCGTCGAGGCGGAAGCCGGTGAAGTCGGTATCCATCACGAAGTTGACGACGCCTGCGACCGCGTCGGCGCCATAGGTCGCCGAAGCGCCGCCGGTCAGGACCTGGACATTCTTGAGCAGCGCGGCCGGGATCATGTTGATGTCGGCGGCCGAGCCGCTGTTCGGGCTTGGATCACCCGGAAGCAGGCGGCGGCCATTGACCAGCGCCAGGGTGCGGGTGGTGCCGAGGCCGCGAAGGTCGACCGTTGCGGTGCCATCCGCGCCATTGGCGGCGGTCGAGGCTTGGCTGGCGAAGACCGACGGCAACGAGTTCAGCATATCCTCGACGCGGGTCGTGCCCTGCAGCTTGATATCCTCGCCCGTCACCACGGTGATCGGCGCTGCGCCTTCCAGATTGGCTTGCGGAATACGCGAACCGGTAACCACGATCGTTTCGTCTGCTGTTGTGCTTTCGTCCGCGGGCGCGTCCTGCGCCCTGGCCGGAGAGCCAAGGGCCAGCAGGCTGACCCCTATAAGAAAGGGAGCTCCACTTAGTTTCAGCGTCGATTTCGATGATTGGATTTTTCTCACAGCGCCATCCCCTACCATTAGTAGTTGCGTGTCCAGGGCAATCCCGCGAGCAAATCGGATTGCAGTAGAATGCCCCGACAGCATGAGGGTGAGCCCCTATTCATGTGCGGTAAAGGTAATTTCCGGCACGGCTTGGCGTTTCGTCGGCGATTGTGACTTGTTTGCAACAAGGCCGAAACGCGCGGAATGCTCCGCGCACACTCCGTGAAATTTTGTTTCATCCGAAACTAACGGGCGCGATTCGCGGCGCGTGGCGAGCCGATGGAGCCCGCTCTCGATTGGGATGCTGCGGCTGCTACGGGCAACCGGCTCCGACCGTTCATCGGAGAAGCGAGCGGGGCGGGAGATGGTGACCCCTACGGGCGCTTCAGCTGTCTTCTAAATAACTGATAAAAAATGTATATTTTTACGTATGACCAAATTCATACCATCAGAAATACCATCGGATCATTTGAATTTGACGGCATTTGGGTGATCGGCTTGCGCATGCTAGGCCCCGGCGATTGGGTATCTGGCCTCCTGAAAGCGGGCCTTCCTTGAAGGTGGAATTGCTGAACTCAGAGGCTGAGCCCGGACGTCGCGCAACGATAGATCGGTTTAGAGAGACCGTGTCCCCTAGCCTAGGCGGCGTGGACAAATTTGAGCCAGTATCTGGCGGTGGCGATGTGGACCATGCCGAGGAAGCTGTTGGCGAGTTGATCGTATCGGGTGGCGATGGCGCGGTTGATCTTGAGGTAACCGAACATCCGCTAGATGCGATTACGCTGTTTATAGAGGGCACGGTCATGCTCGATCTTCACGCGGCTGTTTGATCTGCCGGGGATGACGGTCTTCCTTGCAGGATCTGCGCGCGAAGCTTGTTGACCAGCAACTGAGGTTGGTGAATGAATCCGGCGCGCTCTCCAACTTAATCGACCTCATGCTCACCGCGATACGCCAATTCCTGACTTTTGAGCAAAGGCTGTCCGCGTCGTCTTCCGCCAAGGGGGATGGACGGAACGAATGGTACAGGGGCGCCTCTATACGATCAGAATATTTCGGCGCGCTGGAGATGCTCCGCGGTCATCTCAGCCGCTGCCTCGGTCAGGTCGCGACGGTAGCGGGTATGGCGTTGCCAAATGACGGTCTGGTTGTTGGCTATCAGGGACCTTGGCCGCTTGAGGCTTATGTAGCGGTCGATCCCGCGACCTTCAACCTTGAGATAATTCTCCGAGCGAGCCCGGCGGCGGCCGAATCGCCCTTCAGATTCTGACAGCTCAAACGGCGCTGATGTCCGCCTCGAAAATAATTACCTCCAGATTAGACAGTAATTTGAGACACCTATTCTTCGTGGCGGAAAGAGTGGTACAGGCTGGCAAGAAGCTGTGTGAGTAGCCGACAGTGCGCGGCTCTTGTTCGAATTTGAGGTTTAGATAGGGGGCGCATGTCGGAGGCGGACGAAGCGAATGTGGCCGGACACGCGTCCGCCGCAGAGACAGGTCGAGTTTTGCCCGAAAAGCCGCTCGACCCATCGCTGACCTGCTTCATCCTTCTCGCGAAATTCCTTGGGACGCCAGCTGATCCCGCGCAGATGATCCACGACCGGGGGCGCGGCGACGAGCCTTGGAGCGTCGAGGATTTCGCGCGCATTTCGAAGCGGCTCGGTCTCATATCGAAAATCCGCGGCACACGGCTTGATGAGCTTGTCAAGCTACCCCTGCCCGCGCTCGCCGAGACCAGGTCGCACGGAAGTGTCATTCTTCTCAAGATCGAGGACGCGAGCCTCAAGCCGCGCTATCTCGTCCAGCGCGGCGATGCCGAGCGGCCCGAGATTTGGACCGGGGAGGAAGGCGCCGAGCGCTTCACCGGACGCATCCTTCTGCTGACGTCGCGCGAGGCAATGGCGGGAGAGAAGCGCCCGTTCGACATCGCCTGGTTCATCCCGGCGCTTGTCAAATACAGGAAACCGCTGCGCGACGTTCTGATCGGATCCTTCTTCCTCCAATTGATGGGGCTTATCTCCCCGATCTTCTTCCAACTCGTGATCGACAAGGTGCTCGTTCACCAGTCGATGACCACGCTCGACGTGCTCGCCTTTGGTCTGGCGGTCATCCTGCTCTTCGAAACGCTGATGTCGGCGCTGCGTAACTGGCTCTTTTCACACACGACAAACCGGGTCGACAGCGAGCTTTCGTCGAAGATGTTCCGCCACCTGCTGAACCTGCCGCTCGGCTATTTCGAGTCCCGCCGCGTCGGCGACAGCGTGGCACGGGTGCGCGAACTTGAGAATATCCGGCAATTCCTGACGTCGAATGCGGTCACGGTAGTGATCGATCTCTTCTTCACGATCGTCTTCTTCGCGGTGATGTTCCTTTACTCCCCTTTCCTGACGCTGATCGTTCTTCTCTCGATCCCATGTTATGTCGCGATATCGATGATCATCTCGCCTACGCTGCGGGTGCTGCTCGAGGAGAAGTTCCGCCGCGGCGCCGAGAACCAGTCCTTTCTCGTCGAAAGCGTGACCGGGATCGGCACGCTCAAAGCCATGGCCGTCGAGCCGCAGATGCGCGACCGCTGGGAAAAGCTGTTCTCGGGCTATACGAACACCGGGTTCGATGTCGCCAAGCTTGCCAATACGGGCAGCCACCTCATCCAGGTCGTCTCGAAGCTGACCACCGTGGCGATCCTCTATTTCGGGGCAAAGGCGGTGATCGCGGGCGACCTGTCGGTCGGCTCGCTCGTCGCGTTCAACATGCTGTCTGGCCGCGTCGCGGCGCCGATCCTCCGGCTTTCGCAACTCTGGCAGGATTTCCAGCAGGTCCGCATCTCGGTCGATCGCCTCGCCGATGTCCTCAATACGCCCGCCGAACCCGAATATAATCCCAACCGCGCGAGCCTGCCGCCGATCCGCGGCGACGTGACTTTTGACCAGGTGCGCTTTCGCTATCGACCCGACATGCCGGAGGCACTCCGCGGCGTGACGCTCGAACTCAAGGCAGGAGAGATGCTCGGCATTGTCGGGCCGTCGGGCTCAGGCAAGTCGACGCTGACCAAACTGGTGCAGCGTCTCTATATTCCCGAGCAGGGGCGCGTGCTCGTCGACGGCGTCGATCTCGCGCTTGTCGATCCGCCCTGGCTCCGGCGCCAGATCGGCGTCGTGCTTCAAGAGAATATCCTCTTCAACCGGACGGTGCGCGAGAATATCGCGCTCGGCGACCCGACGCGGCCGATGGAGAGTGTAATGGCTGCAGCGCAGCTTGCGGGCGCCCACGAGTTCATCCTGCAGATGAACCACGGCTATGACACAGTGATCGAAGAGCGCGGCAGCAACCTGTCGGGCGGCCAGCGCCAACGCCTTGCGATCGCACGCGCGCTCGTCAACGATCCGCGCATCCTGATCTTTGACGAGGCGACCTCGGCGCTCGACGCCGAGAGCGAGGAGATCATCCAGCATAATCTGGCGAGCATCGCTAAGGGACGGACCGTGATCATCATCGCGCACCGCCTGTCGGCGGTTCGCCAGTGCGACCGGATCATTACGGTCGAGGCGGGCGAGGTCACCGAGCAGGGCACCCATGAAGAATTGCTGCGCGCACGAGGGCGCTATGCGCAGCTCTACACGAAGCAGATGGGAGTGACTGCGGCATGAGCCTCGGGACACGGATGAGTGAGCGTTTTCCCGCACTGGCGCGCCACTGGGCGATCCTGAAGGCGAGCTGGCGCTTGCAGGACGAAGCCGACGTGGTCGCGAGGCCGCGAACCGACCACGAGTTTCTGCCGGCGGCGCTTGAGATCATCGAGAGGCCGCCTAGCCCGGGCTGGCGCTGGCTCATGCTCTCGCTTTGTGGGCTGTTCGTGATCGGGCTCGCTTGGTCGATCTTCGGCAAGGTCGACGTGATCGCGACCGCGAGCGGCAAGGTCGTGCCGTCGGGCAATGTGAAGGTCATCCAGCCGATCGAGATCGGTTATGTTCGCGCGATTCACGTCCGGAACGGCCAGCATGTAAAGGCGGGCGATCTGCTGATCGAGCTCGATCCGACACTCGCCGGCGCCGATGCGGCGCAGGCCTCAACCAATCTGCTGACGTCGGAGGTCGCGGCGGCGCGCAACGATGCGTTGCTCGATCATCTTGATGGCCGGAGTGCACGCTTTGCGCCGCCGCCCGGTACCTCGGCGGAAATCTCGCGGACCCAGTCCGAGTTCGTGCGCTCGACCATCGCCGAATATGAAGGCGAGCGGTCGAGTCTCGTCCAGCAACGTGCCGAGCGCAGCGCCGAATTGCAGGGCGCGCTGGCCGAAATGACGAAGCTAGAGAAGACGCTGCCGATCGTTGAAAAGCAGCTCGCGGCGCGCGAGGAGCTTTCCGAGAAGGGCTATTTCTCGAAGATCCGGCTCCTCGAATATGAGCAGCTCAAGGTCGAGCATGAGCAGAATATCGCGGTGCAGCGCGCGCGTGCCGATCAGGCTAGCGCGGCGATCCGCAACATCGACGCGCAGCTCGTCCGGCTGCGTGGGACTTTCGGCAAGTCGGCGGTTTCCGAACTGTCTGAAAGCCAGGAGAAGCTGGGGCTCGCGCGCGAGGAGGTGACGAAGGCCACGCGCCGTACCGCGTTCCAGCAGTTGCGCGCGCCGGTGTCCGGCACCGTGCAGCAGCTCGTTGTCAACACGATCGGCGGCGTCGTCCAGCCCGCGCAGCCACTGATGATCATCGTTCCCGACAATGCCGAGGCGGTGGTCGAGGCGCATATCCTCAACCGCGACATCGGCTTCATTCGCGAGGGCCAGCCGGTGCGCGTGAAGCTCGAGGCCTTCCCGTTCACCGACTATGGCATCGTCCCCGGGGTGGTCGAAAGCATTAGCCGTGATGCCGTCGAATTGCCGGCGCAGCGCGCGGGCGAGAATGGCGAAGGACAGGGGAGCGGGCCGCCCCCGCCGCAGGGACTTGTCTATTCGGCGCGCATCCGCCTGCTCAAGCGGACGATCCGCGTCGGAACTCGCGAGCAGCGCATCGGTCCGGGGCTTGCGGCGCAGGCCGAGATCAAGACGGGCGAGCGCCGCATCATCCAGTATCTGTTGTCGCCGATCGCGCAGACGCTCGATGAGGCGGGCCGCGAGCGCTAGCGGGCGCCGTTCCCATGTCTGAGGAATAGACTCCGGCGGCGCGCTGCCCGCCCGCAAATGAAAAGGGGCGCCGCGGCGCCCCTTTGTCGTCGCGAGGTCGCGCCCGTCAGTTGACGGTGGCGCTCTCGCGCTCGGCGGTTTCTTCGGGGGCGCCCATCTTCTCGGCACCCATCTTCTGCAGCGTTTCGGCATCGACGAGCCGCGTGACGAGCGGGTGGAGCCGCAGGCTGCCTTCCTTCACCACCTGCTTGAAGTTGGCGATGACATTGGTGGTCGTGCGCTGGTCGGGCGCGATTACGTCGAGCAACCAGTTGATGTCGCCGCTGTTCCAGTCGTCGGCCTTCAGTCGGATCGGGAAGGTGCCGGCCTGGATCTGCTCGCGGATCTTCGTGTCGACCTCCTCGCTGGCGCTCGCCCAGATCGCGAGCCCAGCGACGTCCGTGAGCGGTCCCGCCTTCTCGCCGCCCGGATAGGCGATCGCGACGCGGTCGCGCATCAGCGGCTCGAGGACGAGGTGCTGGAGGTCGCCAACCGTCTGGTTGCGGTACCGCGGCAACATCATCATCGCCATCACGACCTTGCCGAAGCTTTCGCGGATATGCGTGCGCACGGCAGCGACTTTGGCGGCGAGTTCGGGGTTTATGTCGGTCGACGGCGCGGCGGCGGGGGTATTGTCGCCCGCCTTGGTCGGGGCTCGTTCCGTGTCCGCGGACGGAGTCGTACCATTTGCCTTACGCGCCACACCAATCTCCCTTAAAAGCCTGCATTGAACTCGTTGAATTGCGGCTTCCATCGACCGCGGTTCCGGATCGATGGGTAATCGCTTGGCGTTCGCTGTCAACGCCGATGCGGCGGAAGCGCGAAATTCTAGCCATGTATAATAGGGCCAGAATGGGTGTTTTTTCGCAAAACCTTACTTGTACGTGCAATTTTCTAGGATTTTTTGGCGGAAATACGTTTGTTTCGTCAGTATATCGGATGGCTTCTTTAGTATGAAGGTCTTTCTGGATCAGTAAACAGGACACAAATTGCTGTTGCGAAAAGATTTCCCTGTGGCATCGTGCAACGCTGATCATGGGAAGATTACCTGCGAGAATCCATGGGCTTGGGCTGGCCTGATTCCGCAGAAACCCGCCCGGGACGATCAAGGGGAGGGCGCCGTGCAAATATTCGCGAATTGCCTCTGTATTGGCGAGGACACGCCTCACTGGCTGCCTTTGGGTGCTGCACGCAGCGACAGCTTCGCGATTCGAGAACTCGTCGACGAACTCGGCAACGAAGCCGATCTCGGCAGGGGCGGCCATACATGTAAGATCGTCAAGCAGGTCGACGATACGCTGACGGCGTTCGGGAACATGATCGACAGCGATCTGTCGATGCCGATCGACTGGCTGCTTGTGGAAATCAGGGAGGATGCAGCCGGGTCAGCGGCCGCAAATGGCAATGAAGTAAGCGCATGGCCGGGATGGTCATTCCGTTTGAATGGCAATGATTTGTGTGCGGCTGATGCGCGGGGAGCGGCGTGATGGATTTTCAAGACAACTGGGTTCTGGTGAAGGGCGGGGTTATTGTCGATCCCGTGCTGAAGCTGCGCATTGATCAAGCTGTTATACCTGAAACGGAGCGGAATGAAGTCGATTTGCGTAGCTTCTACGACCCAGAAATTGATGCTGATCACCTTCTTGTTCCGATCTCCGAAGAGGAGCGCCGGAAGATTACATGGTCAGACATGCCTCCGGGTACGTTGGTCATTTTTGAATCTGATAAGTGCGATCGTATCTTTTACGGATTGGGTCTTCGTTGGAATGAAGTGGGCGACACTCTGCGCGTCAAGGCGGTGATGTCTGATCATGGCTTTTCTCTAAAATTAAAATTAATTAAATTTACTGACTATCCAGTTATTTCGGAACATCCGAAGGATGTTATCCTTCATGTCCTGAAAGGTTTTGTAAAAGTTAATGAGTTGCGCGGATACAGTATATATGAAAAATATCCTTCCGTAAAACACTTGGAAATGTGCCTTCCGTCAGAGCAGGCGTTTGGCCTTTTCGGGTTAAACAAAGCCGCTTGCCGGGAGGTTGAGCCCGGCTGGGTTGCCATTGCGTCGCGGGAGGTCGGCCAGGCGAGAGTACAAATGACGCGGGAGGTGGTGTGATGGCAATTGTTAATGACCAAGCGAGGGAGCGTGTAGTCGATACCGAAACTGGTGAATATATGACTTGGAAGCTGGCGGATTGGCAAACGCAATCCTCTTACTTCGTGTTGCACGATAAAGATGAAAATGGGGTTTTGGGAGCCTTGGTTTCAGTATCAGGTAAATATGACAACCCTGAACAAACGGCTGCTACGCTTGAATTCTCTTTAGAGAAGTCATGGATACCTACAGGTAAAGAGGGGGCTCCAGTATATTTTTATGACGCCCATCCATTAATTTCGCGTCTTTCTAGTTTTCTTAAAGTATATCGTCATTATTCAGGCGTGAAGAGTCCCGATCCACGCTTTGAATTTGTCGATGCCCGAGGCGGCCGCAAATGAGCGATGGCGGTCCACTTTTAGAGCAATTCTTGAATGAAATTGGCGGCGGCCCGGCAACACAGGCTCAGCTTGTTGACTTCATAAACCGGCAATCAGCCATCAAAGCGAATCTTGATGTGCCGGGTAGCACTTCAACTGCGCTTTATGCTGGGAAGATCGGCGATACCTTCGCCTATCAAATTGCCCAGGATATGGCTGAACGGAGTGGCGGAAAGCTCAGAATCATAGACAATACCAGTCTAGGTAAGTTTATGATTTTCCTGCTCAATACAGATACGGGTCGAAGCTACTTAGCTTTTGATCCTCGGATTGGTGATTTCTCCACTGACCTATTCAAGCACGCCTCCGCGCGCTTCGTCGCGGCTACTGATGGCCCGCTCATTACGATTACCCCGAATTCCGCCGATGGCAGTGTTTTTTCCCAGGCCGAAGTCAACGCGGCGCTCGACAATAATCGTATAACAACAATTAACGGTCGCGCGCATGACGAATTGCGGTCGATGGTTGAAGGCCACGACCCGGAATCGCGCCGCGCCTATGCCAAAGCTATTATGGACGGAGATTTTGCGGATGCAGTCTCGTCGCAAGATAGCGCGAGGGTTATAGCACGGTATGACGTTAATGGAGCTCGCATTGGTGCTGCACTCGATATCGACAGTGTAACGCTTGCCAAGTTGGGGATCTCCGATCTCAGCCTTAGCCCTCCAGCAGCTGGAGGGCAGGTTGAGCTAGACGGTACAGCGCTCAAAAATGACCTTCGCCCTGCGATCGCCAACAAGCATGTTTTCGAGAACCATGCCCGGATGCTTGGCGTCGATGCCGATCTTGTCGCGAAGATCGGCATCGATATCGACGATGTCAAAGGCAAGCCCTATGGAGATTTATTTCGTGGCATTATTAAAATTCTCGAAGATCTTGCAGCTAAAGGCATCGACGTAGCAGGCAAGACGCTAAAGCAGGTCGAGCGCGAATTTGTTCGCGCCTATCGCACGTCAAAAGCGAAACTCACTCAATGGGCGGATTACTCCATAGATCGGGGCAAGTTGACCCTTGCTGCCCTGGATGCTGCCGCCGACCGCCTGCCGGCGCATCTGCGCGACGCTTTCGACAAGAGCACACAGAAGTTCCGGGAGTTCATCTCGAAGCCCGACGGCAGCATCGATCGGGTGCGTGTGGGCGCTGGTTTGGCGACGGGTGTGCTGTCGATCGCCAATATCTGGGTAGAGTTTGCGCGGCGCGATTATGATCCGGAGCGGATAGAGGCCTACCTTAAGGAAGCGGCGAAGGAGGCGATCGAGAGCCTGCCGGTGGGCTTGCTGATGGTGGGTGCGGCTTCGCTGGCCGGGCCGGTGGGCTGGTTCAGCCTCGGCGCAGTGGGCGGCTATTTTGCGATCCGCGAACTGGTGAGCAATCTGACGAACAGCGATCTGCTCGACCAGGACGGGGTCACCTACAAGATCGTCAAGCAGATCGACGATGCGTTGACAGCGTTCGAGAATATGGTCGGCGGCTATCTCGAGCAGGCAAAGAAGGCGCTAGCCGAGGGAACCGAGCTGGGCCTGGAATATGTGACCGGCAGGGGGATCGAATGGACCGCGGAGGAAGGCGCGTCCTGGGTTGGCGAGGGTAATGATATCCTTGTCGGCGACGATCTGTCGATGCTGATCGGCAGCGAGCAGAATAACTGGCTGATCCACCGCAGTGCTGGTGAGGTCTATGGCGAAGCCGGCAATGACATGCTGATCGGCTGGCTGCCTGAGGAGATCAAGGCAGGGCAGATCGTCGGCGTGGAGCCGGGAGCGCAATGGGGCCAGTGGAAGAAGGATGAGGCCGGCGCGTGGGTATGGGAGGCGCAGCCCCTTGGGCGTGCGACCGCGCGCGAACTGCGCGAGATGGAATTTAGTGCAAACGAACAATATCAAAAGGACGTCGATAGCGGCCTGATCAGCGACGACCCTAGAGATGCCCATTACAAGCCCAAGCCTCATCCGATGGAAGGCGTGGTCCGCGCGGAACAGGACTACCAGCTTCTTCTTGATGGTGGTGAGGGCAATGACTGGGTCATTTCCATACTCGGCGATAAAGCGATCACGGCAGGCGGTTTAGGCCGGGACTGGATTTTCAACACGAGTGCGGGTGGGGAGATTTACGGCGACTATTATGGCGGCTTGAGCCCCGAAGGCGTGCCCGCCGAAGACAGCGCCGCCAACAGCGACAATATCTGGTTCTGGGCCGACACGACATTGATGGATGCGCAGCACCATGATGTGCTGAAATATTTTGGCATCCCGATGACTGGCGGCGATGCGAATGGCGGGCTGGCCGGCCTTGCCATCTTCAACGGGCTGTTCGGCAGCGCGATCGGGATGGCGAACATCACGCGCTATATGACGGGGGAAGCGAGCGACTGGACCGGCGAGGTCTATGTCGACCATATCCAGCCTTGGATCCTCTATGCGTTCAAATATGACGAGGACGGCAATCTCGACCTCTATGTGACCAATGCCTTTGAGCAGATCTTCCGCGGCATGATGGCGGGGATGGGGAACGATCCGGGGGAATCGTCGGAGAGCATCCACAAGGGCTGGATGAAGATCGAGAATGTCGACGTCGTGGGATCGCGGCTCGGGGTATTGCAAGACGGGCTTGCGGGTCGGGGCGACCTCAACATGGTGTTCCGCGCGGTCAATCCGCTGCAGGCATTGCTCCCGGTCATCAACCTCATCCCCGGCATGATCGGCGCTTCGCTTTATTATACGGTGATGGCGGACGCATTGCTGTCGACGATGGCGGCGATGGAGCGCTTTGCGGAATCGCTGAAATGGTCGAACCCGGGCGACCCCCTCGTCATCGACCTCGACGGCGACGGGATCGAGACGATCAGCCTCTCTGACAGCAAGGCCTATTTCGATGTCGACGGCGACCTGTTCGCCGAGCGCACCGGCTGGCTGAAGGGCGATGACGGCTTCCTCGTCCTCGACGGCAACGGCAATGGCCGCATCGACGGCATTTCCGAAATGTTCGGAAACCGTAACGAGGGCGGTTTTTCAGAGCTGTCTCAATATGACAGCAACGGTGACGGCAAGATCAGCGTCGCCGACATCATCTGGTCGAGCCTGCAGATCTGGCAGGACAAAGACCGCGACGGCGTCACCGATGCGGGCGAGCTCAAGACGCTCGATCAACTCGGCATTGTCTCGCTCAGCCTGTCGTCGACCCCGCTCGGCACGACGACGCCGCAAAATGTTCAGTTGCTGTCGAGCAGCACGGTCACCTTCGACAGCGGCCGGACCAGCCGCATGTTCGAGGCGATCTTCACCGCCAATGAGGTCGATACCAAATTCGCAGGCGAGGCCGGGTTTGCGCCCTGGCAGTCGAACAATGTGCTCAACGCCAAGGGCTTTGGCAGCATCACCGACATGGCCGTCGCGGCGGCGAACGACCCCGGCTTTGCAGCCCTCGCCCAGACCCGCGCCGCGACGATGACCACGCCCAAGATGAAGGATCTGGTGGCGAAGGTTGGCGACGTCCTTGGCCAATGGGGTATGACGCTCGAAACCAGCCGGGAGCTGGTGGCCGTCAAGCTCGACGCGAACGGGGCCCTGCTCGACCGCGCCATCTATGTCGAGGATGCGAACGGCGGTTACTGGACGCTTGAATCGGGCAACCCGATCCTCGACGCACAGGGCAATGCCGCGCCGCGCGCGACGCTCGAGCTCGTACTGGGACAAGCCGGCGGCTGGCGGCTCGAACAGGCATGGTCGCCGTCGTCGCGTGGCAGTGCGCTGACGCACCGCGACGAGATGCCCTATTTGATGCGCCAAGTGGATGGCCGCGCGGTCATCCTCGATTATGGTATCAAGCAGGCCGATGGCACCTGGGTGCTCGCCTCCGCTCCTTCGACGCGATACGAGACGGTCGACGACATATTGGCGCTGCCGCACGCGGCGGGCACCGAGTGGCGGCGTGAGGATGTCCAGTTCAACCCGCTGGCCAACCTGCCGGTCGAGAAAGTCGGCGTCTATTTCATCAACGGCGTCGCGACCGATTATACGGTCGAGGTCACCGACAATGACGGCACCTTCTATGTCTGGGCGCGCAACCTCGATCGCGCGCTGCAATTGCAGGCGAAAACCGGCGCGGCGTTCGAATTCAACCTGCGCAACTATGCGGTCGACTTCGACGACCTCGACGAGGTCGGATCGACCGATGACAGCGTCTATCGCGTCGAGCTGCTGACGCCGCAACAATTCCATTTCGCCACCAGCCTTGGCGGGGTGGATTTCCGTCCCGAGATGCTGTCCGCGGCCTATAACAACGTCACCGGTCAACTCGGCTACAGCGTGAATGGCGTTCGCGGCGCGGGCCGCTACATCAATGAGGTCGATGCCAGCGGCAATCCCGTGATGGTCACCTATTCCGATGGCACGACGGCGCAGGCGGTGAAGTATGAGAGCGACATCAAGACGATGATCGCGATGCTCCAGCCGGTCATGGAGCAATATGTCATCACCTCTCGGCGCCTTGCGGTCCGCATGGCGCTGCAGGGCGGTCTCAAGGACTTTGCGGTCGGGCTTTCTTATGATGCGAAGCGCGACGTTTTCATTACCACCACCGACCGCCAGATGGCGCCGATGTTCGAGCAGATTTTCAGGGGCGCGCCTGCGTCCAATGCGAATGACGGGGTTCTCGATTATCTGACCGACTGGAATGAAATCCTTTGGCAGATATATCCCGATTTCGCACCCGACGACGATGGCGGGGTGATGGCGGCAAAGGCCGGCATCGATCAGGCCTATATCTTCCAGATGATTATCCAGGCGTTCGAGAATGTCGGGGTGGACCTCGATATTCGGGGCGTCGCCCACGTGCTCTCGGTCGACGAAAGCCGGATTATCACGCACGCTGCAGGCGACACCTATGTCGCGGGCACGACCGGCACAGACTATTTCTATATGACCGGCGGCGATCAGACGCTGAGCGGCGGCATGGGAGCCGACTATTATTTCGTCGGCAAGGCCAGTGGCAACGACGTGATCCACGATCAGGATCTCGGCGGCAACGACGAGCTTCGCTTCACCGACGTCAAGTCCGACGATGTGGTGGCGACGCGCGACGGCGAAGACCTCATCCTCCAGATTCGCGGTCAGACCAACATTGTCAGGCTGACGGATCAGTTCCTCGGCGAGCTCAATCCCTATCTCTCCAACGGGAAGCAGTTCCAGTCGGGCGTCGAGCAGATCGTATTCTCGGATGGCGTTATCTGGGATCGTTTCCGAATGGCGCTCGAGGTTGCCGATCCGCGCGATACCGGGGACGTCTATGCTGGCTCGGGTTCGGGCGATGTCCTCTGGGGCGGTAAGGGCAACGACGTCCTGACGGGCGGCCTTGGCGGTGATATCTACATTTTCGCCCGCGGTGACGGCAAGGACGTCATCAGTGAGCGGGGCAATTTCTCGTTCGGTCCGATCAAGGCCGGGATCGACTTCCTCAAATTCATCGGCGACATCTCGTCGAGCGATATCCGCCTGCGCCGCACCGGTACGGGCACGACCCTGTTCATCGACATTCTCGACAAGCAAGGAAATGTTACCGGCGATTCGATCGAGATCGAGGATTATTTCGGCGGAATTTCGCTCGGTCTCGGCATCTTCGGCGAAGTCATGGGCAGCAGTGACGGTCTCGACTATGTCTCGCCCAACCTCATCGAGCGCTTCATCTTCGATGATGGCACGAGCCTTGAATTCACGCAGGTTGCCGAGCAGGTCCTGAAGAACGCCAAGACCGCGGGCGACGACGCGATTTACGGCTTCCTGAACAACAATACGCTCGATGGCGGCGCGGGCGACGATTATCTGAGCGGCGACAAGGGGGACGATACCTATATTTTCGGCCGCGGCTACGACCATGACGTCATCGAGGATAACGGACCCAAGCACGGACTCTTCGACCCGCCCCAGCACGACAAACTCAAATTCGTCGACGATATTCGCTGGACCGACCTTGAATATCTGCGGACCGGCAAAAGCGATACGCTTACGCTGAAGGTCAAGGGAACCGATGACCAGGTCACGCTCGTCGACTTCCTCGAAGAGTTGCCGCTCATTGGCTATGTCAATCTACTCGAGGATATCGAGTTTGGTGACGGGACGCAGTGGAGCTATCTCAAGCTGCTCCAGCATTTCGTCGATGTCCGGCAGACCGCCGGGAACGACACCATCTATGGCTTCGAGGGCATCGCCGATGTCTTCTACGCGGGCGCGGGTGATGATCGCCTCGAGGGCCTGTCGGGTAATGACACCTATTATTTCGGAGCCGGGAGCGGCAACGACACCGTCTATGATGAAGAGGGCTCCGACCGGATCATATTCTCGGGGTTGAATTTCTCGGACGTCACGGTCACGCGCACCGCACTCGACCTCGTCTTCACGATCACCGCTACGGGCGAGAAACTGATCGTCGAGGGGCAGTATATTCGCGACGACAAACAACATGCAGCTGTCGAGTTGTTTATGTTCGCCGACCGTCAGGTCTTGTTCACCGATCTCAATCCCGAAGATATCGCGATCGATCGCTTCACTGGCGGTGCGACGAGCGGCAACGACCTGCTCACCGGTTCCGATTTCGGGGAGATCATCGACGGACGCGGCGGCGATGACGAACTCGTCGGCGGTGATGGCGGCGACACCTATATCTTCGATGTCGGCTATGGCCATGACGCGATCACCGATCGGCGCAAGCGCGCGCGCTGGGACGATCGCCAGGGCATGTCTGTTCCGGTCAACGACACGATCGAGTTCGGAGCGGACATTCGCTTCCAGGGTGATCGCAATGTCGTTTTCACCAAGTCCGGCGACGATCTGCTCATAACCATTACGGGTCGGCCCGACAGCAGCCTGCGTATCCGCAACCAGTTCCGCAGCATCGACGACGCGGTCGAAGTCTTCCGCTTCGCCGACGGCACGGTGCTGAGCGCGGCCGACATCGAGCAGGAATTGCAGATCGAGGGCGGCAACCGCGGCGACAATGTCATCGAAGTCAGCGCGGCGATGCTGGAGGTGCCCAATACGCTCGACGGACGTCAGGGCGACGACACGCTGAAGGGCGGCAATGCCGGCGACACCTATGCCTTCTCGGCGGACTATGATTTCGATACGATCATCGAAAAGACCGATCGGCCCGGCGCCATCGACCGGATCGTCTTCGGAGCGTCGGTCCATGCCGAGGATCTGATCGTCACCCGCAGCGGCAACGACATGATCATCGACCTCGGCAACGGCGCTGATGTCATCCGCATTGTGGGCGGGCTCGGTTCGACGAGCATCGAGGAATATCATTTCGCGGACGGCGCTGTGCTGACGCGCGATGATCTCATCAACCGCATGCTGACCGGCGGCGCTTCCGACGAGGCGATCCTCGGGTTCGACAACCGGGCCGACACGCTCTCGGGCGGGGCGGGTTCCGACTCGCTCGTGGGCGGTACAGGGAACGACACCTACAAGTTCGGGATCGGCGACGGCTATGACAGCGTCTCCGATAGCGGCGGCATCGACCGGATCGTCTTCGGAGCCGGCATCTCGTCCGGCGACATCAGCTTCAGCAACGTCGATGGTGATCTCGTCATTTCGCTGCAAACCGGAATCGACAAACTCGTCATCCTTGGTGGCTACAAGACGAACCCCGTGGAATCCTTCGTCTTCGCCGATGGCCAGACGCTTAGCCTCGCCGAGGTCCGCAGCATCATTCTCGGAGCTCAGGCAAACAGCGGCCAGGATATCATTGACCTGCGCGAACTCGACACCGCCCAGGCGGTGATGCCCGGGCGCGGCCATGACCGCGTTACTATGGCCGAGGGCGGCACGATCACTATCAACGCCGGCGACGGCATCGATCGCATCGTCATGCCTGCGGGCGTCGCGAATGCGACGATCGATTTTGCCGACTTCGGCGCCGGCGATGCAATCATCCGTCCCCTCTCGCGCGGCAGCAACGATGTCTCCGTCTTCTTCCCCGGCACGGGCGACGAGATCATTCTCGTCGATGGCATGCTCGGCGGCGCGGTCCCGAACCTGGTTTTCGCCGACGGGCTGTCGATCGATGCGGCTGCCCTCTTCCAGCGGCTTGTCGACGACCAGGCGAGCGCCGGCGACGACAGCATCTTCGGATCGAGCCGCGGTGAAACGCTGACCGGCGGGCTCGGCAGGGACTATCTTGGCGGCGGTGCGGGCAGCGACACCTATGTCTTCGGCCGTGGTGACGGCGTCGATATCGTCGAGGACGGCAATGGCACCGACGATGTGCTGCGCATCAAGGGCTATGCGCGCGCCGACATGTCGGTCCGTTTCACGCCCGACCTGGATGAGGCCGAGCTCGTCTTCGGCAATGGCAACGACCGCGTAACGCTTCGGCACAATGTGACCAATGGCGTGGTGACCTGGGCCGTCGATCGCGTCCTTTTCGACGACGGCAGCAGCGTGACGCTTGCCGAACTCGCCGGCATCTGGCGCGGCACGGGCACCTATGGAGCTGACCATCTTGTCGGCACGAGCGCCGCCGAGATCTTCATCGGCGGGGCTGGGGACGACCTCATTGCGGGCAATGGCGGCAATGATATCATCCGCTTCGGGCGCGGAGGCGGCCATGACCGCATCGAAAGCACGAACGGCTTCGATGGGTTGGCGACGATCGAATTCGGGACGGATATCGCGCTGGAGGATGTGACCGCCAAGCGCGATGCTGATGGTAATATCGTGCTATTCGTAGCGGGCAGTGACGATCGCCTGACGCTCGTCGATCCTGCCGGCGATGTCGATGGCGTTGTCGGACTGCTCAAGTTCGCCGACGGCCGTCAGCGCACGCTCACGGCCGTCGCGCTCGCCATCCCGCAGACCGATGGCGACGACCATATCATCATTCCTGCGGACAGCACGGGCACGAGCGCCGAGGTCTTCGGCGGTGCGGGCAACGACCATCTCGAAACGGGTCGCGGCAGCGACTTGATCACCGGCGGCAAGGGCAATGATCTGCTCGAGGGCGGAAACGGCGCCGACACCTATTACTTCGAACGGGGCGACGGGCAGGACGTCATTTTCGATCTTGAGGACGCCAATCCCGGCGCAGTCGACAAACTCCGCTTCGGTGCCGGCATCGTAGCTGCCGATATATTGTTCCTGTCCACGGGCCCCGCCGACCTCGTGGTCGGGATCGCCGACACCGATGACCGGATCACCATCCGCAATTTCTTCGTATCGGCAGCCGCCGGCAAGGATTTCGGGATCGAGGCCTTCGCCTTCGCCGACGGGACCAACTGGTCGCTCGCCGATATCCTTGCGCGCGCCGCCACCGGCGGTGCCGGCAGCGACACGATCGACTTCGGATCGAGTCTCGATCTCGCCGCCACATTCGTCGGCGGTGCGGGTGACGACCATATCGCGGGCGGCCTCGGCGACAGCATCTATGTCTTCGGCCGCGGCGATGGCCGCGACGTCATCAGCGAAGTGGCCAATGCGGGGTCGTTCGACATCCTGCGCCTCGGCGCCGGTATCGCACCCGCCGACCTTGTCGTCACACAGGTGGGCAGCGACCTGCTGCTCCGGTTCGTCGGCTCGGAGGATTCGATCACACTTGCCGAGCAGGCGGGCACGGGTGTCGCGTTGATCGACCGCATCGAATTTGCGGGCGGCACGGTCTGGACCGCGAGCGATCTCGCAGCGCATGTGGTGACGGCGGAAGCAGCGGAACGGCTGCTGCATACGGTCGTCCCCGGCAGCGATCCCTTCTCCGATCCGGTCTTCGAACCGGGCACCGGCGGCGGGAGCAGCAACGCCGGTAATGTGATCGATCCGCGGCTGGCGCCGCAAAGCTTCGCCGGCACCAACGGGCGCGATGTCTATCGCAGCTTCGTGGCGGCGCTGGCCGACGAAAGCGCGGCGACTATCATCGAGAACTTTGCCATCGGCGACGAAGGCGATGTGCTCGATATCCGGATTGCCGAAGGGCTTGGCGGACATGTCGTCGCTCAGCAGGACGGCCCCGACACGATCATCTGGTTCGCGAACAGCGGGGCGACGGATATCGAGGAGGCAAGGCCGCTCTTCCGTTTGAAGAATGTCGCGCTTGCGTCGCTGACGGCGGGCAATTTCAATGGCGCGCCCTATCTGACCACGCTCAGCCAGAATCTCGTCGGCGGAAGCGGCCATGACACGCTTTCCGGCGGGTTCGGCGATGATGCTATCCGGGGCAATGCCGGGAACGACATCATGTCGGGCGGCCCCGGAAACGACACGCTGATCGGCGACACCGGAAACGATATCTATCAGTTCGCACTCGGCGACGGTCACGATAGCATCCAGGATCAGCACTCCAATTTTGCTGTCAACTCAGGCGGCTATGATGCGATAGCCTTCGGACCGGGCATTACATGGGCGAACCTGCGCTTCAGTATCGCGGGAAGCGATCTCGTCATTCGCGTCGCGGGAACGGACGACGCTATCACGATCCTGAACGGGGCATCAGATAGCAACCGGCGGATCGAGGAATATCGCTTCGCTGATGACAGCACCAGACTCTATGCCGACATTGTGGCGATCCTCACGACGGGCGGTGCCGATGACGACGTCCTCACTGGCGCGCCCGAGGCCGGCAACCTGACGGGCGTTGCGGGCAATGATGTCCTCACCGGAAACGCGGGTGACGATATCCTGAACGGCGGCACCGGCGACGACACGCTTGTCGGCAATACGGGTAACGACGTTTACGTCTTCGCGCTGGGCGATGGTCAGGACACGATCCAGGACCAGCATTCGAACTTTGTGGTGACTTCGGGCGGCTATGACGCAATCGCATTTGGCTCCGGTATCACATGGAGCATGCTGCGTTTTGCCCTTTCGGGCAGCAATCTGGTCATCCGGATCGAAGGGACCGATGATCGCATCACAATATTGAACGGTACCGACGGCAACCGCCGGATCGAGGAATACCGGTTCGCCGACGGCAGCATGAAAACTTATGCCGATGTGGCGGCCGCTCTTCTGGTCGGCGGCGATGGCGACGATACGCTGACCGACGGCGGCGCGGCGAGCACGCTCATGGGCGGTGCGGGCAACGATCTGCTGACTGGGGGTGGCGGAAACGATATTCTGGTCGGTGGTGCCGGGAATGATACGCTGGCGGGCAATGCCGGCAACGATGTCTATCGGTTCAGCCGCGGCGACGGTCAGGATATCGTCAACGAGGGCTCGTCTGGAACCGGCACCGATGCGATTGAGTTCGATGCGACTGTCGCGTCGGGCGATATCGACGTCTTCCAGAGCGGGAACGACCTGATCCTGAAGGTCAAAGGCACCGAAGACCGAATCCGGATCGCGGGAACAATATCGGGCGGCGCCTATCGAGTGGAAGAAGTGCGCTTTCTCGATGCCGGCGGTGTAGTGACGACGACCTGGACTCATGCGGACCTGTTGGCCCGGGTGGTTCCGGCTACCGGCATCACGCTGGACGGTGATACCAGTAGCACGGATCTCGTTGGCGGCGATGGCGATGACCGCCTCACGCCGGTCAATGCGGGCAACGCTTTCGGCGGGGCGGGTAACGACAAAATTGTCGGCACGAGCGGTGCGGACACACTGGTCGGCGGCTCGGGGAATGACTCGCTGTCCGGCGGAGCAGGTGACGATGTTTACCGATTCTCTTCGGGTTTCGGTCAGGACGAGATTCATGAGACGAGCGGTGGATCGAACCTAATCGAGTTCGATGCGACAGTCTCGGTTTCTGACGTTATTATTGAGCTCGGTGAGCCGGAGAATCACGGCGGTGACAGGCCGCTTATCGTCCGCATCGCGGGATCGAGTGATCGTATCACGATCCACGAGGCCTATCGCACGTACACCGAAGAAACCATGGTCGGGGAAATTCGTTTCGCTGACGGGACGATCTGGACTTTCGCCGACATTGTTAGCCGGGCGGTTGAGCGGCCCGGCGGAATCAACGGCGCCGAGTTGTCGACCGGCAATGGAGCCGCCGCGGATATTCTCACGGCTGGGGCCGGCGACGACTCTCTTTATGGCGGCGAACTTGACGACCAGCTTTTCGGTGGCGCCGGCAACGATGTTCTCGAGGGTGGCAGCGGCGACGATGTGCTGGTCGGCGGCAGCGGCAACGATATGCTGCGCGGTGGCCTCGGAGACGACATCTATCGTTTCTCCGCTGGATTCGGCCAGGACCAGATCGAGGAACAGTCCATCCCCGATTTTCCGGCAGGCGCGAATGTCATCGAATTCGATAGCACGATCGCGGCAAGTAACGTCCGCGTCGTCGTGGCGGACAATAATTATTACCTCGCCATCGACGGATCCGAAGACCGCATTCGCCTGAGCGATATCCAGTATATCGCCGAAGTGCGGTTCGCTGATGGAACGACATGGTCGACGCTCGATCTCGAGACCATGGCGAGTTCCCCAGTCGCCGCCGGCAGCACGATGCAGGGCAGCGCGGGCGACGATAGCATCTCCGGGGGTGAGGGCGGCGACATCCTGCTTGGTGGCGGCGGCAATGACAGCCTCGCCGGAAACGGGGGTGACGATTTCCTTGAAGGCGGTGCCGGCAATGATCGGCTCGACGGCGGTCGCGGCGACGACATCTATCGCTTCGCGCGAGGCGATGGCTGGGATGAAATTTCCGAGTCACAGCGTGACGGCGGCAACTGGGACAATGACATTCTCGAATTCGGTGCCGGCATCGCTGCGACGGATATCCGGGTCGAACGCCTGTACGAGTCCGATCTTGGCTTCAGAATCATCGGAACCGAAGATTTCATCTACGTCGCAAATGGCCAGATCGACACCGGCATCAAGGAAATCCATTTCGCCGATGGCACGATCTGGACCATTGACGATGCGCGTGACCTCGCTGTCGATGCGATGCCGGCCGCCATCGTGGGCGATACGGCAAACGATACCCTTTCGGGCACTGGCGATGACGATATTCTGGAAGGCCTTGGCGGGAACGACATTCTGTCAGGTGGCAATGGCAACGACAGCATCGAGGGCGGGGCCGGCGACGACATATTGATCGGCGGTGTCGGCAACGATCGGTTGTCGGGTGGATTGGGCGACGACGAATATCGCTTCAGCGCCGGTTTCGGTCAGGATGTCATCGCCAATTATGGCGGCGCTGCTGACCAAGACGAAATTGTCTTCGATTCCACGATCGACGCTGCCGACGTTACCGCCGAATGGTCCGTTGACGGGCGCCACCTCGTGCTGCGCATCGCCGGCGGCGAAGACCGGCTGACACTCCAATATGTCGGCGACGGCAGCACAACCAATCGCCCGCCAAGCGTGCGGTTCGCTGACGGCACCGTCTGGTCCGGCGACGATCTGCAGACGATGGCCGTCAGTGCCCCGGGCGCACAGATTTTCGGGCCGAACAACGAAGATGACGATCAGCTGACCGGCACTGCCTTCGACGATCGGTTGAGCGGTTTCGCGAATGACGAGACGCTCGTCGGCGGCGCGGGCGACGACTGGCTGCGCGCTGGCGGTGGCGATGACATTCTGATCGGCGGTTCCGGCAACGACCGGCTCATCGGCGACGGCGGATCGAACATCTTCCGCTTCTCAGCCGGCTTCGGACAGGACGAAGTCGAAAGCTGGGACTATTCGGCCGAGGCGCCCGCCAGCGGCAGCATTATCGAATTCGACGAAACGATACTCGCCGCCGACATTTCGGTTGTTGCCGGCATCGACGGAACGAGCCTGATCCTCAAGGTCGCCGGTACCGAGGATCGCATCACGCTGCTGAACGCGCTTTCCGGCGACATGTATACGCCGACCGACGTCCATTTCTCCGATGGAACGATCTGGACGAACAGCCAATTGCTCGCGGCGGCTTCGGCTGCGGCAGGGCAGATGATCATCGGCGAAATCGTGAACGATACGCTCGTCGGTACGAGCGGCGATGACGACATCGACGGCGGTTCTGGCGACGATACCCTGTCGGGCGGCGCCGGCTCTGATTTCATATTCGGAGGCGACGGCGATGATATATTGATCGGTGGTGCGGGAACCGATGTGCTTGATGGCGGGAACGGCAGCAACATCTATCGATTCGCCGCCGGATTCGGTCAGGATACCGTCCGCGCCGATTCCGGGACTGGCGCGCAGCGCATCGAGTTTGATGCCTCCATCGATGCTGCCGATGTCGCGATATTCCAGGGCGGCGACAACGACCCTGACGCCCTCACGCTGAAGATAACCGGTACGGAAGACCGAATAACGCTGTACGGCATGGCGAACGTTTACTTCTCGGACGGAACCGAGTGGAGCTTTGCCGATCTCCAGACTGGCGCACTTCTCTTTGACGGTCTGAATCTCCAACCCTCGGGTTCCGCGCTGGACGACGTGTTGGAAGGAGGCGAAGGCGACGATGTCTTGGCCGGGCTCGGCGGCAATGATGTCCTCTATGGCAATAACGGCGACGATAGCCTTACGGGCGGAACCGGGGATGACTATCTCGAAGGCGGTTCCGGAAACGACGTCTATCACTTCTCACGGGGTTTCGGTCAGGACCGAATCTACGATACCAATGGCGAGACCGATACGGACATCATCCGCTTCGACGCGACCATTGCGCCCGAGGACTTGGTCGTCGAATCGCCCAGCGGTGATGGCTGGCTATCGACCGTCATTCTGAAGATTGCGGGAACCGAGGATCGTATCCAGGTGGATATGAACACGCTGGGCAACGGCTATGAAATCCACTTCGAAGACGGAACAATATGGACCGGCGGTGATATCGCGGACCGTGCCGTGCCCCTGGGCGGGCAGGAGGTCGAGGGTGATCAGATCGTCAATCTGATCGGCACGGACCTCGACGACGTTTTGAGCGGCGATGATCGGGCCAATATTCTCGACGGCGGCGCGGGTAACGACAGCATCTTCGGCGGGGGAGCCAACGAGACGTCGGGCCTCCAGCTCTCGGCTGAGCTTTCGCCCGCGACCATCGCTTATTTCGGCAGCGTAAGCCGCGATCTCGTCAATGGTCTCGGCGGAACTGCCGGCTTTGGCGAGCAGGTTCTTCCCGTCGCCGATGACAGCAACGACCAGATTTCGATCCCGGCGGAGTTCGCGGTTACGGTCGGTGGCACGCCGGTCAGCTCGATTTCCGTAAACTCCAACGGCGAAGTGACCATCGGAGGGCTGACGCTCGGTATCTGGGCGCACGATGTCGATCAAACAGGCGGAGCGGTCGCCCCGAGTTCGGGCGGCACATCGACCGGCGCCAATCGCATCTGGTACGATTTCGACGCAACCGAGAACATCATCACCATCACCTGGGACGACGTCGGCCAGTATAGCCAAGGGACGGTTCCCAACGCCTTCCAGGTCCAGGTCAAGATACTGGGCGATGGCGATTTCGACATTCTCTATCGCTACGAAAGCCTCAGCTGGTCGAACCCCTATGGCAATCGCGCCCCCTTTATTGAGATCGGAGGCAATAGATACGAGTTTCCCTTACCATCTGATGACGAAACGGCGCTCGATACGAGCGCCGGAAATCTCGGGGTTCCTGGCGTATGGGCGATGCAGGTTCGTGGCGATGCCCTGACGAATGACGCAATTGGCGCCGGGATACAGATCGACGACATCATCGTCGGCGGCACGGGGGACGATTGGCTCGAAGGCGGGGCAGGGACAGACCTTTACCGCTTCTCGCGCGGATTTGGACAGGACGTTATATATGACATCGATATGTCGGCCGACGGAGGGGATTTCGAAGGGGCGGTCATCGAGTTCGACAATACGATTGCCCCTTCCGACGCTCTCGTGGAATCGAGCGCGGAGGACGGTGATGCTCTCGTCCTGCGGATTGCCGGTACAGACGACCGGATCACGATCCGCGAGGGCCGGCGTGCAAGCACCGGCGTCTTCGAAGTGCGCTTCGCCGACGGCAGTAGCTGGAATCAGACAGACACCCTGAATCGCCTGATCGCCAATCCCGGTGTCGCGATCAGCACGCCGACCGCCAACGATATCTTGACCGGAACAGCCAATGACGATGTGCTGAACGGTCTGAACGGGAACGACACGCTGATCGGCGGCGCCGGCGACGATGTACTGAACGGCGGCGCGAATGACGACGAACTGCTCGGCGGGACTGGCAACGACGCCCTGTCTGGCGGCGACGGGAACGACATTCTCGTTGGCGGAAGCGGGAGCGACAGCCTCGTCGGTGGTGCCGGCGACGATATTTATCGCTTCGCACGCGGGGATGGTCAGGACAGCCTCACCGACAGCGGCGGCACCGACCGGATCGAATTCGCCGCAGGCATCGCTGCCGGCGATATTGAGGTTCGGCAGCTCGGCGCGACCGGACTGATGCTCCGGGTCAAGGGAACCGACGACCGAATTGCGCTGACCAACGTCCTCGCGAACGCAGCCGCAGCCATCGAGCTGGTGACCTTTACCGATGGAACAAGCTGGTCACTCGACGACCTCAAGGCTCGGGCGCTGCTGTCGACCGGTGGCGATGATGTGCTGACCGGCTCGGGCGCGGCCGACACCATCGGCGGCGGCGCGGGCGACGATGTCATCGATGGGGCGGCGGGCCATGATAGTCTTGCCGGCGGCAGCGGCAACGACACGCTGAACGGCGGCGAGGGCAATGATGACCTCACTGGCGGGACCGGCAACGACCGTCTGAACGGCGGTAACGGAGACGATGTCTATCGTTTTGGCCTCGGTGACGGACAGGATGTCATCACCGACACCGGTGGCGCCGACAGCATCCTGTTCGGTGAAGGGATCAGTGCCGCCGACATTGTCGTAGCTGCCCAGGGCAGCACCGGCCTCATTATCAAGATCGCGGGGACGAACGATCGCCTCACGCTGACCAATGCGCTGAGCAGTGCTGGCAACCGCATCGAGACCATCGCCTTTGCCGATGGGACGACATGGACTCATGCTGATCTGGTCGACCGGCTCACCGCCGGGACGGCGGACGACGACAACTATGTCGGCACGGCAGGCGCGGACAAGCTCGTAGGCCAGGGCGGGGACGACATTCTCACCGGCAACGGCGGCAATGACCAGCTTTCGGGCGGCAGCGGCAATGACCGGCTCGACGGCGGCGCCGGGGCCGACGAACTTACCGGCGGCACGGGCGACGATCTCTTGGTCGGCGGCACGGGCAGCGACCTCTATATATTCGCCGCCGGCGACGGCACCGACCATATCGAGGACCGCGGTGACGCCGTGGTCGATCGGCTTCGCATCGACGGCCATATAGCAAGTGACGCGCGCTTCAGCCGCACCGGCGCGAGCGGAGGCGATCTCACGATCCGCTTCTCGAACAGCGCCGACCGGATTGTTATTCGCGGCGCATTCTCGGGCGATGCGGCAAGCGTCATCGAAGAGATCGCGTTCAGCAATGGCGGGACCCTGTTCTCTCTCGCTGACATCATGTCGCGCCTCGTTCAGGACGCGAGCGTGACCGGGCTGGCCTTGCTCGGCACCGCGGCGGCGGACAGTCTCGTCGGCGGCACCGCCGGAGACCTGCTGATCGGAGGAGCAGGCGCCGACACTCTGGATGGCGGCGATGGCAACGATGTCTTCGGCGACGTATCGCAGGATGATGCGGTCGATGTGCTGACGGGCGGTGCGGGCCGCGACACCTATCGTTTCCTGCCGGTCTATGACGTCACCGAGAATCATGTCGCCGACATCATCACCGATTTCACAGCCGGCAATGGCGGCGACATCATTCGCCTCTCGGTGAGCAACCCCAATCCTTTCGAGAACGGCACGCTGCGGATCGCGCAGGACGGGGCCGACGCCGTCCTGATCGTCCGGCTCGCCGGCGGCACCGAGAAGGTGATCCTGCGGCTCGCCGGAGTCGATGCCGAGGATCTCACGGCCGACAATTTCGGCGGCCTTCCGATTGGTGCCGACAATTCGGTACGGATCATCGACAGCGACGATGCCCATGTCCTCGAAGGCGGACCGCTGAACGATGTCATCTTCGGCAATGGCGGGTCGGACACGATCAGCGGCCTCGGCGGCGATGATCGCCTCGCTGGCGGCGCGGACGGGGACCATATCGAAGGCGGCTTTGGCAATGACTGGCTAGCCGGCGAGGGCGGACAGGATGTCCTGGTTGGCGGCGAGGGACGCGACATTCTCTCGGGCGGTACCGGAAACGACATGCTGTACGGCGGCGATATTGCCAATGCCCGTGCGGATGACGATGTCTTCGACGGCGGCGAGGGCGATGATCAGCTATTTGCCGGTATGGGCAATGACAGCTTCCACTTCACGCGCGGCGACGGCCGCGACGTCATCACCGATCTCGGCGGAAACGACCGCATCATCTTCGCGGCGGGGATCGCGGTGGCTGATGTCGAGGTCGTCCAGATCGGGGATGCCGACATCGAGCTTCGGATATCGGGAGACGGCGGCCGCATTCGCATCGCTGGCGGGCTCGTCGATGCCGCGGCGGCGATCGAGCAGATCGTCTTTGCCGATGGCGCGATCTGGAGCTGGGCGGACGTCCTGACCCGATCGATGGCCGCTTCTAGCGGCGACGATGTTCTGCAGATCGCGCAAGGCAACGCGATTGCCGGACTCGGCGGTAACGATCTTCTGCGCGGAACCGCAGGCGACGACGTGCTGACCGGCGGAACCGGTGATGACCGTCTCGAGGGCGGCGCCGGAAACGATATCTATGTCTTCAACCGCGGTGATGGGCAGGATTCCATCGTCGATGGAGAGGGCGTCAACATTCTTCAGCTTGGCGCGGGGATTGCGACAGGAGAGGTGCGTCTGGTTCGCGGCGGCGCAACGCTGTCTCTCGAAATCATTGGTGGTGGCGATCGGATCGACCTCGGCACCGATGCATCCTTCACGTCGGGCATCCGGCAGGTTCAGTTCGCCGATGGCACCATCTGGTCCGCGGCGACGCTCAAGGCGATGGCTCTCGCCGCTACCGGCGGCGATGACAGGATCAATGGCACAGCGCTGGCCGATACGCTTTCGGGCGGCGCGGGCGACGACATGCTGTCGGGCCTCGGCGGCGACGATATTCTGATCGGTGGGACCGGCGCCGACTGGCTTCGCGGCGGTGACGGCAACGATCTCTACCGTTTCGCTGCCGGCGACGGTGCCGACCGCATCGCCGACACGAGCGGCGGTGCCGATGCGATCGAATTCGCGGCGGGAATAGCGGCGGCGGATATCCGCGTCGAACAAAGCGCCGACGGAAAGACCATCACGCTCAGCGTCGTCGGCACGGGCGATCGCATTGCGATCGAGGATGCGCTGGGCGTCGGGCGGATCGAGGAAATCCGTTTCAGCGGCGGCACGATCTGGACGACGGCCGACCTGCTCGCCCGGATTCCGACTTCGGCTGGCGACATCATCACCGGTGACACCGCGGCTAATGTTCTGGCCGGCGGGACCGGCGACGATCTGCTCATTGGTCTTGGCGGCGACGATGTCTATCGCTTCGCCCGCGGCGATGGCCGCGACACGATCAGCGACGGCGCGGCGTCGGCGAACGACGTGCTGGAAATATCGGGCTATGAGCTCGCCGACCTGTCCTTTGCCCGGCTGACGCCGGGAAGCGATGATCTTGTCATTCGCCTTGCCGAGGACGGCGACGAGATCATCGTGCGCGGTGGCCTCGCGAGCGGCAATCTCGGCATCGAGCGCATATTGCTCACCGACAGCAATATCGTCCTCGGCTTTGCCGATATCCGCGCCGCGGCGATCGCCGCGCAGCAAAGCGGCGGCGGCGACTGGATCGTGGGCTCGAGCGGCAATGATGTCATCACCGGCGGCGCTGGAAATGACACGATCACCGGCAACGGCGGGATCGACACCTTTATCTTCCGGGCCGGCGACGGCATGGACCGCATCGAGGGCTTCAGCACCGACGCCGATGTGCTCCGTCTTGACGGTCTCAATCCTTCCGATCTTGCCAGCGCGGTACGCGGCGGTCCCGACAGCTTCGATTTCGTCCTGACGTTCAAGAACGGAAACGACCGCATCACCCTCACGAACGCGCTTGCCAGCGGCAATGCGCTCACGATCGCGTTCGCCGACGGCACGGTCTGGAATCTCGGAGCGATGCGGTCGCGCGCGCTCAGCGACATCGATGGCGGCGGCAACGACAAGGCCTATGGTTTCGACGGGTCCGACAGCTTCGCCGCCCGCGCAGGCGATGACCTGCTCGCCGGCGGTGCCGGAGCGGACAGCTATGCGTTCGGCCGTGGCAGCGGCAAGGACATTATCCAGGACAACGCGACCTCGACCGCAAGCGAAGACTTTGTTCAGATTGTCGACTTCACGTCGGAAGAAGCTTCGATCTCGCGCCTCTTCCGCGGCAGCGAGTCCCTTGTCATCACCTTTGAATCCTCGTCGGCGGACAGCCTGACGATCATCGACGCGCTCGCCGCCGACGGTAAGGGCGTCGAACGGATTCGCTTCGCCGACGGCGTCGAATGGACCAAGGCGACGATGCGTGACCTCGTCGACAATCGCGCGCCGACGGCCGTCGACGACGGCTATTATACGCTGACCGCCGGGCAATCGATCACCATATTGGCGGCCGATCTTCTCCGGAACGATCTCGACGCCGATGGCGATACGATCCGTATCGTCGCGGTCGATGGCGGTGACAACGGCGTCGCGACGATCGACCAGAATGGCAATATCGTGTTCACCGCCAACGGCAGCTTCTACGGGCCGACCTCGCTCGCCTACACGCTTTCGGACGGCCGCAACGCGTTCGATACCGCAGCCGTCGATATCCGCATTCGGCCTGTGGCGACCGCGATCGACGATACGGGCTTCACGATCGCCGAGGACGGTTCGATCGCTATTCGCGTCGAGCGCCTCCTCTCCAACGACCTCGACGGCGACCGGATGATCGTCGGCCAGGTTTACGGCGCGAAGAATGGCACCGTATCGCTCTCCAGCGATGGCAATATCTCGTTCACGCCCAACGCCAATTTCAACGGGCTCGCCGAGTTCAGCTATCTTGCGAACACGCCCGAGGGCGGGGCGGCCAACGCGAAGGTCTATATCAACGTCACCGCGGTCAACGATGCCCCGGTGGCCCGCAATGACGGGACGATCGCCGGGACCGAGGGCGTTACGATGGAGATCGACCCGCTGGCGCTCATCGCCAACGACACGGATGTCGATGGTGACATCCTTTCCATCCAGTCGGTCATCTCCAACCCGGATATCGCCGTGTCGATCGGTGCGGGCGGAATGATCTCGGTCCGCCCGCGCGATTATTTCTGGGGCAATGCCCATTTCGACTATGTCGTGAAGGATCCCTCGGGCACGACATCGACCGCGCGGGTCAATCTCTACTTCGCGCCGGTCAACGACGCTCCCCAGCCGGTCGCCGACCGCATTGAGACGACTCAGACCGGCGGCCCGATCCTCGAAGACAATCCCATCGTCATCAACGCGCTGGCGCAGGAGGTGAACGGCACCATCGTTCCGGGGCTTCTCTCGAACGACATTGATCCCGACGGCGATCTGCTGACGATCGTCGCGGTCGGGGCGACGCATGGCGGCAGTGCGCAGCTGCTCGAGAATCAGACGATCCTCTTCACGCCGACGGCCAACTTCAACGGCGATGCCTGGTTCGACTACCGGGTCAGCGACGGGCAGGGCGGCTTGGCCTGGGCCCGGGCTACGATCGCCTATCAGGCGGTTAATGATCGACCGATCGCCGGCGATGACCATTATTCCGCAGCAGGTCTCCACTTCCTGCGCGGGAGCGAGGATGTCGCGATCGAAATCCCGATCACCGAACTCCTTAAAAATGACCGTGATCCCGAGGGGCTGACACTGACGTTCCTGACCGATCAGGGCAGCGTGCCGACTGCGGTTCATGGGGACATCAGCTTCACCGATCACGGGACCATCATCTTCACGCCCGACGCCGACTATTGGGGCGAGGCGAGTTTCTATTATCTGGTTTCCGATTCCGAAGGGCTTGTCGACGACGGCAAGGTGACCCTCTGGTTCGAGAATGTCGGCGATGCACCGCCGGTGGCGAACGGCGATTTTGTCGATGTGCTCGAAGATGTGCCCGTCACAATCCCGATCGCGACGTTGCTTGCCAACGACACTGACATCGACCGCGATCCCATCCGTTTCGTGCGTTACTGGCCCGATGAGCATTTGAACGGCAGCCTCGACGTCGATGGGGAAGGCAATATTGTCTTCACCCCGAATCTCAATGCGACGGCCACAACCGGCTTCTTTTACGAGATCACCGACGATACCGCCGAAGGCGGCGTCACCACGGGCTATGTCAGTCTCAACATCGTCGCATCGGCCGACGATCCGACAGTTGTAGACGATCTCGATTTTGCGACCCCGTTCGACGTTCCCCTGGTGCTGCGCGTCAGCGACCTTCTCGAGAACGACTATGACGTCGATACTGCGGATCGCGACGGCGACGGTATCGTGACTGGCGCGGAGAGTTCGGCTGCCCCGCGCCCGCAATTCCTGGGTATCGATGCGGTGCTTGATCCGGTAGCGCTCGCGCTCGGTCAGACTGTGAGCATCGGGACCGCAGAGGTCGTCACCTTCGGTGGCCAGCAATTTGTCGTCGTGCGGTTCAATTCGGGCTATTCGGGCGAAGCGACGATCCAGTATCGCATCGCCGACGAGACCGGGCTCGAAGACACCGGCTTCGTTCGTGCGACAGTCGAGGCGAGCTATTCAGGAACGCTGAATGGTACGGCCGCCATCGACTATCTGGTCGGCAATGCGCTCGGCGAGACGATCCGCGGCCTCGCGAGCGACGACTTTATCCTCGCACTGGGCGGCAACGACCGGATCGAGGCCGGCGATGGCAATGATCATATCTACGCCGGCGATGGCGACGACATCATCAATGGGGGTTTTGGCAACGACACCATCGACGGCGGTGCGGGTTTCGATACCGTTATCTTCGAAGGATCGAATGTCGGCGTCCGCGCCGACCTCGAATCGCGCGTTGGCCAGGGCGGCACCGCCGCGGGTGATCTCTATATCGGCATCGAAGCCCTCGTCGGCACCGCGTTCAACGACCAGCTCGGCGGCGATGCGGGCGATAACCGTCTCGAGGGTGCGGGCGGCAACGACCGCCTCGAAGGGCGCGCGGGCAATGACACGCTCCTTGGCGGAGCGGGTCATGACGTGCTGCAGGGCGGCGTCGGAGCCGATATCCTCGACGGCGGTGACGGGATCGACACGGCCGACTATTTCGACGCGACCGACAGCTCGCCTTCGACCGAGGGCGTCCAGATCTCGCTCGCCAACGGCACCGCGACCGGCGGCGATGCGACCGGCGATACGCTGATCGACATCGAGAACGTCATCGGCACCGACTATGATGATATCATCGAAGGTGATGATGGCGCGAACCGGCTCGAAGGCGGCCGCGGCGACGACACGCTGATCGGCGGCGGCGGTGACGATGTCCTCGAAGGCGGGCGCGGTGCTGACATGCTCATTGGTGGCGACGGCATCGATATCGCCGACTATTCGCTTTCGGTCGAAGGGATCACTATCGACCTTGCCGACGCGATGGCGGGCGGCGGCGATGCGCTGGGCGACGTGCTGAGCGGGATCGAGATCGTTCAGGGCAGCTATCATGACGACATCATGCGCGGCGATGGCGGCGACAACCGTCTGCGCGGTAGCCTAGGCGCTGATGTGCTCGACGGGCGTGGTGGGTTCGATATTGCCGATTATGCGACCGCTGCCGAGGCGGTAACGGTCAATCTCGCGCTTGGGCAAGGGCTTGCGGGCGAGGCCGAGGGCGATACGCTCATCGACATCGAGATGCTGGTCGGCTCCGTGTTCGGCGACCATTTCATCGGATCGAGCGGCGGAGATACCTTCGACGGCGGTTATGGCCAGGATCTGCTGCAGGGCGGCTTCGGTTCCGACACCTATATCCTGGGCTTCGACAGCGATAACGACCATGTCGGCGAGCTTGGCGCTGCAGCCGATATCGACCGCGTCCAGATCAAGGCGGGGGCACTGCCCAAGGACGTGTCGCTGGTGCGGCAGGGCGACGACCTGCTCATCGAACTCGAAAATGTCGGGGGCGTGCTGACCTTCGACACGATGCTGATCGAGGATCATTTCCTCGGGACCGAAACCGGGATCGAGGAAATCGTCTTTGCCAATGGCACGGTCTGGGATCGCGTCATGATCGAGAATCTCGCCCGGGCAGGTCGCTTCAACGCCGAGGATGATGTCTATCTCTTCGGTGTCGAGGACGAGATCGCTATCATCGATCCCGCGACCTTGCTTGCGAACGACGCGGAGCAAGGTGTCGAGAATCTGGTTCTCATATCGGTCAACGGCTTGGGCGGCGCGACGGCCTCGATCGGCGCCGATGGCAAGATCGCTTTCCAGGGTGCAGCCGATTTCAACGGTCAGGGCTATTTCGAATATACGGTTGCCGACGAATTCGGCCGCCAGTCGACCGCCAGCGTTCGCGTCAATATCGCGCCGGTTAACGACGCTCCCGTTGCCGTTCCGGACACCAATCCCGCGCTGCACGGCGTCGAAGACGAGATATTGAGGATCCGCATAGATACGATCCTCAAAGCCAATGACTTTGACATCGACAACGACTGGGATGACCTTCGTATCGTCGGTATCACTGCGCTCCTTGACGAAAACGGGGTGAAGATTGATCCCTTCAAGCTCGATGATGGTTGGCAGGAAGGGACGAACCTTTCGGCGCGCATTTCGGGCGACTATCTCGAGATCGTCTCACGCACTGACTTCTACGGCTTCGCGGGCTTCAACTATATCCTCGAGGATCCGTCGGGTGCCCGATCGACAGCGCCGATCGAGCTCTATTTCGACGCGGTGAACGACGCGCCGCGCGGCTCGGCCGACATCGAGCAGACCGTCCGGTTCGGCCGCACGACAAGCATCGCTGTCTCCGAGTTGATGGGGACCGTCTACGACATCGAGGCGGATGGTTTCAGCTTCGTCGGCCTGCATGAAGGTCTGGACGGCGACTCCGCCTCGAACGGCACGGCGGTTCTCGATGCGGTGAGCGGGACGATTGCCTTCACGCCCGATGCCGAGGGCAATGCCGCCATCTCGTTCGACGTCATCGATGCGCGCGGGGCCAGCGCCACGCTCACCTACCATATCCGGGTCATCCCCGCGAACTATGCGCCTACGGCGAATACCGACCGGTTCACGATCCTTGAAGATCGCACGATCATCATCGATCCGTCGAGCCTGCTCGCGAACGACCGCGACGCCGATGGCGATGGCCTGACCTTCCTCGATGTCGAACGGTTCGCGACCAACGGCAAGGTGAGCATCAACGAAGCAGGTCAGATCGTCTTCAAGGCGCGTCCCGACTTCAACGGAGCCGCGGGCTTCGAATACAGGATCAGCGACGGCCATGGCGGCACTGCCACGGGCTGGGTTGCGATCACGATCCTGCCCGAAAATGACGGGGCGATCCTGCGCAATGACCTGGTGACCGGGCTTGAGGATCAACCCCTGTTCGTGATCCCCGCCGAAGCGTTCGGCAACGATATCGAACCCGAAGGCGATGTTCTCTTCTTCCGCAGTGCCGGCGTCCTCGGCGAAATCGCGCAGCGCTATTTGTCGGCCGACTATATCGTTATCGCCAAGCAGGCGAATGGCGAAGACCTGCCTTCCTGGCTGAGCTTCGATGCCGCCAGCATGACCTTCACCGGCACGGTTCCCGCGGGCACGAGCCTGTCGGTCAATGTGATCGTCAAGGATCCTGCCGGCGGTAACCATCTCAAGCGGTTCAGCTTCGACAGCGGCGACAATGCCGACCTTGCCGGCGGCCTGTCGGTCGAGGATGAGGTGCTGGGCGGCTTCACGGTGCGCGAGGCGCATCAGAGCAATATCGCCTTCGGCGCCGACGATCTTGCGGGCGGCGTCACCGTCGGCGCTTCGCTGGCGGGCGGCGATCCTCTTCCGTCCTGGCTGGTCTTCGACGCGGCGACGCTGAGCTTCAGCGGCACGCCGGAGCCCGGCGCAACCGCGCCGATCGATGTTGTGCTCAACTTCACCCGGCCCGGCGATGGCGCAGAGCCGGCGACGAGCTTCACCGATATCGTCACGATCGATCCGGCGGGCCTCGCTTCGGGTGTCGCCTATCAGAGCGGCATCGCGCTGTTCGACGTCAGCGAGGGCAGCTTCTCGGTCAGCCTCGAGGGCGGGCGCGCGCTGCCCGACTGGCTCGCGTTCGATCTCGAGACAATGACGCTCTCGCTGACCGGCACCGCGCCGGGCGTAGGCGCCGACCCCGTTCGTCTGCAATTGAGCTTTACGCCCGATGCGCCGTCGCTGCCGAATGACAGCTATGCCGCCTCGACACGCGGCTTCACGCTCGAATTCGTCATCGACCCGGGCGCGCCGCTCGATCCCGCAATCAACGCGCTGCTCCAGCAAAACGACTTCTTCAAGGCGCAGGGCCTTTTCGCCATCGATCTGGGTTCGGCGTCGTCGATCGCCGCCAAGCGCGAGAGCGAGGCGCCGCTTCCCGACTGGCTCGGCTTCGACAGTGGCTCGCTGGGCTTCGACGGCACCCCGCCGCCCGCCTACATCGGCGGTCTTCCGGTGCGTCTCGATGTCACCGGCAACGGGGGCACGCTCCCCAATCTGTCGATCATCACCGATGTCATCGTCGATACGGGCTTCAGCCTCGTAGACGACAGCGCCGAGCGTTTCGGTCTCCGAACTTCGGGCGAACAAATCAACCTCAATGCTCCGAAGGATTTCAACGGCTCGATCGCCATCTCCTATACGACGATCGACGAGAAGGGCGGGATTTCGCAGAACAGCGGGGTCATCATCTTCAACGTCCTGCCGACCGCCGAGAAGCCGGACGCCGTGGCCGACAGCCTTGCAACAGTCCAGGGCGAACCGCTGACGTTCGCGCTCATGGATCTGCTGCGCAACGACCGTGAAGACGATGGCGATTATCTGCGCGTCAAGTCGGTCAGCGCCGCAGGCCATGGCGTGCTGGTGGTGAACGACGGCACGCTCGAATATGACGCGCCTTCGGGCATCGGGGCGCCCGGCGCAACCTGGTCGGCGAAGCTCGCCAACGGTTCGGATCTCCCGGCTTGGATGAGCGTGGATGTCGCCACGGGCAAGATCACCGCGACCGTGCCCTTCGATTTCCGGCAGACGCTCGACATCGTGTGGACCGCGACGCTCGCGGGCGAGAGTGCGAGCACCGGATCGCCGCGGCTTTTCGACGGCAAGCTGATCGCGACCGTCACCTATACGCCGGAGGCCGGCTGGTCGGGCAATGACAGCTTCACCTATGTCATCACCGACGATCGGCAGGGCGACAGCAGCGCCAGCGTGTCGATCGCGGTCGAGGCGCGCCATGAGGCGCCTTATGCGGTGGCGGACAGTTTCTCGACGCTGGAAGAGACTTCGATCACGATCGCGCCGGCGGCGCTTCTCGCCAACGATCATGACGTCGATGGCGATCCGATACGCTTCGTCGATGTTCTCAATCCCGTTCACGGGACGATCGGCTACGACGTCAATGGCAATATCGTCTTCACCCCCGATGCCGACTTCAGTGGAACGGCGAGCTTCGACTATATCATCACCGACGATGTCGATGGATCGCGGACGGGGACCGTCACGATCAACGTCCAGTCGACCAACCATGCGCCCTCGGTGGTCGCGGACCAGTTCACGACCGCCGAAGATACGCCGTTCGAGTTTACCGCGGCCGACCTGATCGGCAACGACACCGACCTCGACGGCGATACGCTGAGCTTCGTCTCGCTCGAAATGTCGGACGATCTCGGCCGCATCCAGCGGCTTCCGGGCGGGCGCTACAGCTTCATCCCGAGAGAGAATGCGAGCGGTACCGCTACCTTCCGCTACACGGTCAGCGATGGCCGGAGCCAGAGCAGCGGGACCTTCTCGTTCGAGATCACGCCGGTCAACGACGCGCCGAACGCCAATCCCGACGGGATCGGCACGGGCAACAACTCCGATGGCGTGTTCGTCGGCGATCAGGACACGCCGCTGGTCATCGATCTCGGGGCGCTGCTGGCGAACGACCGCGACGTCGAAGGCGACAGCTTCACGATCGTCGAACTGCTCGATGGCGACAATGGCACCGTGGTGATGAATGGCAGCACCGCCGTCTTCACGCCCCGCGCCGGCTATTATGGAAATGCGGCCTTCTCGTACCGGGTCACCGATGCGAATGGGGCGGACAGCATTGGCCATGTGTCGCTCACCATTTTGCCCGAGTTCAACATCCCCATCGCCGTCTCCGATCTCGGCTTCGGTACGCTTGAGGACATGGCGATCGACATCGATCCCGCCGATCTCATTGCGAACGATTATGACCCCGAGGGCGATACGCTGAGTTTCGTCGGTTTTGTCGGCACGCCCGCGAATGCGACGATCACGGCGCTCGAAAACGGCCACTATCGCATCACGCCCACCGCCAATTTCAACGGCAAGCTGACGCTCACCTATGCGGTGACCAACAGCTCGGGCTTCCCGGTCACCGCCACAGTCGAAATCGACGTGCTGCCGGTCAATGATGCGCCGGTCCCCGTGGATGATGCGTTGGACATGATCGAGGATCAGCCGCTCACCCTGTTTATCACCGAGCTTCTGGCCAACGACATTGAGCCGGACAGCCAGGCGCTGCTCTTCAATCGCATCGTTGATACGCACGGCTTGACCGTCACCGAGGACGGCCTTGGCCGTCTGGTCATCACGCCCGACGCCAATTTCAACGGCCCGGCCTGGTTCGATTATGAGGTGACCGACTCCTATGGGCTCACCGACATCGCGCGCGTCGCGGTCAATGTGGCCGCGGTCAATGACGCGCCGGTGATCGGCCAAATCCCGCTTCTTCGCGGCGCCGAGGATCAGCCTTTCTCGGCTGTCCTGCCCGCCGGCCTCGTGGCCGACATCGACGGCGATGCTGTTCTGGTCGAGGTGCGCGGTGTCGGCGGTACGGCGCTGCCGTCGTGGCTGAGCTATGACCGGGAAACGCGGACCTTCACTGGTACGCCGCCCGCCAACTTCAACGGCACGGTCGAACTCGAAATCCTTGCGGCCGACCAGGATGTCGACGTCATCCGCCAGTTCGCGATCGTCATCGAGCCGGTAAATGACGCTCCGGTGGCCGCGCTCGCGCTCGCCGACCAGGTGACGCTGGAAGACCAGGCGATCGATTTCACGATCCCGTCCGCCAGCTTCACAGACATCGACAGCGCTACCCTCATCCTGTCGGCGGCGCTCGCGTCGGGCGAGGAACTGCCGGCTTGGCTCGAATTCGAGGATGGCCATTTTACCGGCCAGCCGCCCGCGAACTTCAACGGCGCGCTCGACATCGTGGTGAGCGCCTCCGACGGAAGCCTCGTCGCAAGCTCGTCCTTCCGCTTGAGCATCAACCCGGTCAATGATGTGCCGCTGCTTGTTGCGGCCCTCGCGGATGTTTCGATCGACGAAGACACGTCGATCGACATTCTCATCCCGACGGGCACCTTTGCGGACCCCGATGGCGACAGTTTGACGCTGACCGCCCGTATGTCGGGCGGCGCGGCGCTGCCAGCATGGCTGAGCTTCGATGGCCAACGCCTGACGGGGCAACCTCCCGCCGAATATAGCGGCCAGATCGATATCGAGATTGTCGCTTCTGACGGGGCGCTCGTCGTTACCGACAGCTTCCGCCTCACGATCAGTTCGGACAATGATGCGCCGGTCGTGGCGGCTCCGCTTGCGGATGTGATGGTGGCGGAAGATCATGTCGTCGACATTACGCTCCCTGCCGGCGCCTTTGGCGATCCTGACGGCGATGCGCTCACCCTATCGGCGAAACTCGCCAATGGCGATCCGCTACCCTCATGGCTGACCTTCGACGCCGCGACGCGGCGTTTCACCGGCCAGCCCCCGCTGAACTATCACGGTACGCTGTCGATCGCGGTGACCGCCAGCGACGGCACGCTGAGCGTCACGGACGGTTTCGAACTCGAGATCGTGTCGGTCAATGATGCCCCGACGGTCGCATCCGCACTGGCTGACGTCGAGTG
>Ga0307414_10000112_pt1 | contig 57809 bp, 47 predicted proteins | sample DK1Ometagenome_FD_203804 | JGI IMG/M metagenome (GOLD analysis project Ga0307414, IMG submission 203804) | Maize rhizosphere microbial communities from greenhouse at UC Davis, California, United States - DK15-O-3 | ecosystem: Host-associated > Plants > Roots > Rhizosphere > Soil | place: USA...
CCGCGCCAAGGCGAATCCGGTGCCGTCGAAGACGACCCACAATACCTTCATCGAGATCATCTGGACCGCCATTCCGGTTCTGATCCTCGCGGTGGTTGCGGTTCCCTCGATCCGCTTGCTCGCCGCGCAATATGAGCCGCCGTCGAAGGACGCGCTGACGATCAAGGTCACGGGTTATCAGTGGTATTGGGGTTATGCCTATCCCGATCAGGGTATCGGCGAATTCGTCTCGAAGATTCTGCCCGAGGATAAGGCCAAGGCCGCTGGCGAGCCTTATCATCTGGCCGTCGACAATCGCATGGTCGTTCCCGTCGGGCGTCAGGTGAAACTGATCATCACCGGTGCCGACGTGATCCACAGCTTTGCGGTTCCCGCATTCTGGACCAAGATGGACGCCGTTCCCGGCCGTGCCAACGAAACGACGTTCACCGCGACCAAGGTTGGCGTCTATTATGGCCAGTGTTCGGAACTGTGCGGCGTCGATCATGGCTATATGCCGATCGCGGTCGAAGTGCTGCCGGTCGACAAGTGGGAAGCCTGGGTCCGTTCGAAGGGCGGCAATCCTTCGGGTGAAACCGCTGCGGCACCCGCCGCTGCCGCTCCGGCGCCCGCCGATGCGGCACCGGCTGCGACGCCCGCTGCCGCCACGACCGAAGCAGCCCCGGCTGCGGCTCCCGCCGCCGCCCCGGCCGCCAAGAATTAATAAGGGGTCCGACAGATGACCGATATTGCAGCGACTGCACCCGCACATGGTCACGACCATGCGCATGACGACCATGATACGCCGAGCTTTTTCGTCCGCTGGTTCATGTCCACGAACCATAAGGACATCGGCACCCTCTATCTGATCTTCGCGATCATCGCCGGTATCGTCGGCGGTGTGATTTCGGGGATGATGCGCCTCGAACTGGCACATCCCGGCGTTCAGTATCTGACCGGCTGGGCCCAGTTCTTTGATGCGGGCGCGGGCGAAGTCCAGGGCAAGCATTTCTGGAACGTCATGATCACCGCCCACGGCCTGATCATGGTCTTCTTCATGGTCATGCCCGCGATGATCGGTGGCTTCGGCAACTGGTTCGTGCCGCTGATGATCGGCGCGCCCGACATGGCCTTCCCGCGCATGAACAACGTGTCTTTCTGGCTCACCGCAGTTGCGTTCGTGATGCTCGTCGGATCGATGTTCGTCCCGGGCGGCAGCGGTCTTGGCGCCGGTACCGGCTGGACGGTCTATGCTCCGCTGTCGACCAGCGGCTCGGTCGGGCCGGCCGTCGATATGGCGATCTTTGCGCTTCACCTTGCGGGCGCGGCATCGATCCTCGGTGCGATCAACTTCATCACCACCATCTTCAACATGCGCGCGCCGGGCATGACCCTGCATAAGATGCCGCTGTTCGTGTGGTCGGTGCTGGTCACCGCCTTCCTTCTGCTTCTCGCGCTGCCGGTTCTTGCCGCAGCCATCACCATGCTGCTGACGGACCGTAACTTCGGCACCACCTTCTATGATGCCACGGGCGGCGGCGATCCGGTGCTCTACCAGCATCTCTTCTGGTTCTTCGGTCACCCCGAAGTGTACATCATGATTCTGCCCGGATTTGGGATCGTCAGCCAGATCATCTCGACCTTCAGCCGCAAGCCGGTGTTCGGCTATCTCGGCATGGCCTACGCCATGGTCGCGATCGGCGCCGTTGGCTTCATCGTGTGGGCACACCACATGTTCACGGTCGGCATGAGCGTGAACCTCAAGATGTACTTCACCGCTGCGACGATGGTCATCGCGGTCCCGACGGGCATCAAGATCTTCAGCTGGATCGCCACCATGTGGGGCGGCTCGATGAGCTTCAAGACCCCGATGGTCTGGTCGCTCGGCTTCATCTTCATGTTCACCGTCGGCGGCGTGACCGGCGTCGTGCTCGCCAATGGCGGCGTCGACACCGCGCTGCACGACACCTATTATGTCGTCGCGCACTTCCACTATGTGCTGTCGCTGGGCGCGGTTTTCTCGCTCTTCGCCGGCTTCTATTACTGGTTCCCCAAGATGTCGGGCCGGATGTACAGCGAGTTCCTGGGACAGCTGCACTTCTGGATCTTCTTCATCGGCGTGAACATCCTGTTCTTCCCCCAGCACTTCCTGGGTCAGCAGGGCATGCCGCGCCGTTACCCCGATTATCCGGAAGCCTATGCCTTCTGGCACCTGATCTCGTCCTACGGCTATGTGATCATGGCGGTTGGCGTGCTGATCTTCTTCGTGAACATTCTCTACTCGCTCGTCGCGGGTAAGAAGGCAGCCGACAATCCCTGGGGCGAAGGCGCGACGACGCTCGAATGGACGCTGTCGAGCCCGCCGCCGTTCCATCAGTTCAACGAACTGCCGCGTATTGCCTGACTGGTTTCGCCCCCTGCCCAATCCTGGGCAGGGGGCGTTTCCTACCAGGCTGGAGTTATCATGGCGCAGAGCCTGACCCACGCCGAACCGGCGCTTCCCGCCGACTGGCGCGACCTGTTCGCGCTGACCAAGCCGCGCGTGATGTCGCTGGTGGTATTTACCGCCTTGTGCGGCCTGCTTGCGGCGCCGGGCGACGTCCATCCGATTCTCGCTTTCTCCTCGATCCTCGCGATCGCGTTGGGGGCAGGGGCATCCGGCGCGCTCAATCAATGGTATGAGGCCGGAATCGATTCTAAGATGAAGCGGACGGCGGGCCGTCCGCTTCCCGCCGGGCGACTCGATCCGCAGACGGCGCTGCAATTCGGCGTCGGGCTGGCCGCTTTTTCGGTCTTCCTGATGCTCTTTGCATCGAACTGGCAGGCCGCGCTGCTCCTGGCCGCTTCGATCCTTTTCTATGTCTTCATATATACGATGTGGCTAAAGCCGCGGACGCCGCAGAATATTGTCATCGGCGGCGCCGCCGGCGCATTCCCGCCGCTGATCGGCTGGGTCGCCGCGACGGGCAGCCTCGCGCCGCTGCCGGTGCTGCTGTTCCTTCTGATCTTTCTGTGGACGCCGCCGCATTTCTGGGCGCTCGCGCTGTTCGTGAAGTCGGACTATGCCGCCGCGGGCATCCCGATGATGCCGGTTGTCGCGGGAGAGAAGTCGACCCGCCGCCAGATTCTTTTTTACGCGGTGATCATGGCCGCGTCGGCGATCGCGCCTTGGCCGCTCGGTTACACCGGGGCGCTCTATGGCTGGACTGCGATCATATTGTCGGCGCTGTTCGTCATGCTCTCGATCCAGGTCGGTACGCGAACAACGGGCGAGGGCGATCTGATGCGCCCTGAAAAACGGCTTTTCGCTTATTCAATCGCTTATCTTTTCATTTTGTTCGGTGCTGTCGTCGCCGACCATTGGTGGCCGCTATGACCCAGGAATCGAATCAAGAACCGTTTGATGAGGCGGAATATCGCCGTCGCCAGCGCAGCCGAGCCAATATGATGGCGTGGATGCTCGGCGCGCTCGCGATTCTTTTCTTTCTGATCACCATCGCAAAGATGCAGATTTTCCAATGAAGCTTGAACTCTCCCCCAATGCAAAGACGGCGAGCCTCGCTTCGGCGATGGCGCTGGCGATGGTCGGGGTCGGCTTTGCTGCGGTTCCGCTTTACGATTTGTTCTGCCGCGTGACCGGCTTCGGCGGCACGACGCAGCGTTATGATCCGGTCGCGGCCGCTGCAGAGCCCGAGATTTTGAATCAGACGATGTCGGTGCGGTTCGACGCCAACGTCTCGCCGAAACTGCCGTGGAAATTCTATCCGGAGCATCCGCGCGACACGGTCAGCATCGGCGCGCGCGACATGGCGATCTTCATCGCCGAAAATAATTCGGCGCATCCGGTGGTCGGGACCGCCAGCTTCAATGTCACGCCGACTCAGGCGGGCAAATATTTTACCAAGATCCAATGCTTCTGCTTCACCGAACAGCGGTTGGAGCCGGGGCAGCAAATGCGTATGCCGGTGCTGTTCTTCGTCGATCCCAAGATCATGGACGACCCCGATGCGCGCGACGTTCAGGAAATCACCCTCAGCTACACCTTCCACCCTGTAGACGAGGGTAAAAAGGCGAGCTAAGGCCGCGATCAAGAGTCTAATCAAGGACCGGCGGGCGATGGGGAATCGCGATGCTGGGGCTGCAAAACGGGAATAGTGACATGGCTGGTGCCAAACATCATGATTATCACCTGGTAAATCCCAGCGTCTGGCCGTTGTTCGGATCGGTCGCTGCGCTGGTGATGTTCTTCGGGCTCGTGATGACGATGCACGCGGATTATTTCGGCAGCGCCGGCAAATGGGTGCTCGGCCTCGGCTTCATGGCCGTGATCGGGACCTTCTTCAGCTGGTGGTCGGACGTCATCAACGAAGCGCATGCGGGCGACCATACCCCGGTCGTTCAGTTGCACATGCGTTACGGCATGATCCTGTTCATTGCCTCTGAAGTCATGTTTTTCGTAGGCTGGTTCTGGGCCTGGTTCGATTTCTCGCTTTTCCCGGTGCCGATCGAAGTCGTTGACGGCGCAGTAACGTCGCTGTTCGGTCAGGATGGCGCCGCCGCGATCACGCAATGGCCGCCGAAGGGCATCGAAGTCATCGACGGCTTCACCCTGCCGCTGCTCAACACGCTGATCCTGCTCTGCTCGGGCACCACGATCACCTGGGCGCATCATTCGCTGATCCACGGTGATCGCGAAGGCCTGAAGAAGGGCCTGTGGCTGACAATCATCCTCGGCGTCGTCTTCTCGATGATCCAGGCATATGAATATATGCACGCGCCGTTCCCGTTCGGTCAGAGCAACTATAGCTCGGCCTTCTACATGGCGACGGGTTTCCATGGTTTCCACGTGCTCGTCGGGACGGTCTTCCTGATCGTCTGCCTCGTGCGTACCTATAAGGGTCACTTCACGCCCAAGCAGCATTTCGGTTTCGAAGCGGCTGCCTGGTACTGGCACTTTGTCGACGTGGTGTGGTTGTTCCTGTTCATCATCATCTACATCTGGGGCGGCTGGGGCGCACCTGTCGCCGCGCACTAAGTTGGCGCAAGTCGATCCGACTCAAAAGGGGCGGCCGCCGGTCTGGCGTGCCGCCCTTTTTGGTCTGTGTCCCGAATGCGGGGATGGACCGCTGTTTTCGGGACCCGTGCAATTTCGCGACCGCTGCGAAGCGTGCGGGCTCGATTATGGTCGTTACAATGTCGGGGACGGCCCCGCGGCCTTTCTGACGCTGATCATCGGTGCGCTGCTTATCGCGCTTGCGCTGACGCTCGATTCGATCTTGGCGCCGCCCCTGTGGGTGCATATCCTGTTGTGGGTGCCGTTGACCGCCGCCGCGGTGATCTATGGGCTGCGGATCGCCAAGGCTGCGCTGCTTGCCAGCGAACATCAACGACAGGCCGCCGAAGGGCGCCGCGTGGAGGATGAGCATGACTGAAACCGCCACCACCGTCTCGCGTCGCTGGCCATTGGTCCCGACGATTCTCGTGCTTGCAGCGGTCGCGATCATGATCGCGCTGGGCGTCTGGCAATTGCAGCGCAAAGCCGAGAAAGAGGAACTGATCGCGCTCTATCAGCGCAATATGGCGATGTCGGCGACCGTTGCCTATCCAGACCTGCCGCCGGTTCCCGATGCGCTGCTCTATCGCAAGAGCAGCGTCGTCTGCCTCGAGCCGGTGCGGTGGGATCCGCGCAGCGGCAGTGACAGCAAGGGGCGGGCGGGCTTTCGCATGATCGCCGATTGCCGGACCGGCGCCGAAGGGCCGGGCGTACTGGTCGATGTCGGTATCACCGATGATTTCACGCCGCCCAAATGGGGCGGCGGAACGGTGGCGGGGACGATCGTTCCGGGCCCCGAACAGCCCACGCTGATCGAACGGATGATGGGGAAGGCCTCGCCAGCCCGCGCGATGCTGATCGCCGACAATCCGCTTCCCGGACTGCGCGCCAGCGCGGTCCCGTCGGCAGCCGACACGCCGAACAACCACCTCGCTTATGCCGGACAATGGTTCCTGTTCGCGATTGCGGCGCTGGTTATCTACACGCTCGCTGTCCGCCGCCGCTTGCAGCGATGACCTGTCGCCGCTAGGCGCTTTTGCGTCATGGATTATATCAGCACCCGCGGCTCCGCGCCGACCCTCGACTTTCGTGCCGCAACGCTTGCCGGACTGGCGAACGACGGCGGCCTCTATGTGCCGGCGCGCTGGCCGCAAATGACGCAGGACGATATCCGCGCACTGGCGGGACTCGACTATGTCGAAACCGCGGTACGCGTGATGGCGCCCTTCGTCGCGGGCGTGCTGAACGAAGACGAACTGCGCGATCTCTGCAAGGCGGCCTATGGGCGCTTCGGCCACGATGCGGTGACTCCGTTGGTTCAGCTCGACCATCGCCATTGGCTGCTCGAACTCTTCCACGGCCCGACGCTGGCATTCAAGGATGTCGCGCTGCAACTGCTCGGGCAGCTGTTCGAGAAATTTCTGAGCGGCGGTGAGACCGATATCACGATCGTCGGCGCAACGTCGGGCGACACCGGATCGGCGGCGATCGAGGCGGTCGCAGGCCGCGAGCATATCCGCATCTTCATGCTTCATCCCGAGGGCCGCGTCAGCGATGTCCAGCGTCGTCAGATGACGACGGTGCTCGCCCCCAACGTCTATAATATCGCGATCGACGGCAGCTTCGACGATGCACAGGCGATGGTGAAGCGCCTGTTCGGCGATGCGGAAGCACGCGACCAGCTTACCCTCTCTGCCGTGAACAGCATAAACTGGGCGCGACTGATGGCGCAGGTCGTCTATTATTTCTACGCCGCGGTACGGCTGGGCGGACCCGACCGCAAGGTCGCCTTTAGCGTTCCCACGGGCAATTTTGGCGATGTGTTCGCGGGTTATGTCGCGGCGCGAATGGGGCTGCCGATCGCGCGGCTGGTCGTCGCGACCAACGTCAACGACATCCTCCACCGCGCGCTGACCAGCGGCGATTACAGCGCCAGTACGGTCACCGCGACCGCGACGCCGAGCATGGATATTCAGGTCAGCAGCAATTTCGAACGGCTGTTGTTCGATCTCGGCGGCCGTGACGGCGCCGCGATCACCGGGATGATGGGCGATTTCGACGCGAATCGTGCGATGACGATCCCCGGCGATATGCTCGCCGGTTCGCGCGGGCTGTTTTCCAGCGCCAGCATCGACGGCGACGCGATGGCGCTCGCGCTCCGCTGGGCGCAGGAACATGGCGGCCAGATCATCGACCCGCACAGCGCGGTCGGCTTGGCTGCAGCGCGCGCCCTCGACATCGATGCCGATGTGCCGATCGTCACGCTGGCGACTGCGCATCCGGCGAAGTTCCGCGAAGCGGTCGAACGCGCGACCGGCGTGCGTCCACCGCTTCCCGCGCGGCTGGGCAATTTGTTCGAGCGCGAAGAGCGCTACGAGCGTCTGCCCGGCGATTATGACGCGGTAAAGGCGCATATATTGGCGACCGTCGCCCGTGGCTGAGCTTCAGCCCATCCAGACGCTGATCGGTGAAGCGTGGGACGATTACGGGCTGATCGACAGCGGCGGCGGGCGCAAGCTGGAACGCTACGGCCGTTTTCGTTTCATCCGCCCCGAGCCGCAGGCGATGTGGGCGCCCGCGCTGGCCGCCGCCGATTGGGAGGCAGCCGACGCCGAATTCATTCCCGCCTCCGACGATGATGGCGGCGGCCGCTGGTATTATAACAAGCCGGTGCCGAGCGAGGGCTGGCCGCTCGGCTGGCGCGAGACGCGCTTCACTGCAAGTTGCACGCCCTTTCGCCATCTGGGCTTTTTTCCCGATATGGCGCCGGTGTGGGACTGGCTGCGCGAACGCATCGCCGACAAGCCCGATCCGGCGTTTCTGAACCTGTTCGGTTATACCGGCGTCGGCAGTCAGGCGCTCGCCGCAGCCGGGGCGTCGGTGACCCATGTCGATGCGTCGAAAAAGTCGGTTTCGCAGGCGCGCGAGAATGCTGCGCTGGCGGGGATGGCCGACAGGCCGGTCCGCTGGATCGTCGATGATGCCGGCAAGTTCACCGCGCGCGAGGTGCGCCGCGAAAAGCGTTATGATGCGATCCTGCTCGATCCGCCCAAATTCGGTCGCGGTCCCGATGGTGAGCGCTGGCAGTTGGAGGAGGGGCTCGCTCCGCTGCTGGCAGATTGCCGGAAGCTGCTCGACGCCGACAGCCGAGCCCTTTTCCTGACCGTCTATGCGGTGCGCATGTCGGCGCTGGCGATCGGGGAGCTGTTGAACCAGTTGTTCGCCGACCTGCCGGGCACGATTGAATGCGGCGAGCTGGCGGTACGCGAAGAGGCGAGGGGGCTGTTACTGCCAACCGCGATCTTTGCGCGCTGGAGTCGCTGAACGGCGATTTGCGAGGGCACCGTATCAATCCCCGAGGGGACTGATACGGCCTCTGCGCCCAGAGTTAGAATTTTGCGCGAACGCCGAAGTAGAATTGGCGGCCGTTGTCATAGATGGCGCGCGGGCGCGCCGTCGTTCCTGAATATTGTTCGATCGATTCATTGGTCAGGTTCACCGCATCGGCGGTGAGCGCGATATTGTCGGTCACATTGACGCTGACCGACGCATCGAGCGACGCGAGGGACGCCTGATTGAGCGGTGCCGACCGGTCGATGTCGATGAAGAATTTCGACCGGTAATTATATGACAGTCGCGCGCTGACGAGGTCATTTTCATAATAGCCCGTCAGGTTGAGCGAGTGCTTCGAATTGCCCGGGATCGGATCGCCGTTGTTCGCCTGTGCGTCCGAGTAGGTGTAGTTGACCACCGCGCCGAAGCCGCCCCAGATCGGGCGCGAAACCTGGAATTCAAAGCCCTGGTTGCGCCCGCCGTCGCCGTTGCTGCGGCGATTGATCTGATAGGGACAGTTGAACAGGTTCGGATTGCCGCCGCCCGCCGCGACGCAGCCCGTGGGCTGCGATCCCGGCACGAACACGCCCGGCAGGGTTTCGGTCGAGGTCGTGTTGACGATGTACGACTGGATATCCTTATAGAATAGCGCGAGCGCGACGATCGTCTCGCGATCAGGATACCATTCCAGCGACAGGTCATATTGATTGGCGCGATAGGGATCGAGACCCGGATCGCCGCCGCGTCCGGTCAGCAGCGTGCCGTTGAGATCGACGCCCGGCGTGATGTCGACAAAATCGGGACGCGTCATCGTCTTGCCCGCGGCAAAGCGCAGCACGATCTTGTCCGACAGATCGACCGACAGGTTCGCGCTCGGGAGGATATCGGTATAGGACCGTTTCGCTGTGCTCGGGGTGAAGCCGCCAAAGGGATTGGTGAATTCGGGGTTGGCGCCGCCGATAATAAAGCCTTCGGAGGTCTGGTCGGTGCGGATGACACGGACGCCGACATTGCCGCGCCAGCCATCGCCGCCGAACTTGGCAAGGCCATAGCCGCCATAGGCTTTCTCGTTGATCGAATAGCTGTTGCCGGGGACGAGGAAGCGGTCGGTCGCGGGCCCGCTCTGCGCGCCAAAGATCGCTCGCAGTTTCGCAGGATCGACACGCCAATAGTCGGTCAGAGTGCCGGGCGCTGCGATATTGTCGAGGAAGTCGCCGGGCATCCCGCCACCCGTTGCGTAGTCGGCGGCGGTGCAGGCGACGGCGCCGCAGCGGATGCTGGGGGTAAACACGCCACCGTTGGTGGCGAAGCGCTCGGCAACCCGATCATGGTCGGTGTATTTGACACCGAATTTCAGCGCGGTCAGCGGGCCCCATTCGACCTGCTTTTCGACATCGAGATAGAAATATTTCTCTTCATCGTCGTTGGTGACCGACTGGATGCGCGCGAAGTCGGGGCGAATGCCCCCGGCGGGATTGAGCGGGTCGGGGCTGCCAAAGCTGACTTCGGGACGGCCGCTGCGCAGGTCGTAGCTGAACCGGCCCGGGCCCGCGAACTCCATGAAATTCTCGTTGCTCGTGTCGCCGTTCGCCTTGGTCCAGCCCGCCTTGAAATGGACCGACAGGCTGTCGGTGGGGCGGTAAGTCAGGTCGAAATCGGCCGAGACGGTCTTGGCAACCGCCTGACGATCGATCGCGTCATAGACGACCCCGAAACCCGTCGTGCCGCCAGTTGCCGAAGCGATGTCGCCCGCGACCGCGACACCATCCTGGATCACCGCATTGGTGATCATGCCACCGCCGCCCAGCGCCTGTTCGCCCCAGGCGATATAATTCTGGTTGAAATTGTCAGCGTTGAAGCGCGAGTAGAGGCCGGTGATGTTGATCTCCAGCTCATCCGACGGACGGAACCGGATGCCGATATTGGCGCCGTAACGCTCGCGGTCCTGTTCGAACATCGTCGAGCCGATCAGCGTCGGGACCAGCGCATTCTGGCCGCCACCGACGGCGAAGGAGCGATAGCCGAAGATTTCGAGGCCGTCGCGGCGCGTGCGGCGCTTTTGATAAATGCCGCCGATCAGGACGCCGAACGTCTCGTCGGCATTTTTCCAGCTGACCAGACCCGAAATCTGGGGATCGAGCTTGCCGGAGAGGTCGGAATAGGCGGCCTGCACCGATGCCGACACGGTGAGCGGGTCGAGGTCGAGCGGGTTGCGGGTGATGACGTTGATCGTCCCGCCGACGCCGCCTTCCTCCACATCAGCCTGCGGGCTCTTATACACTTCCAGCCGCCCGACGATTTCGGCGGGCAGCGTCAGATAGTTGAAGCTGCGGGTCGAGGCGACCTGATCGAGGATGAACCAGTCAGCCGTGGCGACCGAATGGCCGTTGAGCAGCGTCTTGGTCAGATTGGGCGCGGTGCCGCGCAGCGAGACTCGCTCGCCCTCGCCAAACTCGCGGTTGACGACGATGCCGGGGACGCGCTGAAGCGCTTCGGCGACGTTCTTGTCAGGGAATTTCCCGATATCCTCGGCGGTCACCACATCGGCGATGACGGCGAGGTCGCGCTTGGCGTCGATCGACTGGGCTACCGAAGCGCGAAAGCCGGTGACGACGATTTCGTCGCTGGCAGCGGCTGCGCTATCCTGCGCCATCGCGGGCGACAGGCAGGTCGCGTAAGCGACGAGGCTTGCGGTCGCAAAAAGTCCTTTTGATTTTAGCATATGACCCTCCCAAAGATCGATTTATGTGTGTTGGTCTTTATTGGTTATGCATAAGTCATAACAATATTGCGATGCAAGTCAAAAATGTGGCGTTTTCGCATATCGGCGCGGGATGTTTGGCCCCGGGCACCGGATAAGTCCAAAATTGGTATTCAATTGGTTTTGTTTTTAGAATGGCCGGGGGAGCGGCTTCGGCCTGCGATCCGCTATGCGATCATGCGGGAGCTTGGCGATCCGCCGCCTTGCTGCATACGAATGTCGAAGCCGTCGGCGATAATCTGTCTTGCTCGCCTGCGGGAAAGTGACCAGACCCCATGAAGGGATGGCATTAAGCCGATAGTTGGGGAGAGAAACATGGCACTTGCGCCGGAGATTGCGCCGAGCGGCGATGCGACCGTTGGCGAGGGCAGCGGAGGGCATGTCGACGCGCCCGAACTGCGCCTGTTCGTCATGGGGCTGTTCTTCATCTTCGGTGGCATCACTTCGCTCAACGATGTGATCATCCCTAAACTGAAGGAGCTGTTCACGCTCAATTATACGCAGGCGATGCTGGTGCAATTCTGCTTTTTCACCGCCTATCTGGTGATCGGCATTCCGGGAGCGAAGCTGGTCAAGAAAATCGGTTATATGCGCGGGGCGGTTGCGGGATTGCTGACCATGATGGTCGGCTGCCTGCTCTTCATTCCGGCCTCGCAATATGCGGTTTATGGCCTGTTCCTGTTCGCGCTGTTTGTATTGGCCAGCGGTGTGGTGGTGGTTCAGGTGGTTTCCAATCCACTGATCTCGCTGCTCGGAAAGCCCGAGACGGCGCACAGCCGTCTGACCTTTGCGCAGGCGTTCAACTCGCTTGGCACCACCATTTTTCCGATCGTCGGCTCGGTCCTGATCCTCGGCAGCCTTGCGACGCTCAGCGCGGATCAGCTTTCGGGCGCTGAACTCGATGCCTATCGCACCGCCGAAAGCCAGGCGATCATGCACGGCTATCTGGGCATCGCCGCCGCGCTGGCGGTGGTCGCGGCGATCGTCTGGACGTTCCGCAGGAAATTGCCGCACGATGCGGCCAGCATGGCCGGAAAGGATCTGGTCCGGCTTCCGCGTTATGCCGTGGGGTTGGCGCTGATCATCGCGGGTGCGATTGTCGCTACGCAGGGGCATGCGATTATCGGCCTCCTGCTCATCCTGCTGGCGCCCGTGATCTGGCTTTATGACAATGACCTGTTGACCCGCCCGCGCTTCAGCTTCGGCGCGCTCTGTATCTTCCTCTATGTCGGCGCAGAGGTCTCCATCGGCTCGCTGGTCGTCAGCTATCTGATGCAGCCCGGCGTGATGGCGCTTCCCGAACAGGCGGCGGGCAAGCTGATCGGTTTCTATTGGGGCGGCGCCATGATCGGGCGCTTCATCGGTTCGGGCTTGATGCGCGTGATCAGCCCCGGCAAGCTGCTCGCTTTCGTGGCCGCCGGCGCGATTGCCCTGATTTTCCTCTCGACCAATACGACAGGTGCCATTGCGGGCTATAGCCTGCTGGCGATTGGATTGATGAACTCGATCATGTTTCCGACGATCTTCAGCCTCGCTTCGGAAAAGCTCGGCACCCGCGCGGCCGATGGATCGGGCATCATCAATGTCGCCATCTTCGGCGGCGCGGTAGTGCCGTTGGCGACCGGAGTGATCGCCGATTTCACCGGAAGCCTCGGGACGGCGTTGTTACTGCCCGCGCTCTGCTATGCCGTGATCGCCGGTTTCGGCATTTATGCGCGGCGTCCGGCGGTCTGAACGCGCAAAGGGGGATAGCCGCAGGCGATCGCTCTGATGTCGAGCCATCGCCTGCGGTCTCCCGCCCCCTCACGGGAAATATGATAATCTAGGCCGGGGTCGCCAGCTCGATACGGTTCCGTCCGCCTTCTTTCGCGCGATAGAGCGCATCGTCGGCAGCCTTCAGCGCGGCGCGCACCTCAGCATAGCCGAAGACGTCGGCGACCCCGCCGGAAAAGGTGATCTGGCCAAAGGGGGCGTCAGTCTTGCGGTTGATCAGTCTTCGCTCGGCGAGGCTGTCGCGCGCCTCATCGAGCCGTTTAGCAGCGTCCGCCGGTGGCAGGCCGCGGAACAGCATGACGAATTCCTCGCCGCCGTGCCGTGCGACATGGCAATGATCATCGGATATTTTCGCCAGCGTGTCGGCGATCAGCTTGATCACCCGGTCGCCGGCTTCGTGACCGTGAAGGTCGTTGATCTTCTTGAACTCGTCGATGTCGCAAAATGCGACGCTCAGTGCTTCGCACTCCGCTCGCGCTTCTGCATAATGATGCTCGAGCAGCACTTCGAAGGCACGGCGATTGGGAAGGCCGGTCAGATAGTCGATCTCGGCGTCGCGCTTGGCCCGGGCGAGGCTGCGGCGCAGCGCCCGTGCCTCGTCCTCGCTCTTGCGCATGTCATTTTCCGCCTTGCGCGTGCGTTCGAGCATCGCGCGGGCGAGGCCGGCGAGGTTGGTGACGAGCTGGCCGGTTTTTTCGACCTGTTCGAGGTCGACGACATGCTGTTCGAGTTCGGATCCGTAATCGTGGGCAACCGTACGGGCCGCCTTGGTCTGGGTGGAAAATGTTTCGAGGTTGCTTTCAAGGCGTGCGATCAGCCGATCGAGATCGGCCTGATCGGGCGTGTTTCCGTCACTGGCGGCAAGTTCGTTCAGCCAGGCCTGGGTGATGGTCTCCCCCGATAGCGCGCGCGCAGCGATCTTCCGCGCGAGCTGCGGGTTGGTGCCGGAAAAGGCCGCGTGCGCCAGCGACAGATTGGAGGGAGATACCTCCAGATCATGCTCGATCAGAAAGGACGCAATCGCCTGCGCCAACGCGTGCCTGGCCTGGCGCGGGTCGGGTGGCGGTCCGTCTGTCGGGGCGTCGCTTCGTGGGTTTCGAAGCCCCAGCCAATCCAGGAGCCGCCCTACCGGCTCGCGAGATGTTGCATTTGTGGTCATGCGCCCATTAACGGACGCCGGGGCGCAGGTTTAAGCGGCCCTAACGCGCGACGTCGGCCGCGGTGAATGAAACGCTTTCGACCATATGGCGTGTGAAGGGCGCGAAATCGCCTTGCAGCCCATGCTTGAGCGCCGCCAGCGCCAGCCCGCGCTGCACCGCGGCACCCAGTGTTTCGGTGGTCAAAAGACCGTCGATCACGCCTGCGGCAAAGGCGTCGCCGGTGCCGATGCGGTCGGTGATGGGCGTAATGTCGGCGGTTCCGGTCTGGGCGTGATCGTCGCGGCGGTCGATGCGCGCGACAATCTGATGCTTTGTCGGTTCGACGATGTGCCGCGCGGTTGACGCGACCGTTTCGAGCGTGGGAAAGGCGTCAAGGAGCGCCAGTGCGGCATCGCGCCGCCGATCTGGGCCGTCGCCCGAAAAATCGCGGCCGAGCAGCAGTGTCGCGTCGCGGTGATTTCCGAACAGGACATCGGCTTCGGCGACGATCGGGCGGAGGGTCGCTGCCGGGTCGCTGTTCCAGCGGCTCCACAGGCGGCCGCGCCAATTGCCGTCGAACGAAATGCGAATGCCCGCGGCGCGCGCGGCGCGCACTGCTGCCAGCGTCGCTTCGGCGCTTTGCTGCCCGAGCGCGGGGGTCACGCCCGAGACATGCAGCCAATTGACCCCGGCGAGCAGCTCGTCCCAGCGCCAGTCGTCGGTTTTCGCTGCAGCAAAGGCTGAATCGGCACGGTCGTAAACGACTTCGGCCGGGCGCATCGCGCCGCCGGGCAGATGATAATAAAGGCCCATGCGTCCGGCTGGGCGCAGCATATGCGCGGCATCGACACCATGACGACGCAACTCGCTGGCCGCCGCGTCGCCGACCGGCCCCTCTGGAACCGCGCCGAGCATCCGCACCGGATGACCGAGCGCCGAAAGTGCGACCGCGACATTTGTCTCGGCGCCCCCGACATAGGCGTCGAGGCGCGGCGACTGCAGCGGAAATTCGCCGACGGGAACGGCCAGGCGCAAGACAGTTTCGCCGAAGCAGGCGATGGTTTTGGTGAGCGAGGTCATCGTGGATATCCAGGGTCGGGAATGGCGGTGCAGGCGATACGGACGTCGGCGCCGAACTGTGCTGTCGCCGTTTGTCCGGGTGCGATCGGGTGAACCCCGGTGATCGCGCCGGCCGAAATCCACTGACCCGGCTCGAGCGTTATCACGCTGTCGTGATGGAGGTCGACGAGGAAGCGCAGCGATCCCAGCGGGCCATCGAGCACGCCGGAAGGGCGCCCGGTCCCGACAGGGATGCCGTCGATCTCGGTCGAGACTTCGATCTCGTCGAAGTCCGCAAGGTCGATCTGCGAGCCGAGGAGCAGGCCGTTGTTGATGCCGATGTCGGCGATGATGCCAAAGGGGCTATGGTCGAAGACGTCGGGAGCGGGCGAACTGGCGACTTCGAACCCGGCGCGGACCATGTCGATATAGGTTCGCGCTTCGTCATGGCTGTCGATGCGGTGATCGGGGACGCTGCGCAGGCGAAGCATCACCTCGATTTCGATTGCGCTCGCACCGCCGACAAAGATGCGCGCATCGCCCGGCGTTTCGCCGTCGAGGTCGGTGCAGTGCAGCACGGGGCCCGCGAGCCGCGCGGCGCCGAGTGGGGCAACTAGGGGCGGCGGGACGCGGCCGAGCTTCCATCCCAGTACCGGCAGACCGATTGCGGTGCGAAGCGCGTGCTGGATGGCATAGGCGTCGGCAAGGGTGGCGGGGACGGGGGCGGGAAAGGCCGCCAGCGGCCGGCCGGACAGTCGTGCATCGAGGAGCGCAGCGACGATGTTCTGCGCGCTGGGTGACGCGCTCATGCGACAAAAGCTCCGGGCATCAGGCGAGCTTGGCGCTGAGCAGATAGCGTTCGCGGCTTTCGGCGGCGCGGCGGCGCAGGTCGACGAGCGCGCGTTCTTCGGTTTCGTCGAGCATCGATTCGATCAACCGGTTGAAATGTTTGCGCATCGCCAGCCGCGCGCCTGAAGCGTCACGATTGCGCAGCGCTTCGACGACATCGGCATGTTCGGCCTGGCGCACGCTGCCGTCCTTCTGACACACCATGGCATGGCTGTGTTGCACCTCGGGCAATTCCAGCCGCATCCGCCACAGGCTTTCGATCACATGGATGATCGCCTTGTTGTTCGACGCGGCGGCGATGGTCATGTGAAATTCGCGGTCGATGACGTTGATCTCTTCCTCGCTGGCATTGGTGTCCGCCATCGCTTCCAGCAGGGCTTCCAGTTTTTCGAGGGTTTCGGCCGAAATCGTCGGCGCGGCGAGCGCGGCGGCTTCGGCCTCGAACAGCGAGCGTGCCTCGGTGAGTTCGAATGCGCTGACCGAAGGGAGCAGGGCATTGTCGCCGGGAAGATGAGCCTGAACATAGGCGCCCGCGCCGGTGCGGATATGGATCCAGCCCGTCGCTTGCAACGCGATTTCGGCCTCGCGGATCGTCACGCGGCTGACTTCGAACCGCTCCGACAACTCGCGCTCACCCGGCAACCGCGTTCCCGGCGGATAGGTTCCGTCGAGAATCAGGCGCCGGATCGTGTCGGCGACATCCTCAAAAAGGCGGCGTTCGGCCATAGTTTAATCGTCTCCCCACATCTGTACTTGGGAGTCCATACAATCAGGTATGACAAGTTTGAAGCCCATGACGAGGGGGAAATTCATATTCCCTCTGACGTCGGGCATGTGCTGGAGGAAAGCAGTTTTCGGCTGCACAGAAAGCCGATGGCTCTTTTCATCATTGCGAACCGCTGTTCGGGCGCAAATTTGCCGTGGCCGCCGCCCGCCGCGATGAACAGGTCGGAAGGTACCGACAGCGTATCGAGCCGCTGCTTGAGGTCGATCGACTGCGTAACCGGCACGACCGGGTCGGCGTCTCCATGGGCAATGAAGATTGGCGGACTTGTGGGCGTGAGCCAGCTGACCGGTGACATTTTGCGTTCCATCGCTCTCGCGTCGGATGCTGCACCGATCCAGTTGGCGATCGTCGGGTGACGCTTGTCATTGTCACCGGCGCGCATAGTCAGGTCGGTGGGGCCGAAAAAATCGAGGATCGCCGCCGCCTTGATCGCGCCCCGGCACTGGTCGAGGTCGATGTCATTATCGGTAGGGAGAAGTCCGGCCATCAGTGCCAGATGCGCGCCCGCCGAGGTGCCAGAGACGATGATGCGGCTGGTATCGAAGCCATATTCTGCGGCATTGGCGCCGACCCAATGGAGCGCGCAGCGCGCGTCCTGAACCGCTGCGGGGGCACTGGCTTCACCTGCCAGGCGGTATTGGACGGTCACCACCGACATTCCGGCGGCGAGATAGGGGCGAAAGCCTGTCCAGCTTTCGGGCCGCGCGCCGCGCGCCCAGCCGCCGCCGTGAAAATGGATCAGGACGGGGGCGGGAACTTTTGCGGCATCGGCATGGGTATAGACGTCGAGGTGCAGCGCTTTGCCGCCCGTCGTCAGATAGGGAATATCCTTGGCGACCCGCGCCGGCGCCCCCTCGTCCGAGGCAGCGGCTGGCGATGCTGTTGCCAGCAAAGCCGTCGCCGCGATCAGACAAAGGGCGGACCCTCGCATCGCGGGCCTAGATCCGGGCCCGGATGCCAATGAAATATTTTGCGCCATAATAATGATATTGGCGGCTGCTTCCGTAGACCGGCATGTAGGTCGACTTGGGCTCGTTGAAGATATTGAGCGCCTCGAAACGGAGCGACACGCCTTTCATCAGGTTGAGCGAAGCGCGGAAATCGACGGTTTCGCTGGGCCCGACATAGCGCAGCAAGCCGCCACCGCCGACGAAGTCCTGAAAATATTTCGAGCGGTAATTGTAGATCGCCTGCAGCGAGACCGGGCCGATGTCATAATAGGCCTGCGCCGAGAGAACATGCTTTGAATAGCCGGAGATGTTGGCGGGCGGGATGATCCCTTCCGACACCGTGTCGTTCACCGGATTATATTGGTCTCCAAGGCGCGAGTCCTCCGTCTTGAAATTGGAGTCCGCGTAGTTGTAGCTGACCTTCGCGCCGAGGCCATCAAGGGGCTTAGGCAGGAAGCTGAAGCGCGTCGCCGCGGTCAGTTCGAGGCCATAGATACGCGACTTGTCAGAACTGTTGCGCGTCTGCGTCACGGGTACGGTGATGTTTTCCCCGTTTATGGTGAAGGTCTCGTCATAGACGACCGGTTCGAAGCCGCCGGTGAACTGCTTGTAATAAACCGTCGCCGATAGCAGGCTGTCCTTGTTCGGATACCATTCGAGTGCGGCGTCGGCGTTCCACGACATCAGCGGCTTCAGCCGCGGACTGCCGTTGGACTGAATGTTGCGGACCGCCTCGGCGACCGAGGAGAAATTGCCGTCGATCGTGATCGTGCGGCCCGCCCCGAGCGCGCTCGGGTTAGGACGCGACATGGCGCGATAGCCGGCAAGGCGCAGCTGCGTGTCGGGGGCGACTTCAAAGATCGCGTTGATGCTGGGCAGGATGCGCGTGCTGCTGCTCTTGGAGGTGACGGTTTCGAACTCGCCATTGATGGTCTTGATCTGGAAGGTGCCGTCGCCGTTATCGACGATCTGGAGATCGCTGCGCAGACCGTCGGAGATGACGCGCGTGTTGACGACGCGGACGCCGAAATTGCCTCGTACCGGCATGCTGCCTAGATCGGCGTCATAATCGGCCATCACATAGCCCGCCAGCGTGCGTTCTGTGACGTCGCGGTTGGCGGTTGCGCGCGTGTCGGCGAGGTTGCCGGGGTCTTCGCTGCCCATATATTCGCGGAACAGGCAGTCGACGTCGAAGGTCGCCCAGCTGTTGATGCTGTTGCCCTTCGCCGCCGACAGGAAATTGGTCTGCGGGAAAGCCTGACGGCACAGGTTGTTGATCCGCCGGTCCTCGGCGATCGCCGGGTTGTAGTTATAGTCGCCGTTGCGGATGTCATAGTCCCGGTAGGTCAGCTGCGACCAGCGGCCGCCGGCCGAAATCTTGCTGAAGAAACCATCCAGTTCATAGGCGGCGTCGAACCGGCCCGCAAAGATTTCGTTATGTCGCTTCGCTTCGTCGCGGCGCAAGCGTGCGTCGTCCCAGAAGAGGTCGTGATTGTTGAGATCGAAGCGCGGGTCGATCGTGATCGTCGGTACGAAGCTGCCCGGCTGGATCTCATAGGTGTAGGGAATGCGCATGTTGTTGAACACGGTTCGCACGCCGTTGACGTCCATCGGGTCGGTCCGCAACCGGACATTGCGCTCGATTTCCTTACGGATCGTGCGCGAATAGCTGCCATCGGCCGTCAGCGTCAGGCGATCGTTAGGCTTCCATTCGATCGACAGGCCGCCGCCCAGATATTCTTCCGAGCGCGACAGTTCGGAGCCGTTCGATTCGAGCGCGCTCAAGCCGTTCAGACGCTGGACGATGCCATTTTCATCAAATTCGACGTTGGTCAGGCCATTGCGCGCTTCCGACAGGTTAAGGTCGCGGCGGCTCTCGACGAATGTGCGGTCCGAATATTGGACGTCGAGGTTGATGTTGAACTGGTCCGACGGGCGCCACTGGATCGACCCGAAGACCGCGTCGCGCTTGTCGCTCTCGCTGATCTGGCGAAAGGTATAGGCGTTGGGGACGAGGAAGAAATCGTCCTGCCCGTAGTCATTGCGGTTGAGTTCGGTGCAGTTGCCCGCCGCAACATTGTCGGCGCGGCACGCGGTCCAGGTGCTGCTCGCCGCATAGGTTTCTTCGGGATTGTTGCTGTCGTTGCGCTGGACGCCGATCGCGATACCGATCGTGTCGTTCGCGAACTGGTCGACATAGCTCAGCGTCCCGCGCCAGCCCACGCCGCCGTCGCGGCCGACGATACGGTCGCCATAGGGGTTGTATTGCGCCTTGATCTCGCCCTGTAGGCGGCGCTTGCCGAAGTCGAGCGGGCGCAGTGTGCCGATTTCGATCGTGCCGGCGACCCCGCCTTCGACAAGGCTCGCCTGCTGCGTCTTATAGATTTTGATGTTGTTCACCAGTTCCGACGGGAACTGGTTGAAATTGACCGAGCGATCGCCGCTGCCGTTCGACGCATCGCGGCCGTTGAAGGTCGCGTTCGAAAGGAAGGGCCCAAGGCCGCGCAGTGCGATTTCGGACGCGTCGCCCTTTTCGCGGTGGGTCGTCGCACCGGCGATCGTCTGGATCGCCTGACCGACCGAAAGGGCAGGAAGGTCGCCGATATCGTCGGCCGACAGCGCATCGACGATCGCCGTTTCCTGACGCTTGACGTTGATCGAGTCCTGAATCGTCGCACGGATACCGCTGACGACGATTTCGTCACCCTCATCACTCGGGGCGGCCACGTCGGCGGCGGCGCTGTCTTGCGCGATGGCGGGCATGGCGACGAGCAGCAGGGTCGATCCTGCGCCGGTCAGGAAGGCGGCGCGCAGTGCGCGGACGCGGATCTGGTTTTGAGAATTCACTTCGGTCTCTCCCTGGTCAAACGAATCCGTTCTAACCAATTCACTTGAGCATCGTAACATAATTGTCAACAATTGTGTCTATCAAATTGGACTAGCCAGTTTGCAGTCCAATTTATCGACTAGCGAACCAACTGGCTCCGGAGTCCCGGGGCGACGCGCGCAAGGCCCTGCGTCACCAGTCGTGCGGTCACTTCCGCGCCGATGTCCCCGACATGGGTGTAATCGAATTTGCGGGTGACCTGACCGCGCGGGCCATCGCCCTCGATCGGCGGCGGAGAGGGCGGTGCGGGGCGAGCGGTCAGCGTGGTTCCGGCGCGCGCGGCGGCCAGTTCCTCGGCGGTCGGCGCTTCCTGCGCGAGCTTGGTTGCCATTTCGGCGCCCATCTCCTGCACCTGCGCCGCGCTGAGTGCGTTGAGGTCAACAAGCGGCACGTCGAGAGCCTTTGCAACGCCGCGTACCTGATCGGACCAGCTGGCGAGGCTGTTCTTGAGCTTGCCGTCCTTGAACTCGCGCCGCGTCAGCGGGGTGAGAAGAACCGGGATTGCACCCTTGGCACGCACTTCTTCGACAAAGCGGCGCAAATTGGCGGGAAATTCGGTTGTCTCGTCGGTCCGGCGTTCGGGCTTGGTCGACTGGTCATTATGCCCGAACTGGATCAGGACATAGGTCTCGCGGTAGCCGGGGACGGCTGCCTCCGCCAGAACGATGTCCCATCCGCCTTCCTGGCGATAGCTGCGGGTACTGCGTCCGCCACGTCCTGTGTTCAGGCACGCGACCGATGATTTGACATGGTTTGCGCAAAAGGCACCGCCCCAGCCGCTGTGCGGCGCCATCGTCGAATCGCCGACCAAAATGACTTTGTAGGGCAGAAGGGGCGGCGCATCGCTGCGCTCGCCCTCCTGTGCCTGCGCGCCGCTTGCGAGTGCAGCGGCCATGACTCCGATAAGAAGCCTGCGCATAATCCTCTCCCTTATATGCGATCAGGAAAAATAAAGTCCGCCATTCACGTCGAGGCAGACCCCGGCGAGGAAGCTGGCGGCCGGCGACGCGAGATAGGCGATGGTCTCAGCTACCTCGTCGGGGTGACCTTCGCGGCGCAGCGGGGTGTTGCCTGCCGTGGCGGCGCGGCCTTCGGGCTTCGAGAAGATGTCATGGAAGCTGGTGCCGATCAGGCCCGGGCAGACGGCGTTGACGCGGATGCCCTGCGGTCCGAGTTCCTTCGCCAGCGAACGGGTATAGGTCATCAGCGCGCCCTTGGCGGTTGCATAGACCGACGCACCGGGGCCGCCGCCGTCACGGCCGGCCTGCGACGACACGTTGACCACCGACGATCCCTCGCCAAGGAAAGGCTGCGCAGCCTGAAGGACGAGGAAGACCGATTTCAGGTTCAGCGTCATGACATGGTCGAAGAATGCTTCGTCCATTTCGCTGAGCGTCTTGCGCGCGACCATGCCGCCGGCAAGGTTGACCAGAATGTCGAGCCGGCCGCTAAACGCGACGCCGACTTCTTCGAGCATCGTCTTGACTGCGGCGCTGTCGGTGACGTCTGCCTGGATCAGAAAAGCGTCACCGCCGGCGGCCTTGATCGTCGCCAGCGTTTCTTCGGCGGCTTCGCGGCCGCTGTTATAGTTGATCGCGACGCGCGCGCCGGCGCGGGCGAGGGCGATGGAGACTGAGCGGCCGATGTCGCGTCCGCCGCCGGTGACGAGTGCCGTTTTGCCCTGGAGAGTCATTCTGTTTTTTCCTTATTCTTGGGTGTTGGAGGGTTTGGTGGTGACCGGTTCGACGCGACCGCCGACCAGCCAGAAACAAAGGAACGAGATGGGTACGATCGCCGCGCTCAGCGCAAAGATCGGGGCGTAGCTCGTCTTGGTGAGGACGGGGACGAGCCACGTGGTGATCAGCGTCCCGGCGACCGCGGCGGTGCCGCTGATCCCCGCAAGACTGCCGACCGCGCCGCCGCCGAAATAGTCGCTCGGCAGCGTCTGAATATTGCCGATCGCCATCTGGAAACCGAACAGGATGCACGCGATCAGCAGCACCGCAGCCAGTGGATCGCTGGCGCCGATGGTGAACAGCAGCGACGGCAGCATGATTGCGCTGCCGATCGCGATAGTCAGTGTGCGTGCCTTGTGGACGCCGCCGCCCGCCGTGATGATCCGCCCCGACAACCAGCCGCCGAACAGGCTGCCCAACATCGCGCCGACAAAGGGAACCCAGGCGAACATGCCGATCTGCTTGACGTCGAAGCCAAAGGTTTCGGCGAGATAGATCGGCAGCCACGACACGAACAGCCACCAGACGGGATCGAGGAAAAAGCGCGAGAGGATGACGCCCCAGCTCTGGCGATAGCGCAGCAGCTCGCCCAGCGGGATGCGGCGGCCGTCATCCTGCCCCGCTTCGGTGCGGCCGGTCAGAATATATTCGCGCTCTTCCTCGCTCAGTCCGGGATGATTTTCGGGGTCGGCCTTATAGAACCACAGCCACGGCAGCAGCCACAGAAAGCCAAGGACGCCGATCACCAGAAACGTCCCGCGCCAGCCGAAATAGACGAAGAGCAAGGCGACGAGCGGGGCGGAGACGATGCCGCCCAGCGACGCGCCGGCGTTGAAGATCCCCTGCGCCAGTGCGCGCTCGCGCGACGGGAACCACAGCGCGTTGGCTTTGGCTGCACCCGGCCAGTTGCCCGCCTCGCTGACGCCGAGCGTGGCGCGCAGGACGCCGAGCAGCGGGAGCGAGCGGACAAGCGCGTGCGCCGCGATCGACAGCGACCAGAAGATGATCGAAAGGGCAAAGCCCATTCGTGTGCCGATCGCGTCGAAAATTCGCCCGAAAAGCGACTGGCCGAAGGCGTAGAAGATCATGAAGATCGTCACCAACAGTGCATAATCTTCCTTCGTGGCGCCGATGTCCTTCGACACTTCGGGCCACATCACGGCGAGCGCGTTGCGGTCGATATAGTTGATAACGGTCGCCAGGCCGATCAGCCCGATGACGCACCAGCGGAAGCGCCCTTTGATATTGCTCATTTCTTCGCTCCGATTTTGGCGAGGTCGAAGCGGCCCACGGGGCCGGTCCATGCAAATGCGCGGCCGTCGACCGTGACGCTGTGCTTTGTGCCCGCCGCGACATCGTCGGCGACTGCGGCCGCGAGGCGCCGTCCGTCGATCAATGTGACGAGGATCAGGCTGGCGCCGGCTTCGCGGCGATGCTCGAGCGCACTGACGCGCGCGCTGCTTGCGACGGTCGTTTCGGCCGATGCGTCATATTCGCCATGCGGTTCGAGCAGGCTGACGAAAGTGGCATCCGAAGCGCCATCGACGCGCTGGATCAGTGCCGGTTCGCGGCGCAGGTTGAACTCGGGATCGTTCGCGCCGCTTTCGGCGAGAAGGAAGCGCGTGCCTGCAGGCGGCAGCATGTGATAGGAATAGAAACGGCTGCCCTGCATCCACGTCAGCCGCGCTTTGCCGGCTTTGCTTCCTTCGCCATCGACCCATAGATGCTGATAGCCATTGGCTTTTCCCAGCACCGGCCGTTCGGCAAGGTTGCGGTTAAACGCGATGTCGCTGTCGATGATATGCCCGGAAAAATGCAGCGGCAGGTCATAGCGATGCCTGCCGCTGCCAGTTCCGTGGAGGATATCGAGCGTCAGAGGATTGGAGAGGCCGGGGACGTCGAGCAACAGCAGCGCGCGGCGGAAACGCACATCCTTATAGGCGCTGCCGATTTCGGCGATCGAGTAACGCGTTGGGCCGTCGAGCGCGGTGGCGAGTTGCTGCGTCGGATTTTTTTCGCCTGCTTTCCAATCGCCTGCGAAGTGACTTTGTTCATCGACGACAAGCGTATTGTGCGCGATCGTTGCGCTGGCCCAGCTGTCATTCTCGGGCAGATAGCGTCCGCCGCGCTTCGCCTCGACATTCAGGAAGCGTGCGGCGCCATAATCGGTCACGACCGCACCCGTCTCGTCATAATAGAGCCACCCAAGCCGGTCGAAATGGCCGTGGCCCATTCCCTGAACGCTGTTTTTGGCGACGAGCAGCGGTCCGGTGGGATCGGATTTGGTGCGGAGCAGGACGAGCGCACCCTGCTTGCCGTCGGGGCCGTCGCCCAGCAGGCGCGATGCGAAGGGCCAAGGCTTTTGCTTGCCGGCCGCGAGATCGGTCGCGAGCGCTTCTCCCGCGGGTGTGAGTACTGTGCGGCCCTGCCAGTCGGCGATCGACAGAAAGGCGGGGTCTTTGGTCGCGCCATAGGCGATGGCGACCGCGTGATAGAGTTCCTCGGTGCGCAGGCTCTTGTCGGGCATGGCATCGTTGAGCGGCAGGAAAGTGCCGTCGTGCGTTACGTCGATCGCGGTGCGTATCGCCTTCAGGACGATGCCGTCGCGATATTCGAAGATATTGCGATCGGGATCATTGGCCGCGATCGCAGCTGCGAACACGACAAAAGGTTGCAGTGCATAGCGTTGATAATAGGGGCCTTCGGCATAATATCCGTCGGGCGAAAAGAGGAGGTCCAGCTGGCGCAGGAAACCCGCCTTGCCGCTTTTGTCGAGCCCGAGCAGTGCTTTGTCGACAAGGTCGCGGTCGCCGAGGAGATAGCCTGAAAGGCCGACCCCGGCCGCAGCCCAGGTCGCGTGATTGTGGATGCGGTTGATGACCTCCGGCGAGCCATCGGACAGGAAGCGCGCCATCGGGCGGATCACATTATCGTCGATGCGTGCGCGGTCGGCGGGCGACAGGGCGTCGCGGATCGCGCCATAGCCTTGCGCCGCATTCACCAGAAATACGCTGTCGTTCAGGCTTTGCCAGAACAGGCGGCCGGGTATCTGATTGGCGGCGGCAGGGTGGGGCCCGAGCTTCGGGTAAAGGTCGGCATAGGCGAGCAGCAGATCGCGGACATGGTCGCGGTAACGCACGTCGCCGGTCAGGCGATAAAGCTGACCGCCTTCGAAGATCGTGCGGTAATTGCGCTTATGCTGTTCGTGGGTGACGCCGCCGCCCGGATCCTTGGGGACAGGAACATGCACCCCGGCGCGGATCGAGGCTTCGACGCCCGCCTTCGCTCGTCCGATCTCGGCCGTAAACAGTGGGGCATAGGCCGGCTGCGGGGCGGCGGCGGCGGTCTGCGCGGCGACGGGCAGAGACAGCGTCGCGGCGCCGGCGGCGAGCAAAAGGGCGAGGGTGCGGGTCACGGGCGGGCCTCCACGATATTGTCGGACAGTTTCGCGCGGATCGGCCCCTTATAGGCGAGTTCCTCGATCCGCGGCTCGGGGGTCGCGATGAAGCGATTTTTGGCGATTCGTGTGTCGGGGGTGCCAACCGAATGAACGACCATGATCGGCGCCGAGCGGGTGAAGTCATTGCCGGTGATCGCGGCGTGCTGGACGCCCGAGAGGCGCAGCGATGCGCCATCGGCGCCGCTGTCAGCGACCTGCGACCCGGTCATCGCGAACCATGGGCCAAAGGTGCTTTCATCGCTGCCCTTGCGCAGCAGGTCGGCGACCAGTCCGACGCGCGCGAAATGGCTGTCGGTAATCGTCAGCCGTTCGACCGGATACCAGCCCTTGGGCGCCTGCTCGCCGGTGCCGAGGACGACTGTGCCCGCCATGTCGGCAAAGCTGCTGCCGGTGATGTCGATCGCGTTGGCAAAGGTGCCGGGCGCCATCGCGATGCCGTCGAGCCGCGCTTTCGCGCCGGGGCCGCTTACCGTGACGCCTTGCATTGCGACGCTGTAATTGGGCGCGACGCCGCCGGTGACTGCCACCAGCACCGCATCGGCTTGCGCCGCACTGGCATCGAGTTCGACATGCTCGAGGCGGAGGCCCCCGCCCGCCTCGACCCGCGCGAGCCCGCCGGTGGCGAGGCGCAGAACCGCATTGGCGCCCTTTTGCCCCGCGATCGTCAGGCGGTGCCGCACCATAACCGGGACCATGACGTCATAGGCGCCAGGCGCGAGCGACAGCGTATCGCCGGGCCGTGAGGACCCGACCGCCTCCGCCAGCGACGCGGCCGGGGTTAGGGGGATGGTGCGGCCGGCGCCAAAAGCGGCTTCACCGGCGGCCGGGCGATACCAGGATGCGCCGACCTCCTCGCGCTTGACCGGAACCAGATCGCGCGGGGCACCGACATTCGCGAGGGCTGCGTTGGTCGGATAGAGCAGGCCGTTGGGCGCGCGGGCGAGGGTGATGTCGCGCTGTTCGACGCCGCTGGTTAGCAGCGGCCTCGCGACTTTCGCCTCGATATTGCCCGCCAGCGCGATACCGGCGATGTCGCCGTCGGCGCGAAACGGGTCGCTGCCGTTCGCACCTGCGATCAGATTGCGCTCGAATCGGCTGTCGACCGGCGGCGCCGATCGTTCGGCGTCGGCGCCCGCGGCAAAGGTGATGCGCGCGCTGTCGACGATCGAATTGCGCTCGATCAACGCGTTGGCGACCTGATGATAGCGGTTGATCACTGAGTCAGGAACGCCGTTCATCACACTGATTGCGCTTTTTAAATCCTTACCTGCGAGGCCTTCGAAATAATTGTCGCGGACGATCTGGTCGTGGTTGATGATGCGGACGCCGCCGCTGTCGGGAACATTGTTTCCGAAGAAGATATTGCGCTCGACGCGATTGCCGTTGCCGTGGCGGAGCACGAAGGCACCCTGCGACGCCAGCACCAGATTCTCGCGCAAGATATTGCCGCCCGATTTGACCGACACAATCTCGACCTCGCCGCTGGTGCGGTCGAAAATATTGCGCTCGACGATGGTGTTCGACGCCGAGAGCGACTCCTCGCTGGTGCCGATACGGATCGTTTCGCCGCCGTTCGATCCGAGCGGCGGACGCGGGCCGAAATAATTATGGTCGATGCGATGGCGATTATCGAGCGGCTGGCCGGCACGGCGGATCACCGCCAGCGTGACGCCCGCGTTGGTCTTGCCCTCGAAATGCGAATGGTCGACGCGGTTGCCGGTGCCATAAAGCGCGACCCACATATCCTCGGCGCGGCGGTCGGTCTTGCTATAACCGTCAATCACGACTTCGGTGACGCGCACATCCTGTGCGAGCATCTTGGAATCGCGGCGAAAGGAAATCACTTCGCTCGTCGGGCTGAAGCCGTTGCGGAAAACCAGACCCGATACGACCAGATGGCGTCCGCCAATGCGGAGGTTCGACTGGCCGGTGAGGACGACCTTGCCCTTGGTCTGCGCGGTGAGGGTAATTGGCTTGTCGGCGCGGCCTTCGCCGGTGAAGACGATTGGGAAGTCGCGCCATTCGCCATCGGCAAGAAGGATCGAGTCGCCGGCCTTCGCGGCTTTGACCGCTGCTTTGAACTGGGTCTGGTCAGCAACCAATATGTCGCGGGCCAGCGCCGGGTGGGCTGCCGAAGCCATGATCGCCAATGTAAAACCAGTCCGCAGCAGCATGCCGTCCCTTCCCGAGGAATATCTTATGCGGCATTGGACTATACAAGTGGTATGACGATTTCAAGCATCTTTGACAGGCGATAATCCGAACCAATTCGGAAGAAGGCCAAGCGCCGGGGCAAACCGCGAGCAAGCCCCCGGCGCGGATGTCGTGACCAAAAACGGGTTGAGGTCGACCGGCGGGTGCCCGTCCGGCCGTCAGATCAGCAGCTTAGCGCGGCTTCGAACAGGCCCTGGAACCGGGCCATGCACTCGTCAGGGTTGGCAACGTCGTTGATGTCGTCAATCAGCATGATCGATCGCAGAACGCCGATACCCATTAATATGGCGAGGAGCATATTGGCGCGGAGCGCGCCGTGCTCGCCGCCGATCAGGTCAGTCAGCGGGCCGAGTACGTCAAGGTGGACGAGATCGCGGATAATCTGTCCGGCCTTTGGGGAGGAAGCCGATCGCAGCATGATAATGAACATTTCCATGCGGCGGTCGCGGTCGTCGCCTCCGTCTTCGGCGACCATCTGGGCGAGGAAGGCGGGGAGGGCGGATATCGTCTTTGGTTCAAGGAACGGATTCGGCCGCCCTTCGTCGGCGACCACCTCGCGGAACAAGCCTTCCTTGCCCCCGAAGTAACGGCTGATCAGCGCGACATCGACTCGGGCATCGCCCGCAATGTCCCGTAACCCGACACTGTCATAACTTTCCCGTAGAAAGCGTTGATGCGCCGCCGTCAAAATGGCTGCGCGGGTTGCGACGGCGTCGCGTTTTTTTATAGTTGTGCTACTCTCCATGGTCTTGCCTTTAGACGCCTGTGGAAATAAATCAACATCTGTTGACTTGCGAAGGAACCGGGACTAATCGCCGCAACCCGGCATCGGGCAGCATCCCCCCCTCCCAGCTGCCCGGTGTCGGACCGCCCAGAAAGAAAAGATCCAAAACCATGATGAAGCGCCAAGCTCTTGCGCCCCTCCTGTTCCTTTCGCTCGTACTCGCCGGTTGCTCCGGCGGTGATGACGCGCAAGGCGGCCCTCCGGCGCTGCCGGTGACGGTTGCCAAGCCGTTGGTGCGCGAAGTCACCGAATGGGATGATTATGTCGGCCGGTTCGAAGCGGTCGACAGCGTCGAGGTGCGGCCGCGCGCGTCAGGTTACCTTCAGCGCTCGCATTTCACCGACGGCCAATATGTCCGCGCCGGACAATTGCTGTTCACCATCGATGCGCGCCCGTCGCAGGCCGCGCTCGATCAGGCTCGCGCCCAGCTCGCGCGTTCGCAGGCGACGCTCGCCAATGCGCGGACCGAACTTGCGCGTTCCGAAACGCTCGCCAAGTCGCAGGCCGCAAGCCTGGAAGAGGTTGAGTCGCGCCGCGCCGCCGTTCGCACGGGGGAGGCCGATGTCGCCGCCGCCCGCGCTGCAATCCGCGGATCCGAACTCAATGTCGGCTTTACCCGTGTCACCGCGCCGATTTCCGGCCGTGTATCGCAGCGGCTGGTCGATCCGGGCAACTCGGTGACCGCCGACCAGACGGTGCTGACGACGATCGTTTCGACCAATCCGCTGCATTTCACCTTCCAGGGCTCGGAATCGAGCTTGCTCGACTATGAACGTCAGGGCGACGAGCTGGAGGGTTCGCCGGTCCGCATCCGCCTGCAGGGCGAAACCGACTATACGCGCACGGGCCGGATCGATTTCGTCGACAATGCGCTGAGCAGCGGGTCGGGAACGATCGCGGTGCGCGCGGTCGTGCAGAATCCGGACGGCAAACTTCGCCCGGGCCTGTTCGGCCAGCTCCAGCTTGCGGCATCGGCCGCGCGTCCTGCGATGATGTTGCCCGACACCGCGATCGTCACCGATGGCGCGCGCCGCGTCGTCTATGTGATCGGCAAGAAGGACGTCGTGCAGGTTCGGCCGGTTCAGCTCGGCCCCGTTGTCGGCGGTCTTCGCGTCATCCGTTCGGGAATCACCGCACAGGACCGCATCATCGTGAACGGTCTCCAGCGCGCGATGCCCGGCAAGCCTGCAAAGGTCGAGGCCGGCACGATTGCCGCCGACGGCAAGGTGCTGACGCCAAAGCGTGCCGCCCCCGCTGCCAAGCCCAAGGGTGACGCGAAGTGAATTTCAGTCGCTTTTTTGTCGATCGGCCGATTTTCGCGGCCGTCATCGCGATCTTCATCACGCTGATCGGCGCCTTTGCCTATCCGCAGCTTCCGCTCGCCCAATATCCGGACATTGCGCCGCCGACGATCAGCATCACGGCCGCCTATCCCGGCGCCTCGTCCGAAACGATCGCCGAAACGGTCGCCTCGACGCTGGAGCAGGAGATCAACGGCGTCGAGAATATGCTGTATCTGCAGTCGTCGTCGACGCAGGGCGCGGCGCAGATAACCGTTACTTTCCAGCCGGGAACCGACCTCGATGCCGCGCAGGTTCTCGTGCAGAATCGCGTCGCGCTGGCCGAACCCCGCTTGCCCGAACAGGTGCGCCAGATCGGCGTGCAGGTGAACAAGCAGGAGAGCGGCTTCCTGATGATCGTCGCGCTGACGTCGAGCGACCCTGCGGTCGATACCGACTATGTCGGCAATTACGCCAATTCGACGCTGCGTGACCGGCTGCTGCGCCTCGAAGGCGTGGGCGGCGTGCAGATTTTCGGCGGCGGCAATTATTCGATGCGCGTGTGGATCGACCCCGACAAGGCCGCGGCGCGCAACATGACGGCGCCCGAAATCGTCGCGGCGTTGCAAAGCCAGAATGTTCAGGTCGCCGGTGGTTCGGTGGGCGCGCCGCCTTATGGCAAGGGCAATCCGGCCTTTGAACTTCCCGTCGAAGTTCCCGGCCGCCTCGTCACGCCCGAACAATTTTCGAATGTCGTCATCAAGACCGACACCCAAAATGGCGCGATCACCCGTTTGAAGGATGTCGCGCGGGTCGAGCTCGGCAGCCAGGACTATGGTGTGCGCGGCGTGTTCGACGGCAAAGAGGGCGTCGGCATGGCTGTGATCCAGCAGCCCGGCGCGAACTCGCTGAACGCCGCGAATCTGGTGCTTCAGGAAATCGAGAAGGCATCGGAAGACTTCCCTCCGGGGCTTGAATATTCGATCCCGTTCAACCCGACCGAATATGTTCAGGCGTCGGTCACTGCGGTGCAGGAAACGCTGGTCGAGGCCATCTTCCTCGTCGTTCTCGTCGTCCTCGTCTTCCTTCAGACATGGCGCGCGGCGATCATTCCGATCGTGGCGATTCCCGTCGCGCTTGTCGGCACCTTCTTCGTGCAGCTTGCGCTCGGTTATTCGATCAATTCGCTGTCGCTGTTCGCGCTGGTGCTCGCGGTCGGGATCGTCGTCGATGACGCGATCGTCGTCGTCGAGGCAGTCGAAAAGCATATGCGCGAGGGGCTCAGCCCGCGCGAAGCCGCGCACCGGACGATGGGCGAAGTGTCGGGCGCGTTGATCGCGATCAGCCTCGTGCTCGTCGCGGTGTTCGTGCCGACCGCTTTCGTCCCCGGTATCCCCGGCATCTTCTATCAGCAGTTTGCGGTGACCATCGCGGCGGCGACGCTCTTCTCGTTGCTGACGTCGTTGACCTTGTCCCCGGCCATGGCGGCGCTGTTCCTGAAACCGCACGAAACCGGCCATCGCGAGGAACCGAAAAATCCGATTATGCGCTTTGGCCGCCGTGCGGCGGACAAGTTCAACACCGGCTTCGACAATCTGGCCGACCGTTATGGTCGCACCACGGCAACGCTGGTGCGCAAGACGGGGCTGATGCTGATCATCTATGCGGTGCTGCTCGCCTTCACCGGCTGGCGTCTGACCGACACGCCGACGGGCTTCATTCCCGATCAGGATCAGGGCGTGCTGATCGGCGTCGTCCAGTTGCCCCCGGGCGCCTCGCTCGACCGGACCAGCGAAGTGCTGAAACGCGCGCAGCAGGTGGTGGCCGGCATTGAAGGCGTCGACAGCATTTCGACCTTTGCAGGCCTTGATGGATCGAGTTTCTCGACCGCATCGAATGCCGGCACGATGTTCATCCGTCTGACCGACTGGGGTGAGCGCGGGAAGGAACGGAGCGCCGTGGCGCTGTCGCAGCAACTGTCGGGTGCCATGGCGGGCGCGCTGCCCGAAGCCAATGCCTTCGTCATTGCGCCGCCTGCGGTGCCGGGGCTTGGCACGGGTAACGGCTTCACCATGATGCTCCAGGCAACGGGTGGCGGCAGCTATCGCGAACTGGAACAGGTCACCGGTGCGATGATGGGCGCTGCCCAGCAAGAACCCGACGTGACGCAGGTCTTCTCGTTGTTCAACACCGGAAGCCCGCGCATTTTCGCCGACGTCGATCGTGACAAGGCGCTGATGCTGGGGGTCGATCCCAGCCAGGTCTATGCCGCACTCGGCACCTATCTGGCGTCGACCTATGTCAACGACTTCAACTTCCTCGGCCGCACCTTCCGTGTGACCGCGCAGGCGGAGCCGACGGCGCGCAGCAAGATCGAGGACGTCGCACGGTTGCAGGTCCGCTCGACCTCGGGCGAGATGGTGCCTTTGGGTTCGGTCGCAACCTTCCGCGACGATAGCGGACCGACGCGCGTCGTGCGTTACAACATGTTCCCCGCAGTCGAACTGCAGGGGGCGGCGGCGTCGGGCGTCTCCTCGGGTGCGGCACTGGTCGCGATGGAAGAACTCGCCGCCAAAACGCTGCCGTCGGGCTTCACCTATGAGTGGACCGGGCTGGCGTATCAGGAAAAGGCAGCGGGCAGCGGTGCTGTGCTGATCTTCCTGCTCGCGGTGGTGTTCGTCTTCCTCGTACTCGCGGCGCAATATGAATCGTTGCCGCTGCCGCTCGCGGTGATCCTGATCGTGCCAATGTGTATTTTGGCGGCGATGATCGGGGTTAACTTGCGCGGGATGGACAATAATATCCTGGTGCAGGTCGGTCTGGTGGTGCTCATCGCGCTGGCGGCGAAGAATGCGATCCTGATCGTCGAATTCGCCAAGCAGGCCGAGGAGCAGGACGGGATGAACGTGCTCGACGCGGCGGTCCATGCCGCCCGGTCACGCCTTCGTCCGATCCTGATGACCAGCTTCGCCTTCATCTTCGGCGTTCTCCCGCTCGCGATCGCGAGCGGGCCGGGGCAGGAAATGCGGCAGGCGCTGGGAACATCGGTGACCTTCGGGATGCTCGGCGTGACCGTCTTCGGCCTGATCTTCACGCCCGTCTTCTATGTCGTGTGCCGCGGTCTGGGAGACCGGATCGCGCGCAAGGGCGGGAAAAAAACAAAGAATGCGGACGAAACGCCGCTGGAGGCTCCATAATGACCCGCACATTGTTGCTCACCGCCGTTGGCGCGCTCGCGCTGACCGGCTGTACGGTCGGCCCGGCCTATGTGTCGCCGACCCCTGCGGCGCCGTCACAGGCTCCGTTCCTCGAAACCGGCCAGTCGCCCGCCTTCACCGGCGAGCAGCCGCCGGGCGAATGGTGGAGCCTGTTCGCCGATCCGACGCTCGACGCGCTGGTCGAACAGGCGCTGGTCGCCAATACCGACCTGCGTGTCGCGGCGGCGAATCTTGCGCAAGCGCGAGCGGTGCTGAATGAATCGCGGGCCGGGCGCTTGCCGTCGACGGGCATCACCGCCGGCGGCACCTATGCGCGCCAGCCAAGCCCGCTCGGAACGGGTTCGGTCGAGGGCGAAAGCTACAATGTCGGGCTCGACGTGGGTTATCAGGTCGACCTGTTCGGCCGGGTCGGCAGCGCGATCCGCGCGGCCCGTGCCGATGCCGACGCGGTGCAGGCGGCGTTCGACCTGACGCGCATCACCGTCGCGGCCGAAACGACGCGCGCCTATACCGATGTCTGTTCGTTCAACCGCCAGATTACGGTGGCCGAAGAGACGCTGCGGATTCAGGAACGCACCTTCGACCTGACGCGCCGTCTCTATGAGGGCGGCCGTGCGACCCGGCTCGAAACAGGGCAGGCGGGGGCGCTGCTCGAACAGACACGCGCGACGATCCCGACGCTCACCGCCCAGCGCTCGGCGGCGCTCTACCGCCTCGCGGTGCTCACCGGGAAACCCCCGGCGGAAGCGCCGCAAGTGGTGCTGCAATGCCAGACGGCGCCCGAACTGGACCGTCCGGTTCCTGTCGGCGACGGCGGATCGTTGCTCGCGCGGCGTCCCGATATTCGCCGCGCCGAACGCCAGCTCGCCGCCGCCGCCGCGCGAGTCAATGTCGCGACCGCCGACCTTTACCCAAGCATCAGCCTCGGCGGATCGATCGGGTCGGCGGCCGACTCGATCTCAGGGCTCGGCAAGTCGGACGGCTTCCGTTTCTCGATCGGGCCGCTGATCTCGTGGAACTTCCCCAACATGGCGGTCGCCCGCGCGCGGTTGGGTCAGGCAGAGGCCGGCGCCGACGCGGCACTCGCGACCTTCGATGGCACATGGCTCGGCGCGCTCGAGGAAACCGAAAGCGCGCTCGCGCGCTATGCGGGCGAACTCGACCGGCTGGCGGCGCTGCGCCGCGCGGCCGACGAAGCGGGCGAGGCGGCGGGCATCGCCCGCCTGCGCTATGAAGCGGGGCGCGAGAATTTCCAGGTTGTACTCGACGCCGAACGCACCCTCGCGGGCATCCAGGCAAGCATCGCCCAGTCGGAGCAGCAGCGCGGAACCTATCTGGTGTCGCTGTTCCTCGCCCTTGGCGGCGGCTGGCAGGAAGCGCCCGCCGCGGGCTGAGCGGTTATTTCAGACGTAGCGGCAGGCCCGCGGCGACGAAGCTGACTTCACTCGCCGCGGCTGCCACCGCCTGATTGACGCGCCCCGCCTCGTCGCGAAAGCGGCGGGCGAGGGCATTGTCGGGGACGATGCCCAGCCCGACCTCGTTGCTGACGAGGATCACCGGCCCCTGCGCATCGCGCATCGCGGCAATCAGATCGTCGGTCGCGCCCCCTATATCTCGCCCGGCGTGCATCAAATTCGATACCCACAAAGTCAGGCAGTCGATCAGCAGCAGCCTGTCCGGCGCCGCATGCGCGCGGATCGCATCGCCCAGCGCGAGCGGCGCCTCGATCGTATTCCAGCGCGGCCCGCGATCGGCGCGGTGGCGGTCGATCCGCTCGGCCATCTCTTCGTCATACGCCTCGCCCGTGGCGATAAAGATCAGATCGCCGTCAAAGGCTTCGGCGAGCGACTGCGCATGGCGGCTCTTGCCCGAACGCGCGCCGCCGAGGATCAGATGCGACGTCACCGGCCCACCCCCTGCGCAATCTCGAGCATCCGGTCGATATTCGCATGCCGTTCCAGCTCGTCCGCAATGTCGTCGAGCGCGGCATCGACCGCGACGCGATAATCCGCCCCGCTGGCCGTCTGGCCGAAGCGTTTGAGCAGCGCGCGCCGCATATCGGGGCTCGCGAACAGCCCGTGTAAATAGCTGCCCATCACTTGCCCGTCGCTGCTGATCGCGCCTTCGCCGCGCCCGCCAATTGCCGCGAACGGGCGCGCGGTGTCGGGCCCAGTGGTTTCGCCCATATGCATCTCATACCCCTCCACCGGCACACCAAGGGCCGTGCCCCGTACATGGCGCAGCGTCTTTGCGGGCGACAGGGTCGTCCCCACGTTGAGCAGCCCGAGCCCGTCGGCCATTGTTGTCGCCCCCTCGATCCCGTCGGGGTCGGCGACGCTGCGCCCCAGCATCTGGTATCCGCCGCACAGGCCGAGGATCAACCCGCCGCGCCGATGATGCGCGCTGATGTCGATGTCCCATCCTTCGCGGCGCAGCGCTGCCAGATCGGCGATCGTGGCCTTCGATCCGGGCAGGACGATCAGCGCGGCGTCGGCGGGGATCGGCTGGCCCGGCGGCACCATCACCAGCCGGACCGCAGGCTCCAGCTTCAGCGGATCGAGGTCGTCAAAGTTCGAAATGCGCGGCAGGATCGGGCAGGCGATCGTCACGCGCCCTTCTTCGGCCTTGCCATGGCGCTCGAGGATCACCGCATCCTCGCTCGGCAGATGCTTCGCGGCGGTCAGCCACGGGATGACGCCGAAACCCTCCCACCCGGCGCGCCGCTCGATCTCGCGATAGCCATCCTCGAACAACGCCGGATCGCCGCGGAATTTGTTGATCAGGAATCCGCGGATCATCGCCGCATCATCGGCGTCGATCACCGCGCGGGTGCCGACGACCGCAGCGATCACCCCGCCGCGGTCGATATCGCCGATCAGGATGACGGGGACATTCGCGGCGCGCGCGAAACCCATATTGGCGATATCGCCCGCGCGCAGGTTGATTTCGGCGGGCGATCCAGCGCCCTCGACGACGACAATGTCGCATGCCGCACGCAGGCGGTCATAGCTTTGCATCACCTCGGCGATTAGCGCGCCGCGCGCTTCGCGGAAATTTCCCGAACCCAGCGTGCCGCGCACCTTGCCATGGACGATCAGCTGCGATGTGCGGTCGGCCTGCGGTTTCAGCAGCACGGGGTTCATGTCGCTATGCGCCTCGACGCGGCACGCGATCGCTTGCAACGCCTGCGCGCGCCCGATCTCGCCCCCGTCGCTGGTGACTGCGGCGTTGTTCGACATATTCTGCGGCTTGAACGGGCGCACGGTCAGGCCGCGATTGGCGAGCGCGCGGCACAGCCCGGCGACGAGCACCGACTTACCGACGTCGGACCCGGTGCCCTGCAGCATCAGCGCAGCCATATCACGCCTCCTGCGATCAGCCACAGCAACAGGCAGGCGCCCAGATAGATGCGCAGCGCGTGGTCGATATCGTCGGCATCGGCCTGCGCGCGGCCATCGCCGATCCATGGCTTGTCGTGCATCGCGCCGTCATAGGCGATCGGGCCCGCGAGGCGAACGCCCAAAGCGCCGGCCATCGCGGCTTCGGGCCAGCCGGCGTTGGGCGATGCATGTTTGCGCGCGTCACGCCACAGCGTCCGCCATCCGCCGCGCCCCGCGAGGCAGATCAGCAGGCCCGACAGCCGCGCGGGAAGCAGGTTCGCAGCATCGTCGATCCGTGCCGCCGCCCAGCCGAAGGCGCGCCAGCGTTCCTCGCGGTGTCCGATCAGGCTGTCGGCGGTGTTGATCGCCTTATACGCCCACACGCCGGGGAGCCCGAGCAGGAGCAGCCAGAACAAGGGTGCGGCAATCCCGTCGCACAAGCTTTCGGCAAGGCTTTCGATCGCGGCACGCGCGACCCCGGCTTCGTCCAATGCGGCGGTATCGCGCCCTACGATCGCGCCGACGGCGGTGCGCGCAGCGGCAAGGTCGCCGCTATCGAGTGCCTGACCGACGACGCGCACATGGTCATAGAGGCTGCGCTGGGCGAGGGCTGGCCAGGCGAGCATCGCGACGAACAGCCAGCCATAGGGAAGGGTGACGAGCCACGACTGGATCGCCCAGCCACCGCCCGCGACCAGCAGGATTAGCAGGGCTATCGTCAAAATACCCCGCGCGCGGCGGGCCGCGAAGCTGGCTTCGGGCCGGTTGCAGCGCGCTTCGCATCCATCGATGATGCGCGCGAACAGCCCGACCGGATGGCCGATCCGGCGATAGATCGACTGCGGCCAGCCGAACGCCGCGTCGATGGCCAGCGCGGCCAGCGCGATGGGTTCAGCCATGGGCGAGTGCTGTCGCGAGACGCGCCGCTGCATCCTCGTCCGATGGCAGGCCGATGCGCAGCCATTGCGGCTGGTCGGCAAAGGGACGGGTGAGGATCGCGGCCTTCGCCAGATGCTCGAACAGCGACCCGGCGTCGTCGACCTCGATCAGGCGAAACAGCGGGCATTCGCCGATGGAGCGATTTCCCGCGCCCGTCAGGATCGCGTCGAGCGCAGCGGCTTGCTCGGGCAGGCGGCGGCGAGCCCCGGCGATCCACGCCGCATCCTGATAAGCCGCGGTCCCGATCGCCACCGCGGCGGCCGACAGCGGCCAAGCGCCGAGCAGGTGGCGCAGCGGATCGAGGATCGAGGGCGGGCCGAGGACGAAGCCGAGCCGAACCCCGGCGAGGCCGAAGAATTTCCCGAACGAGCGAAAAATGACCAGATTGCGCGCGTCGCTCACCAGTCCCGCGAGGCTGATCGTCGGATCGGGGTCGGCAAAGGCTTCGTCGACAAGCAGCCAGCTTTCGGACGAGCGCCGGTCGAGCAGGTCGTGCAGCAGCTCGGGCTCGATCAGGCGGCCGTCGGGGTTGTTGGGATTGGCAAGGATCAGCGTGCCGTCATGATGTTCGGTGGCCACCGGGTCGATCGCGGCCGCATCGGCGATCATCTCGCCATGGGTGCGATAGCTGGGGGCGATATAGCGTGCCTCGCCGCCGACCAGCGAACCCGTCAGGCGCAGGCCGATCTCGGTGCCCGGAACCGCGCAGACATATTCCGGAGCGACGCCAAAGAACAGGGCCGCAATTTCTTCCAAATGGCGAAGCGCGTCCGTGTCGGGCAGGCGCTGCCAGTCGATCGCGATATCGTCGGTCACAGGCCAAGGATCGGGGTTGATCCCTGTCGACAGGTCGATCCAGTCGGTGCCGCCGAAATGGCGCTTTGCGGCGTCGAGCCCGCCGCCGTGCGAGGTCCATGGTCCGGTCATGGCAGATGGACCGCGATCAGTGCGGCTGCCAGCAGCATGCTTTCGCTGACTTCAATCCCCGCGCCATGGCCGTCGCCCGAAATGCCGCCGATCTTGCGCTTCAGCCACCCACCCCAGCCGGCCAGAATGAGCGGGGCCGCGAGCAGCGAAGGCGATGCCAAGGCGGCGGCGATCAGCGCGGCGATCCATATCCCAAAGTCGATCGGACGCACGATCCCGCGAAAACGCGACCCCAGCCCCGAATGCAGGTCGGGAAGCCAGCGCGACCAGAGCAGCGGCCCGATCCGCGCAGCAAAGGGAATCAGCGCGATCGCTGCAAAGGCCTGCGCCGCAATGAGTGCATGGAGGAGGATCAGCTTGGCGATCAATTGCAGCGCGATCGTGACGACCGCAAAGCTGCCGACATGCGGGTCGGACATCGCCGCCAGCATGCGTTCGCGATCCTTGTGCGCCGCGCCGCTCGCATCGGCGATGTCGCCCAATCCGTCGAGGTGCAGCGCGCCGGTGACCGCCACCCACAGCAGCAGTGCCATGAGAGCGCCGGTCCACGCGTCGAGATGCGCCCCCGCCCAGCCGCCTGCTGCGACGATGGCGCCGACGATCAGACCGACGGCGGGGAACCAGCGCATCGACGCGGCGAATTCGGCGCCCGAAACGGTCAGGCGCGGCGTCGGCAGCCGGGTCAGGAACTGGATCGCGACGACCAGGCCTTTCATTGCAGCCCTTTCATCCGGCGAGGCCGATAATTTGCGCGCTGGGCTTTTCACTGGGCCAGACCTGAAGCGTCAGCCGCGCGGCATAGGGCAGGTCGAACGCCCATATCTGGCGTTGGTCGAAGCCGCAGAACGCGTGCAGCGCCGCGCGCATGGCGCCACCGTGGGTGACGACCAGCGTGGTTTGCGGCGCCAGCTCGGTGATCGCTGCCGACACGCGGCCGACGAGCGCCGACCAGCGTTCGCCGCCGGGCGGCGGGTTGGCGTCGGGATCGTCCCAAAAGGCGCCGAGCGTATCAGGATCGATCTCGGCGCTGGCCTTGCCGTCCCATTCGCCGAAATCAAGCTCGCGCCAGCGCGGATCGATGGTCAGCGGCCGGCCAAGCGCATCGCCGATCGCCGCGCCCGCCCTCTGCGCGCGCTGGAGGTCGGAGGCGATGAGCCGTTCGATGCGAAGGTCGCTCGTCTGCGCGAGGCAGGCCGCAATCCCGGCGGCGGTGGGTGCGCCATCGGTGCGGCCCATCATCAACCCTGGCTGTTCGAGCGCCCCGTGGCGCAGCAGGTGGAGCGTAAAGCCGCTCACAGCGACGCCGAAACCTCGGCTTCGGCAAAGGTCGCCATCTGGTCGTGCGCGGCGAGTGCGGCCCGGATGACGCCGGTCGCCACCGCTGCGCCGCTGCCTTCGCCGAGCCGCATGCCCAGCGCGAGAAGCGGCGACAGGCCCAGCTTTTCCAGCAGTCCGGCGTGGCCGGGTTCGGCCGAGCAATGACCCGCGATGCAATGATCGGTGATCGCGACATTGTCGGCGGCGAGCGGCGCGACGGCAGAGCAGCTGATGAAGCCGTCGAGGACCACTGGCACGCCCAGTTGCCGGGCGCGGACCACCGCACCCGCGATCGCGGCAATCTCACGCCCCCCGACGCGTCGGAGCGTTTCGAATGCAGAATATGGTGCATCGGCGTGGAAGGCGATCGCGCGCGCGACGACCTCGGTCTTGCGCGCAATCCCGTCGCGGTCGACTCCGGTGCCGGGTCCAACCCATGGCGCCGCGCCGCCGCCGAAGCTGCGCGCGCAGAGCGCGGCGGCGGCGGTCGAATTGCCGATCCCCATTTCGCCCACGGCCAGCAGGTCAAGATCATCGACGACCGCGTCAGCCCCGGCGTTGAGCGCATCTAGGCATTCGCTTTCGCTCATTGCCGGTGCGACCGTAAAATCGGCGGTCGGGCGGTCGAGGTCGAGCGCTACGATCTTCAGCTCCATGCCGGCGGCGCCCGCCAGCGCGTTGATCGCCGCGCCGCCGGCTTTGAAATTGCCGACCATCTGCGCGGTAACGCTGGCGGGAAAGGCGCTGACGCCGTGGACGGTCACGCCATGATTGCCCGCAAAAATGGCGGCGCGCGCGCTTGCGATGCGCGGCCGCGCCTTGCCCTGCCAGCCTGCAAAGAAGATCGCGATATCCTCCAGCCGTCCCAGCGATCCGGCGGGCTTGGTCAACATCGCTTGCCGCTCACGCGCGGCGTCCTCGGCCTGACGATCGCGCGCGCGCAAATCGGCGAGGGCGGCTTCAAATGCGGCGGCGGAAGCAAAAATCGTCATTCGGCGACAAATCCCGGAGGTGGTGTGCGGGTGATGAAATGGCCTTTGACAGCTTCGGGCCATTGCGAAAAGGGCACGCGGCCATGCTCGCTCGCCGCATAATGGACCGCATAGTCGAGAATGGCGCGCGCGTCGTCGTCATTGCCGTCGAAACGCCCCAAAACATAGCCGACCTTGTCGGGCGCGCGCAGATGGATGGTGCAAAAATCCTGACATGCGAACAGGCAGGCCATTTCCTGCACCGCGACCCCGGCGTAGCGCGGGTCGCTCGCCTTGACGCGCCGCAGGGCGGCGGCGAGGCGCGCGCCGCCGCGAACGCCGTTCGCATCATCGCGTGCCTCTTTGCTATAGCGGCAGGTGTTGCACGCCACCACCGCCGGACCGGGATCGACCGGGGTCAGCATGTCATGCGGCGGCCGTCGCCGGGCGCGGCGGCGTGGGAACGCCGACCGCGACCAGCGCGCGATAGAGGGCGTAAAGCCCGATCAGGATCGCACCGTTGCGCAGGAATTGCTCGACCAGCAGATCGGGTGCCATCGCGGTATGGAGCCCGCCAAGGACGAGCGCCCACAGCAGGATGATCCCCTTGAACGCGGTGAAGCCCGCCGCATATGCGGTCGCCATTCGCGCCGCCACCGACTTATAGTCGAGCGCGCGAAGCACTGCATAGCCCGCGAGCGCCGATCCGACCGCTGCGGTGCCAAGCCCCGCGCCCCAGCCAAGCGTGCTGCCGTCGCGCGGGTAGCCGAGCAGGAGAAACCCCACCGCCTGACTTGCCGCCCATGAGAGCAGAATCAGCGCGATGCCGTCGCGGCGGCGCATATGCACCGCCGCGAGCGCCGCAAGCGCGGGGAAGGGGGTCGCGCAGGCGAGCGCCAGCGTCGTCACGGTGCTCGCCGCGGTCAGCAGCGATACCCACAGCGCTGACGCACCCCGGTTCGACAGCGCGGCCATCAGAAGCGGCCCCGAATGCCGGCATAGATGCTGCGGCCGAGCGAGCCATAGCGATATGTCGTCATATATTCCTCGTCGAAGATATTTTCGGCGCGGGCGAAGAATTTGACGCTGTCGGACAGCGCATATTCGGCGCGGAGGTCGACCAGCGTATAATCGTCGAGCCGGATCGCATTGGTCGCATTGTCGAAGCTCTTCCCTGACCAGCGCACCGCTGCGCCGAGGCCGAGGCCGAAGTCGAAATCATAGCTGGCCGAAGCATTGGCGGTGTCGCGCGGCCGGCGCGGCAGCCATTTGCCGAAGTTGGCGCCGGGCGAGCGATCCTCGGACACGACCCAGCTATAATTGCCGTCGAGCTTGAAACCGCCGAGGGTGAGCGCGGCGGCGGCCTCGATCCCGTGCGCAGCGCTGCGCGCGACGTTCGAATAATATCCGCCGCGACGGGTCGTCGGGTCGCCGGGGACGAAGCACATCGGATTGGTCGTGCCCGATGCGCAATTGTTATAGATGATCTGGTTCGTTGTCTTGCGATCGAACCAGGTTGCTCCGACGACCAGTTTGCGATCGAAAAGATGCTGCTCGATGCCCGCTTCCCAGCCGTGCGCCTCTTCGGGGTCAAGTGCGACATTCCCATATTCGCTAAACTGCTGAAACAGCGACGGAGCCTTGAACCCCTCGCCATAGCTCGCGCGCAGTACCGTTCCCGTCGCCAGCTTCCAAACCCCGCCCGCCGCGAACAAAGTCTGGCCGCCAAAGCGGTCATGGTCATCATAGCGTACACCGCCATTGATGGTCAGCCCGTCGATCGGCTCGACGCTGAGCTGGCCATAGACGCTCGTGATTTCGGCCTTGCCGACCGCGAAGGGCGGCAAGGGGGTCGCGAGCGAGGCCGCGGGCGAGCGGCTCTTGAAGTCCGATCGTTCATTCTCGGCCCCGAAGGTCGCCGAGATGCTGTCGCTGACCGCGAAGCTGCCCTGATATTCCCAGCGCTTGTTGCGTCCTTCGGCGTCGAAGCTTTGCGGCCGCGCGCGGGTCGGGTTGAAATTGTCGCGGTTGGTGTCGGTATAGGCATAGGCGAAGCGATTGCGGAAACGTCCGTCGGCAAGGGCGATATTGAGCCCCGCATAGCCGACGAATTCCTTGTTCAGCCCATAATCGGCGCTGTCGGCGTTGAATCCGTCAAATTCGACCCGTCCGCTCGCATAATAGCCGCGCACCTCGGCGCTGATATTTTGCGCGAGCTCCAGTTCGACGCGGCCCGATACGTTGCGGTTGCGATAGCCGTCGCGTTCCTTGCCGCCGAACGACGCCGCATGCGACGAAATACCGTCGGTGGTGAAGGTCTGGCCGCCGAGGCGCCAGCTCAAGGGACCGGTGCGGCCGCCGACCGCAGCGCGCGCGCTGACCGTGTCGCGCGATCCGGCTTCAATGTCGAAACTGCCTTCGATCGACTTTTGTGGCGTCGCCGTCACGATATTGACGACGCCGCCGATCGCCTGGCTGCCCCACAGGATCGACTGCGGTCCGCGCAGCACTTCGATCCGGTCAATGTCGCCGACGAGCAAGTTGGTGAAATTGAAACCGCCGCTGGTCGACGACGGATCGTTGAGCTTCACTCCGTCGATCACCACAACGGTGTGGTCGGACTCGGCGCCGCGGATTCGCAGCGAGGTCGAGGTGCCATAACCGCCATTGCGGGCAAAGCTGATCCCGGGCGTGCGCAGCAGCAATTCGGTGACGCCAATATCCTGGGATCGGTCGATCGCGGCCTTGTCGAGCGCGGTGATCGACGCGGGAATTTCGTCGAGCGTCAGCGGCGCACGGGTCGCGGTGACGATGATGCTGTCGCCTTCAGCCGCGACGGCATGGGCCGTCGGCACTTGCTGGGCGAAGGACGTGGACGATGCCGCAACGGCGGCAAAGGAGACGGAAAGAAGGCAAATTGACTTGAACATAACAACCCCATCGACAGGGCGTTGTGCACGCGCGGGGGCGATGCGGGTGCCGAAAGGGCGCACGACATCGGCCCGCGTGAACACGCGGCCAGACTTGTCGTCGCTCGGGTTTACCCCCGTCCGCCCGGCACACCCTGTCCGCGCGAAAGACGACGGCGACGGGCAGGTCTCCTGGCTTGCGGGTCGACGCCGGTTCGGACCGCCTTCTCAGAACCTGTTGGTTCCAATGGCATATGGCCCGATGACTCACCGCTCACAGTTGCAGGGGCAGCCGGGGTTTTGTCCCCGTTCCCTTTCAATCCCCTTTCGGGGAACCTGTCGCTGGCGGCGCGTTACATCGAATGATCGGCGTCGGTCAATTGCTGCATTGCAATAAGATTTTGGCGTCCAATCAGGCGGCCTTCATCCAGACGACCAAGGCAAAGCGCGCGTCGGTCGTCGCAAGGGTGCGATGCGGGGTAAAGCGATCGAGGAACAAGGCGCTTCCCGCCGGGCATTCAGGCTGGATGCGCGGCAGACCGGCGATCCGCTCTTCGGGGATTTCATAGCCATGGTCGGTTTGTTCGGCCATCGGCATGGCGCGGCGCCCGGGGATGATTTCCAGCCCGCCGCGCTCGGGTCCCGCGTCGCTCAGCGGAATCCACGCCGTGACCCACACTTTGCCGCATGCTGTCCCGTCGTCGCGCGCGACGTCCGAATGCCAGGCGTGACGATGCTCGGGAAAGCTCGCGATGCTCGCGCGGATGCGGACCACCGTTCCCGACAGGCTGCGGCCGCCAAGGCGGGTCGCGGCCTCGATCAATCGTGGATCATTGGCGATGTCCTGCAAGCGCGGGCCGCGATGCGCGTCGGTACAGATGGCAACGCGCAGCAGATTGGCCTGGCTGCGGTCGGCTTCGAAAATGCGATCGAGGCGTGTCGCGAGCGGCGCCTCGGGACAGCTGCGCTCAAAGGGCAGATACATGGCGCACGACAGCCGGTTGATATGCTCGGCGATATCGGCCTGCGCTGCCAAGATCAGTTCGGGATCGAACAGGGGCAGGGCGGCATAGCCCTGTTCGGCGTAAAGCGCTTCGGGGCTCAAGGCCGTGCGCGCCCGAAAGTGGTGACGGTGGGCCAGTCGCCGCCGCTTTCGACGCGTGCATCGATGCCATAAACGGTGCGGAGCAATTCGGGGGTCAGCACCTCGTGCGGGGTGCCGTCGGCGACGATCCGTCCGTCGTCGATCAGCAGCAAACGGTCGCAATAGCGCGCCGCCATCGTCAGGTCGTGGAGCACCGCGATCACCAGCGCCCCCGCATCGGCCTCGGCGCGCATCAACTCCATCACGTCGATCTGGTGGCCGGGGTCGAGGCTGGCGAGCGGTTCGTCGGCGATCAGCCCGGGGGCTTCGACCGCCAGCGCGCGCGCAAACAGCACACGGGCGCGCTCGCCCCCTGACAATTCGGTCGCGATGCGCGTGCGCAGCCCTTGGACATCGGCGCGGATCATTGCGCGCTCGATCGCCGCAGCGTCGGCGTCCGAAATCTTCGACATCGGCGCAAGATGCGGCAGGCGGCCGAGCCCGACGAGGCGCTCTACGGTCAGCGGCCAGTGCAAAGTCTGCCCCTGCGGCAGATAGGCGATGCGCCGCGCAAGATCGGCGCGCGGCATCGCGGCGACCGCGTCGCCGTCGATCGATATGCGACCGGTCGCGGGGACGAGCGCGAGCATCGCGCGCGCCAGTGTCGACTTGCCCGCGCCATTGGGGCCGACGATGCCGGTTAGCGTGCCGGGCGTGAAGGCGGCATCGACGCCCTGCACGACGCTGCGACGGCCGAGCTGGACGCCGACATTTTCGAGGGTCAGCATTACCACAGCCTTTTCTCCCGCATCAGATGGATCAGGAAGACGGGAACCCCGAGGAAGGCGGTGACGACGCCGAGTTTCAGCTCGTTCGTCGTCGGGATGATCCGCACGCCCAGATCGGCGATTGTGAGCAGTGCTGCACCGCCGATCGCCGAGGGCAGGAGGATCGCAGAGGGACTGCGGTCGGTGAGCGGGCGGATGAGGTGCGGGACGATCAGCCCGATGAAGCCGATCGACCCCGACACCGCGACCGCGCCGCCGACCCCGATCGCGGTGCCGATCAGCAGGCGCAGACGCGTGGCGCGAAGGTTGACCCCCATCGCCTGCGCGGCATCTTCCCCCAAGGTCAGCGCATCGAGCGCGCGGGCATTCCACAGCAACAGCGCACTTCCGAAGGCGATGCAGGGCAGCGCGATCCAGAAATGCTGGAAGGACCGGTTTTCGAGGCTGCCGAGCAGCCAGGTCATAATCTCCATCGCCGCAAAGGGGTTGGGCGACATGTTGAGCGCGAGGCTGGTTCCCGCGACCGCGAGCGTGCCGACCGCGATCCCGGCGAGGATCAGGGTTAGCGGGCTTTCGGACCGTCCCGAGAGTGCGAAGAGCAAGGCGAGCGACAACAGCGCGCCGCCGATCGCAAGCACCGGCAACATCGCCGGATGCAATTCGGCGACCCCGAAATAAATCGCGCCGACAGCGCCGAGCGCCGCCGCGTTCGACGTGCCGAGCACCGACGGTTCGGCGAGCGGGTTGCGGAGGTAGCCCTGCAGGCCCGCGCCAGCAAGACCGAGCATCGCGCCGACGACAAGCGCGAGCAGGGTACGCGGCAGGCGCAGGTCGAAAAGGATGATCGTCGCGACCTCATCGCCGCTGCCCGTCGCGGCGGCGATCAACCGCGCGACCGACAGGTCGACGGCGCCGAACAGCAGCGATGCGACCGCGGCGATCAGCGTCAGCGCCGCGAGCAGTGCGATCAGCGTCCAGCGGGGCGGGGCAAAGCGCGTCATAATGCGGTCCTGTCGATACGGGCGATCTGGGCCGCGATGCTCCGCGCGGCCTGCGTGTAGGCGGGGCTGCCGCATACGGTCCACGCCTGCGGCACGCTGATGCGCGGGATGTCCTTGAGTGCGGGGTGGTGCAGCATTTCGCTCCCTTGGTCGGTGACGTCGTCGGTCGCGCTTTCGACGATCAGGAAGTCGGGTCGCGCCGCGACCATTTCTTCAAGGCTGAGTTGCGACAGCGGCGGTTTGCCGAGTTTGCCCGCCAGATTGACGAGGCCGGCCCGCGTCATCAGTTCGTCGATCAGCGTCCCGGTCCCGGTCATATAGCCGCGCCGCTGATAATAGGCAGCGACCCGGCCGCGCCCGGGGGCGGGAAGCCCGGCAAGTTCGCCTTCCATCCGCGCGACGAGCGCTTCGCCGCGCGCGGGGTGGCCGACCGCGTGCGCGGTGCTGCGGATCGAGGCATAAATCTGGTCGATCCGGTCAGCGGTTTCGAGGTCGAGCAAGGGATAGGTTTTGCGCGGCAAGGCGGCGAGCGCGGCGCTGCGGCTCGCGGGCATGCCGACGATCAGGTCGGGCTCGATCGCCAATATCTGTTCGGCGGAATCGCTCATCAACAACAGCCCGCGCGCCGCCATTGCTTCGCCCGACATCTGCGGATCGGCGGCATTGTGCGTCAGCCCGGCGATCTGTCGCCGGTCGGCGAGGGCGAGGACGAGCTGATCGGCGCACAGGTTGATCGACACGATGCGTTCCGGAACCGCCGGTGCCTTGGCTGCCGGTTGTGACGTGGCGGCCCATAATGCCCCCGCACCGCCCAGCAGCAGCGTCGCCGCCAGCAGGCTGGCGCGCCTCGTCAAAATTCGATCCCCGCCTGCGCTTTGACATTTTGCTCGCGGAACGGATGCTTGACCTGCGTCATTTCCGTGACGAGGTCGGCGGCGTCGATCAGCGACTGCGGGGCATTGCGGCCGGTGATGATGACATGCGTCATTTCGGGTTTGACGGCGAGCGCTTCCAGCACCTCTTCGGTCGGCAGATAGTCGTAACGCAGCACGATGTTGAGCTCATCGGCGATGACCATATGGTACGAAGGATCGGCGATCATCCGCTTGACCTCGTCCCATGCGGTACGCGCGACGGCAATATCGCGCGCGCGGTCCTGCGTGTCCCAGGTAAAGCCTTCGCCCATCGGCTTGAACTCGATCAGCTCGGGGAAGCGGTCGAACACGGCCCTTTCGCCGGTCGCCATCGCGCCCTTCACAAATTGCACGACGCCGACCTTCATCCCGTGACCGATCCCGCGCACCGCCATGCCGAGCGCGGCCGAGGTCTTGCCCTTGCCGGGGCCCGTGTGGACGATGATCAGGCCTTTTTCGATCGTCTTGGTCGCGACCTTTTTGGCCTGTGAGGCCTGAATTTTCTTCATCTTCGCATTATGTTCGGCGTCGGTACGCGTCTTCATGCGATGTCTCCCGTTCGTGCGCGGCGGCCCGGCGCAAGGCCGGGTCGCCGAGATGCATCAGAAGTTCAGGCGGACGCCGCCATAAGCGGCGCGGCCGGCTGCGACGAAGCTGAAGACTTCCTCATAATCTTCGGCCAGCAGATTCTCGACCCGGCCAAAGAGCGAGAAATTGTCCGAGATCTTATATTCGGCACCCAGGTTGACGAGGACATAGTCCCTCATCGCTACCGTCACCGGCGCATAGGTCGGATCGGTATAGGCGGTGTCGGTCGTCCGGCCGTTGTAACGGATGGTCAGCGTGCCCGCGAAGCGCTGGTCGGCGCTCGACACCGTCGTGTTGAGGCTGGCGATATGCTTGGGACGACGCACTTCAGCGACGCCATTTTCTTTGGACTTGAGCCAGGTATAGGCGAGGTCGAAGCGGAGCTGGGGGATGGGCTGGGCGCTGGCGAACGCCTCGATCCCGTGCTGCTTGCTGTCGGTGGTGCGGTTCGCCGGGGTCGCGACATAATTGGGCGCCGGATAGTCGGTGAAAATCTCGTCGGTCAGCTTCGCATCGAAATAGGTCGCGCCGATCGTCGCCCAGTCATTGGCGCCAACGCTTTGCTCGATTCCGGCTTCCCAGCCCTTCGACTGTTCCGGGTTCAGGTTCGGATTGCCGATATATTTGCCGTCCATATAGCCATAGAGTTCGAAAAAGCCCGGGTTCTTAACCCCGGTGCCATAGGCGGCACGGACGCGGGTGCCGGTCGGCAGGCGATAGCTGCCCTGAACGCGCCAGGTCGTCGCATCGTCGAAACGGTTATTGTCGTCGTGGCGGATCGACGCGCCGAACGACAGATCGCCCGCGGTCAGCTCATATTGGCCGACGAGGCCCAGATTATCGGCCTGCTTTTCACCCTGAAAAGCACCGGGGGTCAGCGTCCGGAACGTCTCGCGCTCAACATCGACCGCACCGGTCAGTCGGTGCGCGATCGCATCGGTGCCGAAGCTGAAGCTCGAGGTGAAGCTGCCCTTGTAGCGCCGTCCCTTATTGCCATAATCGAAGCCGAAAGGGCTGTAGCCCTTGCGCGTCGTGTCGGCGAATTGTCCCGACAGCGTGTTGATCCAGCGCCCGTCGAGCGCGCTAAATTGCGCCGAGAGCAGGCCGTAGAAACCCTCGCTGGTATAATAGACCCCGGGGCTGTCGACGGTGTAGCCGAACAGCGGGCTGGCGGTATTAAATTCGCTGTTGTTCGTGTCGGCGTTGATATGATTATAGCGCAGGACGGCAGAGAGCTTGAAGGCCTCGCTCGGCGACCAGTTCAGCTTGGCGCTGGCGCCGATGCTGTCGGATCCGACATCGCGGCTGCCGCCGCGTGCGGTGGCATAGCCGTCGGTGCCATAATAGGTACCGGTGACGGCATAATCGAAATTCCCGCTCGCTCCGGCGGCGCGTGCGGCGCCGCTGATCGTGCCGAAGGATCCGCCTTCGATCCGCGCGCTATATCCGGGGGCCTCGCGGCCCGACAGGGTGATATAATTGATCACACCACCGATCGCGTCCGAACCATAAAGCGACGATTGCTGTCCGCGCAGCACTTCGATGCGCGCAGCGGGGTCGGCGGTCATCGTCGCGAAATCAAATTCGCCCTGATAGGGATCGGCGGCTTCGATGCCGTCGATCAGGACGAGGACATGGTTGCTCTCGCTGCCGCGTATGCGGACCTGCGTCTGGCCGCCGATCGCGCCGATGCGGGTGATCGCGACGCCGGGGACGTCGCGCAGGACGTCCGAAATGATACGCGTCTGGCGCTGCAACAGCGCGTTGGTGTCGATCACCGTCGCCGACGCGCCGAGTTCGCTTGCGCGCACGCCTTCGCCCGATCGCGAGGCGGTGACGATGATCTCGTCGCCGGGCCTGGCGGCGTTCGTGCTGTCGGCCGACTGGGCAAAGGCGGGTGTCGCCGCAGTCAGTGCGAGCAAGGAAATGGTGGTCGTCAATTTCAACATGGGAGTCCCCCACACGCCGGCAACGAGGGCGGGAGCCTGTCGATGCACCGGGGGCGATCGACCAGTGCACGGGCTGCGGGCGGGCGCAATGCGCCCACGTCCCCTGCACCGAAGCGGCTCCAGCCGCTTGGTCGTCGCTCGACGGACTTTGCCGTGCCGTGGCCTTTCCCTGGGCCCAGGCATTGAGCGACCCACGCCGGCAGGTCTCCTGGCTCGCGGGTCAGGGCTTGATGCACGCCTTCCCAGGTTGCCCCAGTGGCTGTCCCGGACCGTAAAGGCCGGGACGGTGCATCGCGCTCACCGCTTACAGTTGCAGGGACAGCCGCGGAATCGAGGGCTCTCCATGGGAGAGCCTTCTCACCGCGTTCCCATATTAAGCCCTTTCGGGCACCGGCGCGATCATGTGGGGGCCGAAACCCTCACGCCGCCGCCCATAGCGCAGCGGCGCATTTGCGCAAGCCCCCGGCCGTTATGGGGCCGGGGGGAGGCGGGGGCGATCAGAGCGCTGAACCGCCCAGCTTGTACGTCAACTGCATGAAGACGCTGCGGCCGATGCTGTCGAACCAGCTGGTGTTGTAGTAGGGATAGCCCGACCAGGTCGGATCCTTCACCGGATTGGTATCGAACAGATTCCGGATCGTGAGCGACCCGCGCATATGATCGGTGAAATCATATTGCAGCGAAGCGTTGAACAAGGTGCTCGCCTTGATGAAGGCTTCTTCGCGATAGTTGGGCAGCTTGCCGAGGCGGGTTCCGGAAACAGTCAGTTGCAGGCCATCGGCGGCCCAGCTGATGCTGGCGTTCGACTTGTCGCGCGGCAGATAATAGCCACTGTCGGCCGCAAGCTTGTTTTCGACCGGATCGCCCGGATATTGCTGGAAGCTGTGCTTGAAGACGTGGCTGTGCGCCAGCGACAGGGTGAAGTCGCCAAAGCTGGTTGGCAGCGTTCCGCGGAAGGCGACGTCGATGCCGCTGGTTTTTTCGCGGGCGATGTTGATCGGGTTAACGCGGACAGACTCGATCCGGCCGTTCTGAACATTGGCAGGAAAGCGCTTGATGCGTTCGAAAACGTCCACGCAGGTCGGCGAGTTCGGGTCGAGATCGCCCACCGCGCAGTCTGCTTCGTCGCGCGCCAGCGTATCGAGGCTGAGGTCGTCCACCTGATTGTCGAGCGTGACGCGGAAATAGTCGACCGAGACATGCAGGCGGCTTGAGGGCGCGAATACGAAGCCCGCGGTCAGCGTGCGGCCGGTTTCCGACTTCAGGTCGCGGTTGCCGGTGCGGTTCACGACCACATCAATATCGGCATAATCGCAATTATCAATTTCCTGCTGGTTATCGGCGCAGAGTCGATAGTCGTTGACGCTGCCTTCGATATTGCCAGGACCGGTGAAGACATAGTGCAGATCGGGTGCGCGGAAGGCCGTTCCATAGGCGGCGCGGAACAGCAGGCTATCCATCGGTCGAACTTCGAGCCCGCCATTGTAGGTGAACTTGCCGGTACTCCCGCCGCCGAAGCGGAAATGGTCATAACGGCCAGCGCCGGTCACGGTCACGAAATCGAGCACCGGGACCCGGACTTCGCCGCCGATTGCGGCATGGCTGCGCTTGCCTTTTCCGTCGCTGTCCTTCCAGCTATAATAATAGTCGGTAAGGGCTAGCGGATCGGGGCGGAGGTTATAGCCCTGCTTGCCATATTCGACGACCGCCGCGAAGCCGACCGGACCGGCGGGCAGTTCGAACAATTCGCCGTTGGTGAGCGTTGCCTGAAGATTGTTCGTCCAGCTGTAGGGGCGATAGACAGTGTCGGCGGAGATGCTCTCATATTCGGCACGCGTAAGCGCCTGATAGAGCCGTTCCGGGTTGGCATTGAATATCGGGCGACCTTCACCGTCGACCCCGTTCTGAGTCCCCAGAAAAAGCGCGTTCGCCTTGCTGGCGATGATCTGCGGCCAGCGAACGACGGACTGATAGCGGCTGTAGTTGAAGGACAGCTCGTAGTTCCAGCTCTTGCCGAAATTGCCGCGAATGCCGGGCGTGATGCTGTAGGTCGTCTGCTTGCTCCGCTGCATTTCCAGTCCGCCGGTTTCCTCCGGCGCGAACTGCCGCCCCCAATCCTCGACCTGATCGGTGAATTCATTAAAAAACTCATTATTGGCGCTGCTGGAGGACTGCTCGAACGCCCAGCTTGTCACGTCATATTTCAGCCGCACCTTGCTGATTCCGAGCTGGAAGTCGGTGAACAGCTTTACGTTATCGGACAGCTCATATGACATGCTGCCAAAACTGTTGAAGCCTTTGCGGCCGGAAATGATCGTGCCGTAGCCGACGGACGTGTTGCTGCCACAATAGTCGCCGTAGTTCGGGCGGTTCGCCAGAAATACGGACCCACCGTTCAGGTAGGACAGGGCATCGCATGCGCCATCAGGCGGCGTGAGGTAATCGACAGCTTCGTTGGCCCGATAGAAAGTCCGCCGTGCAATGGCAGTCGATGCGACCGGGCTGTCTTCGGTGCTGTCCTGGATATTGCGTTCATAGGCCCACAGGGGGCGTTGATCGAGATATTCGACGCCGCCGACAATGTTGAATCGGCCTGATGACCAACCGCCGGTCGCGGTGAAGCGGTGCGACATGCCGCCGCCATGTTCGGTACGGCCGTGACGATAGTCGAGGGTGATGCCGTCGAGCTTTTCCTTCATCTTGAAATTGACGACGCCCGCGATGGCGTCCGATCCGTAGATTGCCGAGCCGGCGCCGCTCAGGATTTCAACCTTCTCGATCAGGCTGACCGGGATGTTGGAAATGTCGGTGAAGTTGCTGCGGCCGATATAGGGCAGCGGGAAATCGGCGATGCGGCGGCCGTTGATCAGCACCAGCGTGTGATTGGGGCCAAGGCCGCGCAGATCGACTTGCTGGGCGCCGGGGGTAAAGTCGGAACTGCTGCCCGATTGCGGGCTTTGCGTTTCGCCGCTGTTCTGGGTCATCGCCGCGAGCAGTTCGGGAACGCTGGTATAGCCATTGGCGCGAATCGCGTCGGCATCGATCGTGGTGACCGGCGAAGGGCCTTGTTCGCGAATCGTGGGGATGCGCGACCCTGTGACGATGATTTCATCGCTTGCCGCAGCGTCGCTCGCCGCGTCCTGCGCCCAGACCGGCGCGACCATGGCCGGCAGGCAGACGCCCAATCCCAGCACGATGCGCAACGAATGTTGACCCAGACCCTTCATGACATGCCCCTTTTGCTCTTTGCAGCGCGACTCAAGCCGCGCCCACACAATCCCGTTTCATCCCGCCTTCACCAGAAAGCGCCGATAATTTCAATCAATATGACATTATGTGAAATCATATTGTCTTTGACTGTGCATATTATGTAACATCCTGCGTTCAGTCTATCGGGCAGTCTATCGGGGCGGGAGAAGGAAATGTTGCGGTTTATGATGCGGGCGATGGTGGTGCCGCTGCTTGCTGCGCTTGGCCTCGCGCTTGCACCGGTTGGGGCGAAGGAGGCCAAACCGAAGGCATATGAGCATTATGTCTTCGGAAAGCTCGATACCCCGACCCCCGGCCCGGTGTCGGGTGGCCTGCTGTTGATGGGCGGCGGCGATCGCAATATCGACGCGATGAAGTGGTTCTTCGGCAAAGCCGGAAACGGCCATATCGTCGTTATCAGCGCGTCTTATGGCAAAGAGATCGGCCAGGAATTCTACAAGGATATCGGCGGTATCCAGTCGACCGAAATCTTCGTCTTTCACAGCCGCACACAGGCGACGAACAAGAAAATCCTCGAACGTCTGCGCAAAGCGGACGGCATTTTCATCGCGGGCGGCGATCAGGCGCGTTACGTCCGATACTGGCGCGGGACGCCGGTAGGCGACATTCTCAACGCCCATGTCGCCGCAGGCAAACCGCTCGCCGGAACGAGCGCGGGCCTCGCGGTGCAGGGCGAAAAGCTTTACGGCGCGATGGACGATGGCAGCATCACCAGCGCCGAGGCGCTTGCCGATCCGCTGGGCCCCGCAAACACGATCGAGGGGGATTTCCTGCGCTTTGCGCTGCTCAAGGGCGTCGTCACCGACACGCATTTCAAGGAACGCGACCGGCTCGGCCGTCTCTTTGCCTTTGTCGCCAAGGCGCAGATCGGCCGCGCCGACGATGAACCGGCGATGCTCGGCCTCGGCGTCGATGAAAGCGCCGCATTGGCGGTCGAACCCGACGGGTCGGGCCGCATCTATGCCACCGAACCCGACGGCTATGCCTGGCTCGTCGATGGGGCCGGGCTGCGCGGCATAACCGGTCGCGGTCCGCTCGACGCCCCACGCATCCGTGTCAGCGGGGTGGGGCCGGGATCGGTTATCCATCTGCCATCGGGCCGGATCGACGCGCCGGTGTTCGTCCGCGACTATGCGGTACGTGCGGGCGAGGTTGTGGAGGTGCCGCGATGGTCGCTCGCAATCCATGGCGGGGCGGGGGTGATCGAACGCGGTTCGCTGTCGCCCGCCAAGGAAAAGGCATATCGCGCCGGGCTCGACGAAGCGCTGCGCGCGGGCGCGGCGGTGCTCGACAAGGGCGGCGCGTCGCTCGATGCCGTCGCTGCGGCGGTCCGGGTGCTGGAGGATAATCCGCTGTTCAACGCCGGGCGCGGCGCGGTGTTCACCGCTGAGGGCAAGAATGAACTCGACGCCGCGATCATGGACGGCAAGACGCTGAAAGCCGGCGCGGTCGCGGGCATCACCCGCACCCGTCACCCGATCGACCTCGCACGCGCGGTGATGGACAAAAGCCCGCACGTCATGCTCGCCGGTCCGGGCGCCGACCGCTTCTCGGTCGAACGCGGGCTTGAACAGGTGGACCCCAGCTGGTTCCGCACCGAGGAACGCTGGCAGGGCCTTCTGGGCTGGCGCGAGAAGCAGACGGCGGCGATCGATCCGACCCATTTGTTCGGCACCGTCGGTGCGGTCGCGATCGACGCCGACGGCAATCTGGCCGCCGCGACCTCGACCGGCGGAATGACCGGCAAGCGTTGGGGCCGGATCGGCGATTCACCGATCATCGGTGCGGGCACATACGCCAAGAACGGCCAATGCGCGGTATCGGCGACGGGGTCGGGTGAATATTTCATCCGCGAAAGCGCGGCGCGGCAGGTTTGTGATCGCGTCGCGTGGAAGGGCGAAAGCCTGAAGGATGCGGCGCAGGCGACGATCATGGCGGTTGGCGCGATTGGTGGCGACGGCGGGCTGATCGCGATGGGTCCCGATGGCCGCCCGGCCTTTGCGATCAATGACCTTGGCATGTATCGTGGCCGGATGACCGCCGGAGGGGCTGCCGAAACCGCGATCTTCGCCGATGAAAAATGGCCGGACTGATGCCGCAATCGGGGGTCACGCTCGACGAAGTCGACGAGCGCCTGCTCACCCTGTTGCGCGATGACGCACGCCAGACGATCGCCCAGCTCGCCAAGGAACTCGGCATTTCGCGCGGGCAGATTTATGCGCGCCTCGCGCGGCTGGAGGAGGCGCATGTCGTCGCGGGCTATACCGTCCGGCTGGGCAGCGCGTTCGCGGCGAGCCGGGTCCGTGCGCATATGATGATCAAGACATTGCCGCGCTATCACCGCGAAGTCGAACAGGCGCTGGCACAGCTTCCGCTGGTTCAGGCGATCCATGCGATCAGCGGCGAAAATGATATTATCGCGATGCTGGAGGCCGAGGATGGCGCCCAGCTCAACGAGCTGATCGACGAGATCGGCTTGCTCGACGGGGTCGAGCGCACGACGACGTCGGTCATATTGGCGACCAAGGTCGAACGATGATGCAGCGTCGTTTCAGCGCTTGACCCTGTAGCTGCTACAGCGTGCATAAGCTGGCCCGACTCGAATGCGATCGACGGGGATTTTCGATGCTTGGCCGTTTTGACATGGATGCGGGAAAGGCGATGCGATTGTCGTCGGGCGCCGCGCATGTCAGGTGGCGGCCCATGTCGGCGTTTCTGGTCCGTATTGTCCTCGCATTCTCGCTGTTGTTCGGCAGCGTGGCCGTTCCGGCGCTGGCGCGTGCGGAACCGGGGCATCATGCGCTGGAGATGATCGACATCGATTGCAGCCTGATCGAGGCGCAAGAGTTGGACGGCGAAACCGTCCCCGACGGTGAGCCCGCGCTCCACATCGATCATCATCATTGCTCGGCCTGTATCGAACTCGACGCGGCTTCGCAGGCGCGCGACAGGCCCGTTCCCGATGGCCTGTTCTTCCGTCAGCGCACGGCGGTTCTCGCATCGCGCGCGACCGCGCCGCCGACCCAGCCTCCTTCAGCCTGATCCTTGCTTCGCGCGGGCCTTCGCCCGCGTCGTCACGCATTGATCAGGAGCATTTATGTTGAAATCATTGGGCCCCCTGCTGCTGGCAGGGGCGCTGACCATGACGGGGAGTCCGGCATTTGCGGAACCCGTCACGCTGGCCGACGCACTCACGCGCGGACAGGATGTGTCGCCGCGGATCGCCAGGGCGCGCGCCGAAGTGAAGGCCGCCGAAGGGCGTGCCTTGCAGGCGGGCGTCCGCCCGAACCCCGAATTGTCCATCGACGTTGAAAATTTCAGCGGCACCGGACCCTATCGCAGCTTTGGCCAGACCGAGACCAGTGTCGCGGTGTCGCAGCAGTTTGAACTGGGCGGCAAGCGGCGGGCGCGAAAGGCGGTCGCTGCGGCTGAGCGCGATTTCGCTCAGCTCGCGTTGCGGCGGGCGGAAGCGGATCTTGCCTATAATATCGGAGTTGCGCATGCCGAATTGCGGGCGGCCGATGACCGTGCGGGGCTGGCGCAAAGCGTCTTTGCGCGCGCTACGGAATTGGCACGGATCGCCGAAACGCTCGTGGATGTTGGCCGCGATCCGCCGCTGACCAAATTGCGCGCCGATGCGCTGCTCGCCGAAGCGAACGCCGAACGGCTGCGGGTCACGGGGCAATTGATGTCGGCGCGTCAGAGGTTGGCTTTGCTGATCGGCAGCGACGATCCGGATCTGTCGGCGGTGGCGCAGGATGTCCCGGCGCCGCCGGTGCTGGCGGGCAATGCGCAAAGCCTTGATGAACGGCTGGCGTCGGCTGAACGCGATGCGGCGTCTGCGCGGATCCGTCTGGCGCAGGCGGAGGGTGTTCCGGATGTGACGGCATCGGGCGGGTTGCGCAATTTCCGTGAGGGCGGCGAGACGGCGCTGATGATGGGGGTGTCGATTCCCTTGCCGTTCAGCAACCGCAATCGCGGCAATATCGCGGCGGCGCGCGCGGAGGGAGAAGCGGCCGAAGCGCAGCTCGCCCAGGCGCGGCTCGATACGCGCTTCTCGCGCCGGGATGCCGAACTGTTGCTGGCGGCCGCGAGCGAGCGACTATCGGCGCTGTCGGGTGCGGGGTTGTGGCAGGCGAGTGAAGCAGCACGCATCGCCGGCATTGGCTATCAGCAGGGCAAATTTACGCTGGTCGAGCTGATCGATGCGCAAGAGGCGCTGACCGGCGCCAACCTCAAACTCATCGAAGCGCAGCTCGACCGCGCCCGCGCGCTCGCCGCGCTGGGCCGCGCCAACGCGCAATAGGGATATTGATCATGAACATCATGGAAAACCGTAATTATCTGCTCGCCGCTGCCGCGGTGGGCGCGCTTGTGCTGGGCGGTGGGGGCGTATTGCTCGGCCGGTCGATGGCGCCATCGACAGCCGCGCCGGTTGCCGCGCCTGCGGAAGCCGAAGAAGAGGGCCATGTCGAAGGCCAGATATTGATGGACGAAGCGCGCGCGAAAG